>Ga0180429_10005480_pt1 | contig 10067 bp, 8 predicted proteins | sample SS_ome_FD_132428 | JGI IMG/M metagenome (GOLD analysis project Ga0180429, IMG submission 132428) | Hypersaline lake sediment archaeal communities from the Salton Sea, California, USA - SS_1_S_1 metaG | ecosystem: Environmental > Aquatic > Non-marine Saline and Alkaline > Hypersaline > Sediment ...
CTCGTGGTGAACGTGGCCAGCAAGTGCGGCTTCACCTCCCAGTACGAGGGCCTGGAAACTCTCTATCGCCGCTACCGGGATGATGGACTCGTCGTCCTCGGCTTCCCCGCCAATGATTTCCTCGGGCAGGAACCCGGCAGCAACGAGGAGATCCAATCCTTCTGTCGGACAGAATACGGCGTCACCTTCCCCCTTGCACGGAAGATCAGCGTGAAAGGCGAGGACATGCATCCGCTCTACCGCCATCTCTGCTCGGGCTTGGGCAAGCAGGAACTGGCCGGAGAAATCTCGTGGAACTTCAACAAATTCCTCATCGGCCGGAACGGAACCCTGCTAGCCCGCTTCGGTTCCCGCACCGCCCCGGAGGACGAGGAGCTTGTCTCGGCTTTGAGCAAGGCCCTTTCCTCTCCGCGTTCCTGATCAGGCGGAGCAAGCCATGAAAAGACCCCTCCGCAGCATGCGCGGAGGGGCTTTTATGTGGGGTGGGCGATACTGGGATCGAACCAGTGACCTCATGCGTGTGAAGCATGCGCTCTCCCACCTGAGCTAACCGCCCACACGGTGGACCCTAGGAGGATCGAACTCCTGACCTCTGCATTGCGAACGCAGCGCTCTACCAAACTGAGCTAAGGGCCCCCTCAATCGGGATGACGAATTTACTTGAAGGCCCCTTCAAAAGCAAGCCCCCCGCCTCGCGTGGAGACGGGGGGCCGGGGGGTAAGTTCAAGTTCATGTTCAAGTTCAGGTCCAACTACTTCACTTCGATCTCCCTGCCCACAGCGGCTTCGCTCTTGGGCAGGCTCACGGTCAACAGACCATTCCTGAACTCGGCGCCGATCTTCTCGACCTCGATGCCGACCGGCAGGCGGAAGCGGCGGTTGAAGCTCCCGCTGAAGCGCTCCCTGCGACGGATCCGGCGGTCCTCGGTCTCCTCGTTTCTCTCCACCTCGCCGCTGATCATGAGCATCCGGTCCTCGACCTTGATGCTGATGTCCTTCTTCTCGAGACCGGGCAGCTCGATGATGAGCTGGTGTTCCTTGTCCGTCTCCACGATATCGGTGCGGGGGCTCCAGGCACATCGGCCCTCCTCGCCGCAGAAATCGGAGAAGAGACGATCGAACTCCGCGAAGGGATGTCCCTGGTGGCGAAGATTCCGGGTGATGGGGTTGTTGTGGACCTTGATCATATTCATGGCTTTCTCCTTTTGGGGTTCGGCACTTGCCGAGGTTTTCGTGTTCGCCTGTCCTACCGCAAGGGGAATGCCGAAACCGGCTCACTGTCGCATCTGATATAATATCAATGGATTACAAAGCCCCCAGGCTTTTACATCCCCACGCCCCCCAGATTATCCGCCATGTTGGCAGTTCGGATGGCTGCCACTTCGGCGCTTCCCTGACAAATCCTGCCAGCGGGACAGTTCTCGCCGCCGGCCCCTGGAAAGCGGGAGCCCGAGGACTTACTCTGTTCCCATCCCAGGAGGAAGCTCATGACGAAGACCGAAGTCAATCTGTCCGCCCGCGGCCTGCGCGCCCCCGCCAGCCCCATCCGCCGACTGGTCCCCTACGCCGATGCCGCCAAGAAGAGCGGCACCCGGGTTTTCCACCTGAACATCGGGCAGCCCGACATCGAGACGCCTGCCGAGATGATCCAGGCCTATCGCGATTTTGCGGGGCCGGTCCTCGCCTACGGCCCAAGCGCGGGCATCCCCGAATTTCGGAGCGCCGTGGCGGACTACTGGAAGCACTTCGATGTCGAACTCTCGCCGGAAAATGTCATCGCCACCACCGGCGGCAGCGAGGCCATCCTCTTCGCCATGCTGGCCGTCTGCGATCCCGGCGACGAGATCCTCGTGCCCGAACCCTTCTACACGAACTACCTGGGGTTCGCCGCGGCCGCCGCGGTGAAGATCGTGCCCCTGCCCACCAGTGTGGAAGACGGTTTCCGCCTGCCCGGCCGCGAGGCTTTCGAGGCGGCGATCGGCGAGCGCACGCGGGCCATCCTCTACAGCAATCCCGGCAATCCGACGGGCGTGGTCTATACTCGCGAGGAGATGCAACTGCTCGGCGATCTCGCGGCCGAGCACGGCCTCTACCTTTTCGCCGACGAGGTCTATCGGGAATTCGTCTATGAGGGAGCGGAGTTCGTCAGCGCCTTCCACCTGGAAGGGCTGGACGATCGCGTGGTCGTCCTCGACAGCGTGAGCAAGCGATTCAGCGCCTGCGGCGCGCGCGTGGGATATCTGGCGACGCGCAACCGGGAGATCCTCGACGCGGCCCTGCGATTCGGCCAAGCGAGACTCTGCTCTCCCACCGTCGATCAGATCGCCTCGGCCGCCGCCTTCGGCGCGCCCGCATCCTATATCGACGGGGTTCTCGAAGAGTACGGAGCCCGCCGCGAAGTACTCTACGAGGAGCTGAGGAAGATCCCCGGCGTCACCGCGCACAAGCCCGCCGGCGCCTTCTACACGGTGGCCAAGCTGCCCGTGGCCGACGCCGAGAAGTTCGCCATCTGGCTGCTCACCGATTTCCGCGTGGACGGACGCACGGTCATGGTCGCCCCGGCCAGCGGCTTCTACGCGACGCCGGGCCAGGGCCTCGACGAGGTGCGCATCGCCTACGTGCTCAACTGCGATGACCTGCGGGCCTCGATGGAGATTCTGCGCCGAGGCCTAGAGGCTTACGAAGGATAGGCGTCTCGATCGCCGAACGATTCCTGCGACCGTGGTCTCGGCCTCAGATCTCTGATATACTTTCTGCATGAAGACACGCATCGTACTTGTCCTGCTGATTGGCTTCAGCACCGCTCATGCCCTGACGCTCATCCAACGATCTTCAGGCTTCGACTCCATCGACTGGGAGGAAGGTCACACCGAACTCGAGTTCGGCGATGTGAACTGTGACGGCCATCCCGACCTGCTCTCGGTGGGCGCCCATGCAATACCAAACGTCAACTCCACCGAGCATGGTGTGATCTGCTACCTCGGCGATGGCGCGGGAAACTGGACAGCCCATCAAAATGGGAACTTCGGCTATGGCGGGATCGGCATCGGCGACCTGAATCGCGACGGCCTCCCCGACATCGGTTTCGGCATCCACCACAACTGGCCCAGCAGCGGACTCGGCAGCAAGCTTCTGGGCGCGGCTCTCGGGGACGGCTCGGGAACTTTCTGGTCCCAATGGGACGGTGGCATGCCCGCGGCCGGCGAGGATTGGGGAATGTTCGCCACCGATCTCGCCGACTTCGACGGCGACGGATGGCTCGATCTCATCTCCCAATCCTTCGGCGGGAGCAACGGCATCCAACTGTATCGCAATCATGGTGACGGCACCTGGAGCCACGCTTTCGGGATGTCCGGCGGAAGCGTGAGCTACACGATCGAGACGGGCGACTTCAATGCCGACGGCTACCTCGACTTCGTCGGCACTCGGAGCACGGGAAGCGTTTTTCTCGGCGACGGGGCATTTGGGTTCACTAGGCAAGAGACCGGCCTCGCTGCCGGCATCTACTCGGTGGACGTGGGAGACTTCGACGGGGACGGACGCGACGACCTGCTCATCGATCACGGCTCATCCGGAGTGAAAGCCTGGCGCCTGTCGCCGACCACGGAGTCCTGGGTGGAATTCTCGACGGGACTGCCCGCCTTCAACGCCGATCAAATCCAATTCGGCGACCTCAACGGCGACGGTCACCTGGATGTCGTGGCCTACGCAGCCCCAATCGGGCGGTGCTACATCAGCGACGGCGCGGGAACCTGGACGGCCGATGCAATTTGGTCAATGCCGACACCCGGGAATGGAAATGCCCTGCGCGTGGACGGCGACGTGGATCACGATGGCCGCGAGGATATCGCCGTGCTCGCGTCCATGAGCGGGTTTCCCTTCTATCGGAATCAGCTGCGTGTCTATTCGCCCTGGAATGAGCCCCTCGCGCTCGACGCGAGAGTCGTCAAACCGCGGGGCGGTGAAGTCCTGCGCCAGGGCGGAATCCGCGAACTGCGCTGGACCGCAGCGGTTCCGTCGAGCCTAGGCGCGGCGAGTGTCGACATCTATCTCTCCACCAGCGGCCCCACGGGCCCCTGGTCTCCCATCGCCACGAACCTGCCCGACAAGGGTCGTCATGAGTGGCGGGTATCAGGAGAGATTTCCGGCGACTGCTTTCTCGAAGTTCGTCTCAGCGCAGGCGGCGATGAAGCGGTGGACCGATCCGACCGCGCTTTCGCCATCTCCGAGGGCACGGCTACGGACATCCCGCCGATCTCAAACGGTAAAGCATGGGTGCGCGCATTTCCCAATCCCGCAAGCGGGACGACTCGTCTCTGCTGGAGTCAGCCAGAGGTCCGCTCGACGAACTTGCGAATATTTGATGTGCAGGGACGACTGGTCCTGAGCGAGTCGGTGCGCCAAGAGACCGGAACACTCGACTGGACTCCCGACCGGATCTTGTCTTCGGGTCTCTACTTCATGGAGCTGAGAAACGATCGGGAAATCGCGACCGGCAAGCTCCTGCTGATGCGCTGATCCTTACAGCTTGATGTTCTTCCACTTGCCGCGCCTGAACCTCATCGTCAGGATCGTCGCCACCACGATGAAGTGAAAAACTCCGCCCAACCATCCCCCCACCACTCCCCATCCCAGCCCGTAGGCGAAGAGCAGCGCCAGAGGCACGAAGACCAGCCAGGCGCTGAGCGCGAGGGTCAACATCGGGAAGCGCGTGTCGCCGGCGCCCTGCAGGGCGCTCGAGTAGGACATCTGCATGGCGTCGCCGATCTGGAAGAGCGCGAGCAGGGGCACGATCCTCACGCCGAACTGCACCACCGTCGGGTCGCTGTTGAAGAGCGTGAACAGGTGCCTGCGCGCCAGCAGGAAGATGGCCGCCACGAACAGGCTATAGACGATGTTCATGCGCAGGATCATCCAGCCGCAGGCCTCCGCGAGCGCCGCCTTCCCCGCCCCGAGATACTGCCCGACCAGTGTCGTGCCCGCCTTAGAGATTCCATTGGCCGGCATGAATGAGAAGCTGAGGAGCTGAAGACCGATCTGGCTCGCGGCCAGGGCCTCGGTGCTGAGGCGCCCCATCATGGCCATGAAGACGGTGAAGCTGCCCATGTCCAGGAAGAACTGTCCTCCGATCGGCGCGCCGACGCGCAGCAGACGCAGCAGCGATTTCGGCTGAAAGGGATGCTCGCTCCGCGTGTGATAGATCCTGTTCATGACGGGACGCAGGAAGAAGGCGAGCCCGAGGAAGGCCCCCGATAGGTCCGCGATGGCCGTGGCCATGCCCGCGCCCAGAGTCGTGAGCGCCGGGAAGGGTCCGAGTCCGAAGATCAGCACGGCGTCGAGCGCGACATTCACCGCGTTGGAGAGGATCGCGATCGTCATCGGCGTCTTCATGTCGCCGATGCCGCGGAAGAATGAATGGAACACGAAGGTGGCCAGCAGGAAGAAGGCACCTGCCATCCTCGCCCGCGAGTAGCGAAGGCATTCCTCGATCACGTCCGGATCGGGGCCCGCGAGTGCGAGGATCCAGTCCATCTTCCACAGGAAAAGCGAGAGCAGGATCGCCGAGAAGAAAGCGAGGTAGAGTCCCTGCCAGGCGAAGTGGCTGCACTCGCGCAGGCGTCCGCCGCCCTTGGCCTGAGACACGAAGGTGCTCACGCCCTGGACGACTCCCACAAAAAAGGTGTAGAGGGTCCAGACAAGCACGCCGCCAAAGCCGGCGGCGGCCAGTTCCACCTTGCCCACGCGCCCGAGCATCATCGTATCCACGGTCCACATGAGCGTGGCCGAGAACATGCCGATCACGGTCGGATAGGCCAGCTTCCAGGCCTCTTTCACCGAGCCGGCCCGCGCCCCGGGAACGATGATGCTGGCTTCGCGCGCGCGCTCCCCGCTGTCCATGGCGTCCTTCCTCTCGCCGCTTCATGGGCGAAGCCGCTAAGCTAGAGGCTGGGGACGGGGGAATCAAGCGCGACCTTGCGCCGCAGCTTCGCTTCGGCTAGGATGTCGCCGTTTCCACGGACTGTTTCCCTATTCGCAAGGAGCGCTTTCCATGGCCCCCATCCGTGAAGTCGTCATCGTATCCGCCGCACGGACCCCCATCGGATCCTTCCTCGGCAGCCTTTCGGAGCTGCCCGTTCCCAAACTCGGCGCCGTGGCCATCAAGTCGGCCATAGAGCGAAGCGGCGTGGATGCGGCCGACGTCGATGAGTGCATCATGGGCTGCGTCCTGCCCGCCGGGGTGGGCCAGGCCCCCGCCCGCCAGGCGGCCCTGGCCGCCGGACTCCCCGTCGATGTCGAGTGCATGACCATCAACAAGGTCTGCGGCTCGGGCCTCAAGTCCGTGATGCTCGCCGCACAGGCCATCGCCCTGGGCGACGCGGATATCGTCGTGGCCGGCGGCATGGAGAACATGAGCCTGGCCCCGCACTACGCCCTCGGCAGCCGCAGCGGCACCAAGATGGGCGACTGGACGCTCAAGGACGGCATGGTCATGGACGGCCTCTGGGATCCCTACCACGACTTCCACATGGGCAATGCGGCAGAACTCTGCGCGAAGGAGAAGGGCATCAGCCGGGAGGCGCAGGACGCCTTCGCCACCGAAAGCTATCAGCGCGCGCAGAAGGCCATCTCAGGCGGGCTCTTCGCCGAAGAGATCGCGCCGGTCGAGATTCCCCAGCGCAAGGGCGATCCGAAGATCGTGAGCGAGGACGAGGAACCCGGACGCGTGCGCTTCGACAAGATCACCACCCTCCGCCCCGCCTTCATCAAGGACGGCAGCGTCACGGCGGCCAACGCCAGCAGCATCAACGACGGCGCCGCGGCGCTCGTGCTGATGAGCGCGGAGGAGGCGAAGAAGCGGGGCCTCAAGCCCCTGGCGCGCATCGTCTCGCAGGCCAGCGCCGCCCAGGAGCCCGAGTGGTTCACGACGGCGCCGGCCAAGTCGGTGAAGAAGGCCCTGAAGAAGGCCGGGCTTTCCGCCGGCGACATCGACGTCTTCGAGATCAACGAGGCCTTCGCCGTGGTCTCGCTGGCGAACAACCAGCTTCTGGACCTGGACGCGTCGAAGGTCAACCTGCGCGGAGGAGCGGTCGCGCTGGGACACCCGATCGGCGCAAGCGGCGCGCGCGTGCTGGTCACGCTTCTCTACATCATGAAACAGGACGGCCTCAGGCGAGGACTCGCCAGTCTCTGCATCGGCGGCGGCGAGGCGGCGACCCTGATCGTCGAGTCGGCGGACTAGCGAAGGCATGGCGGGCGAAGGGCAGAGCTCCCTCGCGGATTGGATCCTGCCGGGCCTCCTGGCTCTCGTGATCGGAAGCGCTCCCTTCTCCATCGCCATCAGCCAGAGCGCGCTGACGCTGGCGATTCTGGCGCGCCTGATCGTACGGCCGCGACGCCCACCGCCGCGCACGGGTCTGGAATTACCGCTGCTGCTTTGGCTGGGCTGGATCCTCCTCACGCTGCCCGCGGCCACCGCTCCCCTGGAAAGCCTGCAGCACATGAGGCGCTGGCTGCTCCTGCCCGCCGTCTGGATCTTCGCAGAGGCGGCGAGATCTTGCGAAGCACGCAAGCACTTCTTTCCCGCTCTCGCCCTCGGCTCGGGCGGCGTGGCGATCTATGGGATCCTGCAGGGCTTCGGCGTGATCGGCATCGCGCCCGAGTTTGTGGAAATGGGCAAGCTTCCCCTGACCACCAATCCCATGACAGCCGGGGCGCTGATGATGATCTGCTCCCTGGCCATGCTCGCATTCCTGATGCGCGCCGGCTCGCGATCGAGAACGGTTCTCGCCGCCGTCGCCTTCGCCCTCTGCCTCTGGGCGCTCGCGATGATCCAGGCGCGCTCCTGCTGGCTGGGCTTCATCGCGGGGGCCTTCGTCCTGCTGTTCGCGGAGCGCCCTCGATGGGCCTGGCTGCTTCCTGCGCTGCTCGTTTTGGCCCTGGCCCTTGGACCACCCCGCTATCGCGACCGATTCACCTCGGCCTTCAGGCCCGGCACCGAGTACCGCAGCAACTGGCAGCGGATCTACATGTGGAAGAGCGGCTGGCGGATCCTGAAGGACCATCCCTTCACGGGCATCGGCGACCGCGACCTTCGCGAACTCTACGAGCGCTACACGCCGGAGCAGGATCGCGACAAGGTGGTCATCTACGGACACCTCCACAGCAACCCCGTCATGTTCGCCGTGCTGTGGGGACTGCCCGGCTTCGTCCTGGCGATGCTCTTCCTGCTCACGATTCCGATTCTGCAATGGAAGCGCCTGAGGATGCTGGAGGTCTTGGGCGGGCGCGCGCCTCCGCAATCCACCGCATGGACCCTGGCGGGCCTGGCCGTCTGGACGGGCTTCTTCATCGCGGGACTGTTCGAGTGGTACTTCGGCGACGCGGAGGTCATCCTGCTGCTCTGGATCCTCACCGGCCTTTCGCTCGCCCCGATCGAGGAGTGAAATGAAAGCCCTCGCGCTCGAGACCGAGAGCCTCGTTCTTCGCTCCCTGCTCATGAGCGACGCTCCCGGCCTGGTCCGAGCCGTTCAGCTCAGCGTCGAGACGCTGAGTCCCTACCTTCACTGGGCCAGCGAGCACTACGATCTGGAAATGGCCCGCGCCTTCGTTCGCTTCGCGCGCGAGGGCCGGGAGAAACGCCGCGAGCAACACCTGGGCATCTTCGATAGGGCCGGCGGCGAGTTCATCGGCATGGTCGGTCTCATGCGCATCGGTGCGCCAGTGCTCGGCTTCGAGATCGGATACTGGATGCGCGCCGATCGAGAGGGACGCGGTCTCATGACCGAGGCGGTCCGTCGCCTCATCGCCCACGCCTTCGAGGATCTGGAGGCCCACCGCGTCTGGCTCAATTGCGAGGTCCGCAATCGCGCCAGCCGCCGCGTGGCCGAGAAGCTGGGCATGCGGCGCGAAGGCCGCGTGAAGGCATTCCTCATCGACGCCGAGGGCAAGCCGCGCGACCACTATCTCTACGGGCTGCTCAAGCGGGAATTCGAAGGTTAGGCTTCCAGGATCAGCTCGCCCAGTTCGCGGGCCGTGCGCGCCAAGCCGTCGGCGCCCTGCTCGAGCAATTCCTCGCGTCCGCGAAAACCCCAGAGCACGCCGATCGACGTCATGCCGGCCGACTTCCCCGTAGCCATGTCCACGCCGCTGTCCCCCACGAAGACGCAACCGGCGGCATCGATTCCTCTCAGCCTGGCGATCTCCAGCGCCGAGGATGGGTCGGGTTTGACCGGCCACCTGGGCATCTGCCCCCAGACCGGCTCGAAGGGGCGGTCGTCAAACAGCCTGTGGCACATCGCCACCGTCATGTCGTGCGGCTTGTTGCTGAGGACGGCGAGGCGGACACCGTCCTCCACAAGCGCATCCAGCATTTCGGAAATGCCGGGGAAGGGCAGCGTGTTGTCGAGCATGCGGGAGGGATAGAGCTCGCGGAAGTCGCCCACCAGCTCGGGAGCGACGGCGACATCTTCGGCCGGCACGACGCGCTGCGAAAGGGCCGCCACTCCGTTTCCCACGAAGCGGCGGTAGTCGTCCAGGCTGTGCTCGGGATAGCCCCTGGCCGACAGCACCGCGTTCATCGTCAGGGCGATGTCCGCGATGGTGTCGGCCAAGGTTCCGTCGAGGTCGAAGATGGCCAGTCGCGCGGGCAAATCAGTACAGCGCTTTCAGACTGCCCCAGTCGCTGGATTCCACGACCGCGTCGCCGCAGGCCACCGGGAAGGCGCCCATGTAGTCGCCCTCGCAGTCGGCGCAGGGGGAGTCGTCCTGCAGGCCGAGGTTCTCGAGGCTGCCGTCGGCGCTGCAGTACTCGGGGTGTTCCTCGATATTGCCGTCCACGCCGAGCTGATCTTCGAACTGGTACAGGGTCCAGTTGTCGGTCTCGTTGCCCCAGATGTTCGTGCAGGTGAAGGTGATGGCCCCTCCCGAATAGCGAAAGACCGCCGCGCCGCCGTCGTTGTCGGTGATGATGCAGTGATCGACCGTAGCGCTCCCGTTGGAGGAGGAGATGGCGGAGCCGTTATCGACGGTCATGTTCGAAACGAAGGTGCAATGATCCACCGTGGCTAC
>Ga0180429_10005483_pt1 | contig 10060 bp, 7 predicted proteins | sample SS_ome_FD_132428 | JGI IMG/M metagenome (GOLD analysis project Ga0180429, IMG submission 132428) | Hypersaline lake sediment archaeal communities from the Salton Sea, California, USA - SS_1_S_1 metaG | ecosystem: Environmental > Aquatic > Non-marine Saline and Alkaline > Hypersaline > Sediment ...
AACCTTAACCTTAACCTCAGCCTTCAGAGAGGAACTGTCATGTCCAACGTGATAATCGTGGGTACTCAGTGGGGCGACGAGGGCAAGGGCAAGATCATCGACCTTCTCACCCCGCAGGTCGACGTCGTCGTGCGCTACCAGGGCGGCGCCAACGCCGGCCACACGATGGTGATCGGCGAGCAGAAGACGATACTGCACCTGGTCCCCTCGGGCATACTCCACGAGCGCTGCCTGTGCATCATAGGCAACGGCGTGGTGCTCGACCCCAAGGTGCTCATCGACGAGATCGACGGGCTGCACCAGCAGGGTTACCTGAAGGACACCTCCAGGCTGGCGGTCAGCCAGAACGCGCACCTGGTCCTGCCCTATCACAAGGTCATCGACGGGCTGCGAGAGGAGGCGCTCGGCAAATCGCGCATCGGGACCACCGGCCGCGGCATCGGGCCCGCCTACGAGGACAAGGTCGCGCGCAGCGGCATCCGCGCGGGCGACCTCATGGACGCGGACGTGCTCAAGGCCAGGCTCGACTCGGTGCTCCCGCTCAAGAACAGGCAGATAGAGTCGCTGGGCGGCAAGCCGATCTCCTTCGACGAGATCGCGGCGCAGGCGGAGGACTGGTCCAAGAGGCTGGGGCGCCACGTCTGCGACACCGAGCAGCTCCTGCACAAGAGGATCGGCGAGGGCGCCAAGGTCCTCTTCGAGGGCGCGCAGGGCACCGCGCTGGACATCGACCACGGCACCTACCCCTTCGTGACCTCCTCCAACACGGTCGCCGGCGCAGCCTGCTGCGGTTCCGGCGTGGGCCCCACTATGATCGACGACGTCCTGGGCATAACCAAGGCCTACACCACCCGCGTCGGCAACGGTCCCTTCCCGACGGAGCTTAGCGACTCGGTGGGTACGCACATGCAGGAGCAGGGGCGCGAGTTCGGTTCGACGACCGGACGCAGGCGTCGCTGCGGCTGGTTCGACGCAGTGGTTCTCAGGCACGCCGCGCGCGTCAACGGACTCACCATGCTCGCGATCACCAAGCTCGACGTCCTCTCCGGCCTGGACGAGCTCAAGATCTGCACCGGCTACCGCGTGGGCGGTGAGCTCATCGACGACTTCCCGGCGGAACTCTGCAACTTCGAGGACCTTACGCCCGTCTACGAGAGCCTGCCCGGCTGGAAGGAGGATCTGAGCTCCGCCCGCAGCGAGTCCGAACTGCCCGGTCCGGCCCGCGACTACGTCGCGAGGATAGCCGAACTGGTGGGCTGCCCGGTGGCGCTGCTGTCGGTGGGTTCTGAGCGCAGCGCCCATATTATGGTAAGAAATCCCTTCGCCTGATTTCAAAATAGTTAAATAATATCAATAAGATAGATTGGAACCGCGCGTCGCGTCGTGCATGGGCCCAGCTTTTTAGCAACTAATATGGGGCCCGGCCGATATAGTAATGGGGCGTGTACACTCCGAGTGTACGCGCTCAAAGGGGAATTTACTATGGGCGATGGCGTGATCGACAAGAAGGTTCAAACCGCGTTGGAGCGCTGCTCGAAGCTCGAGTACGAGGGGAGCCGGCGGCGCTGCGAAGAGGTGGTCGCGGCCTGCGTGAAGCTCGGCGAGCAGGGCGAGTCCACGTTTTCCATCGTGAACTCCAGCGGCGATCGGATGAGCTTCAACTCCGTCGACAGCTGCCTGGCGATGGCGCCGGGGGCGGTCTCGATCTTCGGATACGATGTGGCCGTCGAGAACGCCAGAAAGCAGCTCATGACGCCGCCGCCGCTGGCGGCGGAGAGGGCGCCGACGCCTGAACCCGCGCCTGAACCCGCTCCAGCGCCGACTCCCGCGCCAGAGCCTGCGCCTGCACCCGCGCCGACGCCTGCGCCTACACCGGCACCTGCACCTGAGCCAACTCCGGCCCCTGTGCCGACACCAGCTCCAGAACCGGCACCTGAGCCCGCTCCCGTGAGCGACAAGGCGAACAAGAAGGCGAAGAGGCTCTACGCGAAGGGGAAGAAGCTCTTCGAGAAGGGCAAGTACAAGAAGGCCCTCAAGAAGTTCGAGGCCGCTTACAAGGTAAAGAGCCACCCGGTGGTCCTCAAGGCGATAGCCGAGTGCAAGTATGAGCTGGGCGATCTGGAGGGGGCCATAGAGGCGTTTGAGAAGGTGCTCGCCGACCCCGCGTTGGAGGACAAGGCAGCGGTTGCCAGGCGCCTGGCCGAGACAAGGGCGGCCAAGGCGGAGCGCGACAGGCCGCCGGAGCCGGCCCCCGCACCGGCGCCAGCGCCTGCTCCTGTACCTACGCCGGCTCCTGCACCGACGCCTGCACCGGCACCGGCGCCAGCACCGACGCCTGCACCTGCACCTGCACCGGCTCCAGCACCGGCGCCCGCTCCTGTGCCGCCGCCGCAGCCGGGCGAGCCCAAGACGGAGCTCGAGAAGCTCAGGGAGTCGATACGCGGCGACCTCGAGAACCTGCGCGAGAACTATCAGACCGAGGACGAGACGGCCGTGAAGATGCTGCTCGCGCAGATCAAGGGCAACCTCGTCGCCTACAAGTTCAAGATAAGGGACCTCGCCAAGAAGCGCAAAGTTAGCAAGGCCGAGGTCAAGGAGCACAAGGCCTCACATAAGGAGCTCAAGAGGATAGCGGACGATCTGGGCGATCGTATACTCAAGAAGTCCGAGCCTGCGCCAGCCCCCGCACCAGCTCCGGCACCGGCCCCTGCGCCAGCACCTGCGCCGGACGAGAAGGCCCAGGCCGACGCCGAGGCGTGGCAGTCCTCCAGGGCGGAGTTCGAATCGAGCTGGGGTCTGAAGGTTGTCGAGAATAAGTTCAGCTCCGCCGCCGGCTTTACGACCCGCATGAACTTCGAGACGACGATCGATGGCAAGCAGGCCGTGCTCGCCGAGGTGGGCAAGTATCTCAAGGACTACGCCGCAGCCATCAAGGGGCTGGGCAGTTCGGCAAAGAAGATCAAGACCGCCACCGTGCGCAAGGATGCGCTCGCCTTCGTGAAGTCGCAGAAGGGGTCTCTGAAGGAGAGGCAGGCCTCGTTTAAGAAGATGAAGAAGGACTTTGCGAAGTGGAAGGCGAAGAAGAAGAAGGAGGCCGCCGCCGAGGCCAGGGCCAAAGCCAAGGCCGAGAAGGCTTGGAAGGCCGCGAAGAAGCGCTTCGAGAAGAAGTACTCCAAGGAGAAGGTCGGTGCGGCTGCGAGGAGATACGGCGAGCGGGCCAACAAGGCCAAGGACATCGCCGGTGTACAGAAGATCATGGACGAGTACTTCGACTACCTCGAGGGCTATCAGACGGCGATCGAATCGCTGCGCGAGAAGGCGGGCGAGGCCGAGGGTGCGGCCGAATACGTTAGCAAGGCCCAGGGCTACTACGACGCGCTCTATCGCAAATACGTCGACTACAAGAAGGCCCTGTACAGCGCCACGGCCCCCACGAGCGAGGCGGAGCTTCTGCGCAGGCAGGGCGCCAAGAAGGTGAGCTACGAGATACCCGTCAAATCGTTAATAGGTGACAAGGGTGCGAAGAAGCCGATAAAGATCGTGGCTGAGTATCAGATCCGCAAGGACGACGACGGCGCCAGGGAATATCTCAAGGCGAAGGGAAAGGCGGAGGACGATCCGTACTATTTCCTGAAGGACGATATGCATCGCGAGATCCTGCACGTCGTTCGCGCGAAGGTCTTCGAGGCGGGCTGCGTCGCGATATCCAAGACGTGGAAGGACAGAGGGCAGGGCAACTTGAAGTGCGGCGAGTTCAGGGGCCAGAGGGTCTTCGACCGCTGATTCGAAATTCGGAGGGTGGGATGACGACGATAGCAGACAGGGTGGCGCTGGCCGAGACCGGCTGCGAGATCCTCGAGTACGAGGGCTACAGGGAAAACTGCAGGGCGATAGCCCGCCGCTGCGGAGAGATATTCACCGACGATTCGAGCCACCCGTTCGACATCGTCGACAGGGACGGCCAGAGGTTCACGTTCGACTCCCTGGGACTGTGTCTGCACGCGGCCAGGGGCGCGACCTCGATATTCGGAATAGGGACGCAGGTGGTGCGCAATGGCGAGGATCCCGTGCAGCCCCAGCCCGCGCCGACACCGCAGCCTGCTCCGGAGCCTCAGCCTTCGCCTCAGCCCGCACCGGAGCCCGCTCCTGAGCCTGCGCCGGCGCCCGCACCGACCCCAGAACCAGCTCCAGAACCGACGCCCGAGCCGGCCCCAGGGCCCGCCCCCGCACCAGGGCCATCGCTGCCCGGGGGCGAGAGCGTAGTCTCATACGTCACCTCCCGCTCAGACGGGCTCTTCAAGGCGCATTGGGAGGTTGCCGACGGCGGCGACACCACGATGGTCTACGGCAAGAGGGAGGGCGCCGACCGCATCAGTTCGAACATCTTCGTTATGGACGAGATGCGCTTCCAGCCGGTCGCGCCTCTGTTCGGCGAGGATATGGCGCAGGTAATGCCCGGCTTCGCCGCGGCGACTGCCAAGGCAGGGGACCTGCTCGTGACAGGTCATATGAAGCCCCTGGAGGACCTCGTGAACGCCGTCCGCGCGCAGATAGCGGGCAACATGCTCCTGACGAGCAGCATGGACCTGCCGGCGGGCTATACCTTCTCCGGCCGCTGCCAGGCCTCCGACGAGATGCACGATTGGCTCAGGGTCTCCGCCGAGTTCATGGTCCCGGACGCCTGCCCGGACGCCCGGCTCGTCTTCACCAATCAGGCCAACGGCGCCAGATACGTCATAGGGCCCAAGGTCGCCTCCGACTATCCGCTGACCGGGCTGCTGGTCGGTTCGCACGGGGCGTACGAGAACGACCCCAAGATACTCGACCTGGTCGTCGAGGCATCAGGGTTCACCTTCTACGGCATCGACTACTTCTCGGGAACCGATTCGGACAGCCCCTTCGGGTCCGTGCGCTGAGCTGTACACGGGTTGTGTACGCTTTTTGCGCCGGGGCCTATATTTTTGGCAACGATAGTGCTAAATGGCCGATATAGGTATCGGCGGCTGATGATTGAAATATAGCTGCAAGGAGGTCTGATATGTCGAATCCGAAAATACAGAACTCGCTTAGCGGTTGCGAGAAGCTCCCCTACGCCTACGAGAGGCAGGCTTGCCAGAGCGTCGTTCGCGCCTGCGAGGCCGCCGCGAACGCGCCCGGCCCGCAGACGTACGTATTGATGCCGGCCGACGGCAAATCCAAGCACATCTTCGGCTCGCTCGACTCGTGCCTCATGGTCTCCAAGGGCGCGGCCATGATCTTCGGCGGCGGCGTGCGGGTGGCGCCCAGCAAGGAGCCGCTTCCGAAGCCCGTTCCCGCCAAGCCGGCCCCGGCGCCTGCGCCGGCACAGCCCGCGCCCGCCAGGGCTCAGCCGAGGCCGCAGCTTTCTCCCCAGCCCGCGCCCAAGGCGCAGGTGGGCGCAAAGACCGCGGACGTAGGGAAGGCGGAGATCGAGTCCGTCTACGTCAATATATGGGACGAGGTCATAGCCATCGAGGTCGACCCCGGTGCGTTCAAGGGCAACGTCTTCGTCGTCATCGATAAGGAGAGCAGGGCTCGGGCGGCCGAGACGTATATGAAGACTGGCGTGCTTCCGGCCAAGGTCTTCGACAAGGACGGCGTACTTCTGGGCGTCCTGTCGGCGGAGGGTACGAGAAATCTGAACAACAACACGAATATCGACGAAGCGAAGTTCGAAAGGGAGCTTGCGAAGTTCAAGGCCGGTCAGAAGTCGGAGATAAAGGTGAATCTCGGTTACATGGCGGCCCAGGAGGCGAGCTTGATGAAGCTTCCGGTGTTCATGACGGGCGCGTGGGAGTTTCTGAAGAACGACCCGGAGGGCGTGGACTTTGCGATGGAGTTCGACGGCATCAAGTTTTATCTTCCGGACGTCTTCGACGCCGTCGATTTAAATCTCAGCGGGGCAGAGCTCAACAACGCGCTGGACGAGGTGATGGACGAGCTGCGGATGCAGATGCAGGGTAAGTAGTCCCAAACCGCTCCTTGACTTATCCCGCCATTTGCACATCTTTGCGGGCATGGCCACGATGTCCCAGAGCCCAGTCGAGCATGCGGCGAAGGTCCTCCGCATGTTCGAGATAGAGCCGGCGCCGCTGGACCGCCTGCTGGGCTCCTATCTCAAGAAGCGCCGCGACCTCAACTCCAGGCAGCGCAGGCTCACCGCCAAGGCCGTCTACGGCTGGGCGCGCTGGCGCCGCCGACTGGAGGGCGTGCTCTCGCAGGCCGGCGTCAGAAAGCCCACATTCAAGCAACTCGCCGAGCTATATCTCCGGAACCACCCCTGCGAGGACCTCGAGAGAGAGGGGGGTTCGATCGCATTTGACCCCGCGCTGGACGGCGTCGACATGAACTCGGCCTCGCCCGAACGCTTTCCGGGAGGGCGCGCCGCCTTCTGCTCCTACCCGGACTTCCTATACGGGATGCTGGAGGGGGACTACGGTGCCCAGGGCGCGGTGGAGCTCGCGCTCGCGCTGAACGAGCCGTTGGGCCCCACTCTTCGCGTGAACACCCTCAAGGCCTCCCGCGACGAGGCCGTCGCGCTGCTGGATGCGGGCGGCGTCCACGCCAGGCCAACCGAGTTCTCGCAGTTCGGCCTCAGGCTATCTATCCGCGCCGACCTCCGCGCGAGCCGGGCGTTCAAGGAGGGTCTTGTTGAGCTGCAGGACGAGGGCAGCCAGCTGGCCGCCCTCGCCTCGGGCGCGCGCGAGGGGATGAGGGTGCTCGACGCCTGCGCGGGCGCCGGCGGGAAGGCCTTGGCGATGGCGCAGCTCATGGGCGATGGCGGCGAGATCGTGGCGTGCGACGTGGACGCGGCGAAGCTGGGCGAGCTCAAGAGGCGGGCGCAGCGGGCCGGCGTCCGCTCGATAAGGACGGCGGACGCGGACGACGTCCTGAGGGAGGGCGGATCGTTCGAGATCGTCTTCATAGATGCGCCGTGCTCCGGCACCGGCACGCTCAGGCGCGCGCCGGACATCAAGTGGCGCGTGAGCGAGGAAGCGATCGAGGATCACGCGAAATCGCAGCGGTCGCTTCTGCGCGACTACTCTCGCCTGGTGAAACCGGGCGGCTCGCTCGTCTACGCGACATGCAGTGTGCTGCGACTGGAGAACGAGGACGTCGTGAGGGACTTCGTCGGCGCAAACGGATTCTCGATCCAAAGCGTCGAGGAGAATCTCAAAGGCGCCGGCGCGCTATGCGATGGGTTGATAACCGAAGAGGGATTTCTCAGGACGGATCCGAGGCTGGGCGACTGGGACGGGATGTTCGCGGCGTGCATTGTCAGGACATAAAAAGCCAGGACGGAAGGGGAGTGCCATGTCTCATTTCAAGCCTTTGTCTAAGGCTATATTGAAAATTGGCGAAGCCCTGCAATCCGTCCTGACAGCCACCATTATAGCAGAAATATAGTTCGTTCGGAACCATGCGATTTCCCGGGCCGGATGTGGTCTTTTTCGATTTAAATATCAAGATGTTACACAACTTTATATTTTGTATTGTCGAGGCGGAAACCTTCTGTTAGATATACGCGACTCAGGTATCAATTGTACAATCTCTATAAACGCGTAACATATGAAAATCGGGGAGGATACGGATGCGCGAGAAGGATGTGCTCACTACTTTCGAGGCGGCCAAACTCTGCAGGGTCAGCTACAACACTATCAAGAACTGGATAAAGAGGGATCTGCTGAGCGCCTACCGCACCGCCGGCGGGCATTTGAGGATCAGGGGCGAGGACCTGCGCGTCTTCTGCCGCGAGCACGGGATCCCGATGGACGAGAAGGCTGAGGCCGCCAGGCGAAAGGTGCTCATCGTCGACGACGAGGAGGCGATCCGCGTGGCCATCCAGGACGCCCTCGGCGACTTCCCCGAGAAGCTCGACGTCTTCACCGCCTCGGACGGCTTCGAGGCCGGCACGATCATGGAGCAGATGCGGCCGGACATCGTCATCCTGGACCTCGTGATGCCCGGCATGGACGGCTTCAAGGTCTGCCAGAGCATAAAGCGCTCGCCCGCGCTGGGGCACGTGAAGATCATGGTGCTCACCGGCTTCGGCTCGGAGCGAAACGTAGGCCGCGCCACCGACCTGGGCGCCGACGTGTGCCTGTCCAAGCCGATCGACCGCAAGGTCCTCTTCGACAACATCCAGAAGCTGCTCACTCCGCGCAAGGGCGTCCGCGCGTCCAAGGCCAAGAAGAAGAGGGCCAAGAGGCGCTGACGCCGGCGCCTCGAGGGACACGATGGCCCGCTCAAAGAGCCAAAGCGCTCTCACCCACGAGAACATCTACAACGCCTTCGCCGAGGCCGTCGAGGACCTCGTCTACGTCGTGGACCGCGACGGCCGCTACGTCATGTTCAACGAGAAGGGGCTTTCCAGCTGCGGCTTCGACAAGGAGCAGGTCATCGGCCGCACACCCGTCGAGGCCTTCGGCCCGGAGATCGGCGCCGCCTTCATGCGCAACAACGAGAAGGTCTTAAAGAGCGGCAAGCCCATGTCGATGCAGGAGTGGATCGCGATAAGGGGCGTGAGCCGCTGCTACTCCACCGCGCTCGACCCGGTCTTCGACGAGTCCGGGAAGGCGCAGGCGGTCATAGGCATAAGCCGCGACATAAGCGAGCTCAAGCGGATGGTCGAGGAGCTCCAGATCGGTTCGGAGCGGATGAAGTCGCTCTTTCGGCAGCGCGTCCACTACGAGCACCTGGTCAAGGGGATCGTGCGGGACTCGATAACCCGCCACGACATCGAGGACTTCCTGCATGCCGTAGTCGTCACGCTCGGCGAGGGCTTGAGCGTCGGCAGGTCGTACTTCTTCAGATACGACCTGTCGCGGCAGGCTGCGCAGAACACGCACGAGTGGGTGGCCCCGGGCGTGGAGCCCAACAAGGAGATGATGCAGGACGTGAAGACCCAAAGCCAGCCGTGGTTATCCAGCGAGATGCTCGCCGGCAGGGTCATCTGCCTGGAGGACGTTGGGAAGGCGCCATCGCCGGAGCTTGTGGAGCTGATGAGGGCGACGGACGTCAGATCGATACTCGCGATCCCGATATTCGTCTTCGGCAGGCCCTACGGCTTCATAGGCTTCGACCAGTGCGACGAAAACAGGCACTGGGACGACATCGACGTGGAGCTGCTCAACAGCGTCTGCAGGATAGTCGCGCAGAAGATAGAGAGGCACAGGCTCGAGGAGGAGATGCTGGGCTCGGAGAGGATGGCCGCGATGGGCAGGCTCACCTCGGTCTTCACCCACGAGATCAACAACCCCCTTCAGGGGATACTCTTGCACCTGGAGGGCATGGATGAGCACGTGGACGAGGGCGGCCGCAAGGCCTTCGGCTACGTCATGGACGGCTTCAAGCGGATCGCGGAGATCATAAGCAGGCTCTCGGACGCCAGCCGTTCCAAGGTCGAGAAGCGGGAGGTAGCGGTAAACGACCTGGTGAAGAGCGCCTACGGGCTGCTGTCCAAGAAGGTCGACATGAAGGGCATAAGCGTCCGGTGGTTTCTGGAGGAGGGGCTCCCGAAGGTGATGGGCGACGAGCGCAAGCTCCACCAGGCCGTGCTCAACGTCCTGATCAACGCCTGCGACAGCATGGGCAAGGGCGGCTCGCTGAGCATAGCCAGCTCCAAGGCTGGCGGCAGGGTTTGCATAGAGGTGGGCGACACCGGCTGCGGCATCGACGAGCAGGCCATGCCATACCTCTTCGAGCCCTTCTTCACCACGAAGGGCAAGTCCGGCACGGGGCTGGGGCTGTTCGTGTCGCACTCGATCATGAGCGAGCACGGCGGGGAGATAGAGATTCAGAGCGCCAGGGGCGAGGGATCGACCGCCCGTCTGTGGCTGCCTGGCAAGAAGTAGTCTGGGAAGTGGTATAAATACAACTCAGCAGACGGAGCGCTTCGGGGAACTTTTCTCGCTATGGGGGCGGCTAGGCGTAATAAAGCCGGCTCCCGCGAAAAAACCCGGGACACAAAACCGATTTTTTAAAATCCGACCTAGTACACCCCGGAAAAATCGGTATTGTGTCCCGGGTTTTTTCATACTCC
>Ga0180429_10005484_pt1 | contig 10060 bp, 10 predicted proteins | sample SS_ome_FD_132428 | JGI IMG/M metagenome (GOLD analysis project Ga0180429, IMG submission 132428) | Hypersaline lake sediment archaeal communities from the Salton Sea, California, USA - SS_1_S_1 metaG | ecosystem: Environmental > Aquatic > Non-marine Saline and Alkaline > Hypersaline > Sediment ...
GATTGTCTTAATGTTTTGTAATCTTCCAGCCACCAGGTCGATGGTTCCAGCAGCCATGTTTCTAATCTGACCTGATCACGACTCAGTGATGCCTCAAGCGCAAGGTTAACCCAATGATTTGTGTTGTCGATTCTGATCTGTTGCTCATTTGGCAGCAGATAGACAATGGCTTTGGCTTTTGTTCTCTGATCCGGGGTTAATTCACCAAACCATTTCTCGAGTTGTTCAATACGCGCGTTGTCTTTACTCTCCTCGCTGTTGGCATATTCAAACCATTCGATTGAATTTTCACGGATATATTCCCGGTAGTGTTCTGCGTTGTCCTCGTCCAGGGTGAGCAGGAACCGGGTCATTTCAGGTGAGAAAGCGTGCAGGAATTCAGCGATCAAATCTTCAGTGTTTTTCTCGGCGTATTCAAGAGCGTCATCGTATCGGTCATTCAGCCAGAGGTTTTTGGCATTTTCCAAATGCTTCAGCGATTTGTGTGCGGCCTCATTTTTTAACCAGTTTTTCAAGTCGTTGGTACTTTGTTTGACGATTGCTTCCTGGTCGCTTGATAGATCAAACATTGAATCCAGCCGCGTGGTTGTGAAGAACGACAGGTTACTGAAGAAAAAACTGGTGGAATTGCAAGCACTCAGCTGCAAGAGCAGGAGGATTAAAAAAAGTGTTCTCACGGTCATTGTGATGATGAATGAGAATGTCGCTTTCTATCGAAAAGGGTGAAATAGATTACTTTAGATCACTCTGCCCGAGATCTCTGTCGGGATCAATTCGATCTCTTTCCATTTGCTTGATTAGCCTGGGTTCTGGATACCATCCGCATGCAGTTGGGCAGCGATAAGGCTACGCGTTTTGGTGGCCACTGATGCAGCCCGTTTAATAACCGTTTCCGGCCGTGAACAGACTTGAAGGTTGTGTCTGTATTGTGCCGCCAGGAAAAGAATTCCGCTGTCACTGCCTTTTATTGTGACGCATTTGCGGAAGAGGAAGCGCCGTAAGTGACTGATACATAAGTTAATGACTAATCAGTTTTCCGGCTGAAAAATTCCCGTGTCGGCAGTTCGATTCCGTCCCTGGGCACTATCTCTATCAACGGCTTGCGAGCATTCGCAGGCCGTTTTTCATTTCTGATCGGCTTGTCGACGTCGCGGCTTGTTCGGTGTCGGAGATTATTTTCCGCAGGAGAATGATCTCTGATACCAGGTCTTCAGGACACCGGCCTCTCTGGACACTCCCGACGGGTTCCCTGTATATAGTTCGGGTTTACCCATGTATATGAAGCAGGCTCGAAACGATGGCTAGCGGGATTTTTGCAATTCTGGATGACGTGGCAACACTGCTCGATGATGCCGCCGTCTACAGCAAGCTGGCGGCCAAGAAGACAGCCGGCCTGCTGGGGGATGACCTCGCTGTCAACGCCGAGAAGGCAACCGGCTTCAATGCCTCCCGGGAGCTGCCGGTCATCTGGGCGATCACCAAGGGTTCCATGGTGAACAAGCTCATTATTCTCCCGATCGCTTTTCTGCTGAGCGCCTATGTCCCCTGGCTCATTGTCCCGATTCTTCTGCTGGGTGGAGCCTATCTGAGCTATGAAGGTGCCGAAAAGGCGCTGGAATGGGTTCTGCCACATAAAAAACACGCGACACCTGCAGCCGAAACCGCCGATAGCAAGGCCGACCTGCTGGACACGGAGACGCACAAGATCAAGGGCGCCATTCGTACCGACTTCATCCTGTCGATCGAGATCATCGTGATCGCGCTGGGTACGGTGATGGACCAGTCACTGGGCATGCGCATCCTCGTCGTGAGCGTCATTGCGCTGCTGGCGACGGTCGGGGTCTACGGGCTCGTCGCCCTGCTTGTCCGGATGGATGATGCAGGCATGCACCTGATCGTCAGGGCGAGGAAGATGTCGGGCGCCGCAGCCGGGTTTATCCGGCGCGCCGGCCACTGGCTGATTGCCGCGTTACCGCATGTGATTCGTCTGCTCGGCGTGATCGGGACGGTCGCGATGCTGCTGGTCGGCGGCGGCATGTATGTGCATAACATCGACGCACTGCATCACGCATTGCACTTTCTGCCGGCGATCATCGGTGAACTGCTCACGGGTATGATCCTCGGCACCATCCTCGTGGGAGGCATGCATCTGGTCAAGCGGCTGCGAAACGCATCGGCGGACAGGACGGCATAGTCGAAACGGGTATCTCCTGAATACTGAATCCATTGCCAGTCTGTCATATGCTCGGGTGTACCCTTGCATGACTGGCGATGCAAAATCGGTCGGTTCGGCTGCAATGCGACGAGCTGCTCCTGTATGCCGCGCTGACTGGCTGAAAAGCGATCATTGCAAATGCACCGGGCGCGATTACGGGTAAGATTCCGGATATGAACCACCAGACCAGGCAACAGCTGGAAGAGCGTCTCGGCAGCCTGCACGCGCGCCTGCGGCTCGGTATCGAGAAGGAGACAAAGCCGCGGGTCTTCGGTCACGGCATCAACTTCTTCCACCCCGAGAACTGGTATTCAGTTCACTCGTTCATACGCAACAGCCTTCGTCTCGTTGGCCTCTACAGGCGCGGTGTGCGCAATACCCTCGACATCCGGGTACGCGAACACGAGGTCAGGCTGCAGCGCCTGCCCCGGGCTTTCGACGGTTTCACGCTGCTGCAGTTGAGTGACATCCATGCGGACATTCATCCGCCTGCAGTGCATGCGATGATCGAGGCGGTGCGTGATCTCGAATACGATGCCTGCGTGCTCACCGGGGACTATCGTGCACAGACCCATGGCCCGGTCGAGGCTGCGCTCGAGTGGATGGGGGTGCTGCTCAACAGCCTGCGCCAGCCGATTTACGGAGTATTTGGAAACCATGACAGCATCACCATGCTGCCCGCGCTTGAACAGATGGGTATGCGGATGCTGGTCAACGAGCACATCACCATCGAGCGCGACGGAGAATGCTTCTACCTGGTCGGTGTGGATGATGCGCACTACTTTCGTGTGGACAACATCGAAAAGGCTGTCGATGGCATCCCGCCGGATGCGCCCGCCATCCTGCTCAGCCATACGCCTGAAATCTATCGCAATGCGTCGCATGCCGGGTTCGATCTCATGCTCTGCGGACACACCCATGGTGGCCAGATCTGTCTTCCGGGGGGGATTCCGGTCACGCTCGATGCGAAGTGCCCGCGTTACATGGGCGCCGGCCCCTGGAGCTATAACGGTATGCAGGGGTATACCTCTGCGGGTATCGGCACATCGATTGTCAATGTGCGTCTGAACTGCCCGCCGGAAGTGACCCTGCACCGCTTTCGCGCTGTCTGAGCGGCATCACGGGCCAGAACCGGGCTCCTCAGTAGGGGTGCTTGCGAAGCCCGAGATGGAATGCCAGTTTCGACAGCAGCAGCCCGCCGGCGAAGAAGAGCAGGACCAGCAACATGACCTGGAAAGTGCCCAGTTCAACCAGGGTCCGGCACGCCAGCAGGGAAAAGAGCGACTCCGGAAACTGGTCCAGCCCGGGTGCGCGGCTGCTCGGGGGCATGCCCAGGCGTCGCTTGATGAAGCTGGAGAAGAGGTCGCCGAGCATCGCAAACAGGCCGATCACCAGGCCGATCTGCCAGCCAGTGCCCAGTGCCACTGAGGCAAAGGCCGTCAGGGTGACGGCTGCGACGATGCCGCAGACCGTCTTGCTCGAGCCGAAGAGCGGGCGGCCATCGAGGAACTTGCGACCACCATCGAGGGGGTCTCCCCGCCCATGCAACAGTTGGCTGCCAGCAGTGGCGAGCCGTTAGCCACAATCAGCAGAAACAGGATCGCCAGCTGTTCCGGGGTAAGCCACATTGTCAAAAGCCCAGGCAACTCCATGTTCGGTCATGACGGATGTGCGAATGTCGGTTGCCGGGCTCCGGCGACATCGATTTCGCGCTAACATGGGTAACATGCGTAATCTGACCGACTGCTTCAAGATTTTATTGACAACGGCTCTGCGGCAGAGCCGCCACACGGGCCATGGCTGTAGACGTTAACCGGGACATTGCCTCGAGATTGCGAGAGGCCGCGGATATTCTCGAGCAGCAGGCTGCAAATCCGTTTCGCGTGCGTGCCTACAGGCGCGCCGCTGAGACCATCTCGCATCTCGAGGAGGAGTTGCCCGCGCTGATGGAACATGGTGGCCAGGATGCACTGGTCGAATTGCCGAATATCGGTCGCGGCATCGCAACAGCCATCACGGAGATCCTCGCAACCGGGCGCTGGGCGCAGCTCGAGCGTATGCGTGGTTCGCTGGACCCGGTGCAGCGCCTGCAGGCCGTGCCCGGTATCGGTCCTGTGCTGGCCGAGCAGATTCACGATGAACTTCATGTCGATACACTCGAGGGGCTCGAGCTTGCAGTCCATGATGGCCGGCTCGAGGCGCTCAAGGGTATCGGCCCGCGTCGCGCGGCCATGATCCGCGCCTCGCTCGAGAAGATGCTCGGACGGGTCCGTACCCGCGACTATGAGGAGATGCCCGAAGGGCCTTCCGTTTCTGTGCTTCTGGATGTGGATCGCGAATACCGCGAGAAGGCCGAAGCAGGAACACTCCCGACGATCGCACCGCGACGCTTCAATCCGTCAAACGAGGCCTGGCTGCCGATTCTGCATACCGAGAGGGAGGGCTGGCATTTCACGGCGCTCTTTTCGAACACCGGCAGGGCCCACGATCTCGGTCGCACGCGGGACTGGGTTGTGATCTATTTCTACAACGACCACCACGAGGAAGGACAGCACACGGTTGTCACCGAGACGCGAGGGCCACTCATCGGCAGGCGCGTTGTTCGCGGGCGTGAAACCGAATGCCGCGAATTCCATGCATCATAAAGAGCCCCTGTTTCGCATTCACCGCGTGATGGTTCAGGAGACCGTCCCGGGAGCTGTATGAACTATCTTGCCCATCTCTATCTTTCGGACAGTGACCCCGGTTCCCTCGTCGGCAGTCTGATGGGCGATTTCGTCAAGGGCCGGGTAGGTGATGAGTTCGAGCCGTCACTGCGGCAGGGCATTCTGCTGCATCGCAGGGTTGATGCCTTCACCGATTCTCATCCGCTCACCAGGCGCAGCAAGGCGCGTATTTCGCCGCAATTCCGGCGCTATGCCGGGATTCTTGTCGACATCTTCTTCGACCACTTTCTCGCAACAGAGTGGAGCCGCTGGTCGGATACTCCCCTGGATGAGTTTGCGTCCGCTGTCTATGGCATCCTCGGTGAGCGGCAGGAGACTTTCCCGGAGAGAATGCAGCGCAGCATGCACTACATGGTTTCCAACCGTTTGCTGCAGTCCTACTGCGACATCGAGGGCGTGCATCACGCATTGCGAGGCATCGAGACGAGGCTCAGGCGCCCGAGCCGGCTTGGCGATTCCGTCAGTGAACTCGAAGAGAACTACAGGCTTTTCAGGTCGGATTTCGAGCAATTCTTCCCGGTACTGATCGACTATGTCGAAACAGAGAACAGGCAGTTCTACATCACTGGTCTGCGCGAGCGGATGGGGTCCTGCTCCGAAAGAGAAATGATCCCCGGTGCTACCGCTGCCAGGAAGAGAGATGACAGATAGCCGCGTCAGGAAACCTGCTTCGCAAGAGGAGCTCCTGTTCGAGAACGAGGCGACACGCTTCCGGGTTGCCGACGGCGATATCGGTGTGCTGAGCTTCAAAACGAAGATGCATACCATTGGCGACCTGGTGCTGGAGAGCCTCAACAGGGCCGTGGCCATTGCGGAGGAACAGCTAGCGGGCATGGTCCTGTGGCACCCGGACGAGCCTTTCAGTGCCGGCGCGGACCTCAAGGCCCTGATGCCGGTTGCGCTCAGTGGATTGTCACCCGGCAGCAACGCACTCGACGAACTGCTCGTCCGCTTCCAGCAGGGCTGTATCCGCATGCGAAAGTCGGGGATCCCGGTCGTGGCCGGGGTGCATGGACTTGCTTTCGGTGGCGGGTGCGAACTCATGATGCAGTGTGATCGTACAGTCGCGGCGTCCGGGAGCTGCATTGGCCTGGTCGAGGCCGGCGTCGGGCTGATCCCGGCAGGCAGTGGCTGCATGGAACTTGCGCGGCGTGCCAGCCTGAATGCCGGTGACAGCGACCTCCTTCCGTTCCTGAAGCGATTTTTCGAAACCGCGGCTTGGGGGAAAGTGGCAACGAGCGCCGGGATGGCGCGTGAATACGGCTTCCTGCGCGAGAACGACGTCATTGTCATGAACAGCAACGAGGTGCTGCATGCGGCGCTGGCCGAGGTGAGGAAGCTCAATGCTGCAGGTTACAGCCCGCAACCCGGGATGCCGATTCGTGCAGGCGGACGCGAGGTAATCGCTCACTTCAGCCGTGCCATGAGCGGCATGCATGAGAGCGGCTTGATTTCCGACCATGACCTGAGTGTCGGCAACGAGGTGGCGAAGGCGCTCTGCGGCGGTGACGTCGATGCCGGCTGCTGGCTGGACGAGGAGTCGTACCTGCGTTGTGAGCGCGAGGGGTTTCGTCGTCTTGTCGCGACTCCCGAAACACAAGCCCGGATCCGTTATACGCTCGATACCGGCAAGCCGCTGCGTAACTGAAGAGAATCCCTTGCCGAAACCGGGCGGGGCACGATGCCGGACTGGCTTGCCAGTCGCTGCGTGCACCGGCAAGCATTTTTTTCGCCCGTAGGGCACACTAAAGGGAATCATCCGGCTACCAGGAGAGCCTGTAATGAAAATCGTCCGTATCATCGCCACCGACGGCAAGGAGTATCTTGGCACACCAGTCGGCAAGGGACAGGTGCAGGTTCTGGCTGGCGATCTGTTTTCCGGCGTCGTGAAGACTGAGCGGCAGGTCGAGGCGACGACCTGGCTTGCGCCGGTGACTCCCGAGAATATCTTCTGCATCGGGCTGAATTACCGGGCGCATGCCGAAGAGACGGGGGCGGCGATTCCGCAGAACCCGGTCGTCTTCATGAAAGCCTCGACCGCCCTGAATCACCCGGGGTCACCGATCCTTCTGCCCAAAGCCAGCAGGCATGGCCCGGAAGTCGATTACGAGGCCGAGCTTGCCGTGGTGATCGGCAAGCGTGCCAAAGATGTCCCGGTCGACAAGGCACTGGAGTATGTACTCGGCTATACCTGTGGCAACGATGTCTCGGCGCGCCGCTGGCAGAAGCACGGCGGTGGTGGGCAATGGGTGCGGGGCAAGAGTTTCGACGGATTCTGTCCGCTCGGTCCCGTACTGGTGACGGCCGATGAAATCGATGATCCGCAAAACCTCGACATTCGTTGCATTCTCAACAACGAGGTCATGCAAACCGGTAACACGGGCGACATGATCTTCAGTGTCGCCGAACTCATCAGCTTTCTCAGCGAGGATACGACACTGCTTCCGGGAACGGTGATCATGACGGGCACGCCGCCCGGTGTCGGTTTCGCACGTGATCCGCAGATTTTTCTGAAGAGAGACGATGTCGTCGAGATCGAAATCGAGGGCATCGGCCGGCTCGTGAACCCGGTGCGCGAGGCCTGATCCGGAGCGATTTGAGGATGCCCGGGGGACAAAAAGACGATTTTTGGCTGATACAGCCACCGCGTTTCGGTAGAATTTCCGCTTTTCCTTGCCGGGAATGGCCGGCAGACAAGAGATCGAGGGTAAGCACATGCAACCACTGGTTGGCATCATCATGGGATCTGTCTCCGACTGGGAGACCATGTCGCACGCGGCTGACAAGCTGACCGAGCTCGGTGTGCCTTACGAGGTCGAAGTGGTCTCCGCGCACCGCACGCCGGACAAACTCTTCGCCTATGCAGAGGAGGCGGCCGCTCGCGGTATCGAGGTGATTATCGCCGGAGCCGGCGGCGCAGCACATCTTCCGGGCATGACGGACGCCAAGACCTCGCTGCCCGAGCTTGGCGTTCCGGTGCAGTCGAAGGCCCTCAGTGGCATGGACTCGCTGCTGTCGATCGCCCAGATGCCCGCCGGGATCCCGGTTGGAACACTCGCGATCGGGAAGGCAGGCGCCGCCAACGCGGCACTGCTGGCAGCCGCGATCCTCGGCAACAAGTACCCGGAAACCCGCGAAGCGCTGGACCGTTTTCGTGAGCAACAGACCGAGGCCGTGCTCTCGCGTCCGGATCCGAGAGTCGCCACCTGATGGTTGTCGGGATTCTCGGCGGTGGACAGCTGGCGCGCATGCTCGCGCTGGCGGGGCACCCCATGGGAATCCGTTGCGTAGTGCTCGATCCTGCCGACGATGCCTGCTCGGCGCCCGTCGCCCGCCATCTCCACGGTGCTTTCGATGATCGTGAACTGCTCGACAAGCTGGCGGATTCGGTGGATGTCGTCACCTACGAATTTGAAAATGTCCCGCTCGAGAGCCTGCGCTATCTTGCCTCGAAGGTAGCTGTCTATCCTCCGGTATCGGCCCTTGAAGCAACCCAGGACAGACTAGATGAAAAGAATCTCTTCCGGGAGCTCGGGATCGACACGCCCGATTTTCTGCCGGTTTCCATCCAGGCCGAACTCGAGAGCGCCGTTGAAAAGATTGGTCTGCCGTCTGTTCTGAAGACACGCCGCATGGGCTATGACGGAAAGGGTCAGATCGTTCTCAAGGAAGCTGCCGATGTAGCGGGGGCATGGGATCAGCTCGGCGGTGTACCCGCAATCCTCGAGGCTTTCGTGCCTTTTGATCGCGAGGTCTCCGGAATTGTCGTGCGCGCGCGTGACGGAGAGATCGCAGCCTGGTCGCTCACGGAAAACGTCCATGGCGACGGCATACTGAAGCTGGCCATCAGCAAGCCGCATGACCCGCTCAAGCCACTCGCGCTGGATTATGCGACACGTCTGCTAGAACACCTCGATTATGTCGGGGTCCTTGCGCTCGAATTTTTTCAGCTTGGTGACAGGTTGCTGGCCAATGAATTTGCGCCGCGAGTTCACAACTCCGGGCACTGGACCATCGAGGGCGCGCAGACCAGCCAGTTCGAAAACCACCTGCGTGCCGTAACCGGACTCGCCCCCGGCTCCACCGAGCCCCTCGAGCTCTCGGTCATGATCAACTGCATCGGAGAATTGCCGCCGCTGGACAGGGTCATGAAAATCAGGGGGGCGCACATGCACGATTACGCCAAGGAACCCAGAACCGGCCGAAAGGTCGGTCACGTCACGGTCAGAACAGCTGATCCTGAATATCTTCGCCAGGTGATCACCGATCTCTGCGACTTGCAGAAATCCGGTTGTCGTTGATAATTCCTCCATCTGCTTGCATACAAGAAGGAGTTAACCGGAATGGCGTCGATCAAAATCAAGCGAAAGCATTCTCTAACGCATGATGAAGTGGTGAAGGCAGTCCAGAATCTCGCCGACGAGCTGTCGGAGAAACTCGATGCGGACTACGAGTGGGAAGGCGATAACCTGAGCTTCAAGCGCTCCGGCGCCAGCGGCAAAGTCAGTGTCGGTAAGCAGGATCTCGAAGTCGATATCAAGCTCAGCATGCTTCTGACTCCCCTGAAGGGCAAGATCGAACAGACGGTCAACGACTATCTTGACGAAAATCTCGCCTGATCAGTGATTCGCCGACCATTGACCGGTATCACTTCCGTTTCCGCTCAAAAGCCTCTAGTCTGAAAAATATATTCAGGCAAGCGTCATGCCCATGACTTCCGGACAAGGCGACGATCAGCAGCCACTTCCGGCTGATTACCCAACAGCTCCACATACCCTCAGCAGCAAGCAGACAGCCGAGTTGCTGCGGGTCAATCCGGCGCATGGCCTCGACAGAGATGAGGTCGGCGAACGTCGCCGCCTGTTTGGTCCCAACAGCATCCGCGAGAGTGAGCAGACGGGCTTTCTGCACAAGCTGCTGATGCAATTCAGGGATGTCATGATCCTCGTGCTTCTCGCTGCCGCAGTGATTGCCGGCGCGATCGGGGACATGGTCGATACCATCGTGATTCTCGTGATCGTGCTGCTCAATGCCGTTATCGGCGCCGTGCAGGAGTACAAGGCCGAGCGGGCTGTCGCTGCGCTGAAAAAAATGACCGCGCCTGATGCGCGCGTTCGCC
>Ga0180429_10005488_pt1 | contig 10058 bp, 11 predicted proteins | sample SS_ome_FD_132428 | JGI IMG/M metagenome (GOLD analysis project Ga0180429, IMG submission 132428) | Hypersaline lake sediment archaeal communities from the Salton Sea, California, USA - SS_1_S_1 metaG | ecosystem: Environmental > Aquatic > Non-marine Saline and Alkaline > Hypersaline > Sediment ...
ACCGGGCAACGGGCTGGCCACCACCCCGTGGATCGCCAGGCCCAGTTGCCGCGCGGCCGCGGCGACCTGCTGCACCGTTTCGATCCGCACCTGCGGATCGGTCACCACCCCGGAACCGACTCGCTCCCGGCCGGCCTCGAACTGCGGCTTGACCATCACCAGGAAGGTCGCCCCGGGCGCTGCGACGCCCGCGAGTGCGGGCAGCACCTTGGTCAAGGAGATGAAGGATAGATCCGCGACGATCAAGTCAGGGCGCACCGGCAGGTCCTCGACGGTCAGCGCCCGCACGTTCATCCGTTCGAGCACCACCACCCGCGGATCGCTGCGCAACGACCACGCCAACTGCCCGTAACCGACATCGACCGCCATCACTTGCGCGGCCCCACGCTTGAGCAACACCTCGGTGAAACCACCGGTCGAGGCGCCGGCATCGAGCGCATGCGCTCCGCTCGCATCCACGGCGAAGGCCTCGAGCGCACCGATGAGCTTGTGCGCGCCGCGTGAGACGTACTCGCTGCCCGCGGCATCTATCTCGATCGCCGCGGATTCCTCCACCTGGGTCGCGGCCTTTCCTGCCGTAACGCCGGCAACGCTCACCCGCCCGGCTTCGATCGCGCTGCGGGCGAGCTCCCGGGAGGCGACCATCCCCCGGCGAACCAATTCGGCATCGAGCCGGCGACGCGCCACCTTCTCGGCGACCTAGACCGATTCATCCTCGGCGGCGAGACCGTCGAGGACCCCGCGCAGCGAAGCCTCGATCGCACCGAAGTGCCCCGCGTGGGCCTCCAGGTCCGCACCGTCGAGTGCATGCAGACCCTCCAGGGCGGCGTCCACGTTCGCATGGCCGGTCGGTTCCCACACCGGCAGCACCGAATCGGGGTCCGGTGCTTCGTCGAGCACTAGCACTTCCTCGCTCGCGCTGTCCGACACCGGCTCTTGTTCGCCCACCGACTCGTGTTCGCTCATTCGGGAACCACCTTCTTCTTGGCCTTGGGAGCAGGAGCCGCCGTGGGGGAATCCTTGCTCTCGGTATCCGACTTCTTCGACGCCGACTCCGTCGACTCACTCGACTTCCTCTTGGCCGACTCCGTCGACTTCTTCTTCGGCTGCTGCGTCGACGCCGACTTCCCCGCGGCCTGCTCATCGGCCCGGACCTGCGCTTCGAGGTGCTCGAGCCGGGTGCGCAAGGCGGCGAGTTCGTCCTCGCGCACGAAGCCCATCCGGCCAACGGCGCGGTCCACCTCGGTGCGGATCAACCCGACGAGCATCTCGCGGTTCTGCTTGGAGGTAGTCACCAGGTCATCGGCGATGTCCTGCACCGAGCCCACCACATCGGGGGTCTTACCCGGCACCGACAGGCCTTGGTTGACCAGCGACATCGCCGCATCCTTCGCCTTCGATGCCGTGACCTCCGTTAGACCGGACGCCAATTGCACGTAGCCGCGCAGTCCCTCGAGCATGTCCTCACCGCTTCCTACTTATCGATGCCTCTACCTCGCCACATTAGTCGCCCCACGCCCGTCGAAGCAGGGAGCGAACCTCGGCCAGCCCATCAGTGTCAGCCGATGCGTCGCCCTCGAGCACCCGGCAGTGCGCCGCCGGGGCCCGCAAGGCGCGCAGGTCGCGGGCGATGTACGTCGGGCGGTCCTGCGGCGCGGCCACGCGCAGCGCCGATAGCTGCTCGGGGGCGGTGACCCCGGTGAGCACCAGCAGGGTGTCCATCCCGGCCCGGTTCCCGCCTCGGATATCGGTGTCGATGCGATCGCCTACCACCAGCGGACGCCGCATCCCCCACTGCTCGGCGGCCACCTGCATCAGCAACGGTTCAGGCTTGCCAGTGATCGCATCGGGTATCCGACCTACCGCGTTGCCAACCGCCTGCACCATCGAACCGTTGCCCGGCGCCAGGCCTTCCGCGGTCGGCAAAGTCAGATCGCCGTTCGTGGCCACCCACAGCGCACCCGCCTCGATGGCGTAGGCAGCTTGCGCGAGGTCGGCCCACCGTAAGTCCGGACCGAACCCCTGGACCACGGCCGCAACCCCGTTTCCAGGTGCACCACTCGCATCCAGTTCGCGCACGGGCGCAAAGCCCGCGTCCTGCAGTGCCTCGTCGATTCCCGGGCCGCCCACCACCAGCACCCGCGCACCCGCCGCCACGCCGTGATCACGTAGATAGCGCGCCGCTCCCTGCGGCGAGGTGATCACGCGACCGGCATCGACATCGAAACCCAGGCCCTGCAATTTGGCGGCCACGTCACGTGGCGCATGGGCGGCGTTGTTGGTCACCACTCCCCAGGTAAGGCCGGCTTCCCGACTCGCCCAGGTCAGCGAATCCACCGCGTGGTCCACGACCACCGGTCCTCGAAACAGCACCCCGTCGGCGTCCACGATGAGGCCGTCGTATCCGGCCGCCAGCGGTGCCGCATCGACGTGCATCAGAACTGCGCCTCGATGGGGCCTTCCAAGGGCAAACCCGCCTCACTGCGCGCGCGCAGCGTGGCCTTGACTTGACTGAGAGCCTGTCCGTAGTCCGCCCGATCCGGTCGCATCACGAAAGCCATCGACAGGTGGTCGCGTGCTGCCGGGAACGCCTGCTTGCGCCACAGCGCCATCCCCAGGGCGTAGTGCGCATAGTCCTCATCGGGAGTGCGCTCGACCAACTCGGTCAGCACCTCGATGGCTTCGTCATAACGCCGCGCTTCGAACAGTGCCCGACCGAGCGCCTCGAGTACCGCCGGACTGGGTTCACTGCGCCGCACCCGTTCCAGCAGCGTCGCCGCCGCATCGGAGTTGCCCTCCGAAAGCAGCGTCAGCGCGCGTTGATACCAGTCGTAGGGCTCACCGGCCGGATTCTTGTCGTCGTCTCCTTCATCCACGCCCGCATGGTCGCATGCGAGTCGTGTCAGGTGAGCCGATCGTCCATCACATACATCTGATCCTCGGTCGCAAGCGTGTTTGCTAAGACTCGCTCGTCGTGCTGCATGCGTCGATCGATTATCCGTTCAGCGAGCTCTCGGGCCAATCCAGCGCGAGAGGGATCATCGGCCAGGTTCTCGTTCTCCTGAGGGTCGACGTCGAGGTCGTACAACACCGTCGGCATCGAGGGGAATCTGACGTACTTGGCCTCAGAGGTACGGATCACGTTCAAGGCGCACTGATCCGTGCGAACCGAGCCGAGCAAACCCCGCAGGGCCTGATGCATTTCCTGAGTCAACTCCGGGATCGGGAACAGCAATTCACGAAAGTCGAACTCCCAGAACACGGCATCCCGCCACTGCTCCGGGGTTTCACCACGCACCCACGGGCGCAACGTTCGCCCGTCCACCTGCAGCGGCCACCGTTCACCGCCTAGGTAGTCCAATACCGTCGGCATGATGTCTACCTGCTCGGTGAAGGCGTCTATCGTTTTCCCGCGCATGGGATCGGCTTCGGCTCGTGGATCGCGGATGATCAACGGCACGTGGTAACTCGAGTCGAACCAGCCGAGCTTTTGGATCAGATGATGGTCACCGGCTTGCTCGCCGTGATCGCTCAGCACGATCACGACCGTGCGATCCCACTGCTCGGAGGACTTCAGCGCCTCGACCACCCGGGCTAGGTTGTCGTCGGCCTCGCGGATCAGCCCGTAGTAGGTCGCCTTCAACTGCCGGGTGTCGAGGTCGGTTTCCGGAGAGCCGGTCAGTGGATTGTTGACGGCCACGGTCAAGAAGGGGTGGCTCGCGGCCTCGGCCTCGCGGGTGGCACTGCCGATCGGCGCCGGGACACTCTCCGCGGAATAGAGATCGTGATAGCCGCGCGGCGCTCGATAGGGCGGGTGCGGACGCAGGTAGGACAGATGCACGAACCATGGCTTGGGGCCGGCGAAGGAGGACGTATGGCTTACCCGCAGGAAGTCGAGGAACTCATCGGTCAGGAAGTGCGTCTCGGTGTGCTCGGGCGGAAACCGCGTAGGTGCCCAAGAGGCGCCATGCTCAGCGGCTCCTGGTTCCTCGACCGATGCATACAGTGCCCAGTAGTCAGCGGGAATCTCATAGCCCATCCGCGCCAAGTAGGTCACCCAGCGCGGATCGTAGGCGGTGGAGGACCACATCGAGTCCCATCCGCGCATGACCGATTCATAGCGGTACAGACCCGGGTCGCGTAGCGGACGCCCGCGCGGATCCCACGTCGTGTCGGTGTAACCGAACAGATACGGCGTGTAGCCCAGGCCGCGCGCCTCGAGGGCTAGATTCGTGAAGCGGTCATCCAATGGAGTCCCGTTCGCTACTACCCGATGCCGGAACTGGTACATCCCGGTGTGCAGCGTGCTGCGACTGGGACTACACGGTGTGGAGTTTGCGTAATGGCGGAGGAATCGGGTTCCCTGCGCAGCGATCGAGTCCAATGTGGGGGTGTCGACAACCGGGTTCCCTGCGCACGACAGCGCATCGGCGCGCAACTGATCCAAGGTGATGAGTAGGACGTTCACTCCACCGGCCACGCGCGGTCCATCATCGGCCGGCGGATAGTGCCTGCCCGCTGGATATTGCTGATACGCCCAGTCCGGTGTCGTCACGAAGTACCTTGCGACGAATCGCCCCCCTGCGCCACCGCGCCCTGACTGGAATCGGATCTGGCACCGGTCCCCGCCGAGATCACCGGCAATGTGACGGGATTGGGACCGGGCACCCCGTGCGAAAAGCCGGAATCGTCCGTCGTGCTCTTCGCCGCTGCTTTCGCCGAGGTTTCCCCCTCGGTCGGCTCCGCCGTCGGCACATCCTCCGGCGCACCGAGCGATAGCGATTCCCGCGGCAGCGAGAACACCCCGATGAAGCTGACCACCACACTGGCGAACAGCGCGAACAACGCGAACCCGGTTGCCAAGAATCGCTCATCGAAGATCGTGATGGCAATGGCGGTGCTCGCCACCGGAGTGGACACGATGATCGCGGACATCGCCGTGGACAGGTGTCCCGCTCCAAGGGCCACCTGCTGGGTGCCCATTGCGCTCAGCGCGACGACAACCAGTGCGTAGGTCTCCCAATCGGTGAGCGCCGCCGAGATGCCGCCGGATCCACCCACGGCCAACACGGATTTGATCAAGCCGGCCATCGCCCCGTACAAGATGCCTGAGGAGGTGCCGTAGGCGATGGCGGTTGTCCCCGGCTTGATGCGCGCCATCAGGATCAGCACGACCACCACGGCATACGTTGCGAGCAGGGCTAGCGCCCAGTCGGCAGACGGTGGCGTATCGATGCCTTTGGTCACGTTGCCGAACACGATGATGCCGATCAATCCTGCGGTGATCAGACTCGCGCCGACTATCTCCTGACGCGTCAGTTTCGCGTGCGCGGTCCAGGCGCTGAACGGCAACATGAACACGATCTGCGAGGTCTGCAGGATGCTCACCAGCGCCAGGCTGCCCAAGGCCAGGGCAGCGACGTGACCGAGGAAACCGGTCACGGCGAGCGCGATGCCCAGAAGCCAGATCGGCGAGGTGAAAAGCGCCAACCATTTGCTGCCGCGCCCGCGCACCCGCATGACGCCCATCTGTTGGATGGCCGTCGCGGCCACGTATACGAACGCGCTGCCGACGGCCAGGATCCCCGCCCAGAACTCGGTACTCACCGCTTCGCACCCATCGCACGACCCCTCTCACGAACCCCGCGACGAATCCACCGCGCGATGGGTCGCGTGCGTGTCTCCCCCAACTGTTTCATGAACGCTATTCAAGCCAGCCGAGATGCCCGTGACTAGGCCTTGGGAACACAGTTCATGGCGAATTCATGTTCCGGCTCCCACCGATCGCAACCTGCGAACGAGCACCTCGGTGGTACTCCCCACCTGCCCCGCATTCGCCCCACCGCGCCAGAACCTGCGCCGCAGCACTCCGGCCACCTCCACCTGGGTGCCGGGCTCGAGTCGCTGAACCCGATCACGGATCTTGCGATTGGTGGTGGTGCAGGCGATCGCATCGACCTTCGCCTGGCCCCGCTGTTCCCGCGCCGGGCGATCCACGATCACCGTGAAGGTGGTGAGTTCATCTCCGCTGGGCAACTCACGCGATCGCACGTGCGCCCCGAGCCTGCCGATCACGTCCACGTGCGACGACGTTGCCGGTGATGAGTTCGTTGCCATAGGTCCTCCCTTGCCTGATCGATCGCACGGTGCGATCACCTTCAGACAACAGCGATCACCAGCCCACTTTCCAGCCCCGATCTGCAACGGTGGATGGGATTCCGCGTCACAATGCAACTGTGGATAACTCCGGTCCGGTCATCGAATCCCTCGGTGACGACGTCTATGCCATCGATACCCAGATGGGTGGACATACCGGCATCACTGCCAGCTACCTGATTCGCGGATCCCGTCCCTGCTTGATTGAAACGGGCACGGCCCTGTCCGTCCCTGTGGTGATCGATGCCCTGGCCGAACTGGGGATCGCACCGACCGATCTCGCCAATGTGGTGGTGACCCATATCCATCTCGACCATGCCGGCGGCGTAGGCGACATCGCCGCGCACTACCCGAACGCACAAGTCGTGGTGCATGAACGAGGTGCCCGGCATCTGGCCGACCCGACCCGACTAGTGGCCAGTGCCCTGCGCGTATTCGGCCCGGACATGGACCGGATGTTCGGGCCCTTGCTACCCACGCCCCGCGAACGCTTGACCACCCTCGGCGACCAAGGCTTCGTGGACCTCGGCGACGGTCGACGCCTGGACGCCTTCCACAACCCCGGCCACGCCAAGCACCACATCGCACTGGTCGATTCGCTCACCGGTGACCTGTACACCGGCGACGCCGCCGGAGTCTTTGTCCCCGATACCGCCGAGGTCCGACCCGCCACTCCCCCGCCGGATTTCGACCTCGACCTCGCCCTGGATTCCCTCGAGCGCATGCGCGCGGTGCGTCCCACCCGCTTGCTGTTCTCCCACTTCGGGCCGGTCACCGATACCGAAGACGTCTTCGAACAATCCGAAGCCGAACTGCGCTACTGGGTCGAGCAGGTCTCACAGGCCTACCACCAGGGCCTGGACCTCGAACACGCCATCGTGATGGTGCACCAGAAAGATCGCGAACGGCACCCGGCCTTCTACGCCGATCCCGACCGGTCGGCCAAGTTCGAAGAATTGTCCAGCACCGGGGCTCAGGTGGCCGGCATCTGGCGCTGGCTGGAGCACCACGAACCGACCGCCCCTTCCCCGTAACGCCGAACGGGCACTTCTGACGTAACGAGTGGGCAATCCTGACCGTCAGGATCGCCCACTCGGCGTCAGGGCGCACGCCACCAACCAAGAGCCCGTCGTGTCGATGCCCACCGGCGCTAGTCGGCGGACGTAGCCATCTCCACGGGGATTCCCAGCGAGGTCAGGAGTTCAGCGACTCGGTTCTTGATGTCGTCACGGATGGGGCGCACGGAGGCGACGTCGAGCCCTTGCGGGTCCTCCAGGATCCAGTCTTCGTAGCGCTTGCCGGGGAAGATCGGGCAGGCGTCTCCGCAGCCCATGGTGATGACGGCGTCGGCTGCTTGGACGATTTCATCGGTCCAGGGTTTGGGGTATTCCTGGGTGATGTCGATGCCCACCTCCGCCATGGCTTCGATCGCTGCGGGGTTGATCTGGCTGGTGGGTTCCGAACCACCGGACCAGGCCACAGCACGATCGCCGGCCATTTCCTTGAACCAGCCCATCGCCATCTGGCTGCGGCCTGCGTTGTGGACGCACAGGAACAACACGGTTGGCCGGGTGTCATCGCTCTTGCCCTCCACCTTGGCCAACGCCTGCAAGCGCTGTCGAGCGAAGCGTTCGGCCAGTAGCGGTAACCAGGTGTGGATCGTCGCGCGTCCAGCGAAGTCGTCGTAAGAGGAGTACAGGAATCTCTCGATGGTCTCCTGGTTGAAAGTGCCTTCGAAGTCGGTCACCAAACGGGCGGCCGCGGTGTTGAGGGCGGCTTGCTGTTCGATGCTCAATCCCCGTGGGGTGGCGTTGTCATTCATCGTTTCCGGGTTCCTCTCTGGATGGTTGTGTCGCGAATTCCAATCGGCTGATGCGTTCGGTGAGCGCGCTGAAGACACGCTCGAAGGCTGCTGGGTCACGATCGCGTGCCGGATCGCGGATCGACCAGTGCAGTCGATGCGGGTGTTCGGGTACGCGGGCATCGGCCGCATCGCACACGGTGATCAGTAGGTCCCCGTCGCCGAGTTCCGGCGCCAGTGCCTGAGGGCGCTGTTGCAGCAGGCGAAGGCCATGATTTCTCGCGACCCGGCGGGTTCCCGGATGGATCCGGTCCCCGGGATCGGTGCCGCCTGCGGAACTCAGTCCTTTCGTGCGCTGCGTCCACAACGCCGATGCCAAGACCGACCGGGCGGAATTGTGGGTGCACGCGAACACCACACGGCTCGGCTTGGTCGGCAGTTGAGCCTGCAACCATCGCCGGTCGAGATAACCGTGGGCACTGACGTCAAGGGAGACGAAGCGTTTACGCCGGTCTTGCTCAGACGTAGTTCTGGTGATCAGGCCTGCTTCGGTGAGCGCGTTCAAGTGATGGGACAAAAGCGGCATCGATAGGCCCAAGAGTTCGGCAAGGTCTCGTGGCGAGCGATCCCCGAGCGCCACATGGTGCAAGACCGCAAGGCGGTGCGGGTCGGCAAGGACGGCATGCACCCTCGCGCGCTCTACCCATGGAGAGGCCATGCCCTGAGACTGCCGATTGACCGAAAATAGTTCAATCCCAATTGAATGAATTCGGGGTGAACACTCACGAAGATGGTTCTGTGTCATCGACCCATCGCGGAAAGGGAGCCGGCACTGCGCAAAGCCGCAACCAAGCCGCGCCCGCAGGCTGCTCGATGCGCTTCACACCTGCGCGCGAGCCATAGGAACTACGGGATGTCGAGCTCGCCGTCGATGTCCGAGGCCTCGGCCTTGGCGAACCATTCGCGGGCTTGCTCATCGCGACCACCGGCGGCCAAGGCGCTTGCGTAGGCGAACTCCAGCCGTGCCCGCTCCGATCCCGCGGGCAGGGACGTCAATTCAGGGATCTCCAACAGCACCAATGCCGCATCGTGTTGGCCCATGTCCGATCGCGCACCCGAGGCGACGATCGCGGCCTCGACCTTGGTCTGAGCATCGCCGGTGCGAACCTCCCGCAGCAGTTCCAGAGCCCTTTCCGGGCGCCCGAGACCGCGCTCGCAATCGGCCATCATCGGCACGAACGAGTCATCGCCGGTCATCCGACGAACGGCTCGCAGTTCGGCGAGTGCATCGGAGTAATCCCCGCAGCGGTAGGCAACGATGCCCATCGCCTCACGCACGCATGCCACGCGCCCGGCCACCCGCTTGGCCTCCGCGGCATGTTCACGAGCCCCGGTGAGGTCGTCTTCGGCCAGCGCCCATTCGGCGGCGAGCAGATGGCCGGCCACCTTCTCCTGCAGATCCTCGGGCAGGGTGCGCAGTTCGTTGATGACCGCCGGGTCCAACTCGCTGATGTCGATGTCCTCGGGCACCTGCGGACCACGAGGTGGGCGCGGCGCACGGGAATCACGCGGCGCACTGGTCGTGCTCTTCCCCCGGCGCTCGCCCCCGGATCCGGAGCTACGCGGTGGTCCACCGCGCGGTGCGCCGCCCCGCGAGTTGCCCTGCTTCTTCGACCCGGAGCGCGAATCCGGACGACCGCCCCTGGGCGGCCGCCTACTGCCTGGCTCCACGTTCGCTCCTTCGCATGCACAAAAAACAAGGGCCACCCGTAGGTGGCCCTTGTAAAGAATGTCCGGCGGCGTCCTACTCTCCCACGCAGTCTCCCACGCAGTACCATCGGCGCAGAAGGGCTTAGCTTCCGGGTTCGGAATGGAGCCGGGCGTTTCCCCTTCGCCATGACCGCCGAAACTCTATTGAGATGTGGTGGTTTCCCGACCGAATCTCGGGAACCGCACAGTGGACGCGAATAGTGATAAGTGAGGCAAGTCCTCGGACTATTAGTACCGGTCAGCTCCACACATTGCTGTGCTTCCACATCCGGCCTATCAACCCAGTCGTCTAGCTGGGGTCCTTACCTGGTAAACCAGTGAGAGTCCTCAT
>Ga0180429_10005489_pt1 | contig 10057 bp, 6 predicted proteins | sample SS_ome_FD_132428 | JGI IMG/M metagenome (GOLD analysis project Ga0180429, IMG submission 132428) | Hypersaline lake sediment archaeal communities from the Salton Sea, California, USA - SS_1_S_1 metaG | ecosystem: Environmental > Aquatic > Non-marine Saline and Alkaline > Hypersaline > Sediment ...
ACTTCCAGTGAAATGGCTTTTACCGGGCACACGGCTGTGCACTGGCCGCACAGGGTGCATCTTTCATTGCTGTAGCGGATCTGCCAGGGCAGATCGTTCAGGCTTAAAGCGGAAGGTTCAAGGCTTCTGTTTGACGACATATTTGTACCTCCTGGCGTTCAGGGCTGACAATGGCAGTGTCTACATGCATGGGTTGCATATCTTTGGATTTGTCCCTGTCCGGAATGACGGCATCCAGGCCGCATATCTCCGAGGAAAATCCGTAAATACCGGGTTTCCCCCCCACCACCCCGGGCCGCAGTTTTTTGCGGTCCTGGACCATGAACAATGAATGGTCCGGCAGGGTGCCGATGACACAGTTGGGGCCGTCAATGATCAGAGACCGGCAGGTGCGTTTCAGATGGGACAGAAACCCGGCATCTGGATGAACCGACAGATCTTTTTCCTGGAGCGGAGTGATCACATGTTTGTACCCGTCAATGCCCAACCCCAGTTCCTCCAGGGAATAGTGCAGGATATGGGCGAACACCTCGGAATCGGATTGATATCCGGAGTATGCCGATATCCCCCGGGAGGTGAGAAAATCCTTGATGGGAATAAAGGCCGTGTTTTCGCCGTTGGTCATGGTGCTGTATCCTTTGATGAAAAAGGGGTGACACGCATACAGGTCAATGGCGTAGTTGGTGTTCTGACGGCCCTGGGCCATGATGATCCGGGCCTTGAGTTCCTTTCGGTCCAGGCCCAGATACTGAGCCAGCAGCAACGGATCTCCGATCTCTTTGATCATGATGGTGTCCGGCCAGAAGGAAAACACGATCATGTCATTTTTCTCTTCCCCCATTTCACGGATCTTGAGCCGAATACCTGACAGCCGGGATGCCATGTCTTCTTTGCTCAAACTGTCCCAGTCTTCTGGCAGTTCATAGGCCCGGATCAAATACAGGTCTCTTCTGGGAATGCCTTCCACCGGTTTTTTGGGCACTTTCAATGAGATCTTGTATTTGGTGAGAAAGCCCAGGTCCATCATGAACAGGTCCAGGCGACGGATTCCTTCTTCACTGAAAATGCCCGATAGGATCGGGGCCTCTTTCATCTCTTCGAACGGCCCGCCCAGGTCCTGGAGCAGCAGTCCCATGCCGGACCCGTCATGGCCTTCCTTCATCACATCCAGGGCCTTGATGGCCAGCATGGGAGAGACCGGATCCCGGCTGGTGAGTGCGAACAATCGACACATATCGACTTCTCCTAACATCTTAAAATATTGCCGCGGCAACCCCATTATGGGGGCTGTCCTGTTCCATGCGAATTCTGGAGAAAAGGGGAATTCACCGATTTCCAAGGAGTTCAATCTAAATAGATTCTCACACCATGTCAATCATTTTTTTTAAAAAATTTTTTAAAATACGTGAAAATAAGAACAAAAAACTTAATATTTAAGATATTGCCGCATAAAATTTGGATGATGCAGATCTAATCAGAAAATTAATTTTTAATACGGAGAAAGGGGCTGGAGCCCGTAAACCGCCCGGGCCCGGTTACACAAGGAATTTTCCCGGCCGTTTTCCCATGACCGGAAAAAAAGCGCACCAGGCGCCGCACCTCATGCAGGAACCCGGTTTTGCCGGTTTCTGTCCAGAATCCGGTGTCACAACGTGCGGGTAACAAGGACTTCAGACAGCCTGGTCGGTTTTCATGGCCTGGTAGTAGTCATTCACCTGAAGCTCCCGGCTTTGTTTCCGGTACCATCCGTCAAATAGAATCAGTCCCTGCTGTCCGTCCAGGGAGGTATAATTTTTGATGCTCTGCCCCTGAATGGCGGCCATGGCCGGATCGAACACCCGGAAATCGGCGGTCCCGTCCTTTGGCAGGTCGGTGACCATTTTAAGCTGCCACACCCAGTCCGGATCATACTGCAGGTTCACCACCAGGTATTTTCCCAGATCCGATGTCAGATCTTTGGGTTTGGGCAGGGGGTTGTTGCCGGGTTTTTTCCAGAATTTCCAGTTCATTTTTTCACCTCTTTTGCTGTAAGATTTTTCCGATCATGAATTTATCAGCATAAATCATACCACTGGAAAAACAGACAGTCCGTCAGCAAGGCACCTCCTCCAGGACTCCAGCTGTTTAAAAAAAACGGACCGAATATGTCTGGTTTAACAAACAAAACAGACACGTTCGGTCCTGAATCAGGGGCTGAAAGTCATCCGGCATTCCGGCCAAACGGGATATGGAGTTTTTTCATTCGCTTGCGCAGGGTGGAGGGATGGACCCCCAGAATCCGGGCCGCGCCCTTTTCCCCTTCCACCCGGCCGCTGCACTGGTCCATCACCGACCGGATATGGGCGGTCATCACCTGGTCCAGGGTCCGGCCGGATGGGGCAACCGCATGATATCCGGATACCGGCTGCCGGGAAATCGAGACCTGCGGCAGACCGATTTCACTGAAATCCAGAAACCCGGAACGATCCAGGATCATGGACCTTTCCACGGCGTTTTCCAGCTCCCGGATATTGCCGGGCCAGTGATATGTTTGCAGCCGGTCCATGACCGCATCAGATACCCCGGGTATCTCATGGCGCTTCATTTCTCTGGCCTTTTTTACGATGAAATGATGGACCAGGTCTGGAATATCGGCCTTGCGTTCCCGAAGCGGCGGGATCTGGATGGGAAACACCTGAAGCCGGAAAAACAGGTCCGCCCGGAACTGACGGGTGGCCATCATTTTCTCCAGGTTCCGGTGGGTGGCGGCAATGACACGGATACTCACCCCGATGGTTTCCGTGCCGCCCACCCGGTCGATCTCTTTTTCCTGAAGCACCCGCAGCAGCCGGATCTGGGCCTCGGCCGGCAGCTCCCCGATCTCATCCAGAAACAGGGTACCGCCCTGGGCCCGCTCGATGCGACCCCGTTTCCGTGACACCGCACCGGTAAACGCGCCTTTTTCATACCCGAACAGCTCGCTGTCCAGAAGCGAGGCAGGAATGGCCCCGCAGTTGACACGGATGAAAGGACCGTTTTTGCGAAGGGACAGATTGTGGATGGCATTGGCGATCACTTCCTTGCCGGTGCCGGTCTCCCCGAGCAGCAGCACCGGGCTTTCCAGAGGTGCCACCCTGCGCACCCGGTCCATGACCCGGCCCAGGCCCTGGTTGGCCCCCACCACCTTTTCCCCGGTCATCCGGTGCAGCTCCTCCTGAAAATACCGGTTGTCGTCCGCCAGCAACTCCTTGAGGTTTTTCAGCTCCCGAAACCGCAGGCTGTTGGTCAGGGCGATGGCACAGGGTTTGGCCAGCAGGCTGAGCAAATGCACCTGAACCGGGGTGAATTTGTGATTTCCGTCATTGAACACACTGAAAATTCCCAGCATGGTTTTTTCCAGCACCAGATCCATGACCACGGCGGACAGGTCCCAGGCCCGGAAACGGTCCGCCACCGGGCCGGTCACCGGGTCATCTCCGAGCCGGTCGATCACCCGGATTCTTTCCAGGCGACGGGTTTCCACCTGGCGGCGTCCTTTTCTGGACAAAGCAACCCGGGTAGACACGGCCCGGCCGGACCGAGGTGTGGCATGGGCCACCATTTCCACCACACCGGTATCCGGATGATACACTTGAAATCCCATCTGCCCGGCCGGCATGAACCGCCTTACATACAGCAGGCACTGGTGAAGGGCCCTTTCCAGATCCAGGCTGGAGCAGAGCCGGAGGGTGGCTTCCCTGAAAAAATCCTTTTCATCCACCGGCACATGGGATGTGTCGTCTGAGCGACTTGCGTTCATATCAGCCCCCTGATGATTACTGTTCTATATAACAGCCTACATCATAACTTTTAAATAGAACAGTTTTTTCTTTTCCATGGCACAGAAAGTTACACATCTCTGTTATTGATTCACCTGCTGAACCGCTGAGACCCCCTGAAAACAAGACATTTTCAAATCCGGCACAGTTCATGCTGTCTTTCTTTCTCATGACATGCATGGCATAATACCCTGTAACCAACAAGGAGGCATGAAATGGAAATAAAAAAAATCTGCGTACTGGGCGCCGGCATCATGGGTGCGGGCATTGCCCAGGTCAGTGCCCGGGCCGGATTCGAGGTGACCATAAGAGACATGGAAGACCGGTTTGTGGAAAACGGGCTGACCACCATCAAATCCAATCTGGGCCGGGCCGTGTCCAAGGGCAGGCTGGAGCAGGCGGAGGCGGACGCTGTCTTGAACCGAATCACCGGCACCACGGATCTGGATCAGGCCGCCGGGGATGCGGATCTGGTCATTGAAGCCATCCTCGAGGTCATGGACATCAAAAAACAGGTGTTCCAGGATCTGGACAATCTCTGCAAAAAAGACACCTTGCTGGCCACCAACACCTCGGGTCTGTCCATCACCGAGATGGCCGCGGCGACGCAGCGGCCCGACAAGGTGATCGGCATGCATTTTTTCAACCCCGTACCCGTGATGAAGCTGGTGGAACTGATCCGGGGATTCACTACGTCGGACGACACCCTGAACATGGCCTGGGAATTTGTGGAAAAGATCGACAAAACCCCCATCGAGGTCAAGGAAGCCCCGGGTTTTGCCGTGAACCGGATTCTGGTACCCATGATCAACGAGGCGGTTTTCGTTCTGGCCGAAGCGGTGGCATCGGCCGAAGACATCGACAAATCCATGATGCTGGGGGCCAACCACCCCATCGGGCCTCTGGCTTTGGCTGACATGGTGGGTCTGGACACCATCTTGTTCGTGCTGGAAGGGTTTCACCGGGAACTGGGGGAAGACAAGTACCGGCCGGCCCCGCTGCTGCGGAAAATGGTCCGGGCCGGATACCTGGGCCGCAAAAGCGGTAAAGGATTCTACGACTACACCCGGTAACGCCGGCTGCCCGGACCGGCGGAATGCCTGCCGGGCGCCCCGTTCAATGACTCTTATTTCAAATATCACAAGGAGTTTTTATGGCACAAGTGGTTGCAGACCGCCGGGATGTGGATTTTGTTCTCCACGAACAACTGGATGTGGCCCGGTTGAGCCGGCATGATCAATTTGCGGAATTCACCGGAAAAACCATCGACCTGATCGTTTCCGAAGCCCGGAACCTGGCCCTCAAGGAACTGCTCCCCTGTCAGCGGGGGGCGGACGAAGAGGGCTGCACCTTTGACAACGGACAGGTGCACGTGCCCAGAGCGTTCCACCGGGCCTATGATCTTTTCAGACAGGGCGAGTGGATCGCCATGTGCGATGATCCGGCCTGGGGGGGGCAGGGCATGCCCCGTACCGTATCCATGGCAGCGGACAACTATTTCAACGGCGCCAATTTTCCGTTTATGCTTCACAATATCCTGATTCACGGGGCCGGCAAACTGGTGGAGCGGTTCGGCACAAACCAGCAGAAACACCTGTATTTGAAAAACATGTACACCGGAACATGGGGCGGCTCCATGCTGCTCACCGAACCGGAAGCCGGATCGGATGTGGGGGCGTTGACCACAAAGGCTGTGAAAAACAATGACGGCACTTACCGTCTTTTTGGCAGCAAGATTTTCATCTCTTCGGGAGACACCGACCTGGTGGAAAACATCATCCACCCGGTCCTGGCCAGAATCGAGGGGGCCCCGGCCGGCACCGCCGGCATCTCGCTGTTTCTGGTGCCCAAATACCGGGTGAATGACGACGGCACCCTGGGCGCGTTCAATGATATCGTGTGTACCGGCATCGAGCACAAAATGGGGATCCACGGCAGTCCCACCTGTTCCATGACCCTGGGCGGCAAAGGCGGATGCATCGGCACCCTGCTGGGAGCGGAAAACAAAGGGATGCGGGCCATGTTCGTGATGATGAACGAAGCACGGCTCCATGTGGGCATGCAGGGGCTTGCCTGTGCAGGCGCCTCCTATCTCTATGCCCTGAACTATGCCCGGGAACGGGTCCAGGGCGCGGCGTTGACCGCAGCCAAAGGATCCCCCGGCGTTCCCATCCTCAGGCATCCGGACATCCGGCGCAGCCTGCTGTCCATGAAAACGTTTTCAGAAGGCATGCGCAGCCTGCTGCTCTATGTGGGATTTCTGGAAGACATGATCACCGTCAGTACCGATGAAACCGACAAAGCCCGCTTGCAGGGACTTATCGACGTGCTCATTCCGGTGGCCAAAGGATATGTCACGGACCGGGCTTTTGAGATCTGCTCGCAAGGGCTCCAGGTATTCGGTGGATACGGGTACACAAAGGAATACCCCCAGGAACAGCTGCTCCGGGACTGCCGGATCACCCTGATCTACGAAGGCACCAACGGGATTCAGGCCATGGATCTTCTGGCCAGAAAACTGTCCTTGAACCATGGCCGGGCATTCATGGACCTGGTAACCGAGGTGGAACAAACCATTGCTCACGCGCAGAAAGATGCAAATCTGGCGCCTTTGGCCGGCATTGTGCAAACCACGCTGACCCATTTGAAAGAGACCGCCGGAAAACTGGCCGGGGACCTGGGATCGGAAAATATCCTGACCGCGTTTGCCCATGCCCATCCGTTCCTGGATGTGTTCGGCGACACCCTGATGGGGTGGATGCTGCTGTGGCGGGCCGTGACCGCCCGGGAAAGACTGGCCGGATCGCCCAAAAAAAAGGATGCGGTATTTTACCAGGGTCAGATCACCGGGGCACGGTTTTTCATTCGCACGATCCTGCCGGTGGCCCAGGCAAAAATGGCGGTAATCCAGACCGGAGATACCAGTGCCCTGGATATGGCAGATGCGGCTTTCGGGACCTGAGCATTTGTTTTCACATCCCATGATACTTGGAAATCAGCGCCCCGGCTGACAAACGGGCAGGGGCGGATCCTTTAAACATCGACAACCAGAAACAGGAAACAACACCATGAAAGAAATAGTCATCGTATCTGCCTGCCGGACCGCCATCGGGGCCTTCGGCGGCACCTTGAAAGAGATGAACGGCGCTGCCCTTGCCAGCGTGACAATGAAAGAAGCCATCGAGCGGGCCGGTATCGATCCGGACCTGATCGATGATGTCCGGTACGGTACCTGTGTGGAACACCATGACACCCTGAACACCACCCGGGTGGCGGCCCTGATGGCCGGGATTCCGGACAAAGTACCGGCGGTCACGGTGAACCGGGTGTGCATTTCCGGCATGGAAGCGGTGCTCTCCGGCGCCGCCATGATTCAGGCCGGCATGGCCGATGTGATCCTGGCCGGCGGGGTGGAGCACATGTCCGGGGTGCCCTACACCGTGCCCAAGGCCCGGTGGGGATGCCGGCTCCAGGACGCCCAGTTCGTGGATGCCATGATCCATGCCCTGCACTGCGGCTCTCATGTTCTGCCCTTTGACGACACCACACCTTTGGACACAAATCAGGCCCCGGCCTCGTATTTCATGGGCAAACCCTATATCATGGGTCACACCGCCGAATTTGTGGCCCAGCACCTGGGGATCAGCCGGGAAGAAATGGATGAGGTGGCCCTGCGCAGCCACAACAACGCGGAACGGGCCACAAATGACGGTTCCTTTGCCGAGGAGATCGTGCCGGTCCATGTTCCCCGGCGTAAAAAAGACCCTCTGGTGTTTGACAAAGACGAGCATTTCCGCCCGGGCATGACCCGGGAAAAACTGGCGGCCCTGCCCCCGGCCTTTGTTCCCAAAACCGGCACGGTCACGGCGGGCAATGCTTCGGGCATCAATGACGGAGCCGCCGGCATGATCATCATGTCTGCGGACAAGGCCAAAGAACTGGGACTCAAACCGCTGGCAAAAATCAAGGCCACGGGCATGGGTGCCTGTCATCCCACGGTCATGGGGCTGTCTCCGGTACCGGCTGTGAAAAACCTCATGGACCGGTCCGGTCTGTCCATGGCGGATTTTGAACTGGTGGAAGTAAACGAGGCATTCGCTTCCCAGTATCTGGGGTGTGAAAAAGAACTGAACCTCAACCGGGAGATCACCAATATCAACGGGTCCGGCATCGGCCTGGGCCATCCGGTAGGGGCCACCGGGGCAAGGATCATGGTCACCCTGATCCATGCCATGAAAAAACGCGGCAACACCCTGGGCCTGGCCACCCTGTGCGGCGGGGGCGGGGTGGCCATGGCCTGCGCCCTGGAAATGATGTAATTGCTGTATTCCTGATATCTATTCGGTCATTTCCGATGTTCCGGGCCCCAGGAAAAACCGGCGGGCCCGGACATATCCTTTGCCTGACGCGGTTTTGATCTGATCGATCAGCGCATAGAGCACCGGCACCACCACCAGGGTCAGCACGGTTGCCACCAGCAGGCCGAAAATCACCACAATAGCCATGGACCGCCACCACTGGCTGGATTCCGAGGTCAGAGACACGGCCATGACATGAAAATCATAGGAAATCCCTGTAACCATGGGCAAGAGCCCTAAAATGGTAGTGACCGCCGTGAGCAGGACCGGCCGCAGCCGGGTGGCACCTGCGGAAACAACCGCTTCGGTCAAATCCATGCCCCGGTCCTTGAGCCGGTTGATGTAGTCAATGAGCACAATGGCGTTGTTCACCACCACCCCGGCCAGGGAAATGATGCCCACCCCGGTCATGATAATGCCGAACGGAGAACCGATCACGGCCAGCCCCCAGAAGGCACCGCCCAAAGAAAGGAGCACGGATGTCAGAATGATCACCGGCTGCACCACGGAATTGAACAACGTCACCAGAATCAAAAAAATCAGCAGCAGGGCCACCACAAAAGCTTTGGAAAGAAACGCCTGGGCATCCTGCTGTTCCTGATCTTCCCCTGTGAACGCATAACTGTACCCTGCCGGCATTTCCATCTGTCCGAGCAGCTCCACCACCTGCATCCGGGCCACGGCCCCGGTGGTTTTGGTTTCATCCACACTGGCCTTGACCGTGACCACCCGGCGGTGATTCTTGCGGACAATGTCCCCTAAGGCGCCTTTGTACTGGATAGATGCCAGTGTGGTCAGGGGCACCAGTTCTCCGGACGGACCCGGAATCATGAGTTTGTGAAGAATCTCCGGTCCCTGACGGTCGGATTTGGCCAGTTTAACCACGATATCGTATTCCTCATCCCCCTCATAATAGGTGGACACATCCAGACCATTGTAAGCGATCTTCAATGCATTGCCCAGGGCGGAAGTGGTCAGGCCGAACAGCGCGGTTTTCTGACGGTCGATCTTTACCTGAACCGATGGCAGCCCGCCCTGAAAGTCATCCCTCACATCCGTGACATGGGGCACGCGCTCCACCAGTTTTCGGATTTCAGCGGCCATCCGGCTCAACACCTCAAAACTGTCCCCGGCGATCTCGATGTTGATGGGCGCCCCGGTGGGGGGGCCTTGTTCCTGTTCCTCCACGGTGATCTTCACGCCGGGAATCTGTGCCACCCGGTGCCGGATCTCCTCCAGATCCGCCTTGGTGGATGTTTTCCGGTCCTCAAAATCCAGAAACTGGACCCCGATATGATTGGGCAGGTTGGATTCGAACACAGCGCTGCCCCCGCTGTTCTGAACCACCCGGGCATAGATATGTTCGACATTGTTGATATCAGACGGTGCCGCAAACTGCTGATTCCGGGCCGTTTCATGGGTCTGCGGCACCATGGCGGCCTCATAGCCTCCGTCAGTGGTGCCGACCACCGCCATTTCCACCTGTTTGACGGTCTCATCGATGAACTCCAGGTCAGCGCCTTCGGGTACATCGATGTTCACGAACACGGACCTGGGATCGATAGACGGAAAAAATTCCACGGGTTTTTCAATACCGATGGTCACCATCCAGAACTGAAACAACAGCACCATCACGACAATCGCTCCGGCCAGGACCGCCAGCTTGTGCGCCAGGGCCTGCTTGAGAACCCGGGCATAGGTGATCAGAAAAATCCCCTGGATCGCCACCGGTTTTTCGCCCTGGGACAGCATCTGGTCCGATGAAAGCATCCCCCGGCCCGGCCCGGCAGTCTTAGGGGTACGCATGAAGTACGAGCACAGGGCCGGATTGATGATCAATGCCACAAACAGGGATGCGCTCAGAGTGACGATCAGGGTGACCGGTAGAAAATGCATGAATTC
>Ga0180429_10005490_pt1 | contig 10057 bp, 7 predicted proteins | sample SS_ome_FD_132428 | JGI IMG/M metagenome (GOLD analysis project Ga0180429, IMG submission 132428) | Hypersaline lake sediment archaeal communities from the Salton Sea, California, USA - SS_1_S_1 metaG | ecosystem: Environmental > Aquatic > Non-marine Saline and Alkaline > Hypersaline > Sediment ...
CCATCGGCGGTGAGCCGCACGTCGAACTCCACCATGTGGGCGCCCAGGGTCACCGCCTGCCGCAGCGCCACGAGCGTGTTCTCGGGGTGCGTCTCCCGGGCGCCGCGGTGGGCGCAGATGCCCTGGTCGGGCAGACCGGGCCGGTACGCGGCCACGGCCAGCAGCACGGCAGCAAGGGGCACGAAGGCGGTCAACCAGCCCACGCGGCTAGGCATCGCCGGATCCCCGCAACTGCACCGCGGCCGTCGAGGCGGCGTCCAGCCGGATGTAGGCCACGTTGATGAAGTGGTCGGTGGCCACCGGCGGCAGCTTGACGCCGCCGGCGTACGAGGTGGGGTCGCCGCGGCGCAGGAAGACGTAGTCGAGAGTGTCCTCGTCGTACAGGCCGGCCATGTCGATGACGCCTGACTCGTCCAGCAGCGGCAGGGTGGGGTCGTGGGAGGAGCGCCGTCGACTCTCCAGACGCGCCACGCTGGTGTTGTAGTCGCCGCCGACGATGACGGGATGGGGCGAGGCCGACACCAGGTCGAGGAGGCGCCGAACTTGCTCCGTCTTCTTCCAGTAGTTGCGCTTTTTCGAGTAGAGGTGGGTGTTGAGCACGGTGTACGGCTCTCCGTCGATGTCGATGGTAGCCTTGAGAGCCGTGTGGGCGCCGAAGAGCTTGCGGTGGAAGTGCTCCCACGTCAGTGGATTGAGGGGAACGTTCTCCGCCTCGACGATGGGGTACCGCGAGAGGATGGCATTGCCGGTGACGTACTCGAGGCCGCACCGCATGGACCACTTGGCACCCCACACTGCGTGGGGGTACCCGGCGGCCGCGGCGATGTGCCGCCCGGCATCGACGAAGCCGGACTCGAGCATGGACCGGTCCGCTTCCTGGAGCAGGACGATGTCCGGGCTCTCGCGCCGGATGAGGCCGACGATGGCCTCCAGGTTGCGCTCGATGCGCCGGGGCTCCCGCAGCAGGGCGGACAGAGAGAGTCGCATCTTGGTGAGCTCGGAGCTGCCCGGTGGGAAGTGGGGGTCGTTGGCCGGGTCGTTGTCGTTGCCCCGGGATATGTGGTTGAGGTTGTAGGTCATCACCTTGATGATCCGGTGCGGGCCGGCAGGGGTGTGCCCCACAGGGCGCGCCAGGACGTCTCCCGGTGACGGCCGCACGAGCCGGTCAGCGGCCCCGCCGCGATGCGGCGAGATGTCGTGCACCGCCTGCAGGTCGCGGGCCAGGGCGAACAGCAGCAGGTCGGCCAGGGCGAGCAGCAGGCAGAGGCAGACTGCGGTGCGGAGGGGGCGGGAGCGGCAGGCTCGGGCGAGGGTGCGCATGGGCTCACGTGTCCTGGTGCTCTGTCCTGGGGGGGCTACCTGTAATCTCGCCGCTGGCCATGTGTCCTGCGTGAGGTGGGCGGCGCGTTTCTGTCGCTTTCTGGTGACAGACGCGCGCCTGGTGGCCGCGGCGTTAGCGACGGGACAGCAGGGGGATCTGTCTCTCGGGACTGTACAGCGGGCACTGGGCGCAGAACTCATAGGGTGGCGGGTCGTACTCGTTGAGGTAGTAGTTGAGATCCTGCCGGGTCACGGTGTGCAGATTGAAGAGGGGTCGGGCGAACTCCTGGTGGAAGCAGAAGTAGGCATTGCCGTCGCAGTTGAGCAGCAGCTCCTTGGTGCGGCGCCGGCAGGGAGCCTGCCGGTTGCTTTGGGCGCGGCCCGCCTGGGGGTAGTGGTGTACGCTGGAGTAGGTCACGCGCATGCCCAGGCGCTCCTTGAGCGCCACCACGCGCTGCCGGGTCTCCGGGCTGCAGTGGTCCTCCATGACGTTGACGAAGAGCAGGCGGCCCGACTGGACGATCTCCGGGCCCAGGTTCTCCAGATGCTCGATGTTGCCGTGTTCGTCGTCGCACCCCACCGATACGATGTCGTAGGTGTCCAGGGCGGCCTGCCACCGCCGTCGGTATTTCTCGGAGTTGCGTGCGAAGGGGATGAGATTGGTGCCCAGGTAGAGACGCACGCCGCCGGTTCGACGGGTGCGCAGAAAGGCGCACACCTCTGCGAAGCCGGGATGCATGGACGGCTCTCCGCCGTTGATGTCGATGCGCCGGTAGCCCGGCTGGTCGAGCATGTCGAAGAAGCGCTCCAGGTCGGCCACCTCGAGGCGGCGCGGATCGGAGTGGAACATGCAGAAGGAGCACTTGTTCACGCACAGGCCGTTGATCTTGATCTTGATGACCGACGCGCGGGAGGACATCTCGGCCAGCATCAGGTACCAGTAGGTGCTCAGCTTACCCATCATGGCTGCAGCTCCGGGTGGGGGCGCGGGGGGCTCTCGGTGGCGCGAGGAGGCAGGCCCAGGAAGCGGGCGAAGCCGTCGTAGGCCCGCTCCCAGCTGTAGTGCCGCCGCACCGCGGCGCGGACGGCGTCGGGGCTGGCCCGCCACTCGAGCGCGGCGGCGATGGCGGCGGCGAAGGAGCTGGAATCGCCCGCCTCGGCGAGCAGGCCCGTCTCGCCCGGGCGCACCGCATCTGGGATGCCCTCGATGCGGCTGGCCACCACCGGCAGGCCGTGGGCGCCGGCCTCCAGCAGGACGATGCCGAAGCCCTCGCGGTGGCCGGGGACCGGGATGTTGGGCATGACGAACAGGTCGGCGGCGTCGTAGGCCAGGTCGCGCAGAGAATCGGGGGCGCCGAGGCGCAGGTGGACGCGCCCGGCGAGCCGGCCCTCCCGCACCGCCTGGAGCACGGGGCCCCGCTCCGGGCCCTGCTGGCCCAGGACCAGGTAGGCGCTGTCCGGGGCGAGGCGGGGCATCACGTGCCGCACGAACCAGGCCACGCCCTTGCGCCGGATCAGGCGGCCCACGGTCAGCAGGAGCGGCCCCCGGCCCAGGTCCAGGCCCAGCGCGCGGCCGAGCCGGCGTCTGGCCTCGGGGCGCGGCAGTTGCCTCCGGGCCTGTTCGGCATCGACTCCGCAGGGCACCACGTGGCAGCGCTCGGGGTCCAGGCCGAGGCTCAGGGCCTGCTCGCGCGTGGCGTGGCTGTTGGCCAGGATGCTGTGGCAGCGCCGCAGGCTGTAGGGCGTGAGGCGGCCGTACAGGGGCGACTTGCCCGTGAGCGTCACGTCCAGACCGTGGACGGAGGCGGAGGCGCGCGCCCCCAGCAGGCGGGCGACGAGGACGCCGAGAGGGGCGATGCGCGCCGAGCTCACGTGGACGTGGGAGATGGGTCTGCGCCGACCCTCGCGCAGGGCGGCGACGAGGGCGGCGGCCAGAAACCAGGGTTTGTGGAGATTGAGCTTCCAGTAGAAGCCGGGGCGGATGACGCGGGTGGGCACATGCGCCCGGAGCTGGGCGCAGATATGGACGCTGTAGTTCTCCTGACCGCCCACTGACGGCGGCATGCGCTCGGCGATGTACAGGACGGCGCTGTCCGTCCGCGGGGTGGGCGCCGCCCCCGGCCGCACAGCTGCGGACTCCGGGCTCATGGGTGCACCATGCCCCCGGCCAGCTGCCCGGAGCGGTGCATCCACCAGAAGCCAGGGCCGAAAGCGAGCAGGAAGGCGGCGAAGGCACTGGCGCGGGCCACGGGCAGGTCGCAGCCGGCCAGGGCGAGCCAGCTCAACCCCATGATGGCGGCGGACAGGACCCCGAGGGCAAGCACGCCCAGCACGGTGCGGCTGTACACCCAGGTGCGGGTGATGTACCAGGCCTGCACCACCTGGACGACGCTCTGCAGGCTATAGGCCAGACCCACGGCCAGGGCCGCCCCCACGAGCCCGTGCTCCGGCACCAGGAGCCAGAGGAGGGGACCCTCCACCAGGATGGTGGCAATCACGTTGGCCAGGGTCAGATCGCTGCGTCCGTACCCGCGGATGATCATGCCGTGCAGGCCGAGAGCGCCATTGACGACCCAGAAGGCGGACAGCAGCAGGACGGCCGGCCCGGCGGCGGCGTAGCCCTCCCCGAGGCGCTCCATTACCCAGGGGGTGAAGACCCACAGGAAGGCGAAGATGGGCAGCTGGATAGCGACCACGAGTGCGGTGGCGTGGGAGAAGCTCGCCACGAGGCGCTGGGGGTCGTGCGCCACACCGATGTGGGAGATGATGGCCGTCATGAGGGGATCGAAGGCCCGGCGCACGGAGCGGATGGCGTTGCCCACCTGCAAGATGGCGCCGTACACCCCGACGGTGGCCGGGTCGGTGAGGGCGGTCAGCATCATCACGTCCAGCCGCAGCAGGATGGAGTTGGCCATCTCCGCGAACCAGACCGGCAGGGCGTAGCGCACCAGGGCGGCTGGAGGGCGCCGGTCCGAAGCCGGCCATTGCGAGTCGCGGAAGGCGCGGCGGAAGAAGACGGCGGCGCCCGCCAGGCCAGCGACACGGGACAGGACGAAGGCCCAGGCCAGCCCGTTGGTATGCCAGCCCACGAAGTAGAAGGCCACGGCGCCCACCATCAGGCAGACCGGCACCAGGCCCTCCTTGACGACCACCAGGGCTTCCATGCGGCGCTTGCCCAGGGCCGCCCCGACCAGGATCTCAGTCAGGACCATGGGAATGAGTCCCACGGCCATCCAGCGCAGGCCGAGTTCGGCGCCGGGTGCATCGCGCCAGGCGGCCAGCCAGGGGGCCAGTTGAGTGGCGATGGCGATGGCGGCGACAGCGCTGGTGCCGGCGACGCAGACCAGGACGGACCGGAGGCCGCGGCGCTCACCGGTCTCCTCCTGTCGCGGCACCCACCACAACACGGCCTTGTCGAGCCCCACCAGGCAGGCGCGCATGGAGAGCAGGAGTATGGCTTCGGCGGCGATGAAGGCGCCGAAGGCCTCGCGCCCGTACAGGTAGATGGAAACCCAGGTGAGCACGGGATAGGCGGACTTGACCGCGTACCCCGCCAGGTTGACGAGGAGGCCCCGGCGCAGGTCGCTGGCGTCGCGGGCGATGGCGGGGGTCACGGGGTCAGGCCTCCGCGTCTTCCAGCCACTGGAGCAGGGCGGGGGCAAAGGCGATGGCCGCCAGCCAGGTGGCACCCAGGCCGGTGATGGCCAGCACGCCGATGGTGCGCAGCCCGGGGTGCAGGCTGAGCAGCGGCCCGCAGAAGCCGATGACGGTGGTGAGTGACCCCACGGTGATGTGCTCGCCCGTCGAGCGCAGCACCTGGAAGAGGGAGCCCCGCCCCTCCTCGCGGTACCGGTGCACCAGGTGCGCTCCGGCGTCGTTGCCCATGCCCAGCACGGCCGGCAGCACCACCATGTTGTACAGGTTGAGCCTGATGTGCAGCAGCTGCATGGCGAGCAGCATCCACAGAACGCCCACGATCAGCGGCATCAGGGCCAGGGCCGCCCAGCGGGCCGAGCCGAAGACCACCCACATCAGCACGGCGACCAGGACAAAGGTGGCCCCCACCATCCAAGGCGACTCGCGCTGCACGAGGCGCAGCACGTCGGCGGCGACGATGGTCGGCGAGCCGGCGTGGTACACCTTGCCGCGATCGGTCGAGATGCGGCCCACGTCCTCGGCGAAGGCAATGGAATTGCGGCCATCGGACAGACCCACGGAGGGGTAGATGCGCAGGAACCGCCCCACGGCGCCGGACTTGGCCTGGAAGGGACCGCGCAGCGATTTGGGGATCTCGTCGAGGGCAATGGCCCGGCGCGTCTGCGCGGCGCGCCGCAGCCGGGCGAGATCGTCGCTGGTCGACGCGGCCAGGAGCGGGTGCTCGAGCTGCTGCCGGATGGCGGCGATGCGGCCCAGCTTGTCGACGGCGGCGGCCGGCGACATGGGGTACCGGTCCTGGATGGCGACCACGGCGCCGACGGTGGGCGACAGGGTGTCGGCCGCGGCATTCCGCCGCACCGCCGCAGCCACCTCGAGGACTTCCTCGGGCGAGTCGGTGACGACGTAGGCGGGGTTGCGCCGGGCGCTGGGAGGGTACACGCGCCGGATCTTCTCCCGCTTGCGGTTGTACTCGGTGAACTCGGGCTCGAGTTCGCCGAAGCGGTACTCGAATTCCACCTCGGGCAGCAGAGCGACGGCCAGGGCGACGGATCCGAGCCCGACCAGGACCAGGCCGCGGGCCAGGGGGAAGCGGCGCCCCGGAGCGGCCGCCGGCGCGGCGACGGCGGCGAGCACGTCGAAGCACAGCAGTCCGGCGCGCTCGCACAGGGCCACCAGCGCCGGCATCACCAGGGTCATGGCGGCCAGGGCGAAGAGGATGCCGATGCCGGCCAGCAGGCCGAAGTGGCTGAAGCCGCGGAAGGAGCCGGCGGTGAGCACCAGCAGTGATCCTGCCGTGGTGAAGGCTCCCAGGGCGATGGCCTGGCCGGTGCCGGTGAAGGTGACGGCGGCCGCGGCCTCGACGGAGTGCCCCCGCCCGCGCTCTTCGGTGTACCGGGCGTAGAAGTGGATGCCGTAGTCTATGCCCAGGCCGAACAGCACCAGCCCCAGGGTCGAGGTCATCAGGTTGAGCTGACCGTACACCAGGTAGGCCACGGCAAAGGTCCAGCTCAAGCTCATGAGGAAGGGCAGGCCGATGAGGCCGGCCATCACCGGGGCTCGTGTCAGCGTCGTGAGGAGGAGCGTCGGCGTCAGTCCGCCGCCGGCTCGGGCCCGCAGCGACTTGTACGAGAAGTAGACGACCACCACGAGCAGCACGGCGGCCACACCGGCGCCCAGAGAGCGGGTCACGTCCCGGGTCACGGTGCTGACCTCGGTGAGTCGCCGCAGCAGGCGGCCGGCCGAGGTGACGGTCATGCCGGCGTGGTACGCAGTGGGATGCAGGGCCAGCGCCGTGGAGTCCACGGCGCGGTAGGTCTCGGCCACGATGCCCAGGTCCGTGGCCGAGGTGGCGGGGTACAGGCGGATCACCAGTGTGGTGCTGTCGGCCGACACGGGATACTCGGAGGCGACCAGGGAGCGGTACACCCGCCGCAGGTCCTCGGCCTCCGCCTCGCGGTAGGTCGCGTCATCGCCCAGGCCGACATACAGGGGACTGGCCTGGGCCCGGGCCTCGTCGAGGGCGTCGGCGACGAAGTCCGCCACCTGGTCGATCTCCTCGTCCGTGGCGAAGTAGAGGGCGTTCTCCTCGAGGAAGCGCGAATCGCGCCGGTACTCGCAGTGGCTGAAGTAGCGTTCCCCGGTAGAGGGGCGTCGCAGGTCGAGCAGCGGGGGGATCAGAGCCTCGGCGAAGCTGCGGTTGGCCTCGAAGGAGGGGCTCTCGATGGCCACGGCTACCTCGCTGTCGCCGCCCACCGTGTCCCGCAGCCGCTCCAGGGCCCGCACGCTGGGGAAGTGAGCCGGGATGAGGTTTGACAGCTCGGTGTCGATGCGCAGGTGCCGGGCCGCGGACAGGGACAGGGCCGACAGGACCAGCGCCGCGGCCAGCACCCATCCCGCGTGCCGGATGGTTACCCGGCTGAGGTTGCGCAGGGCCGCCGTCATCCGGGACGGACACCGACGTCCAGCGCCGTCTGCCAGGGCTTCTCTCTGAGGTTGAGCTGGCTGAGGTTGCGCCGCTCCAGCCGAGGGCCGAGGAAGCAGTAGAAGTACCAGTCCTGAAGGCGGTGGGGTATGGCGTGATACAGGGCGCGCTCCAGGATGCTCCAGCGCACGCGGCTGCGGTCGCTGCGGCGGTCGGAGGGGCGACACCACAGGCGCACGTCGTAGACGGCGTGGCCGTAGCGGAAGACGCGGTTGAAGACCTCGTGGTCGAGGAGGACGTACTGCCAGTGCGCGCTGGAGAAGCCACCGGCGCGACGCAGCGACTCGGTGCGCACCACCTGGCCGTACCCTCCGACGAAGCAATGGCGGCTCAGCGCCCGGGCGAGCAGCAGGCTGGACCGCCGTCGCAGGACCGAGCGCAGCGAGGCCGGGTTGCCGCGTTCGGGCAGCGCCATCAGGGAGACGGCGTCGTCCGGCAGATCCCGGGCCATGGACTCACAGGTGTCGAGGTAGTGGGGCGGGTAGAAGGTGTCGGCGTCGGCCAGGGCCACGAAGGTCGTCGTCACCTGCGCGCAGCCGGTCTCCAGGGCATTGGTCTTGCCCGGTCGAGGGTCGTGCAGCAGGCGGACCTCGCTGTCCTCCCAGCCGTGGAGCAGCTCGCGGCAGACCTGGGGGGAGCGGTCGGTGGAGCCGTTGTCCACCACGATGAGCTGCTCGGGACGTCGCGTCTGAGCCATCCACGACCGGAGGGTCCCGGACAGGAAGCTCTCCTCGTTGTAGTACGGAAGAACGACGGCAAAGGAGTGTGGCATGTGGGCGACAGTGGACCCCGGGGCCGCAGACGGGTCTAGCTACGGGCAACCGCTGTCACAAAAGACGGCGCTGCCCGTTAAGGATGTGTGGAGGACATCCCACAAGTCGGGGGTCGGGTGTTACGGTCGTGCTACGACGCCTGAGGCTGGGTGGCTTGCCCCGCTCAGGATGCGGCGAGGCCGTGCCGCACGACTCCGAGAAGCCACTCGCGGAACTCGGGCACGTTCTCGGAGATGCGCACCCCGGCCAGAACCGGCAGCCACGGCTCGACCGCGCTCCAGGTGAGCCCACCCGCCGCCAGGCTCCGGGCCAGGTACGCGTCGTGGAAGCGCCACATGGCGGCGCGCGCGTCCTCCGGGCCGTCGCTGTTGTCGATGTGCCCGCGAAACAGGAGGATGGTGCGGGCCACGTCGGCCGCCGGACTGCCGCGGGTGGCGGCGATCCAGTCTATGATTACCGCTCCCCCGTCGGACAGCAGGACATTCCCCGGGTGGAAGTCGCCGTGACACAGGCGGTCACCGCGGGGCAGCCCAGCCAGCCGGCCCAGCAGGTCGTCCCGCTCGTCGGCCTCCAGGTCGCGGGAGTGGGTCAGCCGGAGCCGGAACTCCTCCCCCTGGTCGGGCAGGTCCCGTGACACCACGCCCCGGTGCAGCGAGGCCTGGAGGTCGGCCAGCTGCACGGCCAGCTCGTCCAGCGGCGCGCCGCCTCGCTCGATGGCCGTCATCATGGAGGGGCCGTCGACGCGCTCCATGACCAGGCCCCCGCGCCCCTCCACCTCCACGATCTCGCCAACCCGGGGCACTGCCAGCCCCAGGCCGTGAGCGGCGTCCTGGTTGCGGCGCTCGCGCTCGATGTCGGCGGTGCGGATGCGGCGGTGGAAGAGCTTGACCACCCGATCCCCCGCCCAGGGGAAGACGTCGGCGGTGCGACCGCGGCCGATGGGCGTCCCGAGCTCGGTCGGAGAGCAGACCATCAGGCGCGGGGCTGGCAGCGCAAGGCCTGTCCGCAGCTCCGGTCCGGCCCGTCGATGCACACCTCGGCCAGAGCGCCGGGCTCCAGCCCCTCCCAGGCCCGGCCCGCAGGGGGCCGGATCCACAGGCGCAGGGGAACGGGCCATGGCCAGTCGACGGCGAACTCCACCCCGTCGGGCCGGGGCGACCAGGTCAGCAGCTCGGTCCCCCCCATGGAGAAGTGCCCGTCGGTGCGCACCAGCTGGGCGGCGCCGGGACGGTGCGCCTGGACCTTGACGACCTCGCAGGCGTGGGGCGGCACGGGGCCCACCTCGACGGTCTCCCCGGTGGCGACAACGCGGTGCCAGCCCGCGGCGAAGGCGCCGACGAGGAAGGAATCGGTCGAACCGGCAAAGTCGCCCAGGAGCTGGTGGTCGAGAGTCAACTGGAAGGTGCGGGGCTCGTCGAACCAGTTGACCACGGCGACGGTGTGCCAGGGCTCCAGGCCGGCGGCCGCGGTCGGTACGGCCGTGTCGAAGACGGCGGGGAAGCGCGGCGCCGCCATCAGGTCGCGCGGCACGGCGGCCGCGTCCAGCGAGGGCGCGCAGTGGCGCAGCAGGAGGAGCCGGTCGTCGTCGATCTCGGCCAGGTTTTCGGTGAAGCACACCAGGCCGCCGCCCAGATACTGGTTGAGGGCGCAGGTGAGGGCCTCGTCCTCGTTGAGCAGGCCCAGGGAAAGGGGCTCGTCGCGGGCCGGCTCGGGGCGCCGGCGCACCATGAGGGCGTCGGGGTCGTTGTGCCACAGGGTGTTCATCCAGTAGCGCAGCGAGTTCTGCTTGATGGTGAAGGGGCCGTACCCCGATGCCTCCTCGCCG
>Ga0180429_10005492_pt1 | contig 10056 bp, 7 predicted proteins | sample SS_ome_FD_132428 | JGI IMG/M metagenome (GOLD analysis project Ga0180429, IMG submission 132428) | Hypersaline lake sediment archaeal communities from the Salton Sea, California, USA - SS_1_S_1 metaG | ecosystem: Environmental > Aquatic > Non-marine Saline and Alkaline > Hypersaline > Sediment ...
ATCAGGAAGGAGGCGTTCATGCCTGCGTCGACCGTCTTCTGGGTCGTTGTCCCGCCGCTGGTTCTCCTCATCCTCACCGTCATCTTCTATGCCGGTTCCGGAGAGAGGAGCTAGCAGATGGACCCTGTGCTGCTCGGATTCATCGGCTATCTCGTCGTCGTCGTGGTCGTGGGCCTGATCGCCTTCCGGTACACGAAGACGCTGGCCGACTTCCTTCTGGCCGGCCGGCGGCTCGGCGCGTGGGTCGTCGCGTTCAGCGAGCGCGCGAGCGGCGAGAGCGCGTGGCTTCTGATCGGCCTCCCGGGCCTAGCTCTGGCGAGTGGGTTCTCGGCAATCTGGTCGTCGATCGGGTGCGCCTCGGGGATCTTCGTTTCGTGGACGCTGGTCGCGAAGCGCCTGCGCGTCCAGACCGAACGCCTGGGAGCCCTCACTCTGCCCGACTACTTCGAGGCGCGGTTCGATGACGCCTCGCATCTCCTCCGCATCGTCTCGATGCTCGTCATCGTCTTCTTCTTCACCTTCTACGTGTCGGCGCAGTTCCTCGCCGCCGGGAAGGTGCTCCACACGACGTTCGGGCTCGAGCCGCTCTACGGCATGATCATCGGCGCGGTCATTATCCTCTTCTACACCATCATGGGCGGGTTCTTCGCCGTCGCCTGGACCGACCTCGTCCAGGGCATCCTGATGGCGTTCGCCATGATCATTCTCCCGGTGGCCGCGTGGATCGAACTCGGCGGCACGGCGGGCATCGCCGAGAGGATCGCCGCGATCGACCCCAACCTCCTCACGGTGACCGGCGGGCAGACCGGCCGGTCACTCATCATGGGGCTCGTCGTCGGGAGCCTCGGGATCGGCCTCGGCTACGTCGGTCAGCCGCATCTCCTGACCCGATTCATGGCGATCCGGGATCCGCGAGAGCTCCGGAAGGGTACCGTCATCGCGATGTCGTGGGTCGTCATCGCGTTCTGGGGCGCCGTCCTCGTCGGCATTGCCGGACTCGCCTACTTCGGCTGCGACGGCCTCGCCGACAAGGAACACGTCATGCCGATGGTCGCGACGACATTCCTCCCCGCGGGCCTCGCCGGCATCATCATCTCCGCGGCCATCGCCGCGATGATGTCGACCGCCGACTCGCAGCTCCTCGTGGCGACATCGGCGCTCTCCGAGGACATCTACCATCAGCTCATCAACAGGAAAGCGTCGCAGAAGAGGCTCGTCACGCTGAGTCGCATCGGAACGGTCGTGATCGGAGTCATCGCGTTCGTTCTCGCGCGCCGCGCCGAGACGACCGTCTACTGGTTCGTCCTCTACGCCTGGGCCGGTCTGGGCGCCGCGTTCGGCCCGGCGATGGTCCTCTCGCTCTGGTGGAAGCGCACGACGAAGTGGGGCGTGTTCGCGGGCATGGTCGTCGGGTCGGCGACCTCCGTCATCTGGCACAACGTGCCGGCCCTGAAGGCGCTCGTCTATGAACTGGTCCCGGCATTCGCACTGGCGCTCGTCGCGGTTGTCGTCGTCAGCCTGATGACGAAGCCGCCCGAGAGAGTCGCGCTCGAGGAGAGCGCGTGAAGGAGAGCTCGATGAACATGCTCGTCCTCGGCGGAGGGCTGATGGGTCGCGCCGCCGCCTACGACATGTGCCGCCAGCCAGACGTCGGCGAGGTCGTCATCGCCGACATCGATGAGGCCAAGGCCATCGAGGCCGCGGCCTTCACCCGCTGCGAGGCCGCGACGGCTCGTCGCCTCGACGTTCACTACCGCGAGTCCGTGCTCGAGCTGATGAAGGACGCCGACGCGTGTCTCGGCGCGGTCAGCTACACGGTGAACCTCGAACTCTCGAAAATCGCGATCGAGGCGGGGACGCACTTCAACGACATGGGCGGGAACAACACGGTCGTCAGCGCTCAGCTCGAGCTCGATGCCGCGGCCAAGAAGGCCGGCATCTCGATCATCCCCGACACGGGCCTGGCTCCGGGGATGGTCTCGATTCTCGCGTTGCACGGCATCGGGAGGATGGACGAGGCCGCGAGCGTGCGCATCCGCGTCGGCGGGCTGCCGCAGAGCCCGGAGCCGCCGCTCGACTACATGCTCGTCTTCTCGGTCCAGGGGCTCGTGAACGAGTACGTCGAGCCGTGCGTTGCGATCCGTGGCGGCAAGGTCGTCGAGGACATCGAGCCCCTCATCGACGTCGAGCAGATCGAGTTCCCGCCGCCGTTCGGCACGCTCGAGGCGTTCAACACCTCCGGCGGCACATCGACGCTGCCGAGGACACTCCTCGGGAGGGTCAGCGAGCTCGACTACAAGACGATACGCTACCCGGGGCACGCCGCGAAGATGCGCACGATGCTTGAGATCGGCCTCATGGACAGCGAGCCGATCGAGGTCGGCGGCGCTGAGGTCTCGCCGCGAGACGTCTTCGAGACGCTGCTCGACACGCACATCCCCCACGGCGACGACGACATCGTGCTCGTGCGCGTGACGGTCGAGGGCGTGAAGGATGGGAAGAGCGCGCGGGCGACCTATCAGATGATCGACCACCGCGACGAGAAGACGGGTCTGACGGCGATGATGCGCGGGACCGCGCTGCCGTCGTCGATCATCTGCCTCATGATGGGACGGGGCGAGACACCTCCAGGCGCCTCGCCCCAGGAACTCGCTGTCGACGGTGATCGGTTCATCGAGGAGCTGCTGGCGCGCGGCCTGCCCCTCGAGATGAGCTTCGGCTAGACCTTCTCCGACACCGACTTCCCCTGCATGAAGAGCAGCAGGTAGTCGCGGCCGCCGGCCTTGGAGTCGGTTCCCGACATGTTGAACCCGCCGAACGGATGCACGTCGACCAGCGCGCCCGTGCACTTCCTGTTCAGATACAGGTTCCCCACGTGGAACTCCGCGCGCGCCCGATCGAGCTTGCCTCGGTTCCGCGAGAAGAGCGCGCCTGTCAGTCCGTACTCCGTGTCGTTCGCGATGCGAAGCGCATCGTCGAAGTCCTGCGCCTTGATGACCGCGCAGACGGGACCAAAGATCTCCTCCTGCCCGATCGTGTCACGTGACTTGACGTCGGCGATGATCGTCGGCTCGACGAAGAAGCCGTTTCCCGCGCCCTCGACGGCCTTCCCGCCGTGCATCAGGCGTCCGCCCTCCTTCGTCCCGATCTCGATGTACTTCAGGATCGAGTCCATCGCGCGCTGGTGGATCACCGGACCCATGTAGTTGGCGAAGTCCTTGACGTGGCCGACCGTGATCTTCCGCGTCTCGGCAACGAGCTTCTCGAGGAACTCGTCGTAGACGGCCGCGTCGACGATCGCGCGCGAGCACGCGGAGCACTTCTGCCCCTGGAACCCGAACGCCGCGATCGCGGTGCCCTTCGCCGCGGCATCGACGTCCGCCTCGGAGTCGACGACGATCGCGTCCTTGCCGCCCATCTCGGCAACGACCCGCTTGATCCAGATCTGACCCGGCGCCGTCTTCGCCGCGAGCTCGACGATGCCGAGTCCCACGTCGCGAGAACCGGTGAACGAGATGAACCGGGTCCGTGGATGTCCAACGAGCGTGCCGCCCACCACGCCGCCGCTTCCGGTGAAGAAGTTGACGACGCCCGGCGGGAGCTTGATCTCCTCGAGGATCTCCATGAATTTCCAGCCGATCAGAGGCGAATCGCTCGACGGTTTCAGGACGACGGTGTTCCCCGTGACGAACGCCGCCGACGTCATGCCGACGAGGATCGCGAGCGGGAAGTTCCACGGCGGGATGACGACACCGACGCCGAGCGGGATGTAGAAGAACTCGTTCTTCTCGCCCGCGAACGGAGTCAGAGGCTGCTCCTCCGCGTACCGAAGCATCTCCCGCGCGTAGAACTCGAGGAAGTCGATCGCCTCGCACACGTCCGCGTCCGCCTCGATCCAGTTCTTTCCCTCTTCGAGGACCATCGTCGCGCCGAGCTCGAGTCGCCGGCGGCGCATCACCTCGGCCGCCCTGAAGAGGTAGTCGGCCCTGTCGCCGGCCGGGACCCGGCTCCACTGCTCGAACGCCGTGTCGGCCGCCTGAATCGCCTTCTCGGCCAGGTCGGCCGTGCCCTTCTGGAACACCCCGAGGACCTGGTCCTTGTCGGACGGATTGATCGTCCCGAATGTGCCGTCGCCCTTGACCCGCTCACCCGCGATGACGAGATCGTGTTCCGTCCCCGCCTCCGCCTCGACGCGGGCGATGGCCTCTTCCATCTGCTTCCTGAGCGCCGGGTCCTGGAAATCGTATACCGCCTCGTTCTGGAACGCCGGTTTCATGCTTCGTTCCTCCTTCAGGTAGGTCTCCGGCCGGTCGGTACCCGCTGTTCGAAACCGTCCCGTGATGATACACAACCCCGTCGTGGGCTTCAAGAGACGGCCGGGAGGGTACCTCCGGCCACGCCCGGGCTGCGGGGCCTGGCGGCGTCGCGGCCGGCCCAAGCACCTCTCGGCGGTCGGCCGGCGCGGCCCTTTTCCCCTATCGAAGACTCCGCTCCTACCCGTATAATGCTCCCGACCGAGGCCCGGCCTCCCTGCCGGGTGGAAGTTCCGCCCCCGAGAAAAGCACCGCGGGAGGTACCAGTGAAGATCCTCGTCACCGGAGGCGCCGGGTTCATCGGCAGCAACTTCATCCGCCTCTACCTCGATCACCACTCTGACTGCGAGATCGTGAACCTCGACAAGCTGACCTACGCGGGGAACCTCGAGAACCTGCGTGACGTCGAGAACGACCCGCGCTACCGCTTCATGCCCGCCGATATCTGCGACCCCGACGCGGTTCGGCTCGCGCTGGAGGGCGCCGATGCCGTCGTCAACTTCGCGGCGGAGACGCACGTCGATCGCTCGATCGGCGACCCGGCGGGCTTCCTCAAGACGGACGTCTTCGGCGTCCACGTCCTGATCGAAGCGGCGCGGGAGCACGGAGTCACCCGGTTCATCCAGATCAGCACCGACGAGGTCTACGGCCCCGCGCTCGGCGACCCGCTCAAGGAGGACGCGCACCTGAACCCGCGCAACCCGTACTCGGCGAGCAAGGCGGGCGGCGAGCTCCTTGCGCGCTCGTACTTCGCGACGCACGGCTTCCCGGTCATCATCACGCGCGGCTCGAATAACGTCGGACCGAACCAGTACCCCGAGAAGGTCGTTCCCCTCTTCACCACGAACGCCATCGAAGACGAGCCCCTCCCGCTCTACGGGGACGGGAACCAGGAGCGCGACTACACGCACGTCCACGACCACTGCACGGGTATCGAGATCGTGCTTGAGAAGGGCGAACCCGGCGGGATCTACAACGTAGGCGCCGGGAACCACATGAGGAACATCGACATGGCAAGGCTCATTCTGGGCGAGATGGGGAAGCCCGAGAGCCTGATCAGACACGTTCGAGACCGTGAGGGGCACGACTTCCGGTACGCGATCGACGCGGCGAAGCTCCGCGCCCTCGGTTGGGAACCGCGGTACGGCACCGAGGAGGCTATCCTCCAAGCCGTTCGCTGGTACATCGCCAATCCGGACTGGTGGAAGCCGCTCAAGTCAGGGGAGTTCCGGGAGTACTACGAGAGACAGTACCGAGAGCGACTCCAGGAAGCCGGCGGATCGAACTGAGTACTTCAAGACGAGGAGAACGACAGATGACGAGAGAAGAGGTCCTGAGCGCCGTCGCCGACCGCAAGATCAGATTCGTCCGGCTGCTGTTCACCGACATGGTCGGCTTCCTCAAGTGCGTGACCATCACGAGCGAGGAACTCGAGGACGCGATCGACAACGGGAAGGGCTTCGACGGGTCATCGATCGAGGGGTTCACCAGGATCCACGAGAGCGACATGATCGCCAAGCCGGACCTCTCGACGTTCAAGATCCTGCAGTGGGACGACGACGGCGAGGAGGGGTTGCTCTTCTGCGACGTCATCCTGCCGGACGGGACTCCGTACAACGGCGACCCGCGCTACGTTCTCAGGCGCACGCTCGAGGGCGCCTCGAGGCGCGGCTGGACGCAGCAGGTGGGGATCGAGCTCGAGTACTTCTACTTCGACAGCCCCGAGGCCAAGGGGCTTCTCGACCACGCGGGCTACTTCGACCTCTCCCCGCCCGACCTCGGCGAGGAGCTTCGCAAGAAGACGATCCTGGCGCTCGACGCGCTCGGCATCACCGTCGAGTACTCGCACCACGAGGTCGCGCCGAGCCAGCACGAGATCGACCTCCGCCACGGCGATGCCCTGACGATCGCCGACGCGACGATGCTCGCCAAGCTCATCATCAAGGAGGTCGCGCGGAGAGAGGGCGTGTACGCGACGTTCATGCCGAAGCCGATCCACGGGGAGAACGGCAGCGGCATGCACACACACCAGTCGCTCTTCGATGCGAACGGCAATGTGTTCTTCGACGAGAACGACGAGATGCACCTCTCGAAGACGGCCCGCTCGTACATCGAGGGCGTTCTGCGACACGCGCGGGAGATGGCGGTGGTTACGGATCAGTGGGTCAACTCATACAAGCGCCTCGTCCCGGGCTTCGAGGCGCCCGTCTACGTCTGCTGGGCCAGGCGGAACCGTTCGACCCTCGTCCGCGTCCCGCACTACCGGCCGGGCAATGCGGAGCACACGAGGATCGAACTCCGGTGCCCGGACCCGGCCTGCAATCCCTACCTCGCGTTCTCTGTCATGCTCGCGGCGGGCCTCAGGGGCATCGACGAGGACTACGAGCTGCGCGACGCCGTCGAGGAGAACATCTACGCGATGACGCCGGCGGAACGCGAGCAGCACGGGATCAAGATGCTCCCGGGGAGCCTCGGAGAGGCCGTCGCCGTCGCAGAGGACAGCGAACTGCTCCGAGACACGCTGGGGCCCGAGAGCTTCGAGAAGCTGCTCAGGAACAAGACGGCGCTCTGGGACGAGTACCGGAGCATCGTCACCCCGTACGAGATCGAGAAGGATCTGCCGGTGCTCTAGGAGGCAACGTGATCGCGCGACTGAGGAACAAGAAGGCGCTCGTGACGGCCGCGTCCCACGGAATCGGCCGCTCGTGCGCGATGGAACTGGCGCGCGGCGGTGTCGATGTCGCGATCTGCGCACGGTCCGAAGACGCGCTCGAAGAGGCGCGCGGCGAGATCGCCGAGGCGACGGGCCGCAAGATCGTCGCCATCAGGGCGGATCTGACATCCGAGAGAGACATCGGCGCGCTCGTCGCGGGGACCCTCGACGCATTCGGGCGGATCGACATCCTCGTGACGAACGCGGGAGGGCCGCCTTCGGGGCCGTTCATGGATTTCGACGACGACCGCTGGCAGAAGACCGTCGACCTGAACCTGATGAGCGTCGTCCGCCTGAACCGCGCGATCATCCCGGTCATGAAGGAGGCCGGCGGTGGAAGCATCGTCAACCTGACGTCGGTCTCCGTCAAGGAGCCGCTCGTGGGCCTGGTCCTCTCGAACGCCGTGCGCGCGGCGGTCGTTGGGCTCTCGAAGACGATCGCGAACGAGCACGGTCCTGACGGGATCCGCGTCAACGTCGTCTGCCCCGGCTTCACGGCGACGGGCCGGATGAAGGAGCTGATCTCGGCACGCGCCGAGCGCGAGGGAAAGCCCTACGAAGAAGTCGCCGCCGGGTACTACGCGTCCGTCCCGCTCGGCCGGTTCGCGGAGCCGAAGGAGGTGGCCAAGGTGGTCGCGTTCCTGGCGTCGGACGACGCTGCGTACGTGACGGGAACGACGACGCAGGTCGACGGAGGATTCGTTAAGGGACTGCTGTAGTCGAGGAGCGCTCTCCGAGCGCGGCGCGGGAGTGACGAAGGGGAGCCTCGTGGTCCGCAGAGCTGCAGTGCCGGGGATGATCGCCCTTGCGGGGTTCGTCGCGTGGGGGTGCAGTTCCGTGGGAAGCGACCCGGCCGACACGACGCCTCCGATGGTTGTGTCGAGAAGTGTCCAGAACGGCGAGACCGATGTCGGCCTGATCGAGCGGTTCGACATCCAGTTCTCGGAACCGATGGACCCGGCGACGATCGTGTTCCCCAACATCTACGTCGCCGGCCGCGGGCCGGTCGGATACGTCGAGTACGACCCGGCGAGCCGCACGGCCTCGTTCATCCCCGACACCCTCTACAGCGCGAGCGCCGCGCAGCTCCTTGTCATCTCCGGCGAAGTGGCCGACGACTCCGGGAACGCCCTGGGCGTTCCCGACACGACCGAGTTCGAGACGGGGCCGTTCGACTGCGGACACCTCGCGGACTACTTCGAGCCGAACGAGTCGATCGCTCAGGCGACGCCCATAGAACTCGACCGCACCTACCGTACCCTCGCGACCTGCGGTATCGACGAGGACTTCTACTCATTCGCGCTGACCGAGACCGCCCTCGTCGCGGCCCGCACGACCTTCTCGCACGCGGACTCGGCCCCCTGGCAGATGCGCTATCAGGAGGGCGAGACGGGGCCCTCGGCAACCCTCGTGGCGGCGGCGGTGACCGGGGAGACCGTGAGCTTCCAGTACATCTTCCCTCCGGGAGCGTACAACCTTAGAGTGTCAAGCGAGGACGACGAGGAGATGATCCTTTACGACCTCCTGCTCGAGACCGGCGTGCCTCCTCCCTCACCCCGAGGAGCCGTGTCCCGTGCGGTCGCTGTCCGGCCGTGGCCCGCTGATGCCCGCTGACCGGACCTTTACACCCACCCGGGAACCCGCTACAATCGTGCGGCTGGCACCGAATCCCCACAGACGACCCTGAGCGCCGACCGGTCCGCCGGTCGGGCGCTTTCCGAACTCAGGTCCCGCCTCCGCGGGGCCGGGAGGAGGAAGATGCGCGTTCTCCTGTCAGGCAACGAGGCGGTCGCCCGCGGCTGCTACGAGCACGGGGTCCAGGTCGCGACGGCGTACCCGGGCACCCCGAGCACCGAGATCCTCGAGAACGTCGTCAAGTTCAAGGACGACATCTACTGCCAGTGGTCGCCGAACGAGAAGGTGGCGTTCGAGGTCGCGATGGGCGCCGCGTTCGGCGGCGTGCGGACGATCGTCGCGATGAAGCACGTCGGGCTGAACGTCGCGGCTGATCCCCTCATGACGTCGTCGTCCGTCGGTGGCGACGGCGGATTCGTCGTCGTCACGGCCGACGATCCCGGCATGCACTCCTCTCAGAACGAGCAGGACAACCGCTACTACGCGAAGTTCGCGAAGATCCCCCTCGTCGAGCCGTCCGACTCGCAGGAAGTGAAGGACTATCTCGGGGCCGCGCTCGAGATCTCCGAGCAGTTCGGGACACCGGTCCTCTTCCGCCTCTCGACGCGCATCTCGCACGCGAAGAGCCCGGTCGATCTGGGCGAGCGGAAGGAAGTCGAGCGGAAGGAGTACGTCAAGGACGCGTCACGTCGCGTCGTGATTCCCGCGCACGCCCGGCGGCTCCACGTCGTCGTCGAGGGCCGTCTCGAGAAGATCCGGGAGTTCGCCGAGACCTCTCCCCTGAACCGGGTCGAGGAGGGCGATCCGAACGTCGGCGTCATCTCGAGCGGCATCTCGTACCAGTACGCGCGCGACGCGTTCCCCGATGCGACATTCCTCAAGCTGGGCCTGAGCTTCCCGTTCCCGGTCAAGCTCGCGACCGATTTCTGCAGGCGCTTCGAGACCGTCTACGTCGTCGAGGAGAACGAGCCGTTCATCGAAGACCATCTGAAGATCGCCGGCGTCACCAACATCGTCGGCCACGATCGAATCCCGATGTGCGGCGAGCTGAACCAGCAGATCGTCCGCGAGTCGATCACGGGCGAGAAGCTCGACCTCGATCGCCCGAAGGCCTCTCCCCGCCCACCCGTCCTCTGCCCCGGCTGCCCGCACAGGAGCACGTTCTTCACGCTCCACCGGCTCGGCATCGGATCGACCTCGGACATCGGCTGCTACACGCTCGGCGTGATGCCGCCGCTCGAGGGGATCGACACCTGCATCTGCATGGGAGCGTCGGTCGGGAACGCGCTCGGACTCGAGAAGGCGATCGGCCGCGAGTTCGCCAAGAAGATGGTCGCCGTCATCGGCGACTCGACCTTCGTCCACTCGGGCATCACCGGCCTCGCCGACGTCGCC
>Ga0180429_10005493_pt1 | contig 10055 bp, 10 predicted proteins | sample SS_ome_FD_132428 | JGI IMG/M metagenome (GOLD analysis project Ga0180429, IMG submission 132428) | Hypersaline lake sediment archaeal communities from the Salton Sea, California, USA - SS_1_S_1 metaG | ecosystem: Environmental > Aquatic > Non-marine Saline and Alkaline > Hypersaline > Sediment ...
ACGGAATTCCAATCCGCTGAATGGCTGAGCAGGGTGCCGCTGTCCTCGTGCGTGGCCGCATTAGCGCTAGGGCGCGTGCGAGGTCCCTTGAAAGAACTGCTGGGTGTTGCGCAAGGGACTCATTCGACTATTGCCGATCTGCAGTCTCTGAAAGCGCATGAGCGGCGCGCACGAGAAGCGACCGATATCCTGGCAGAACGGATTGACAAGCTGACGATAGCGATGAAGGAAATGCAGGAGGCGCTGCGCAGGGAAGAAGCTCTACGCAAGATTAATTCGATCAAGCTCGAGGTGGATCGCGCATGCGGCTGAAGGCCACAACCGCTGCACCGAAGTGCGATAGGACATCAATAGGATTCTAGGAATCATGCTTTGCCCAAGGATGCATGGCCAGCCTTCGCTCCCGTTGCCACGCACGCGGTCAACAGGTAGCCCCCTGTCGGTGCCTCCCAGTCGAGCATCTCGCCGGCGATGAAGAGAACGGGCTTCGCCCTGGCCATGAGTGACTCGTCGAGCGCTGTGAAGCGCACCCCGCCGGCGGTACTGATGGCTTCTTCGATGGGGCGCGCTGCCGCTAGCTCGATCGCGGCGGCTTTGATGGTGCGTGCGAGCTTCGCGGAATCCTGACTTGCGGCATTGGGCAGCACTTCGCGTAGCAGGAGCGCGCGCGTGCCGCGCAGGGCGCTGGCACGTTCGAGGTAACGCGCGAAGCTCTGCTTGCCACGTGGTCTGGCGAGCGCTTCGGCGAGTGCGTGTTCGTCGCGTGCAGGGGCGAGATCGACGCTCAGGGTTGCCTGTCCATGCGCGGCGATGGTCTCGCGCAGGTAGCGCGACAGCGCATACACGCAGCCGCCTTCGAGGCCGTAGTCGGTCAGTAATAGATCGCCCGGCGCGGTGCGCGTAACGCCGTGTTCGTCGACGCAGGAGAGCGTGATCGTTTTGATCGGCTGCCCGGCAGCACGGCTCCGAAGGTGTTCGCTCCAGCGCACTTCGAAACCGCAGTTGCTCGGCACGAGCGGCGCGACGTCGATGCCGGCCGCTTCGAGGATCGGCACCCAGCCAGCGTCGCTGCCGAGGCGTGGCCAGCTCGCGCCGCCGAGCGCGAGCACGGTGGCAGTTGCCTTGACCTGTACCTCGCCCGCGGGCGTCTCGAAGCAGAGCGCGTCACCGCTCCAGCCTGTCCAGCGGTGACGTTGGTGGAACGTCACGCCCTGGCGGCGCAGGCGTTCGAGCCAGCGCCTGAGCAGCGGCGCGGCCTTGAGATCGGAGGGGAACACGCGCCCGGAGTTGCCGACGAAGGTCTCGATACCGAGACCCGCGGCCCAGGCGCGCACCGCGCGGGTGTCGAAGGCTGCGAGCGCTGCGCGCAGGGCCTCCGGCAACTCGTCGCCGTAGCGTGCCAGCAGCGCGTCGCCGGTCTCTTGGTGGGTGAGGTTGAGCCCGCCCTTGCCGGCGACGAGGAACTTGCGCCCGCACGAGGCCATGGCGTCGAACACCGCGACGCGGGCGCCGCGTGAAGTGGCCGCCTCGGCGGCCATCAGCCCGGCGGGGCCGCCGCCGATGACGGCGACGTCATGATCGACGGGGCGCGACGCGGGGCGGCGCGAGGTCATGGGAACGTCGACGGGGTCAGCGTCGACGGTGTCTGACACTTTTGACCAAAAGTGTCAGACACCAGGCGCTGTCGAGACAGCGCGCTCAGGGCGTGAAGAACTCGCAGCCGGTCTTGGCCTTCACTTCGTCGAGGGTCACGCCGTCGTGCAGTTCCTTCAGCACCAGGCCTTCGTTGTCCGGCAGCACTTCGAACACGCACAGGTCGGTGATGATCATGTCGACCACGTTCTTGCCCGTGATCGGCAGCGTGCAGCTCTTGAGGATCTTGGGGCTGCCGTCCTTGGCGCAGTGATCCATGAGGATGATCACGCGCTTTACGCCGGAGACGAGATCCATCGCGCCGCCCGGCCCCTTGACCATCTTGCCCGGCACCATGAAGTTGGCGAGGTCGCCGTTCTGCGCGACTTCGAGGCCGCCGAGGATGGACAGGTCGACATGGCCGCCGCGAATCATGGCGAAGGAGTCGGCGCTGGAAAAGAAGCTCGAACCCGGGATGGTGGTGATGGTCTGCTTGCCGGCGTTGATCAGATCCGGGTCGACGTCCTGGTCGGCCGGGAAGGGCCCGATGCCGAGCAGGCCGTTCTCGGACTGCAGGGTGACGTTGACGCCCTCGGGAATGAAGTTCGCGACGAGCGTCGGGATGCCGATGCCGAGGTTGACGTAGAAGCCGTCCTTCAGCTCCTGCGCGGCGCGCCTGGCCATCATGTCGCGCGTCGGCGAGCCGCCCTTGGCCGGCGTGCCGGCGACCGTGCGGAATTCGATGCGCTTCTCGTAATCGCGCCCCTGAATGATGCGGTCGACGTAGATGCCGGGGGTGTGGATCTCGTCCGGGTCGAGTTCGCCGACTTCGACCAGCTCCTCGACCTCGGCGATGCACACCTTGCCGCAGGTCGCGATCATCGGATTGAAGTTGCGCGCGGCCTTGCGGTAGACGAGGTTGCCGGCCTTGTCGCCTTTCCACGCCTTGACGATGGCGACGTCGGCGCGGATGCCTTCCTCGAGCACGTACTCGACGCCGTTGAAGATCTTGACCTCCTTGCCTTCACCGAGCGGCGTCCCGAACGCGGTGCGGGTGTAGAAGCCGGGGATGCCGGCGCCGCCGGCGCGCAGGCGCTCGGCCAGCGTACCCTGCGGGGTCAGGTGCAGTTCGAGCTCGCCGGCCAGGACCTGGCGCTCGAACTCCTTGTTCTCGCCGACGTAGGACGCGATGACCTGCTTGACCTGGCGGTTGTTCAGCAGCAGGCCCATGCCGAAGCCGTCGACGCCGGCATTGTTGCCGACGATGGTCAGGCCCTTGATCCCCGAGTCGGCGAGCGCGGCGATGAGGTTCTCGGGGATGCCGCACAGGCCGAAGCCGCCGGCAGCGATGGTGATGTCGTCCCGCAGGACGTCAGAGAGCGCGCTGGTCGCGTCGGGGAAAACCTTCTTCATTGCCTCGTGTCCTCACTCGCCGCCGTCGCGGCCGCGTCTGGTCGTGGATGGGCGGCCCGGGGCGTGTCACCGCCCGCGCGACGAAGGCGCGACGGTGGCAGGAGGTGGGCCGCGCGCGACGCCTGAGCGCCGCGCGGGCCGCGATTATAACGCTGCGCAGGTGCACCCCGGGCGCCATCCGGGGACGCGCAGCGTGGACAGCGTGGCGCGCGCCGCCGCGCTAGCCGCGGCACGCGGGCGGGCGAGACGTCAGCCGCGCAGGCTCTCGATCAAGGCGGGAGTAACGCGACCATCCACGGCCATGCCGCTGTCACGCTGCCAGGCGCGGATCGCGTCGCGGGTCTTGGCGCCGACCACGCCGTCGATCGGACCCGGATCGTAGCCACGGCGCGCGAGCCGGCTCTGCACGTCGGCGACGACGCTGCTGAGCTCGTCGGCCTGCTGGCTCTTCTTCCAGGCCGGGTCGCCCATGTCGACCTGCGACTCGTCGGTCAGGATGCCGGTGAGGGCACCACCGGCGGCTCCGATAGCAGCGGCCTCGAGCACGGTCAGCCCGGTGACCGCGCCGACGATCGCACCGGCACCGGCACCGATGCCGGCGCCGCTGAGACCGCGGTCCTGTTTGGTGGTGCCGCAGCCGCCGAGGCCGAGGGTGAGCGTGAGCAGGGTGACGGTGAGTACGGAGCGCTGGGGGCTCGGCATGGAAACCTCCTCGATGTGTCGGATTTCGCACGTCCGGCATGGCGCCGGACACGCCCGCGATCCTAGTCGGCGTGAGAAGCAAGACCGTGACGGCGCGCACAATCGCGCCGCGGACGGGCGACACGAAGGCTGAATTGCGACGTCATAGCCGCTACGCGGCACGGGCCATGCGCGCCTGCCGGGCGCGCCATGCTCCCGGCCTGTGCAACGGCGCACTGGTCGCCGTCGGCCGACAGTAAAGCCGGCCGCGCCCGCGGCCGCTATTGATGGGGTATCCGCACGGGAACCCAGCGGGCCGGGAGAGCCCCTTCCTACATGGCAGGCAGTCACCAAAACCCGATCAAGTCGATGCCGGAAGATCTCTCCGAGGTCAGTCGCGACGAGCTCGAGGCCTGCGTGCAGCTCCTCGCGGCAGGGGTCGCGGTGCATCGCGAACGCTTCGGCGGGGTGCCGTTGGAGGCCGTCTCGCGCCTCGCGGAGGGCAAGGCATCCGATGTCGCCTCGGCCGTGCGCGCGACCCTGGCCGAAGCGATCGAGCTGGTCCGCGTCAAACTGCCGATCGCCGGTACCGACAACACGCCGGCCTCGACCGCACCCTTCGACGGCGCCGACCTGCGCCACCAGTGCCGCATCAACACCCATGCGCCGGCCAAGCTGATGTCGGAGGATCGCAGCCGCTGTGTTGCGGCACGCCTGCGTAACATCTCGTGGGGTGGTGCCGCCGTGGCGTGCGCCGACATGCCCGGCGCAGAAGGCGACGCCGTGTGGCTGCTGCTGCCCGCCGGCAGCGGCAAGGAAATCCCGGTGCTGGCGACGATCCTGCGGGAGGTGCCCGGTGACGACGGCGAGCCCACCTACGGACTGCGTTTCGACAGCCTCAACCCGCAGGACGAACCGCGCTTCCGCAACGTCCTCGAGATCCTGCTCGCCCAGCCCGACGGACACGGGCAGCGCGCCGCGCCGCGCCTGGTGCAGCGCCTCGACGTCGAGTACGGTGATGCCGGTGAGCTGCGTGCGACGCTGGAGGACATTTCCAGCGGCGGCCTGCAGCTGACCGTCCCCGACCCGCTGGAGAAGGGGCAGTCGCTGCTCATCGCGCTCAGCAACGCCGACGGTGATTGCCTGCTCGAACTGCGCGCGCGCGTCGTGCACCAGAGCCGCGTCGGCGAAGGCGACTTCACCATGTATCGCGTGGGCCTCGAGTTCGAGCATCCGAGCGAGGCGCTGCGCGAGCAGACCCAGGCGCTGATCCACGCCCTCGCCATGGCGGGCGCCAAGGACATGGTCGCGCAGATGGAAGCGGAAGAGTTGCCGGACCCTGCCTGAGGCTAGAGACCGGTCGGCATCGCGCGGCCGGCTGCCCGCGGGATTCCCGCGCGGGGGCTGCCATCGTATGCTCGGGTGAACGCTCGGGAGCCCGCCATGCTGACCTACACCACGACCGCGTTCGCCGACGATTTCGTCTTCCTCGAGGGCCCGCGCTGGCACGACGGACGCCTGTGGGTGTCCGACATCTGGGGCCATACGGTTTATGCGCTCGCGGCCGACGGCGCGCGCGAGGCCATCGTCGAAGTGCCCGGGCGGCCGTCCGGTCTCGGCTTCCTGCCCGACGGTACGCCGTTGATCGTGTCGATGACCGAGCGCCGCCTCTATCGCCTGGTGGCCGGCGAACTCGTGCTGCACGCCGATCTCGGCGCGCTGGTTGCCGCCGAGATCAACGACATGGTGGTCGATACGAGCGGGCGCGCCTACGTCGGCAACATGGGTTACGACCTGTTCGGCGGTGCGCCGGCACGGACGGCGGAGATTACGCTGGTCGAAGCCGATGGTCGCTGCCGTCACGTCGCCACCGGACTCGACTTTCCCAACGGCATGCTGATCACCGATGGCGGGCGCACCCTGGTCGTTGCCGAGTCTTTCGGCCACCGCGTGAGTGCGTTCGACATCGCCGAAGACGGTTCGCTGGACGCACGGCGCGTGCTCTGCGAGCTGCCGGACCTGGTGCCCGACGGCATCTGTCTCGACGCCGAGGGCAACGTGTGGGTAGCGGGGGCGATGGGCGGGGCGTTCGTACAGGTGGCGCCGGATGGCGCGGTCATCGCGCGCATCGACGTCGGCCCGCGTGCCGCCATCGCCTGCCAGCTGGGCGGCACCGACGGCCATACGCTCTATTGCCTGACCTATGACGGCGGGGTCGAGGAACTCTCGCGCGGCGAGCCCGGCGCGCACATCGAGGTGGCGCGCGTCGACGTGCCCGCGGCGGGTTCGCCCTGAGCCTGCTGGCGGGCGCCGCGCGTCGCGGAACGGAGATCGCGCATCGGGTGCGCCGCGTTCGCGTTCACTGCGCGACCCACTCGGCCAGCCGGTCGATGGCCGTCATCACGTTCGCGCACTGTGCGCGCAGGAAATCCTCGTCGACCGGCGCATCCTCCGCCGCGGCCAGCGCCGCGGCGCCATCGAAATCGACCAACGCGAGGCGCGCGGAGAGTTCGGCATCGGGGCGTCCGAAGCACTGCCCCGGCAGGCAGGCGATGCCGGTCTCGTCGAGCAGGCGTTCGCACATCGTGGTGCCGTCGAGGATGCCGCGCGAGGCCAGCGCAACGCGCAGCGGTTCGAAGTTGGGGAACAGGTAGAAGCCGCCGCGCGGGCGGGTCAGCTCGGCGCCGGCGCGGGCCAGCGTGGTCCAGGCGTAGTCGCTGAGCGCGGCGAGGATCAGGCGCGACAGGTCGAGGTAGCGTTCGATCGCTTCGTGGTGCCCGAAGGCCGTCACCGCGGCGTACTGGATGGGTGCGCTGGTCGCGGTGAAGGTTTCACTGGCGACGGCGACGAGCGCATCGTTCAGCCACGCCAGCGATTCCGGGAACACGAACGCGCCGAGGCGCCAGCCGCCGGCACCGCACCACTTGCTCAGCCCGTTGCTGATGATCGTGCCTTCCGGATAGAAGCGCGCGATCGAGACATGCTCGCCGTCAAAGGTCAGACCGCCGTAGATCTCGTCGGCCAGCACCAGCACGCGGTAGCGCCGCGCGACCGCGGCGATGGCCTCGAGCTGGGCCGCCTCGTAGACCATGCCGGTCGGGTTGCCCGGGTAGTTGATGATGAGCAGCCGTGGCGAATCCGGGTCGGCGGCACAGATGCGCTCGAGCGCCTCGGGCGTGACGCCGAGCCCGCTCTCGATGGCGGTCGGCAGCCAGTGCAGGTTGCGCCCGATGATGCGCGCCTGCGGCGCGTAGGAGACCCAGCTCGGACTCGGGATGAGCAGGTCGCCGTAATAGGTGAGCTGGGTGAGGAACATCAGCTCCTTGGTCCCGGGACCGACCAGGACCCGTTCGGGTGAATACGCGAGGCCCTGCGTGCGGCGGTAATAGCCGGCGATGGCCTCGCGCAGCGCCGGCAGGCCGCGCACCGGCAGGTAGTCCTTCTCGTGCGCGTGGTCGCGCAGGGCCTGCTGTACGAGTGCGGGAACGGGAAACGGCGATTGGCCGAGGCCGAGGCTGTAGACGGTATGTCCGGCCGCGCGCAGCGCCTTGCTGCGTTCGTTGATCGCGATCGTCGCCGAGGGGCGCATGCCGCGCACGTTCAGGTTGAGGTGGACGGCGGGTGCGAGCGGGGCATTGCTGTGCATGGCGGATGGCGGTTCGAAGGGAAACTGGACCGGCTTATAGCACGGGCTCGCGCGGCAATGCGTGTCCGCCGGCAGCGCGCCGCAGGGCGCTCGCGCGCGGGCGATGAGGTACCCGACTGTAAGGTTTGCCGTGCTCGTCCGACCAAGCCTCGAATCCGGCGGCTCGAGGCCGCTTTCAACCCCCTGATTCGAGGAGAACGATGATGAAGAACCTGTTCATTGCGCTGGCCCTGAGCCTGATATCCACCGCGGCCAGTGCCGATGCCTTCGCGCCCTGGGACGCGCGCATGCCCGCCGACGACCGCGCCGACACGCGAGCGGCGGTGGTCGAGCCGGTCGGCTTCGCGCCGTGGCGCGATCGCGCGGTGCGGCTCGACATGCCCGACGGTGTGCAGCTCGGTGCGATGCCGCGCAGCGTGTTCCGTCCCTGGAGCTGAGCCTTGTCGACTGCCGGGCCGGCGCGTCGCTCGATGCACCGGCCCGGCGCCGCGCGCGTCCGTGCTATCGTTTCGACGATGGCAAGATCGGGTGCGTGCGATGGATGCTGAAGCCGATCCGGGCGATCCGGAATCCTGGCTGGAACGTCATGGTGACGCGCTCTATGCCTTCGCCCTGCTGCGGGTACGCAACGCCGCCATCGCCGAGGACCTGGTCCAGGACACCCTGCTTGCCGCGCTCGGCGCCAAGGGCGATTTCGCCGGGCGCTCGAATGTGCGCACCTGGCTCGTCGGCATTCTCAAGCACAAGCTGGTCGATCATCTGCGCAAGCGTGGGCGCGAGGTCGGTCTCGCGGGTGACGCCGGCGATGAACTGGACGAGGCCGCCTGGGCGGGCAGGTTCGATGGCAGCGGCCACTGGCTCGAGCGGCCCCGCGACTGGGGCGACCCGGCGGCGCTGGCCGAGAATGCCGCGCTGGGCGCTGCCATGCAGGCCTGTATCGAGCGCTTGCCGGAGCGCGCGCGCATGCTGTTCGTGCTGCGCGAGATCGACGGCCTGGCGACCGACGAGCTGCTCGAACTGCTCGGCATCTCGAGCGCGAACAACCTGTGGGTGATGCTGTCGCGGGCGCGCGAGAAGCTGCGCGCCTGTCTCGAGCAGGGCTGGTTCAAGGGGGCATGATGATGATCGATTGTCGCGAGGCCGCCGTGCTGAGTTCCGCCGAGCTCGATCGTCGATTGCGGCGCGGCGAGCGTTTCTCGCTGTGGTTGCACCGCCTCGTCTGTCCGGCCTGCCGTCTCTACAAACGGCAACTCGAAGCGCTGCGTCGCGTCGCCCGGCGGTTCGGTGAAGCGCCCGCCGACAGCGGCGTGGCGTCGCCACCGGCACGCCTCGACGATGCGGCGCGGGCGCGTCTGCGCGAGCGTCTGCGCGCCGCGGCGCAAGGTCACGGCGAGCGCGATCCGTAGTCGTCGCGCAGCGCGCGCCAGGCCGCCGCGGCGGCAGCGCGTGTATGGGCGCGAGTCCGGCCGCCGCGGCGCCGACGGTATACTCGGCGCCGTGGATGTGTTCACGGGAAGCCAACCGACCATGATGATCGAACGCCGCCGCCTGCTCCTCGCTCTTGCCGCGCTCGCGGCGGGATGCGCCGCGACTCCGCAGATCCTGCCGATTCAGCCCGAGCTCGATCTGGCCGACGCCGCCGCGCGCGGCGCCGGTCGTGCCCTCGCGGTCGATGTCGTCGACGCGCGCGAGGATGCCGTCGTCGGCTACCGCGATCCGGGAGACACGGGTTCGGCCATCACGACCGCACCCGAGATGCTCGAGAACCTGCGGCGCGCGCTCGAGGACGGCTATCGCAGGCTCGGTTTCGCGATCGTGCCGAGCGACGCCGCGGCCGACGTCGCGCTCGAAGTGCGCTTGACCGAACTCGGCTATCAGCGCGCCGTCGGGGGCGTGGTGCGCGAGCTGCGCACCGGCGCCACGCTCGAAGCGACCAGCGTGATGCCGACGAAAACGGTCACCGCGGTCTACCGCGACGGACAGGGAAAGGACACCGTGCTCAGGCCGACGCTGAAGTCGAACGCCGACATACTCAACCAGCATCTCGCCGCGGCGATGTCGAAGCTGGTGGCTGATGCGCGTCTGACCACGCCCTGAGACGGCAAGCCAGGGGAGTCGTCACCGGCGGAGAGGGACGGACGGATGCGGTCGCGCCGGCAAGGAAGGCAAGGTGCCGCCCGGGGCCGAGCAGGCCCCGGGCGGACGGCAGGTCGGACTCAGCGACCCTCGGTCAGGTAGTTGACGTCGAGCGTACGCTTGACCTTGCTCATCTCGGTGTCGGGGTAGCTGACGCCACGCGTCGGCACGAGCGTGCCGCGGTTGTTCTGCAGATCGATCACGTTGATGCTCTGGAACGCGACCACGCGGGCCCCGGCCGGCGTCTCGCCACCCTTGAACTCGCCGCGATGATCGGCGTACTCCTCGTCCTCGGTCCAGCTCTTCTGGATCTGCCAGATCTTCCACAGCTCGCCTGACTTGTCGAAGGCGTTGGCGTAGAACGACTCGCCTGACTGGCGATCGACGTAGATGAACTTGGTCGAGTAGGGATGGGTATCGCGCTGCGGATACATGCGCATCACGTCGACTTCACGCAGCGCCCAGTCGTCCAGCGGCGCCCAGCCGCTCGGGCCGTAGTAGATGGTGTCGGTGTGACGCGAACGGGCCACGGCGAGAATGCGCGCGG
>Ga0180429_10005494_pt1 | contig 10055 bp, 8 predicted proteins | sample SS_ome_FD_132428 | JGI IMG/M metagenome (GOLD analysis project Ga0180429, IMG submission 132428) | Hypersaline lake sediment archaeal communities from the Salton Sea, California, USA - SS_1_S_1 metaG | ecosystem: Environmental > Aquatic > Non-marine Saline and Alkaline > Hypersaline > Sediment ...
GTCGGCCACACGACGGGCATCGTCGATCTCGTCGCCGCCGTGCCCCAGCGACATCACGAGGCCGAGGACGTCGTGTCCCGCGTCTCTCAGAAGAAGAGCGGCGACGGAGCTGTCAACCCCGCCGCTCATCGCGATCGCAGTTCTCATCGGGTTCCCGCGGTGAACGCCGCTTCGGGTGGCGAGGCGTCGCGCTGGAAGCGGTGAGCGCCGCCTCGCGTTGCGGCCCGTCGCCCTAGAAGAGGTATCCGATCGAGAGGTAGAAGCCGTAGTTCGTCACGGCGCCGCTCGTACCGCCCTCGTCGAACCGTTCCCTGACCAGCGCGACGTCGACGAAGTACTCGCTGAAGGAATAGCCGCCCCCCAAGCCGATCGACGTGTCGGGGACAATCCCTTCGTCGAGGTCGGCCCTCACCTGCTGCGAGTAGCCGGCACGGAGCGCGAGCCGGCCGTCCATGAGATCGACCTCCGCGCCGAAGGCGGCCGAGCCGATCGGTTCGTCGAACTCGTCGCGGACGCCCTCGTCGTCGGAGTAGGCAGCGAGATCGGCCCGGGCCTTGTCCCACCCCTCCTGTACGTAGCCGGCATGGAGCGTCACGGACTCGACGGGGCTGAAGCGGACTCCTCCGACGGCCACCGGCTGGGTCACCGCCGTCTCGTCGCGGCGGTCCTCCCGATACCACTGGCCCTTCACCTTGATCTTGGTTCCCCACCGATAGCCGAGGCCGAAGGTCAGCTGCTCGGTCGCGTCGAACGAGAAGCCGAGCGCCACAGTGTAGCCGAGCCCGCTCAGATCCGCCGACTCGATCGGATCGCCCGGGCGAACCTCCTTTGCCGACTCACTCAGACTGACGGCGCCGCTCGAGATGCCGAACACGCCCTGGTCGTTGTTCCCGAACCGCGCGGCGAGAATCGCCTCGAAGAACCGCAGACTGCCGTTGAAGTGAGCCTCGTACGGTGTGATCTCCTCGCCGTCCGACACGCGGCCCGTGAGATCGAGATCGCGGTACGACGGGCACGAATACCCGAAGCCCAGAACCCAGAAGTCGGTGCGCTTGACCGCCATCGCCTGGGAGAAGAGAACCGCGTCGTCTTCGGCGTCGAGCGACTCGGCTCCGTCCGGAAGGTAGTCGCGGGTCTTCGAGTTGAGCCGCAGTGTCGCGTACCCCGCGACGCCCAATACGTCGGCGGCGCACGCCGGGTTGAAGAAGTACGAGGACGGTCCGCCCGTCGCCGCGTTGGCACGACAGAGCGCCGCCTCCTGCGCGTTCATGTAGTGGGAGAAGGTGCGCGGGATGTCGCCGAGTGTTGTTCGTTCCACACCGGCCGTCGCGAACGATGCCGCGACCGACAGAATCAGCAGAACCGAGAGAACGTGCCGCATGGATTCCTCACCCGATCTCAGTGTTGCCCGAAAGCGCGCCGCGCACAGGCCGAAACGCGCGGCAGTGATCGATCACCACTGGAGGTCCCGCATGACGCCGACTTCGAAGCTCCTGCCCGGCTGCGGGAATCCGTTCTCGTCCTCGTAGAGCTCGTCGAAGAGATTCTCCACTCCCAGGAAGACCGTGCCCAGGGTCGTATCCAGCGCGACCCGGGAATCGACCAGCACGTGTGGCGGAAGCCTGTCCCCGTACCGTCCGCTGCGGGATCCGATTCGAGTCAGGCTGCCGGCGAACCGCCACGGTCCCGGGGAGTACTCCGTGGCCACCCGGGTCGTCGTTCTCGGAACGTACTCCACGTCGAGCCCGCTCTCGTCGTCCCGCGCCCGCGTCATCGCGAGCGCAACGTCGACGCTCACGTCGCGACTCAGGCGATGCGCGACGGCGAGTTCCGCTCCGCGCGCGGTCACGGAGCCGATGTTTCCGGCCGGGTCGCCCCAACCGGTCGACACGATCATGTCGCGGACGCGCTGATCGTACGCCAGGAGGGACACGCGCGAGCCGCCGACCGTCGTCTTCGAGAGCTCGACCTCCACGGAGACGGCCCTCTCCGGATCGAGAGCCGGATTGCCGATCTCCGCGCTGAACCACTCCTTCAGCGTCGGGAACCTGGTCTTCAGGCCTGCGAGCAGACGGACCGCCAGCCCGCGACCGAACCCGTGCGTCCACCCCGCCTGCGGGTTGAAGCTCGCGAGAAACCGGTCCTCTCCGCCCATGACGTCGACGTTGGCCGCAACGGTCAGACGATCCGTCGCGCCGAGCGTGACGATGTCCTGCCCGAAGACCGACACGGTCGTCGCCTCATGCTGGGTCCACTCACGGCCCTCGTCTGACTGCAGTCTCGCGAGGTCGTGCCGCGCGTTGACTCCGCCGGACAGGCGGTTCCGCGAGAGCGTTCTGAGCTCGGAGTAGAGGTACCCGCCGAACGCGCGGTTGGAAACCGTGCTGACCCACTTCGTCCGGGTTCGTTCAGGGTCCGTGTACGCGACGAGGCGGTTGTCGTTGGTGCTGCAGAACGCCTTCCCTTCCAAGAAGACGCCGTCGGCCGGACGCCAGGCGAGGGTACCCATTGCCCGGCTCTCCCGCCAGAGCGGGAAGCTCCAGAACCGCGGCCGGTCCGAGTCGGTGGACGCCGGGACGTCCCTCTTTCCATCGGAGATCTGAAACGAGAGTGACGTCTCGAGGTCGTCCCGAGCCGCCCAGGAGCCGCTGCCCCAGAGGAACACGTCGTCGCTTCCTGAGAAGTCCCGCGCGCCGCCGTCCTCCCATTGCTCCGCCCCATACGAGTCGGGCAGCGAGAAGTGGGATCTGCCGTTGGCGGACGCGCCGCCGGAGAGGTGCAACCTCCCGACCCGCGCGCCCCCCGAGACGTACCCGGAGTATCGCTGATCGCTTCCGGTCGACAGGCTGTAGCTCAGGCCCTCGCGTCCGCGCCCGACCGTCGTCACCTCGATGACGCCCCCGAGCGCATTCGCACCGTAGACGCTCGCCGCGGGGCCCTTCGTCACCCGAACGGTCCCGAGCGCCCCTCCGAGGAGACCCCGCACGTTGACGTCGCCGGTGTAGGGATCGGAGACCGGAACGCCGTCAACCAACACGACGATCTCCCGTTCGCTCAGACCCCGCGACGACAGCTCGGGCTCTCCCCGCGAACTCATGGTGACGACGACCCCCGGGATCATCTTGAGAATGTCGGAGAGCTCCGTCGGATCGGCCTTGCGGATCTCAGAGGCATCAAGATGGAAGACGGAGTAGGGACCGATGAGGCGCGTCGCCTCGACGGCAAGCTCGGGAAGCATGTAGATGGTGCCGCCGGCGTTCTGCGACGCCGCGCGCCGCGGTTGCCCGACCTCGATGCCGCGTGCCTCCCCCGCCGCTCCGACAAGCGCGCACACGACGGCCACCAGGACGATGCTCCTGAGAACGGCGTCGGACGAACCTCGGTCGCGGCCGCTCCCCTCGGAGGCAGCGAAGCCGTGAGCCCGCCCAAGCGGCGCCAGAAGAATCCGGTCAACGAGGAACACGGCGCAGACCCCTATCGCCGCGTGGACGACGATGAGCAGGAGAACCGCGAAGAAGGACTCGAGCGACCCCCACGGCTTCCCTCCGGTCAGCAGCCCGACGGTGAAGCCGTAGACCTTCGCCGGCCCCAGCCCCGCCAGGTAGCCCTGCACGATGAACGGGTGAACGAGTGCCCACAGGACGGCGCTCCCTCCGGCGACGGCCCTGCGAACGCGCCCGCCCCCACCCGCGGGGCTCAGGATGATCTCGACGATCAGGGCCTCGGCGACGATGCCGATCGCCGCGAACATCGCCCCGGTGACTCCCGAGGCGAACCGCAGCCCGGCGACGACGATCCCGAGAAGCAGCGACGACCAGCGCCGTGGGACGCCGGCGCGCGCCGTCAGGAGCACAACGACGCCGAACGCCGACAGGACGGCGCCGCCGAACGGCAGGCGCCACCCCTTGACCATCCCGCCCACGGTGATCTCGACGATAACCCAGAGGGCCGCCAGCAGGCCGAGAAGCGCGATCTCACGGCTCGTGAAGCGCGTGGCCGTCCGTCCGGATCGCTCGCCGTTCATCTCGCTCGGGCTCATCGCTCCCCCCGCCGCACACCGCCGGCCGCATCGTGACCCCTCGCCGCCGAACCAACGAGACCGATCGTACAGGAAGGACGCCGCCGCCGCAAGGCGGCGGCCGCCTACTCGAGGGACAGGGCAAACGCCGGAAGACCGCGCGCTCGCGACTCGAGCTCGCGTGCGCGCATCGTGTCCCCGGCCGCGAGCTCGAGGGCACTCCAGCTGTTCCAGAAGACCACCCCCTTCGCGCCGAGCCGCTCGGCGTGAGCGAAGTCCCTCCGGGCTTCACCGTGACGGCCGACGGCACCGAGAAGCCGCCCCCTCGCGGCACGGGTGTCCCACGAGTTGGGCATGAGGCGGATGACCTCCGTCAGAAGATCGATCGCCTCGTCCGCGCGCCCCACCCCCGACATCATCATGGCGAGATCGTACTTGAGCCTCGGGTTCTGCGGCTGGAGCTCCACGGAACGCCCCATCGCCTCGATGGCACGCTCGAGTTCGTCCATCGCCCAGTAGCAGCGTCCGATGCCTCGCTGAACGCCGGCCGCGGCCGGGTTCAGCCGCTCGGCGCGGCGGTAGGCCGCCACGGCCTCCGAGTAGCGCTGCATCCGCACGAGGAAGTCTCCGTGAGCCATCGCCCCCATCCACTCGTTTGGCGCTATCCGCTCCGCCTCGGCGAACATCCTCTCCGCGCGGTCGAAGTCTCCGCTCCTCTCGTAGAGCGTTCCGAGTTCCACCCGGTACCGGACGCTGCGCGGCTCGAGCGCCGCGGCAGCCTCGAGCTCCGCCTGGGCGCGATCGAGGTCACCCGCCTTCGCGTACGCCTCGGCGATGTTGTGATGCGCGCCCGCCAAACCCGGATCGAGCTCGAGGGCGCGCTCGAACTCCTCGGTCGCCGCCTGCTGCCTATCGAGCTTGTAGTAGGCCACGCCGAGGTTGTTGTGCGTCTGTGCATTCCCCGGCGCGACGTCGCGGGCCCGCTCGAGGACCAGCGTCCCCTCCTCGATCCGGCCGTCGGCAAGATAGAGCCGTCCGACGTCCGCGAGAGCCCTGCCGTACGAGGCGCGCGTCGTCGGGGCCGCGTCGTCGAGATCCGCCAGGTACTCGGCCCACGGACCTTCCGTCAGCAGGTCCAGCGTGTCGGCCGCCTCGGCGCCGGTGGGTACGATGCGCGAAAGAAGGCCGACCGGGACAGCGCGCCCGCGGAACCGCGACCGCGCGACGGCGTGGTCGGCGAAGACCGGTCGATCGGAGTTCATGTCCGCCAGAAGTGGAAGGTACCGGCCGATCGGGAGCAGCTCCCGGCCCGGCGGGTCGCACGGAGGCGCCTCGGCCGTCCCGAAGAAGGCCGCCAGTTCGGCCTCCGTCGGGAAGCGGACCGAGGTGTGCCACCTGGACAGGTGCGGCGACTTCCCGCGGACATCGAGCACCGCCACGTCCCGCCGAGAACCCTCGGCAAACAGAACGTACCAGAGCGGGAAGATCGTCGCGTCCTCCTGCGCGAGAACGATCGCCCCCTCCGGAAGCTCCTCGAGCAGTCTCCCGGCGTAGCGCGCGCCGTCCCGGTACCCGCTCAGGTCTCTCTCCACCCAGTCCCCGACGACCTGCCGCACGAGTGCCACCGAAAGCACGACCAGAAGAACAACGCAGGAGGCGATCGCCGCGGCACGACGTCGCACACCGAGGGCGGCGCCGACGCCGACGGCGGCAAGCGCCGAGATGATTGCGACCGCCGGGATGCCGTACGGCTCGATGTCCGGAATCCGATAGGACGCGGCGTGGAACACGACGGCCGCGAGCGCCACTGCGAATGCGAGCGCGAACGTCCTCGACCGCCTCCACAGGAGCCATAGCCCCGTCGCTCCGCAGACGAGCGCGACCCACGGGAGCGCGACGGGCAGATCCCGGGCGAGCACTCCAAGTCGGCGCACGACCTGGAGCCACGGCGAGGCGAACAGGCGCGAGGCGTACTGCGCTCCGACGATGTGATTGAGAAGACCTGCGGCCGTTCCGGTCTCGGCCCAGAGGATCGCGGGATCGTGTCCGGCCCGGAGCATCAGATACAGATACGGCGTCAGCCCGGCGACGGCCAGCCCCACAGTCCCCGCGAGCGCGCGCGCCGACGGACGCCGCCCGGGCGCCGCGAAGATCAGGATGGCGACGCCGGGGAGAAGGAGCACGGCCGTCAGATGATGCGAGATCGCCAGGCCCAGCACCAACCCCGCGACGAGGAGCGAGCGGTCGCCTCCGAGCACCTGAGGACAGCCCGGTCCCGGGGCCCCCGCGTCTTCCCCCGATCGCCTCCACCACACGACCAGCAGAAGCATGCTCAGGACCAGGAAGGCCGACAGCGTGTACACTTCCGGCACGGTGGCCTGCGACCAGAAGACCGGCGAGAACCCGAGCAGGAGGCCCGCTACAGCCGTGGCGGCCGCCGCGAACGTCTCGAGCGCGCCCCCCGTCCTCTCCCCCATCCGCCCGGGCGCGCCGGCAATCGCGATTCCGATGAGCTCGCGGGCCAGAAGAACGAGAACGCCGCACGCGGCTGCCCCGAAAACGGCAGACATCAGAGAGAGCCTGAAGAACGGGGAGCCGACCGGCACACGGACGGCGAGCGATCCGAGCAGCGTGTAGAGCGGGTATCCGGGCGGGTGCGCGATTCCGAGGGTCTGCGCGACGGCGACGAGCTCGGCGCCGTCACCCCAGTAGAGCGATCTGGCGGCCGTCGCTGCGTAGACGATGAGCATCGCCCCGGAGACCGACGCGGCCGCAACGTGCGATGGCCTCGGATGACTGCGCAGAAGAATCCTCCCGGCGGAGAACCAGTCCGACGGGCGTCTCCGGGAACCGGATCTCGGCAGCGACGTCTGCCCTGCCTGCCCTCCGCGATGAACTCGTTCTGTACGCCTGCAGGAGTGGATGATAGGATATCACTCGGAATGCGAAACCGCAAGACGGCGCGCCGGGCTCCGAACGGGGCGTAGTCGCAGGCTCCGCAACAGGAACGGAGGCACCCGCGATGACCGCGAACACGACGCCGCTCCCGGGCGAAGGAGACCGGATGACCGTGGTCTACACTGCATCCGGAGAGGTCGAGGCTCACAGCATCCGTTCGGCGCTGGAGGCCGCGGGCATCCCCGTCGAGTTGGGGCTCGAGCCCGCAACGAAGCTATTCGCCGTGACCGTCGACGGCCTGGGGGCGGTCAAGGTGCTCGTTCCCGAGAATCGCGTCGAGGAGGCGGTGGAGATTATCGAGACGCCGGCGAGGCCCGTCGACGAGGGCGCCGCCGAAGGTCCAGACGACACGGAGCGCCAGTGACCGGGAAGCCGCCGACGCCGAGAGAGCTCATTGACGACGAGATGTGCTTCGCGTGCGGGAAGCGCAATCGTGACGGGCTGCACCTCGAGTTCGAGGCAACCGACGACGGCGTGGCCACCTCGATCGTCTTCCCCAAGAAGTTCCAGGGATACCGCGACGTCGTCCACGGAGGACTCGTCAGCACGATCCTCGACGAGGCGATGGTAACGCTCCTCAACGAGATGGGGCTCCTCGCGGTCACCGCCGAGCTGACCGTGAGATTCGTCTCCCCCGTTCCCGTCGGCAGGCGAGTCGATGTCGCCGCGCACCTGAGCGGCCACCGCGGCAGGATCTACGCCCTCACCGCAACGGCCACTCTGGACGACGGAACCGTGGCGGCGACTGCCGAGTCGCGTTGCGTCGCCGTGGGGTCACTCGACGCCGCCTAGACGCCGCACCGATCCACAAACACATCCCGAGTCGGAATCCGGACACAACTGCCGCAGGGCGGAAGCGTGGACTCCCCCCCCGATCCGAACACAAAGGCAGGGGCGGGAGTGAGGACTCCCGCCCCTGGGGACTCTTACTTGAGGGAACTTCTGCTGGTCGCTAGCCGAAGAAACGGCGGCGAGCGACGGCGCCCAGACCGACCAGACCGGTTCCGAGCAACAGCAGCGTCGAGGGCTCGGGCACCGGGTCCATCTCGTCTCTCAGACGGATGTCGTCGAGGTACCATCCCTCATGACGGCAGAGCGTCGGGTCATCCGGCTGCTCGTGCGTGAAGAGGAAGCCGAGGCGCACGCGGTCCGCGACGAGCGGAACGAGCGAGAGGTCCGCGCCCAGATGCATCCAGGTCTTCTCCTCGAACACCTGCGGCGAACCGATCGGCAGCCAGGGCAGTCCTCCGGGCCTCACGGCGACGACCGTCAGATCCATGTAGCCGACGTCGAGCCACGAGTTGAAGTCGAGGTAGAGGCCGCCGCGAACCGGCGCAAGATCGACCCACGGCGAGACGAGCATGCCCCAGTTGCTGCCGATGTCGTAGTTGTAGTTGGGCGAACCCGTGTTGTAGGCCGCGCTGTACTGCCCGTTCGCCGCACGATGATCCTCAATGTGCCAGAGCGAACCGGACTGATCACCGATCTGGCCGAACGTGGTCCATCCGTACGGGATGCCCTCGAAGCCCTCGTAAAGGAGGACGGTGGCCGACGCACTCGTGGCGAGAAGGAGCACAACGGCCAACACGGCAAGAACACTCAGATTTCTCATGACGACCTCCCGAGCAAGAGTCCCTTTCCACTACTCCACAACCAGCAGACGCGTGTGCTTCATCATCCGCCGCACGAAACAGGTCAATCGTGCGGTTGGCCGCACACCATCGAGCGCACGCCTGCTGATCCCTCAATATCAAGAGTACCAACACCTACGGATTCTGTCAAGGACATTTTCCCTCGGGGTCCTCGGCATCCTCCCCGTCGCCCGCGAGGCCCGGTGGAATCCTCCCGATATTCGTGAACCGCTCGTCAGTTACTTGAGTCTCACAACCTTCCTCGAGGCACGCGCTCCCCCGAGACCCTCGAGCCCGGCGAGGTAGATTCCGGCTGCGCAGCGCTCGCCAGACCCGCTGAGGCCGTCCCAGGAGACCTGCACCGGTCCCTCCTCGGCCCGGCCGTCGTAGAGCCTTCGCACGACCCGCCCGGCGACATCGTAGATCGTCAGGCGAACCCGGCCCGCCACAGGCATCTCGAACCGAAGCCGGCACTCGCCCCCGGAGGGGTTCGGCGACGGGGGCGCGAGGGCCAGCGCGGCGCCTCCCGGAGCCTCGGCCGGAACGGACGCCGTCCCGCTCGGCGCGTACGCCGCCTGGAGGACCTGGTGCTTCCTCGGGATGTCACCCTCCGGACTGGGGTTGGTCCCGCCGTCCTTCTGCACCCAGCAGACGACGCCCATCGTCTTGTACTCCCACGCCGGGTCGATCACGAACGACCTCTCGATCCGCGTCGTCTCTCCCGCGGCGAGGCTGAAGGCGTCGCCCGTCGGCGCGGTCATGAACACCCGCCAGTGGTACGGAAGGTGAGACTGCTGGCCGCCGTAGGCCGGAACCACGTCGTCCTCGACCGCCGCCATCACGAAGAACGCGTCCGTGACGTCCTGGTCCGCGTAGATGTCCACGGCGAAGGCCCCCTGCCCCGTCTCGTAGACGGACATCTTGAGCGGCGACGTGCCGGCCGAGTGCGCGCTCAGGTCGTCCGCAAGGTTCGAGTCGCTCACGGGCCACACGTCCGACAGCCCGTCACCGCACACGGTCGGGACACCCGCGATGTTGTAGTAGCCGCTTCGGGTGAAGAACTCGGCGTCGCCTACGTTGTAGGCGATGAATACCGCTTCGTCCCGCGAGTACTGCTTCTGGAAGTTGTCGACCACAACTGCGGCCGCCGGGCAGCCGGATCACGTAGGAGAGATGAAGTACTCGTAGAGCACGGCCTTGGATGCGGCGCAGGTGTGCCCTGCGACCAGGACCAGGACGGCGAGAACGAGGAGAGCCTGCTTGACCATGTCGACCTCCGCAGCGGACGGCCTTCGACGAAGTCGGTCACCGCTACGCGCTGCGGACGTCGTTGGGCAACGCGTCTCAGGACGAGACAGAAGGGGTTCTTCGTTAACATACCACACGCTCGACATCTGGTCAAGTCGCCCTCCCTTCGCCGTTGAAACTCCCGGTCGCCGCCGCTACCA
>Ga0180429_10005495_pt1 | contig 10055 bp, 5 predicted proteins | sample SS_ome_FD_132428 | JGI IMG/M metagenome (GOLD analysis project Ga0180429, IMG submission 132428) | Hypersaline lake sediment archaeal communities from the Salton Sea, California, USA - SS_1_S_1 metaG | ecosystem: Environmental > Aquatic > Non-marine Saline and Alkaline > Hypersaline > Sediment ...
ACGCGGATGAGCACGATGAGGACGACCACAAGCCAGATGAGCGCGAGCCGCGTCCGCACGCTCCACGCCAGCGCGAAGAAGTCCTTGATCATCGGGATCCTCTCCATCAGCTCTCCTCCTAGAAGAGTCCGACCGTGTATGCGCTGGCCGCGGCGAGACCGAGCTGGTAGAGCACCTGACTCACATCGAGCATGAACTGCATGGCGGTGAACCGCTCGAGCTTCTCAGGAACAATGATCACATCGCCGGGTTCGATGCGCGCGCCGCGAGACCGCTCGACCGAGCCGTTCGCCTTGACGACGTACATGTGACCTCGGTCGGCAAACCTCGTCGTCCCGCCGGCGAGGCGGAGGTAGTAGCCCGCACGCTTTCCTCGTTCGTACTGGAACGCCGTCTGATTGTTGACCTGCCCCATCACCATCACGAAATCGGGTCGTTTCGGAACGTGAAGCCGGTCACCGTCCTCGAGCACGATGTCGTACTGCGTACCGACCAGCCGCTCGGCCGTGTCGAGACTGATGACGAGACGCCCTGTCGCCCGCGCGTTCCTCAGTTCGGTCAAGAGCTGGGCCCCGGCTTCAAGCGCCAGCTGCTGCCGAGCCATGTCGGTGCCACTGGAGCTCCGCGGGTTCGAGACGGAGAGCCTCGCAAGATCGGCCTCGAGCGCGTCGGCCAAACGGTCCAGCTGCTCCGCCTGAAGCCCTCGGACCTGCTCCCTGGTGAAGACGGCGGCGTGCAGATACGCATCGTCAAGGAAGCCGCCGAAGCGGTCGATGACGTGACTCAGGCGCTCACCCTCCTCGACCGGGTAGCTTCCCGGGAATGCCACCTCGCCGGTGACATGCACGATCTCGTCGCTCCGCCAGTTCGTGATCCGGCGAATGAGCACGCGATCGTAGGGTGTGAGACTGATGTCCTCTTCGCTTGAGCCATCGAGGATCGCCTCAAGGTCGAGGACGACGTGGTGAAGCTCGCGCCTCTCGCCGTCGATGATCTCGTATCGGGTGAGTTCGGCCTCCTGCCGATACGCGCTCTCCGTGAGATTCCCACCCGTGAAGATGAGATCGCTCACGCGCATCCCCTCGGCGAGCGGGTACTCGCCCGGGTTGTTGACCTCGCCAAGGATTCGGACACGCCCCTGGTCCCGAAACTCCCAGACCGAGTGGATGGCGAGCTCGTCCTGATCCCGAAGTACGATGTTGTGTCGTGGATCGTTCGTCAGCACGGACCTGAGCTCGACATCAATGCGCGTTACCTCGTGGGTCTCGGCGTCGGTCCGGAACACCTCGGCACCGCCACCCCATGCGTCCCGTGTGAGTCCGCCGGCGGCGAGAACGAGATCGAGGATGCTCATCTCCTTGCGGAACACGTACTCCCCCGGCGCACGCACCTCGCCACGCACAGACACAGTCGGCACATCGACGAAGTGCCCCCGGTGAAACACGTAGACGCGGTCTCGTGGTAGCAGCGCGACGTCGTCCTCCGCGCGTCCATCGAGCAACACGCCGCCGAGATCGACAGCGAGGTACTCGGGCTCGCGCGTGACGTCGTTCTCGCGCTCCACGAGCGCATAGTCGAAGAAGCTCTCCGGGAGAAGCTCGTCAGGGGATGCGATCAGGTCGCCGAGCCGCATTCCCTCGAAGTACTGACGCTTGCCCGGTCGGAGAACATTGCCCTCGAGGAAGACGACGTTCTCATCCCGCTCAAGGATTGGATAGACCTTCACGACATCACCGTCGCGGATCGTCCACTCACCGCAGCCTTCGAGGCTCATATCGTAGGTCACGCGCCGGCCGTCCTCGATGCGCTCGAGCTGTATCAGCCCCGTGTGAGCGGTCGCCAGAAGCCCGCCGGCCAGATCGATCATGCTTCGCGCCGTCATCCTCCCGGAGAGCTCGTAGAGCGCCGGCCTGAGCACCTCGCCCGCCACACCGGCGACCGGACCGACCGGCGGAACAAAGAGCACGTCGCCCGGCATGAGTCGCTGGTCGGAAGATGTGTCACCGCCGAGAAGCAGGTCGTAGAGATCCATCACCTGGACAACACGGCCGCCGCGCTTGAGCTGAACATTGCGGAGACTCCCCACCTTCTTCACGCCGCCGCTGACGAAGAGCGCGTTGCTCATCGTTGACAGCCCACTGACCGTGTAGCGGCCGGGCCGAAAGACCTCGCCGAGAATGAAGATATGGATCGAGCGGAGGCGCCCCATGGAGATGCTCAGGTTCACGCCGATCATCCGGTTCTCGACCTCGCGCGCGACGTGGTCCTTCATCTCGCGGAAGGTAAGACCCGCCACCGTGATCGGTCCAAGCTCCGGGAATGAGAGCTGACCGTCGCGATCGACGACTATGTCGACCGCAAGGCTCGTCTTCCCGTAGAGCTGGACGTGCACTTCGTCGCCCGGCCCAATGAGGTAGTCGCCGCTGACCGGGATGTCGGTCGCGGGCGCGAAGGTTGTGGGTGCGCCGGCGAAGAGCTCGTATCCGAACTGGAGGAGAGTATCGCTCACGACCAGCGGCTGTGCTGACTGGTCGCGGAAGGCGTCCGTCGGACCGGGACCGCCAATGTAGCCGGCAAAGGGTCTCGACCACGGATACTCGGAATCGCCGACGTTCAGGGTGTCGGACACGCCACCCGCAATCGCGCCAACCTGCGGAGCGCCGGCCCTCTGCCCACGCTCGAGCACACTGGTCTCCTGCCCGCGCGGGAGAACGGTCTCGGGCGTGCTTACATCCCGTTCACTTGCGACGGCGGTCGCGTCGGGCGCGAGCCCGTACGCATTGAGAATGCGCTCGCGCTCCGCCTGCGGGAGGCTCTTGAAGAGCTCGATGTCCTCAGGCGAGATCGTCTGGGCGCCCGCCGGCGCCGAGGCGATGATGAGTGCCAGAACCGCCAGAGAGACCGCAGTCCGGCGCAGAGAATGCCGCCGCTGTGGTGCGATCATGTGTACCCCCGTGGTATCCGTCCGGATGATCCGTTTGGCTCGTCAGGCTAGCGCAGTGCAGTGAAGGAATCAAGGTCAACCGCCCGTCATCCACTCCCGTCGGGCTCTGAAGACCCTGCTCCCGAGCGGCCCCAACGCCGCCATCACGAGCAGGAAGAGCGTCCGCCACGTGAACGCATGGCCGAGCGACGCGCGGTACGAAGCCCGAGCGTGCGCGTACCGGCCGTCGTTGCGGTAGTGGCTTCCGAGCCGCGCGTGCATCCACGCCAGCTTCGGCTCCACCAGGTCGGCCAGTTCCTCGCGCTCGCGCCCGAATCGCTCGACGTATCCCATCGATTCGCCGTACATCCTGGGCGCGTCCGCGGAGTAGTTGCCGCCGTGGACGCGACGGACCGCCACCGGCACACTCAGCTGGTGCATCCTGTATCGCGTCGCCAGACGGAGCCAGAACTCGAAGTCGTCGGCCCCTCCTCTGATCTTCTCATCAAACAACCCGAGTTCGACGAAACACTCGCGGCGAACGAGAGCCGAGGCCGTCGTGATGAAGTTCGCGCGGTAGAGCGCGCGAAGCGCATCCGTCCTCGACATCTCACCAAGATGGTCAGGCGGCCGAACTCCCTCGATGACCCTGAGCGGTCGCCCCTCGGCGTCGCGGGTCTCCACTGGTGAGAAGACCAGCCCCAGATCCGGAGGCCCGTCGCTGAACGCCTGGAGCTGCCGCTCGATCTTCCCGGGAAGCCACAGGTCGTCCTGGTCGAGCAATCCGATGAACTCCGCCGACGACGCGCGGATTCCGGTGTTTCTGGCGGCTGCGATACCGCGGTTCCCGCTGTGACGAAGAATGCGAAGACGAGGATCGGACAGAAGCGACTCGAGGACCTCTACCGAGGAATCGGATGAGCAGTCGTCGACGACAATCGCCTCGACGCGCGACTCCGTCTGCGCAAGGACGCTTCTGACGGCGTCCGCGACGAATCGCTCACCGTTGTAGCACGGGATGATGGCAGAGACCCTGGGTGTCTCGTGAGGACCCGGCATGCACTGCACCTCGGCTGATGGAAGGGTTCAGCCGGCAGTGTAGCACTCACCACTGAGTGTGGGTAGCGGGAAGAGACGCTAGCGGACGAGCACCATCTTCGTCGACGCCGAGAGAGCGTCTGTCTGGAGCCGCGCGAAGTAGACGCCGCTCGCGACATCACGGCCGCCGTCATCCCTGCCATCCCATGACGTCTCGTGCGGCCCGGCGGACAGCGCGCCGTCAAGCAAGCACCGGACGAGGCGTCCGGAGACATCGTAGACCGCGAGATCCGCGTGACCGGCACCAGGCATCGCGAAGTGAAGTGACGTTCCCGGCGTGAACGGGTTCGGCGCGCTCCAGACGACCGACGTCACGACCGGCGTATCATCCTGCACATCGAGCGGCGATGAGTACATCGCGTCCGACGCCTGCAGGATCCCCCACCCCATGAGCGTGTCCGGCGAGGTTGACTGTGTGGCCGTCGTGTGGACGGCCTCGATGACATCGGCCGGAAGCCAGTCGGGGTGCCCCTGGAGCAGGAGACCGACCGCGCCCGCCGTGATCGGGCACGAGAACGACGTCCCGCTGCTGTACCCGTAGCTCGCCGTGTCGGATGTCGTCGCGACGTATGCGCTCTCGCCGAGCGCCATGACGTCTGGTTTGATGCGACCGTCGAACGTCGGGCCGACCGAACTGAAGGATACGCGGTTGCCATCGACGTTCACGGCGCCAATCCCCAGCACGCTGTCACCGTCGGCCGGAGCGATCATGTACTTCCAGTCGTTCCCGCCCTCGTTGCCCATCGACGTGATGACCGTAATGCCTCGCGCCGCCGCCATGTCCGCCGCGATCGTCGTCACGCAGGTATTGCCGTCCATGTCGGAATAGTCATACCAGTAGAAGTAGCCAAGCGAACTCGAGATGAGGTCCGCCCCGAGGCTGTCGGCGTACTCAACCGCCTCGACCCAGTAGTCCTCCTCGACCTCGATCTCCTCGTCGACGATCTCGGTCTTGCAGAGAATGAAGGTCGCTTCGTACGAACCACCATAGATCTGACCGGCGTATGCCGCGCCGACGTTCGACAGCGTCGCCGTCCCGTGCGAGTCCTGCCCGCTCGGATCGCCCGGCTCGTTCGCCGTCTCCGTGTCATCGTTGATGAAGTCGCGCTCGCCGAGAATGTCGAGATGGCGGTACGCCTGATGGTCGGTATCGAACCCGGTATCGAGCATGGCTATCACGATGCCCTCGCCGTCGAATCCATCGTCGTGGAGATCGATGATCTGCACCTGGTCGTTCTGCCACCATGACACACCGTAGTCGAGCGAGCGGGAGCCGCCGCCCTCGGCGCGAGACTCATCCGCCTCGCCGCTGCGTCGCCGGCCCTCGATGGACTCCGCGTCGGCGTCGTCGACCGGGAGGAGCTCCGGCATCGGCTTCCTCGCTCCCGCCACCGGACGCATCTCGCGGACGAACGGCAGCCGCGCGATCGACGCGACCGACGATTCGTCGGCACGCACGGAGACCGCGTTCATCCAGCGGCTGACCGTCACGATCTCGGCCCCCGCGGCCCTCACCTGTTCGATGTACGGCACGGACACCGGCAGATCGTTCAGGTTGACGTCGAGCCCCGCCTTCGCACGCCGCCAGAGGGCGCGCTCACTGAGTTCGGCGCGGAACTGCTCGATCGCCAGCTTCTCACCCGCCCGGTCGAGACCCTTGTCCTCGAAGAACACCCAGACCCGGTCGCTGCCGGAGGTGCGCCCCACGTCGCCGCCCGATGGCTGATGACCCGATACAGCGACGGCGACCGTGGCAACGCCCAGGACAAGCAGCACCGCCAGCGCCGGCGCAACACAACTAATGAGAGCATGACAACGCATCGATTCACCCCCTGAAGGGCGTAAGTTGTCTATATATCTATAGTTACCATTATAGCATGGAATCAACAGAAGAGCAAGCCGACCCGCCCTGACCCGTGTAAGTCGCTTCAGTCCCTGAACTTCCTCGGGTCGAGGCCGACTTCCTTGATATGCCTCCGGAACGCCGGCGGGTTGAGACCCGCCAGCTTCGCGGCCTCGGCGACGCTGCCGTGTGCGATCCTCAAGAGGTGCGTGCAGTAGGCGGTCTTGAAACGCTCGCGGGCAACGCGGCTCGCCTCCTCGTAGGGCAGCGGTGTCTCAGAGAATGCGAACCCCTCCGGCTCGATGTGCTCGGCCTGAATGACGTCACCGTCGCAGCGAATGATCGCGCCGATGAGAACGTTCTCGAGTTCGCGGACGTTGTTGCGTTCCCAGTCGCGTGCGGAGAGGACATCGAGCGCGCCGTTCGAGATGCCGAGCCCGGGACGCCCGTTCGCTGAAGCCTGCCTGGCGACGAGGCTCTTCGCGATGAGCGGGATGTCGCTCCTGCGTTCACGGAGCGGCGGGACCTCGATGCGATACTGAATCAGGCGATGATAGAGGTCGGGCCTGAACCCGCCCGACTCGGTGAGCTTCTCGAGGTTCTTCGCGGTCGCCGCAACGATGCGCGCCGAGAACGGAACAGGCTCGTTCGCACCGAGCTTCTCCACTTTGTGGTCCTGGAGCGAGCGAAGGAGCTTCGCCTGGACCTCGTTGGGCAGATCGGCAATCTCGTCGAGGAAGACGGTTCCGCCCCCCGCGTACTTGATCTTCCCCGTTCGGTCCTGAACCGCGTCGGTGAAGGCCCCCTTGACGTGACCGAAGAGCGTCGACTCGGCGAGCGTCGGAGCGATCCCGGCACAGTTCATCGGGACGAACCGGCTGCCGCGGGAGTGCCGTCCACTCTCCTGGTGGATGGCCGTCGCAACAAGCTCCTTCCCCGTCCCGGACTCGCCGGTAACAAGCACCGTACAGTTCGAGGGAGCCACCCTTCGGATCTCCTTCCGGAGGAACGCCATTGCCGGACTCTCTCCGACCATGGCGTCCATCGCGCTCCCCGGCTCGATATCGGCAAGGATCTGCGATGCGTGCCGGTTGCGAGCATCCTCGATCGCAAGCCGTGCGATGTGCTCGATCTGCTTTACGGACGGGACCCTCCCCTTGGTGACATAGTAGAATGCGCCACCCTTGATGCTCTCAATGACATGGGTCGGATCCTCGTACTTGGTGAGCATCACGACGGGGAGATCGGGGTCGAACTCCTTCACCTTCTTCAGCAGCTCGATTCCGTTGATGTCCGCCTGAAGGTCGATGTCCATCAGTATGAGATCGTACGGCTCCGTCTTGATGCGTTCCTCGGCCGTCGTCGGGTCGGCCACGAGCTCGATCTCCATCGTGTCCGGCATCAGCGCGATCATATCTTCGGCCTGCGCCGTCTCGTCATCGACGTAGAGGACCCTCGGCTTGCTCTCGTCTGTCACGATGTGCCTCCGTCCACGATCTGGAATCTCACCTCGAATGTCGTCCCCTGCCCTGGCTCCGATCTCACGACCGCGATCGACCCGCCACGCCTCGCGAGAATCCGACGGGACTCCGCGAGTCCGTGTCCGCTCCCGCCGTGTGTCCCGGTTACTCCATCGTCGAAGATCCGCTCGTGCATGTCGGGCGGGATGCCGGATCCTGTGTCCGAGACACGCATCACCGCCTCGCCGTCGTCGAGTTCGACCGTGACCTCCACGGAACGCTCGTCGGTGTGCTCGACGGCGGCCAGTGAGTTGCCGAGCAGGTTCTCGATGACGAAACTCACCTCAGCCCGCGTACCGAGCACACGGACCCCCTCTACTCTCGAGACCGTGGGGACGGTGAGTTCGGCGTCGAGTTCGAGGAAGTCAGCGCGGCGCGCTCCGGCCGCCCGGCGGATCTCGTGCATGAGGTTCGATGAAAGCTCGAGCCGGCAACCACCGAGCACGCCATCAAGAGCATCATCGAGCGATGCTGTTCCCGCGTCAAGCAGATCCGCCAGCCGCGCGGACTCATCTCGCCCAGGAGGTCGTGACGGGACTCCGCGCAGGAGCGACCGCATCGACGCGAGCCGATGCCGGAGCCCTGTGACAAGCGCCGTCTTGAGTCCGATTCGCGCGGCCTCGCGATGGATGGCCTCGACACCCGGCATGCCTATCTCGCGCACATCCCTGATCGCCTCACGGTACCGCTCTGCGAACTGCGCGGGGGGCTCGGTCTCGAGTCCTCCTAGCATCGTGAGCTGCTTCTGCAGCCGCCTGAGCGTCGTGGTCGCGGCGAGCTTCCCGTGCCCGGCCCGGACGAGCGCGCCCAGGAGCTCGTCGAGCGCCTTCTCGCGGTCGGCGCGCGGGATGAGCGTGCGGCGGAGAAGCATCAGCAGTCTGCGCCGGATCGATGGAACGGCCACGCACAACAGAACGACCAGGGCGATGGCGGGCGTCACGATGGTCCAGACGGACAGCGGCGAGCGTGAGAACTCCAGCAGCATCAGCCCCTTCTTTGGCCCGACGCCCACGCTCGCACCCCGCGTTCCGTCCGCGAATCTCACTGGAAGAACTGGAGAGAGACGGGTGTTCTCTTCGTCGGTCCGGAGCACGGCAAGAGGAGCGAGGTCGAGGTCGAGTACGCACACGGAGCCTTCTGCCCCCATCGCGATCACGACGGGGTCCGGGATCGGATCGACCGTCAGGACCCCGATGCCGTGGAGCACTTCGCCGCAATCGAAGCTCCGGTCGTTGACGAGTCCCTCTCCATCCCACGTGATGCGACGAACGAGTCCGTCCTCTCCGCAGATGTAGATCGACCTCGGCGCCGCCGCACCACCGGGCTCGATCCCGTTGATCCATCCGGTGTTCTGACAGCGCGCCAGGAGCTCGCCGGTCTTGCCATCCCACATCCGGAGCCACGCGGTGTCAGGACGAGAGCTGACGCCGTACGACTCCCATGTCAGAACCTCCAGCCTGCCGTCCTCATTGAGATCGACGCTGTATGGCCACCCGCCCCCCGAGGGCGCCCCGATCTGGTGCTTCCACATCACTGAGCCATCGCCATCGATCGCCGCGACCCAGACCTCCGAGTCAGTCATGTCATCAACAGCAACGCCGTTGTTCGGGGCGGTGAAGACACCGACATACTCGTTCTCTCCATCGGAATCAAAGTCCTCAGCCAGAAGGCGTCGACTGAGAACGCCGGCGAACGGCGTGAACCACAGCAGCTCCCCGGTCCGCGCATTGGCCCGCCCCACCCCTCGTGGATATCGCGCGAGACCGGTCTTGATCGCGAAGGTGATGGTTTCGTTCCAACCGTCACCATCCTCGTCTGTCGCATCCGCCGCAATGAAGATCCCGTCCCAGGCACCCCTGGAGAGCCGCCGCTCGGCAAGCTCGAACCGTACCGACTTGGAACCTTTGAGGGACGGAGTGATCACCGAGGCCGAATCGATGAGCACATCAAGGAAGCCGAGTTCGGCCCAGGAGTCCCCGTAGTGGGTGCTGGTGAGGATCTCGGGCATTGGATCGCCATCGATCTCCAGCATCCCGGCGTACTGGAACAACCATGCCTCAATGTTGTTGTGCTGGTGCGCAACCTGAACGGTCTCGCCCACCTGCCGGCGGACAGCGAGGTAGTAGTACGCATCGTTGGGAGCCCGACTGAAGGTGACGAACTCATCAACGCCATCGCCGTCGAGGTCAACAGCTTCGATGCTCTCGTAGCCCTTCAAGGGCGCACCGTGCTTCTCGATGCGGTACGGAAGCCCGCCGGGATCATCGGGGAGCGTGTTCCTGCAGCCGCCAAGCACGATAAGCACCGGCACGCAGAGACCGACCGCCGCCACCCACGCGGACCGGCCCCTTGAAGAGCGTGACTCCAATAGCGAGCGAGTCGATTCACGCATCACAGCGCACCACCTTCATCGTCATACGGAAGCAAGCTCCCGCATTCGGCGCGGAACGAACCAGCTCGAGCACGCCCCCACGACGCTCGAGGATCTCCCGACTCCGCGGCAGTCCGTGACCACCGCCCTCGCGACTGCTCACACCCGGCATGAACACACGCTCGTGCTCCGCCGTGTCGATGCCGATACCATTGTCGGTAACTTCCAGGGAGACCGCATTGCCGTCGATGCCCGCAGCGATTCCGATCGCGGCTTCGCTCGCTCCTCGAACCGCGCGCA
>Ga0180429_10005496_pt1 | contig 10054 bp, 9 predicted proteins | sample SS_ome_FD_132428 | JGI IMG/M metagenome (GOLD analysis project Ga0180429, IMG submission 132428) | Hypersaline lake sediment archaeal communities from the Salton Sea, California, USA - SS_1_S_1 metaG | ecosystem: Environmental > Aquatic > Non-marine Saline and Alkaline > Hypersaline > Sediment ...
CAGGATGGCGATGATGGCAACAACGATCATTAATTCGATCAGGGTAAAACCTGCTTGTACTTTTTTCATTAGTATTTCCTTTAGTTGATGTCGAAACAGTTGATAATTTTCAGGTTGCCAATTGGTAAATGGCTAGCCATGTCAATTTTTCAGTTAACTAAGCAAGCAGGGAATGTGCCAAATACAAGTTTTAATTTTGGATTGTTGGGCGTATTTTTAAGTTATTGATTTAAAATGTAAAATTATTGTAATGCATCTCTCATACCAGCGTTAATCCAGAGAGTATTACAATTTTTGTACGCCGAAAATGTCACTATCTGACAATTTTTGTCATTCAGCTTGTTTATCCAATCCGAGTTTTTCCAGCTTGTAACGCAATTGCCTGAGGCTGATACCCAATTGGGAGGCAGTTGCCGTGCGATTCCACTGATTGGCGTTTAATGCGTTTTCAATAATCTGTTTTTCAAAAGCTTCAACCTGTTGCTCCAGGGTGCCTTCAAGCACAACAGGAGCCGTAACAGGTGTCGTGCGGGATAATTTCAGGTCTTTGGCAACGATCCTGTTATCCTCGTGCAGGGCGAGTGCGCCTTCAAGAATGTTTTCCAGCTCTCTGACATTACCGGGATAATGATGACTGATAAGCGCTTGCATGGCTTCCTGATCAATTTCTGGTTTGGTAATGGTGTTTTTCTGGCATATTTTATCCAGGCAGAAGTCTATCAGCCTGGGTAAGTCTTCAGTATGTTCCCTGAGTGCAGGCAAGTTCAGCTCAATGACATTGATGCGGTAGTACAGGTCCTGCCTGAAGAGTCCTTGCTCTACCAGGTCGTGCAGATTCTTATGCGTAGCGCTAATGATACGAACATCAATAGCGCTTTCACTGGTTCCACCGACCGTTCGGATGGTTTTTTCCTGGATGGCGCGCAGCAGTTTGACCTGCATGATCATTGGCAGGTCGGCAATTTCGTCCAGAAACAGGGTGCCGTGGTTGGCAACCTGAAACAGGCCACTTTTATCCGCTATGGCACCGGTGAAGCTGCCTTTGACATGGCCAAAAAATTCACTTTCCACCAACTCCTGGGGAATGGCGCCACAGTTTACGGCAACAAAAGGACGGTCTGAGCGGGGACCCTGAGCGTGGATCATGCGTGCTGCCAGTTCCTTGCCGGTGCCGGATTCACCCGAGATATGTACGGGAGCCTGGCTACGCGCCAGCTTGGTGGTCATCTTTCTGATCGCTTCGATGGCCGTCGAAGAGCCAAACAGTTCCGGAGCCTCAGATGTATTGTCTGCGGAGGCTTTTGACGTTTTTGAATTATTGTTGCTTCCGGTCAATTTTAGTGCTGTCTCGACCAGGTTGCGCAGTACTTTCAGATCGACCGGTTTTGAAACAAAGTCGAATGCACCATTTTTCAAGGCCTTGATAGCCAGTTCCATGTTGCCGTGAGCGGTGATAACTGCAACGGGCATTTCAGGCCATTTTTCACTGATATCCTCGACCAGTTCAATGCCGTCGCCATCAGGCAGTCTCATGTCGGTCAGACAGAGTCTGAATGATTTACTGCCCAGTTCATTGCGTGCTTCGGACAAAGTGCCAGTGGTGACAGTAGAAAGCCCCATGCGTGTCAGCGTCAGTTCCAGTAATTCGCGTATATCCGGTTCGTCATCAACAATCAGGCAATCAAGTTGGGTCATTCAGCAATGTCCTGTGAAGTGTTAGTGGAAAAGAAAATTCTGAAATTACTTCCAGATGGCTCATTGGGTAAATAACTAATCTGCGCATTATTACTTTCCAGCAGCTCGCGGGCAATATACAGCCCCAATCCGGTTCCGGTGTTTCTACTGGTATAAAAAGGTTCAAAAATCTTGCTGATATTTTCTTCAGCTATGCCTTTACCGTTATCAATGCATTCAAGCATTCCCCGCTCATTCAGCAGAGAGAAGCGAAATTTCAGGCGAAGTTCCTGCAAATCCCGATCAAAGTGGGTAATGGCATTATTGGCTAATATAGTCAGAACCTGGTTAACCTGGTTGGTATCAAAGTCGCCCTGCAGGGAATCCGGATCAACATCAATGGTAATCTGATCGGGCTGCAGCGCTGTTTCCTGCAAAATCTGGTTTCTGATTTCACTGAGCCAGGGTTTGATTTTAATCGTTTCAGGGTTGGCACTATCACGGCGAGAGAGTTTCAGTACATTTTCGATTGTCTGGTTCAGGCGGGCGGAATTCTGGGTGATGATTTCAGTCAGTCTTTTATCTGATTCCGGCATTGAAGCGGACTCATTGAGTAATTGACCTGCATGGCTGATGGCACCCAGTGGATTTCGAATTTCATGGGCGATACTGGCCGTCAGGCGACCGATAGAAGCGAGCTTGAGTTGCTGTGCCTGCTGGGTAACTTCAGAGAGGTCTTCGAGAAAGACCAGGGTACCTTCGGCTTTTTCTGCACCCAGTGGCATGAGTGTCAGCCTGATCTGATGAGCCGGCATATCTTTTTCATTTCCCGGCAGGGTAATCGCATTAAAATTCTGGCTCTGGTTAAGTTGTTGCTGGGTTTGTATTTTATCAGACAGAACTGGACAGATTTCGCTGACGAGAGACTGTTTCACAGGACTGGACAGGTTAATGAGACGTGCAGCGGCCTTGTTAATCAGTTTGATCTGCCCTTGCATGTCAACGGCAATAACACCGTGCTGAAACTGCCGGATGACGTATTCGTTAAGTTGCGCCATGCTGTCCAGGTCTTTCTGGGTTTGCTGCGCAAGTTCTTCTGAGGCTTCAATATGCAGTGCCAGAGAATGAGACAATAAGGCAATCGCAAAAAAAGCCAGACCGAGCAAGGCGGAGCGCACAAAATCAGGCTGAATCAGATGGGCTTCAAAATGAAGAGCGAATTGTTCGGCAATGACAGCAACCGTTGCCAGTGAAGCAAACAGCAACGCCATGCGGCCTTTCATCATCAGGCTGCCTGCAGTGATGGAGATGGCAATCAAAATCCCAAGGCCGGTCTGTACCCCGCCACTGGCATGCATAATCAGGGTGATAAACAGGATATCAGTAAAAATTATTATCTGAATATTGTGTTCACGCTGTATATGTCCTGTTTTAGAAAAAGCAATATTGGCCACAATGACAGCCAGATAAAGCAGCATGCTGATGATAAACAGGCCTGTATGAATCAACCCCAGCCAGAATGGCCCTGTTTTTGTAAAAAACAGAAAAAGAATGAGAACAGCCAGGAAAAAACGGTAAATCTGAAACAGGTCAACAGGCGACAACAGGGCTGACTGCAACCAGCCGGGAAGATCGCGATTGTCAGTCTTCATTGTCTGAATCTGCATGCTCCTGGCTGCAATACCATTGATTGCCAGACTTGACAGCTTCGTCAATCGGTATGTGCAGACCGCATTTATGACAGGAGACCATATCGTCTGCCTTGAGTTTTTCAGCGGGCTTTTCTTTTGGCAGGCGACTGCTGGTCCAGTAGAAGCGCACAATCATCCAGATTGCGGCAAGCGCGAGAAGTAAAAATAATAATCTTATGCCCATTCGTTGTCAGTTCGTTTAATTTTAATATTCCGTATTTAAAGCTTTTCAGAAATAATGCTGCAAATAAACTAAGGTTACAAACGTTACATTACTTTCAGTCCACGAGGAAACGCATGAATCTGCATGAATACCAGTCCAAGCAATTATTTTCCCGTTTCGGGATTCCTGTCCCGGATGGTGCATTGATTGATTCACCTGAAAATACTGAAACGGTACTGGCGACAGTAAACAGTGAAAAAGTTGTTGTAAAAGCCCAGGTTCATGCTGGAGGCAGGGGCAAGGCTGGTGGTGTAAAACTGGTTGAAGATCATGAACAGGCGGCAACAGAAGCAAGAAGAATGTTTGCCAATCGCATAGTTACCAAGCAGACAGGAGAAGCCGGTTTACCTGTCAGTAGCGTGTGGATCGAAGAGCCAACGGATATTGGCCGGGAAATATACCTGAGTGTACTGGTAGACAGGGAAACAAGGCGTTTACTGTTTATGGCCTCAAGCGCTGGTGGTATGAATATTGAAGAAGTCGCCGCACAAACGCCTGAAAAAATCCACACCATTACGGTTCATCCAGCGAGCGGCCTGCAAGGTTTCCATTGTCGCAAGCTGGCTTTTGCACTGGATCTTGAGGGTACACAGATTCGTGAATTCCAGAAAATCATGTTCGCACTGTATGAACTGTTTATCGCCAACGATGCCAGCCTGATTGAAATTAATCCGCTGGTGGTCACGGCGGATGGTCATCTCATTGCGCTGGATGCCAAAATCAACCTCGATGACAATGCGCTATATCGTCATGCTGATCTGCTGGAAATGCGTGACATCAGCCAGGAAGATGAGCGTGAAGCCAAAGCGGCAGAACATGATCTGAACTACATTACGCTGGATGGCAATATTGGTTGTATGGTCAATGGAGCCGGCCTGGCGATGGCTACCATGGACCTGGTTAAATTGCATGGTGGATTGCCTGCAAATTTTCTTGATGTTGGAGGTGGTACCACGGCAGAACGTGTGGCCGAAGCTTTCAAGCTGATTTTATCGGATGACAAGGTCAAGGCTGTTCTGGTTAACATTTTCGGCGGTATTGTGCGCTGCGACCTGATTGCCGAAGGCATTATCAATGCGGTTAAAGAGGTAGGCATCGAAGTACCCGTGGTTGTTCGTCTTGAAGGAACCAACGCTCAACAGGGTTTGCAGATGCTGGATGACAGTGGACTGTCACTCTCTACAGCGTCTGATTTGACCGAGGCAGCCAAGGCTGTCGTTGCAGCGGCACAGTGAGGAAATAGCAGTGAGCATTCTTATCGATAAAACGACCAAAGTGATTTGCCAGGGTTTCACCGGTAAACAGGGGACTTTTCACTCCGAGCAGGCGATTGCCTACGGTACTAATATGGTCGGAGGAGTGACCCCGGGTAAAGGCGGCCAGAAACACCTCGATCTTCCCGTGTTTGATACCGTTGCTAACGCGGTCAGTGACACCGGTGCCGAAGCGACCATGATTTATGTACCGGCTGCATTTGCTGCGGATGCCATACTGGAAGCTGCCGATGCCGGTATCCGCGTGATTGCCTGTATCACAGAAGGTATTCCTGTGCTGGACATGCTGAAGGTCAAGGCAGCGCTGGCTTCTTATCCTGATACCTACCTGATTGGTCCGAATTGTCCCGGGATTATCACTCCGGGTGAATGCAAGATTGGTATTATGCCGGGCAGCATCCATCAGCGAGGCAAGGTGGGCATCGTTTCCCGTTCAGGTACATTGACTTATGAAGCCGTGCATCAAACCACCAATGCGGGTCTGGGGCAAAGCACCTGTGTAGGTATCGGCGGTGACCCCATTCATGGGATGAATTTCATTGATTGTCTTGAGCTTTTTGAGCAGGATGAGCAGACACAAGGTATTGTCATGGTGGGTGAAATTGGTGGTAGTGCTGAAGAAGATGCAGCGCAGTTCATTCACGACAATGTCAGCAAACCAGTGGTAGCCTACATTGCAGGTGTCACAGCGCCTTCCGGAAAACGCATGGGGCATGCAGGTGCCATTGTGAGCGGTGGCAAAGGAACTGCTGATGGCAAGTTTGCCGCGTTGGATGCAGCCAACGTGGCCACTGTACGTTCACCGGCCGAAATTGGAAAACGTATGGCCGAATTGCTTGGCTGAATCTTTCTCCCTCTCCTGTCAGGAGAGGGTTTGCCTCTCCCCCTGGAGGCGCATATCATCAGTTCTGGATTTCAATTCGGATAACAGGCAATGTCCTTTAACATCGTAATGGCCCAGATCAATCTTTGCGTGGGCGATATTTCCGGTAATGTAAAAAAGATCATCGAAGCTGCGCAGCGGGCCAGCCAGGAGCACCAGGCACAGCTGGTAATTTTTCCCGAATTAACCCTGACGGGCTATCCGCCGGAGGACCTGTTGTTGCGTCCTTCCTTTCTGGATGCTGTGGATCAGGCCGTTGAGGAACTGACAAGCGCGATCTCGGGCATCAGGGTGTTGGTGGGATACCCGCTTCGCAAGCAGGACAAACTGTTTAACGCCGCGGGTCTGCTGGGTGATGGCAGGGTTCATGTTGAATACTTGAAGCAGGCATTACCCAACTACAGTGTTTTTGATGAAAAGCGCTATTTTTCAGCGGGCAGTGAAGCCGTTGTCTTTAAGGATCAGGGTATCAGCTTTGGTGTCACCATTTGTGAAGATATCTGGGAGAACGAACCGGTTGAAATGGCTGTATCAGCTGGTGCGCAGGTTATCCTGAATCTTAATGCCTCCCCTTTTGATTCAGATAAGCCCATGCGGCGCGAAACACTGTTGCAGACCCAGGCATTGAATCATGGGATTACAATCATTTATGTCAATCTCGTTGGTGGTCAGGATGAGCTGGTGTTTGACGGCGGTTCGATGGTTGTGCGTGAAAATGGCCGTATTGTTTACCGGGCCGGTTATTTCGAAGAAGCGCTTTTGCCAGTGGATTTTGATCTGAACGTTGCAGACCGGCCACTGGTACCATTTTCTGAAAACAAGCTTGCACTGATCCACAGGGCGCTGGTGACGGGGATTCGTGACTATGTAAAGAAAAATGGATTTCATGGGGCGGTACTGGGTTTGTCTGGCGGTATTGATTCGGCGCTGGTACTGGCGCTGGCGGTTGAAGCACTGGGTGCGGATCAGGTGGAAGTACTGTCCATGCCATCGCGATATACACTGGATATGAGTAATGAAGATGCCTTGTTGCAGGCAGAAAAACTGGCTGTGAAGCATTCTTCCATACCCATTGAAAAGCCGTTTTCCGCTTTCATGGAATTGCTTAGCAGTGAATTCGAAGGCCTGGAGGCTGATACCACCGAGGAAAATATTCAGGCTCGTTGTCGCGGGATTCTGTTGATGGCCATCAGCAACAAGAAAGGGAAAATACTGCTGACAACCGGCAATAAAAGTGAGATGTCGGTTGGCTATGCAACTTTATATGGAGATATGGCAGGTGGGTTCGCGCCTATAAAGGATTGCCCCAAAATGCTGGTTTATGAACTGGCCAGATACTGTAACCGCAATGGTGAAGTCATTCCGCAACGCGTTATCGAACGTCCACCATCAGCGGAGTTACGTCCTGATCAGAAAGATACCGATAGTCTGCCGGATTATGAAATTCTGGATGAAATTCTGAAGCTGTACGTGGAACAGGATGCCAGTGCGCGGCATATTATTGAAAGAGGATTCGAGGAAGAAATGGTACGAAGAATCATCCGTCTGGTCGATATTAATGAATACAAACGTCGACAGGCTCCACCAGGAGTAAAAATTACCCAGCGTGCATATGGGCGGGATCGTCGATATCCGATGACGAACCGTTTCAGATCGGATATGCTTTAGTTCATAAAAAATCTTTTCGGGAGAAACTATGAAAAAAGTTGAAGCGATTATCAAACCGTTCAAGCTGGATGAAGTCAGGGAGGCCTTATCCAATGAAGGCATTACCGGTTTGACAGTTTCTGAAGTTAAAGGCTTTGGTCGTCAAAAAGGTCATACCGAGCTTTATCGTGGCGCAGAATATGTCGTAGATTTCCTGCCAAAAGTGAAGCTGGAAATGGTTATTCCCGATGACAAGCTCGACGGCTGTATTGATGCGATCACCGGTGCGGCAAAGACAGGCAAGATTGGCGACGGAAAAATTTTCGTTTCCTCAGTTGAACGGGTGATTCGTATTCGTACTGGCGAAGAAGGCGACTCGGCGATTTAAAACTCGATCTCATCTCCCTCTCTGGCCAGGAGGGGAGATAAAAATTAATTCTTATCCAGTTCTAAATAATCCCAGATTTTCCTGCCAATTGTTGGTTCATCGAGATCCTGCGGGTCTTCAATGAAATTCCCTTTCTCTTCGTTCAATTGTAATACCCTGCGTGTGTCTGCTGCCAGTTTGTCCTTACCCAGTTTTGTGTAAGCTTCGATCATAATTTCCAGTGCTTCTTTCACCGAAGGCGTGCGCTGGTATTTTTCAACAACCGCAGAGGCTCTGCGTGCCGCAGCTACATAGGCTGAGCGCTCCATGTAGTAACGGGCAACATGCAGTTCATGCTTGGCCAGATTGTTACGCAGGAAAATCATACGTTTGCGTGCATCGTCCGCATATTCACTATCCGGGAAACGTCTGGTCAGTTCAGAAAAGTCCTTGAAGGAGTCCAGTGCTGCTCCCGGGTCACGCTGCGAGGTGTCTGTGGGAATAAAGCGAGTCAAAAACCCCAGGCGACGGTTGAAGTTTACGATACCTTTCAGGTAAAGCGCATAGGCAACAGCCGGATGACTGGGGTTGAGGCGAGTAAAGCGATCTGCTGCGGCGAGAGCAGATTCTGCTTCACCATCCTTGTAATAGGCATAAGCCAGGTCAAGTTGTGACTGGAGTGCGTATTTTCCAAATGGATAACGGGCTTCCAGCAGTTCGTAGTATTTAATGGCCGTCTGGTAGTTGCCTTCACGCATGGCTGAGCTGGCTTCAGTGTAGAATTTCTGGGCTGACCAGTTCCGGGTTTCGTCTTTTTCTTCCGGCAGCAGGGAACAGGCACTCAGTGACAGTACAAGCAAGAAAGCAATCAGTCTGGATATCATGGGATAATAGATTTTCTGGCAAAACATGGTGGTCAAGTATACCCTGTATTGCCAATGAAAAAACCTGTGGATGCGGGATTTGGACGAAACACAAGAACTAAAGAGACTGGAAGCTGTCGTGCCGCTTGACATGGCTGGCAACAGAATTGATCAGGTGATGGCAAAGCTGTTTCCCGATTTTTCGCGTAGTCGTATTACCGACTGGATCAAACAGGGGCGGGCTACCGTCGATGGTGAGCTCTGGAAGCCGAAAGCCCGGGTTGCCGGTGGGGAATTGCTGGAACTGTCCGCCATTGTTGAATCACACACTGAAGCCGTGCCCCAGGAAATTCCGCTGGATGTGGTTTTTGAAGATCAACATCTGATCGTTATCAACAAGCCCGCCGGGCTCGTGGTGCACCCTGCTGCAGGTAACCATGATGGCACGCTGCTCAATGGCTTGCTGTTTCAATACCCTGAGCTGAAAAATCTGCCGCGTGGCGGTATCGTCCACAGGCTTGATAAAGATACCACCGGGCTGATGGTGGTGGCCCGCTCTGAAAAAGCTCATAAGTCTCTGGTAGAGCAGTTACAGGAACGCTCCATGGGCAGAGAGTACCAGGCTATCGTCAGTGGTGTGATGACTGCTGGCGGCTGCATTGATGAGCCGATTGGTCGCCACCCGACGGTGAGAACCAAAATGGCGGTGCACCATGCTGGCAAGCCTGCTGTCACGCATTACCGGGTTGCAGAGCGCTTCACTGCCCACACCCTGCTTGATGTCAAATTGGAAACCGGCCGCACTCACCAGATTCGCGTGCATCTTTCATATATTCATTATCCGTTGGTGGGGGATCGGGTCTATGCTGGTAGAACCAGGATCCCGGCCGGTGTCAGTGAAGAGCTGAAACAGGTGATCAGGGATTTTCCCCGTCAGGCCTTGCATGCCCGGCGTCTTGAATTGCTTCATCCCGATTCAGGTGAGCTGTGCAGCTGGGAAGTGCCGTTGCCAGCAGATATGGAACAACTCCTTTTAGCATTGCGTGATGAAGAGGGCCGTCAGTGACACAACTCATCGATACCTTTCTTCAGCCTGCCTGGCGGGTTTCCGGTCGGGTCAGGGCGGTTGTAACGACAAGGCGCGGTGGGAACAGTATCAGCCCCTATGATTCATTGAATCTGGCAACGCATGTTGGAGATGCTCCTGACGCGGTAAAGAAAAACCGAAGGCTGCTTAAACAGGCGCTGAACCTGCCATCAGAACCGCTGTGGCTGGAGCAGGTTCATGGGAACGTGGTTGTGGACAGTCAGTGTGCTACAGAATGTAAGGCAGATGCTTCATATGCTGACGGGCCGGGTATTGTCTGTGTGGTGATGACCGCTGATTGTCTTCCAGTGTTTCTTGCTGATGCACAGGGGAAAGAGGTGTCCG
>Ga0180429_10005497_pt1 | contig 10054 bp, 13 predicted proteins | sample SS_ome_FD_132428 | JGI IMG/M metagenome (GOLD analysis project Ga0180429, IMG submission 132428) | Hypersaline lake sediment archaeal communities from the Salton Sea, California, USA - SS_1_S_1 metaG | ecosystem: Environmental > Aquatic > Non-marine Saline and Alkaline > Hypersaline > Sediment ...
CCATTCCCTAATATCGCCCGCTTATGACCAAGAACCTGAAAAATGCCCGGCCGGATACGAAAGCGGCCCGTTGGGCGCTCGACAGCGACACCCAGCATGGCGCCGTGATCCCTCCGCTGTACCTGAGTTCGACCTTTTCATACGAGGGGCTGGACGGCAAACGCACGTACGACTACACGCGGTCCGGAAACCCGACCCGTGACCAGCTGGCCGAAGCACTCGCGGCGCTGGAAGGCGGGGCAGGGGCGGTCATCACGGCTTCGGGCATGGCGGCCGTGCACCTCGCGACCCAGCTGCTCGCAGCCGGAGACACGCTGGTTGCTGCAAACGACTGCTACGGCGGTTCGCATCGCCTGTTCAGCACGATGTCAACCCGGGGTCTGTTCAATATGCAGTGGCTGCCCCTGTGGGAATCCGGGCCGTCCATAAAAGAGATTCAACGGCTGCGGCCGCGCATGGTCTGGATCGAGACCCCGAGCAACCCGCTGCTGAGGATCACCGACATCGAGGCGATCGCAGCGGCCGCGAAGGAAGTCGATGCGCTGGTGGTTGTCGACAACACATTCCTGTCGCCGGTCGGTCAGAATCCGCTGGAACGGGGCGCAGATATCGTGCTGCATTCCACGACCAAGTACATCAACGGCCATTCCGACGTCGTGGGCGGCGCGGTCGTCGCGAAAGACGCCGCGCTGACCGAGGAACTCGCCTGGTGGGCCAACTGCCTGGGTCTGACCGCGTCACCGTTCGACAGCTTCCAGTCCCTGCGGGGTTTGCGCACCCTGAAGGTCCGCTACCAGCGCCACGAGGAGAATGCCGCCGCGGTGGCGTCGTTCCTCGATGGCCATCCGGGGGTCAGGAAGGTTTACTACCCGGGGCTCGAGAGCCACGAGGGGCATGAAACGGCGTCCCGCCAGCAAAAGAGCTTCGGTGCGATGATCAGTTTCGAACTCGATACCGAAGCCGCGGGTATCGCGGCGTTTCTTGACCGGCTGGAACTGTTTACGCTGGCCGCGTCACTGGGCGGCGTGGAAAGTCTGGTCGCGCATCCGGCGACGATGACGCATGCGGCCATGAGCGATGCCGACCGCGCGGCTGCCGGCATCGGTGACGGACTGCTGCGCCTCTCGGTGGGGATCGAGCATTGCGCAGATCTTCTCGCGGACCTGGAACAGGGGCTTTCGGCTTTCTGACCGCCCGCGGTCAGAGCGTGTCTTTTTTCGCAGTCCGGCTCTCGTAGTCCGGGGCGAGCAGGCCAAGCATGACACTGTCGTGCCACTTGCCGTGCACGAACCAGCGTTCCCGCAAGACGCCTTCGCGGGCAAAGCCGAATTTCTCGAGCAGGGCCAGGCTGCCGGCATGGCCCGTGTCCACGTCGGCCTCCACGCGGTGCAGTTCGAGTTCGTCGAAGGCGTAGTCGAGCACGGCGCCCAGTGCTTCGGTCATCAAGCCCCGGCGCCAGTATCGGCGATCGAGAATGTAACCGGTTTCGGCGCGTCGATTCTGCCGGCTGAAAAAATACAGGCTGATCTTGCCGACCAGGCGGTCCGATTCGGACAGGGCGATTCCCCAGCAAAGCGCATCCCCGGCCTTGACCCACTCGATGTCCTGCAGCAGCAAATTCTTCGCTTCAGCAATCGAAGCGATCGGCTCGTTGGACCAGAAGGTCATCGTTGCCGTATCGGAAAAGATATCCAGGTAGGCAGAGGCATCCTTGTGTTGCAGCGGACGCAGGTCCAGGTGCGCCGTTTTCAGCGCGCGGAACGGCCAGGTCGTCAAGTGGTCTGCCTGGCCTTTTTCTCGAGCCAGAGCCGGTGGTGTTCCGAGCCTTCGCGAAGCATTTTCGCGTTGCACTCGGGGCAGCGTTCGTCCTGGCAGCGTACGCCTCTGCGGTGAGGTATCGTCGTTTCACACTTCGGGCAGACGCAGTGGCCGCCCTTGCCGTGGCCGCAGCAGTCCTTTTCGGTCATCTTTGTTTCCTTGTCGACGGGATTCCTGGAGTTGGTGCCATTTTAAACCTGCGCAGATGAGGTCCGGCTTAAAATCCGGCGCGCTCGATGCGGTCGATGACGTGCGAGGTTTCGATCAGGTCCATGACGCCCGGTTCCTCGATGCGCGTGCCCCAGCGCAATTTTTCGGGCGGTTTTCCGCGGAACTTCATCGCAGCCTCGGCAAAGCGGTCCACGCACAGGTTCAGGCTGTTGTAAGGCCCGGAACGCCGCGACCAGGTGGCCGCGTGCAGTCCGATCACCGGCGTGTTCAGGGCGGAGGCGATATGCGCCGGGCCGGAGTCCGGCGTCAGCACGAGGTCCGCACGCTCCAGCAGCGCCTTGGATTGTTCCAGCGTGTCCTTGCCGATCAGGTTAATGCAGGGTTCCTTCATGGCGGATTCGATCGCGGCGCCGGTTTTGCGCTCCAGTTCCGACGGTCCTCCGGAAAGCACGATGCGCATTCCGCGCTCGGCGGCGGCGTGGTCGGCGACCGCGGCGTACCGCTCGGGAAGCCAGTTGCGCGCGGCGTGACTGGAGCAGGGGCTGATCAGCAGAACCGGCTGGTCTCCGGGAACCTGTTCCCTGGCCCAGGAACGAGCCTCTTCTTCGATCGGAATATCCCAGCGGGGGTCACCGGCCGGCACGCCCAGGGCGCGTGCGAACTCGAGAAAAGCCTGGACCTGGTGCTGGAAGGGAACGGCCGCGATGTTTTCGCGCACGAAGCGGGAGTGCATGTCCCTGGAACGCGCACGGTCCCAGCCGAGCCGCACCGGCGCGCGGATCAGGCAGCTCAGGAGGTTGGCCCGCGCAGCGACCTGCATGTGCAGGAGCACGTCGAAACGACGCGTGCGTAACTGCTCGTGCAGGCGCCGGGTTTCCGACATGCCGCCGGCCTTGTTGTATGGAATGAATTCGACACCCTCGAGGCCGCCGAGCAAACGGTGCTCTGTCCTGCCGATGATCCAGCTCAGCCGGGTTTCGGGCCAGTGGTCCTGGATGGCCCGGATTACCGGCAGGACGTGGGTCGCATCACCGAGGGCGGAAAGTCTCAGGATGCATAGGCTCTCAGGTTGATTCTGCAGTGGCACCATCGGTCTCGTCCACGCCTGTGCGATTGACGGGACTTCGGGCCAAACGCAAAATGACCCAAGTGAATTCCCGCAGCCACAAACAGGCCTCCGTCCTCATTGTATATGATGCCGACCGGATACAGCACCCGGATGTGAGCCTGTTCGACCCGGAGCGCTGGCGCCGACAGGATATGCTGGCCGGCGCAGCGGTCGGCCGCGGCAGCGCTTACTTCGTCGATGCGCCGTTCGGCAGGGTGGTGCTGCGTGAATTCCTCCGCGGCGGAATCCCCGGCCGGTTCATCCGCGCCCGATACCTGTTTACCGGCTGGGCCCGCAGCCGCCCCCTCGCCGAGTATCACCTGCTTGAACAACTGTTCGCAGCAGGGCTTCCCGTTCCCGCACCGGTCGCCGCGCTGGTGCGCCGGCACGGTGTGAGCTACACGGGCTCTCTGATGACGCTGAGAATCGACAACACGGCGACACTGGCCGACCGGATAATCGACGGCTCCGCCGGGCGGGCACACTGGCAGGCCGCAGGCCGCTGCATCCGTCGGTTTCATGACAAGGGCGTCGTGCACGCCGATCTGAACGCGCGAAACATCCTGGTCGGAGACGCGGGCGAGATCTACCTGATCGATTTCGATCGCGCGCGCATTCGACCCGGTGACGGCGCGGCCTTCGCGCGTAACCTCTCGCGCCTGCAGCGATCACTGGAAAAATTGAGGGGTGAAACGGAGCCGGAAGCGCTGGATACGGGATGGCGGCTGCTGGTCGAAGCGTATCGCGTGAGTGAGGCGGCTCATGCGGCGTCCTGACGGGCTCCCGTTTCGCGTGCTGGAAACCCGCCGCCTGGTGCTGGTCGCGGCTGACCGGGTACTGATCGACGCCGATCTCGCCGGCAGGAAGCCGCTTGCCGACGCCCTGCACGCCGAGGTGCCCGCCGAGTGGCCGCCGGATCTTTTTTCCCGTGCGGTCATGGACTTGGCGCGGGAGCAGCTGGACAGCCCGGCTGAACTGGGCTGGTCGGCCTGGTACCTGCTGGGTTCTAGTGACAACGGTCCCGTTCTCATGGGACTGTGCCAGTTCAAGGGTCGCCCGGACAACCGCGGAGAAGTCGAAATCTCCTATGCCGTGCTGAATGGTTTCCAGGGCTATGGATACGCCACCGAGGCGGTATGCTGCCTCAGCGCCTGGGCGCTGAGGCAGCCGGGTGTCCGGTGCGTGACCGCTGAAACCATGCCATATCTTCGAAAATCGATCCGTGTGCTCGAGAAGGCGGGGTTTCGCCTCGCGGGCCCGGGTTCGGAACAGGGAGTCGTTCGTTATGTGCTGCATAAAATACCTGGCCGCTAGCGCGGTGTTTTTTATCAGTTTTGCCCTGCCGGCGCCGGCCCTGGCCGATGTGCGCCTGGTTCAGTTGGCCAACGAGGGTGTCATCCTCTCGAGCGCGGATACACGGGTGATGATCGACGGTATGGTGGTCGAACCCTACTCGATATACGCCGGGCTGCCGGCGGATGCGGCCGCGGATTACCAGCGCGCAGCAGGCGTGTTTGAAGGTATCGACCTGGCGTTGGTCAGCCACCGTCATCACGACCACAATCAGCCTTCCTTTGCCTGCGATTTCATGAAGAACAGCAGTGATACCGATCTCGTGACTTCACGGCAGGTCATCGACCTGATGAGAGAGAAATGCCGCGGGTTCGTCGCGACGTCCAACCGCATCCGGCGCATCGACCCGCAGCCCGGGCAGCCGGTGCGCATCAGCAAGGGGGGCGCGGTGGTTACCGTGATGCGGCTCAGCCACGGCAAGCGACGCTACGCGAGCATCGACCACTTCGGACACCTGGTGGAAATAGGCGGAAAGCGGATTCTGCATATCGGCGATGCGGCGATGGACCCGGAGGTATTCGCGGAGTCCGGTCTCGAGGACGCTGTGCTGGACGCGGTGTTGATCCCGATCTGGTTCTTTCAACCCGGCCCGGGTGAGGCCATTGTGCGGGATTACCTCGCTGCGAAGACGCAGATTGCTGTGCAGGTGCCGCCGGACGAAATGGCCGAGGCGCGCAGCTACCTGGCGGACAAATACCCCGGCGTTCGCCTGCTGGAGCCGCTGGAAGAGATCGTATTGCCCGGCGGGGAGACCGCCGCCGAACCCTGAGCGCAGGTGACTTTCGGCACTTCTGCGGATTGCCGTTAAGTTCATAATGATCTATGATTGATATCAAAAGGAGATCAATGATGGTTATTCGGGAAAAAACACGTTCGGTTGCTTCCGGCTACCTGGCGCTCGTAATACTGCCGCTTCTGACAGCCGGCATCGTCTGGATGCTGGTGCGCTCGATTGTGGCGGAAAGCGTTCTGTTCATCATCGTCAACATCGTTCTTCTGGTGGTCATGCTGATCCTGTTCATGGGCTTCTTCATGGTTCACCCCAACCAGGCCAAGGTGCTGCAGCTGTTCGGTACCTACGTCGGCAGCGTGCGTGAAACCGGCTTGCGCTGGGCCAACCCGTTTTATTCGAAGGAAGCCGTTTCGCTGCGCGTTCGAAACTTCGAAAGCGGCCAGATGAAGGTCAACGACAGTTCCGGCAACCCGATCGAGATCGCGGCGGTCGTCGTGTGGAAGGTCGTGGATTCAGCCGAGGCCATGTTCGAGGTCGACGACTACGAGAGTTTCGTCCAGATCCAGTCCGAGGCCGCCCTGCGCAACATGGCGACCAGCTATCCCTACGAGGCGCACGACGAGGGCACGGTCGCCTTGCGCAGCGACCCGCAGGCGATCGCAGAAAAGCTGCGCGAAGAAGTGCAGGACCGGCTCGACAAGGCGGGTGTCCAGGTGATTGAGGCGCGTATCAGCCACCTCGCTTACGCCCAGGAGATCGCTAGCGCCATGCTCAAGCGCCAGCAGGCCCAGGCCATCGTTGCAGCGCGTCGCCAGATCGTGGACGGCGCCGTCGGCATGGTGAAAATGGCGCTGGACGAGCTGAAGGAGCAGGGCGTCGTCGAACTCGACGAGGAGCGCAAGGCCAACATGGTGAGCAACCTGCTGGTGGTGCTCTGCGGCGAGGAGAATGTCAGCCCGGTCGTGAACACCGGCTCGCTCTACAACTGAACGATCCGGGCGGGGGCCTGTGCCCCCGCCCGCTCGCAACACGATGACCCGCAAGAAATCATTTCCGCTGAGAATCAACGAGGACGTCTGGCAGGCCGTGCGCCGCTGGTCGGACGACGAGCTGCGCAGCGTCAACGCGCAGATCGAGTATGTCTTGCGCGACGCGCTGAGAAAAGCCGGGCGCATGAAGCCGTCGGCGCGCAAAGACAAGCTGAACGATTAACCCGAACATTGCGCCAGTCGGGTTAAGCGCCTCGAAAAAAGCTATAGAATGGGGCGATCGCCTGACCTGGAGAACCCGCCCCGATGAAATTTCTTTCCTGCCTTCTGACAGCCGGCCTGCTCAGCCTGAATGCGATGGCGGCAGAACCCGAGTGCTTTCCCGAGGAAGTGCTTGCCGACAACGCGTTTCCCTCCGTCAAGCTGGAGACAACGATGGGTGACATCGTGATCGAGCTGGACCGCAGGCGTGCGCCTGTGACCGCGAACAATTTTCTGCGCTACGTGCTGGCCGGGGCCTACGATGGCACCATCTTTCACCGCGTCATGCCCGGTTTCGTGGTGCAGGGCGGCGGTTACACCGAGGAAATCGAGGAACGCGAACTCTTTGCGCCGATTATCAATGAATCCGGCAACGGGCTTAAGAACCTGGCGATGACCGTCGCCATGGCGCGCTTCAGCGACCCGCACAGCGCAACCAACCAGTTTTACTTCAATCTGGCGGACAACGAGTCGCTGGACCCCAACCGCAGGAACTGGGGCTATGCCGTGTTCGGCAACGTGATCGAGGGCTGGGACGTGGTGATGTCCATCGCCGGCGTCGAGACCGGTTACAGCGAAGCGCTGGACGCCGAGAACGTTCCGCTGGTGCCGGTAAAGCTCGTCAAGGCGACGGTTCTGCCTTCGCCCTGATGCGATAAGCCGGAACAGGACAGCACGCGATGGGCCTGGGTGAATTCTTCGCATTGTCCTCGGCCTTTTTCTGGGCGCTGGCGATCGTTCTCTTTCGCCGCTGCGGCAATACGCTGCCGGCCTTTGAAACCAACCTGTACAAGATTTTCATCGGCTTTCTCCTGCTTTGGCCCACCATCGGGCTGACCGAGGGCTGGGCCATGCCCGCCTACACGGCGGCCGAACTCGGTATCGTGATCCTGTCCGGCTATATCGGGATCGCGGTCGCCGATACCTGGTACCTGCGCGCCCTGCAGCTGGTTGGAGCGAGCCGGACCGGGATTGTTTCCAGCCTGCTCAGCCCGTTCATCATCATCCTGTCCGTGCTGTTCCTGTCCGAGTCCCTGGGCCCGCTGCAGTTGCTCGGTTTTTTGCTGGTGATGGCGGGGCTGCTGCTGGTGAGCTGGCAGGCAAACCGTGAAGAAGTGGATATCCGGGATCTGCGCAAAGGCATGGTGTTCGGGGTCGCGGCGGTATTTTTCATGGCGGTCGGCGTCGTCATGGTCAAACCGATCCTGGAGACGCATTCTTTCGTCTGGACGGTCCAGCTGCGCATGTCCGCCGGCATGGCCGGCATGCTGATATTCCTGGCTTTTCGCGGCCGCTACCGGCGGGCGTTCGAGTCATTCCGAAAACCGCTGCCCTGGGGCCAGCTCACGGTAGCCAGTTTTCTCGGCAGTTACCTGTCAATGATGATGTGGCTCTATTCCTACAAACTGATTCCGGCCTCGGTCTCATCCGTCCTCAACCAGAGCACCAACGCCTGGATGGTCCTGCTGGCCTGGCTGGTTCTGCGCGAGTACATCGGCATGCGCAAAATCTACGGGCTGATTCTGACCACGGGCGGCGTGCTGATGATGCTGCTGGCCTGATGGTGGCAGACTACGCACATGATTGAACAGGCTCCCGAATCCATGAAAACGTCTTCCCGCGGGTTTCGTGCGGCACTGGCGGTCTTTCTGGGCGCGGTACTGGCCGTTTCTTCTCTTGGCACCGTCGACCGCCTGGCCGAGCAGAGATACCAGGATCTGTTTGAGCGTGCGCTGGTCACCTTTGCGCTGGCCCGCGCACTGAACGGCGTGATCTCGACCGTGCAGGGCACCGAGCTCGCGCTGCAGCCGGCTGGTGTCGGCGTTACGCTGACACCCGGACAGGTGCTGGACCCGGTCAACGACCTGGTCGAACGGTTTTCCTGGATCATGCTGGCGGCGACCCTGTCGCTGGGCGTGCAGCAGGTTCTGCTGGACATGGGCCAGTGGTGGGGTACGCGCCTGGTGCTTGTGTGCGTCGGGTTGATTTTCTTGTGGTACGCCTGGTCCGGGAAAAAGGCTGCGGACAACGATCGTTTTGCATTTGCACGCTGGCTGCCGAAGCTGTTTCTGGCACTGCTGCTTTTACGTTTCGCCGTACCGATCGCCATGATTGTCAACGAAGGCATCTATGCATTGTTTCTGGAGCCCAGGTACGAGGAAAGCACGCAGCTCATCGAGCAGGCAGGCAAGGAGATAGAAGATGCCGCTCTGCCCGAACAGGACCGGGAAACGGGTCGTGAAAGCCTGATCGAATCCCTCGGACGCGTTGCGGACAATGCGCGCGAGTCGATCGATTTCAGGGCCCGCCTGGCCGAGGTCAGCGAGCGTGCTTCCGAAATGATCGAGCAATTGCTGCAACTGGCCGTGGTATTCGTATTTCAAACCATCCTCATTCCCCTTCTTTTCCTCTGGCTGATTCTTCGCCTGTTCAGGCGAACCTTTTAAAATAATATTGACATTAACGTCATTATATGACATAAATGTCTATAAATGACATAGATGTCAATGCAAGGGGGGCGCCCGAACCGCTACTATTGGGCCTGGTCGCCGGCGAGGGGGATGCCGGCGAGCGCGGACAGGCCATAAGAGCGGTTACCGGGAAAAGTCCGGGCCGAAGCGGCCCGGACTTTTTTTGTTGCCGGCGCAAACGGAGGATGACACGAATGTCAGTCAGGAAAACGCGGTTGCAGGATGCCGATCTGCTCGCACGGGCAGTGGAGAACGTGTTCAGAAAGCTCATTCGTTTTCTCGTCGGTCGCATTTCCCTCGTCAAGCTGCAGGAAATGATCCGTTACATCTATATCGAAGAAACGGAAAAGAAACTGAAGGCCGAAAAGCCCGGTAAAAACGTCCCATTGACCCGCCTGGCGCTGCTGACCGGACTCGATACCCGAACGCTCACCCGGGTTCGGGAACAGCTTTACCATGCAGAACCGCTCTATCAGAACAAATTCCTGGCCGAACTGACACCGGAAAGCGCCATCGTCGAAGCCTGGGCGACACTGGGTGATAAGCATTCGGTGCTCGAATACGGCTCGGAGGATGCGGAATTCGAGCGCCTGGTACGTTCCACCATCCCCACCCGGGGAATCACGACCCAGTCCATCATCAAGCGCCTGGTCGATACGCGAAGCGTTTCGCAGAACCGCGAAACCGGCACCCTGAGGCTGCTGGTCGATCATTTCTCGCCCTATCTGTCCGATGACGAGCCGAACATCATCAATGCGGCGTTTTCAGCCATCGGCAACCTGATATCGACCGTCGAATACAACGTCTCCGCCGGCAGCGCTGAGCGCCTGTTCCAGCGCCAGGCCTGGAGTTTTCGGCTGGATCCGGAGCAACGCCTGGCGTTTCGCCGGGATATGCGCGAGATGCTCGAGTCCTACGAAGCAGGCGCCATGAACCGTATCGAACCCTGGGAGATGGAGCGGTTCGGCAAGGACCTGCTGACCGCGGGGGTAGGTTTCTATTACTTCGAGGAAGACAGGCTGGGCTGAAGACCAGCGCACGCATCGCCCAAACAGACAGGCGGGGTTTGAAACAACGGTGAGAGCGACGCGGACAAGCGCCCTCCCTTCGGGTCGCTGCTGCTTCACGGCAGCAGGCAGGCCAGGTCTTC
>Ga0180429_10005499_pt1 | contig 10053 bp, 6 predicted proteins | sample SS_ome_FD_132428 | JGI IMG/M metagenome (GOLD analysis project Ga0180429, IMG submission 132428) | Hypersaline lake sediment archaeal communities from the Salton Sea, California, USA - SS_1_S_1 metaG | ecosystem: Environmental > Aquatic > Non-marine Saline and Alkaline > Hypersaline > Sediment ...
CATTCCCCCGACCGGTGCCTCGTTATTGCGCTGACGTAGGGGGGGGGTTCGGCCCGCCCGTTTTTTTACGACGGCGTCCGTCGGTTGCGATTACGTAGGGGCGGGTCTCCTGACCCGCCCGCGGTTGACCCCGAACCTCACCCCACGCTTGCGATGGCGTAGGGGCCGAACGGCGGCGCGCCGTTCAGGTCGGCCCGCGGCGGCCCGCAGAGGGGCCGCCCTACATCGGTCGATTCATGTAAGACGGGGCTTCCACACCTCGACGCGTCCGCCGACCGGGTCGTCAAAAAAACCGGCCCCACGCCGGCACCATTCACACCCGTCTCCCGAAGTCACTTGTCCCGCAGCACCTCCAGAATCTTGTCCCGGACCACCCTCGGTTCGAAGGGCTTGAACAGCACGGCCTTGAGCCCGTCCCCGCGCGCCTTCAGCAGCGAGTGGGTAGGGTCGTAGCCGAAGCCGGTCATCAGAATCACCTCGGTCTCGGGCCGGAGCTCCTTTATCTCCGAATAAACCTCGTAGCCGGTCTTCTTGGGCATCATGATGTCGGTGACGACCACGTCCCAGAGGGGCCCCTCGACGGCCTTGCGCACCACCTCAGCACCGTCCACGGCGGTCTCCACGACGAAGCCCTCCTTGGTGAGGTACTCGGCCAGGAGCTCGCGGATGACGGGCTCGTCGTCGGCGATCAGGACGCGGTAGCGCCGGGGGAGGATGCAGACGTCCCCCGAGGCGTAGGCCCGCTCCACGTCGCCGGTGAAGTCCACCATCGCGACCTCGTCGTCCACCTCGGTGACGCGGTAGCCCGTGCCGTGGGCCAGCTCGGTGAAGCGGGCGGTGATGCCGCTGATGCGCCGGGCCTCCCGGAGCGCGATGGCGAGCTTCTCCCGCACCAGCTCCAGGTCCGGCGATTCGGACCCCAGCGACCGCCCGGCCAGGGAGCAGGCGGAGATGATGCTCTCCAGGGGGTTGTTCACCTCGTGGGCCACGCCCACGGCGGCCTCGGCCAGGGTCTTCTGCTTCTCGGCGTTGATGAGCCGGGCCTCCATCGCCAGGTACTCGCGCAGGTCCTTGGAAATCCCCTCGGTGCCGATGAACGTCCCGTCGGTGTCGTAGAGGACGTTGGCGGAGAGGAGGATGGGTATCTCCTCGCCGGACTTGGCCCGGGCGGTGGTCTGGAAGTCGGCGATGGAGCCCTGCTCGGAGAGGACGCGCTCGATGTGGTCGCGGTCCTTCGCCTTGGCGTAGAGCTCGCCGGCGTGGCTCCCGAGAATCTCCGCGGTCGGGTACCCGAGGATTTCCTCGGCGGCGTGGTTGAACAGGACGATGCGGCCGTGCGAGTCGGTGGCCACGATGATGTCGGCGGAATTCTCGATGAGGCTCTGCAGGTAGCGGCTGGTGGCGGCCAGCTCCGCCTGGAGCCGGTCGGCGGCGATGAGCCCGGCCGCCATGTTGGCGAAGAGCTCCAGGACCTTGAGGGAGTCCCGGGTCGGGCGCCGGCCGTCGAAGGGGTCGTCCACCGAGAGCGTGCCCACCAGCCGTCCCCGGGGGCCGTGCAGGGGGACGAAGAGGAGGTCCTTCGGGTGCCAGTTGACGTACCCCCCCTCGGGGAGGCTGCCCGAGATGCCGACGTCGCGCCCGAAGAGCCTTTCCGATTCCGGGTAGGGGATGAAGTAGGACGCCCCGACGCGGAACCGCCCGTCGAAAATTTTTCGCCGCTCCCCGGGGGAGAGCGGCTTCGCCTTTTCCAGCGCCCGGGCCTCGTCCTCGGAGAGCCCGGCGTGCCCGTAGCCGAGCACGTCCATCCCGTCGTCCAAGAGGGTGATGACCGCCCGGCGGTAGGTGCGGATGTCTATGATGACCCGGCAGATGAGGTGCAGCCGCTCGGAGAGGTCCTCGGTTGTCTGGAGCTGGGCGCTGGCCCGCAACAGCGTCCGCAGCCGGGCCGCGGCCTGCCGGTATTCCTCGATCCGGCGGCGCAGGCGGCCCAGCGTCTCCAGCACGGTGCGCCGAAGCGGACCCGCGTCGGTCAGGACCTGACTCAGCTTCTCCCGCAGTTCCTCGTAACGCAAAGCGGCTCCCGAGTCACCCACCGGCGTCGCGCCGCCATTATAAGTGTAGCACCGACCGGGGAATCCGGCAACCCTACCCGGTCAGGGCCCGCAGCGAGGCGATGAGCTCCCGGCAGTGCGCCTCGTCCCGGCCCGTCTTCTCCAGAATCAGGGCGACGCGCTCCAGACGCCCGTCCCGGATTAGCGCCCGGAACGGCTCCATTCCTATCTTCCCCTCGCCCAGGTACGCGTGGCGGTCGGTGCGCGAGCCCAGTTCCTTCGACGAATCGTTGAGGTGCATGCAGCCCAGCCGGTCCAGGCCGACGACGCGGTCGAACTCGTCGAGCACCGCGGCGACCCTGGCGGGGGTGGAGATGTCGTAGCCCGCGCCCCAGAGGTGCGCCGTGTCCAGGCAGACGCCCGCCGGAAGACCTTTCGCATCCAGGCCGGCCAGGAGGAAGGCCAGCTCCTCGAAGGTCACCCCGAGGCAGGTCCCCGAGCCCTCGGAATCCTCCAACAGGAGCGTGGGCGCATTCGGGGGATTTTTCGCCATCACCCGGACGAGGCCGTCCACGATTTTTTTAAGGCCCGTTTCGCGGCCGGTCCCCAGGTGCTTGCCAGGGTGGAGGACGAGGTACTCGGCGCCGATGGACGCGGCCTTTTTGAACTCCGCCCCCAGGGCTACCAGGCTTCTGGCGAAAACGTCGGGCTTGGGGCCGCCGAGGTTGATGAGGTACCCGGTATGGACCACCACGGGGCCCTGCCCCAGCTCAGTCCGCCGTTCACGGAACCGGGCGGTTTTTTCCGGGGCCCACTCGGAATAGGCCCAGGTCGAGGGAGAATCCACGAAGACCTGGTAGGTGTCCGCGCCCACGCGGAGGGCGAGCTCGGGCACCGCGTCTATCCCCTTGCCCACCGAGAGGTGCATCCCGAAGCGCACGGTCCGCCTTTCGCCGAGGGAGCGGTCATTCTATCTCAAAAACGCCCCGGAGGTCACCCGGCGATTTGGGGGTCCACTCCCCGGCCCCGGTCGGTTATACTTGGAACGGACGCTCGTCACGGAACCTCCGGCCCGCGGCCGGAAAACCGGGGATTTGCCATGTACATCTGCCGGAAGTGCGGCGCCGAGTTCATCGACCCCTTGGGCGGACGCTGCCCGGCGTGCGGCGTCCGGGTGAAGCCGAGCTGGGAGACGGAGCGGATGAGCAAGCCCGCCCCGCCCCCCGGCGACGAGGAGGTCGAATCCGCGTTCGAGTTCGGCCCCGCGGAAGAGGAGACGCCCGAGCCGGAACCGACGGTCACCTTCACCAGAGCCTACCGCGCGCCCGAGGCCGGGCAGCCGGTGGACCGATTTCCCGACAGGGGTGTCTACGGCCCCCCCCGGGATTACGGCACCCCCACGAAGGCGCCCTCGGTTCCGAGCAGGAGGGGCGCGATGGGCGTCATCATGCTGGCCGCGATCATCATAGCCCTCCTGGGGGTCGTGGCGCTGGTTTTCTTCCTCCTGTCGGGCGACTGCGATATGGAGAAGGTGGCCGACGGGCTTGCCGAGGGGATGGAAAAGGCGGTGGGTGAGCTGAAACCGCTCTGGCGCGACCGGGCGGCGGAGATGCGCGAGGCGGGCTATGAGCCGGTGGCCGGGCTCCCGCCGAACCTCTGGCCCGCGGCGGACTCGACCCTGTGGTTCGTGGGGGACGACGACATAATCTACTACGAGGCGGTGAAGGACCCCGAGCTCAGCGTCCTGCCGCTGCCCGGGGACGTGAGCTTCATCGGCGACATCCACCCGACGCCGGACGGGACGGGCGTCGTCGCCGTCCTGCACACCGCGGACGGCCCGGGCGTGTACCGGCTCACCCCGGACGGGGGGTCGGAACTGCTCCTGGACGGCGAGGTGCTCTTCAAACGGCTGACGGGCGCGCACTCCGGCGAGGGGGACTACGTCCGCCAACTGAGCCGGGCCCGGTCGTCGGGGGAGCTCCTGCGCCAGCCGCGCCTGGACGAGGCGTCGGGAACCCTCTACGTGGCCGCCGGACCCCCCGGGGCTTACGAGCTGTGGACCGCGGATCTCGGCACCGGGGCCGTGGAGGAGCTGGAGACCTACAACACCAACACCATCCCCTGCCTCCTCAGCGACGGCGTGCTGTACTACCAGCTCCTGGCGGTGGAGCCCGGCGATTCCGCCCTGGTCTACGCCCGGACCCTGGAAACCGGGGACCACGATTTCATCATGACCCCGGGCAACGAGGGGGGGATCATCTCCTTCGACCTCCGGGAGGATGGGACCTTCGTCTACCTCGGTGTGGACTACGAGGACACGCCGGTGGTGTTCTACCAGCGGCCCGGGGAGTCCTTCAGCGAGGACCTCGCCGTGCCGGGTGACGCGCCGGAAAGCGTGGCGTTGGGCCCCGGCGGGGTCGTGGCCGTCGCCGCGGCCTACGAGGGCCGGGACAACGTCATCTTCTTCAACCTGGACGACCTCGAGGGGGAGGACATGCCGCAGATTCGTTACTGGACGGGCATCTCCGACATCCGGTCGGCCTGCCTCGGCCCGCCGCTGACGGCGCGTTGATTAACCGATACAAGACAAGGGGTTTAAACCCCTTGCCTCGATAGAACCTCTTCCCCGGGAGGGACATGGCCTCCGCACCCAACCTGGAAGAACTGGTCCGGCGCGACTACGCGAGCCTCGTGGATGAGGAGCGGCTGGACACGGAGCAGGGCGTTGCCGAGCTGATTCTGGCCCAGTCCATCGAGGGCCACGCCCACACCGGCGCCGGCGCGTTCCACAAGCGCCGCTACCCCGACCTCTCCACCCACCGCATCGTGGAGCTGTTGGGCTGGAACGTGACCGACTGCCGCCGGGCCCGCCAGGCCCTCATCGACGAGGTCGCCGACTGGGTGGAGGCCGTCCTGGGCGGGGACCCGCGGAAAAGGCTGGTGGACGCGGCCGGGCATCCCCTCCTGCGGGTGCCCTGGCTGGCCGGGATGGAGGTGGAGCCCCGCGAGGTGCTGCGGGGGATATACCTGGGCGGTCTGCGCGACGACGAGGCGGTGCGGGCCCGCGCCGAGAAGGCCCACGGCGTGGTGATAGGCGGCGGCAGGTGCTTCGTCGTGGACACCCGCGTGATGCAGGAGATGGGCGAGGACCCGGACCGGCTGGCCCACGAGGCCCACGACGAGGCCCGGCTCGAGGAGTTCCGCAGCGCGGGGTTGATAGCCGACGCGGGGAAAATCACCATCGCCGACGTGGACGACGGCCCCTACGAGTACGACTACATCCGCTACCGCGTGGGGCCGGGGCACTCCGACGACGCGGCCATCATCGGGGCGGGACTGTTGTACGGCACGAGCGCGGCCCTGGGCGCCTGGCTGGCCGACGCCGTGGACACCCTGGAAAAATTCTCCGCGCGCTTCACCGATCAGGACGACGAGCTGGCGGCGATGGTGGGCGAGCGGGCCCCCGACGCGAAGGTGCCCGAGGCGGACTTCATGCTGTACGTCGTCCTGTGCGCCATCGCCCTGGGCAAGGAGGAGAAGGTGCCCGACTCGAGCACCCGCCACCTCCTGTCGGTCTACCCCAAGACGGAGAAAAGCCTCCTGCGCGCCCACCTGGACTTCCTCGAGGGCCTGCGCGGCCCGACGCAGCCCATGAGCCACGGCCAGACCACCACCCACGATTTCTACGCCTACCTGGTCCGGCGGCTGTCGGAGCTTCAGCGCAGGCCGTCGGCGCTCCCCCGGCGCGAGGCGGAGGGGCTCATGTCCACCGGGTTCGCCGTGGTGGGGCCCGGCGCCGGGCTGGCGGAGATGGCGGCGCTCTTCGCCGACCCCGAGGTGGAGCTTCTGGTGGTCTGCGGGGAGGACGGGGCGCCGCGGGGCATCGTCCGGGCGGCGGACGTCCTGCGTCTCGTCGGCGGCTCCGGGCCGGCGAAGTGATTCCCGGTCGTTTTGAAATGAAGCGGGCCCGCGGGCCCGTTTTTTTTAGAGGCGCAATCCGGCGGCCTCCTGCCCATCCATAGGAAGGTCGGGGGTGCCTGTCCCCTCCACCCTCTGGGGGGCGGCGCGCCGACGGGTTAGGGAGGGGGGATTGAAGCGGCGGGGATAGGTATCTGCGACCGAAGGTAATCCCCGCCCTACGTCGTCGCAATACACGGCGGGGCGTGGAAGACCCGCCATTCTCACGCTCAACCGCAATCTGCTGCGGCAAACTGAACCCCGCCCGGCCCATCCCGCCGACCCGAAATCCACGGACTCCAGCCACGTCAGCCTTCCCGAAGCCCTCCCCCCGGGGCACGGTCCTTGCTTTTTAACCGGGCGAGCGGATTGGAGTGACAACTCCGAGATGATTGCCCGACTCCGAAGTGACAACGACAACCCTGACCCTCCCCTGCGGGAGCCCTGATCTGCGAGGTACAGCCATGTTGACGCGGACCTTCTGCTGCCTCTTGTCAATCGTCGGCGTGTCGGTCGGCGCGCTCACCGTCGACTCCGGTTCCGGCGCGGCCGTCCAGAGCGTCACGGCCCCGTCCTGGGATAATCTATGGTGGGACAACACCTGGGTCCACCGGGCGCGCGTGTACATAGACAACCACGAAAACTGCGACGTCCTCTACGACTTCCCCATCCCGGTGCATGTGCCCTACCGCGACAGCATGCAGCCGAACTTCGACGACATCCGCTTCACCGACTTGAACGGCAATCCGCTCCAATACTGGATTGAGGAGTTCAAGCCGTCGATCTACGCCGGCGTCTGGGTCCGGGTGCCGGAGATACCCGCCGCCCTGAACATCTACATCTACTACGGCAACCCCTGCGCGTCTTCGGAGAGCGAAGCCGCCGGGTACGCCGAGATCTGCGAACCCTTCAGCGACGACCCGACGCGCTCCGGCGGCTGGAGCGTCTACCGCCACGCCGGGGAGGGCACCCTCGAGGGCTGCTGGGACCCGTCCGACGAGGTCCTCTACCTCACCCACTCCGAGTGCCATCTGGGGTCGGCCCTCTTCACCGACATCGACATGAACCGGCTCGACGATTGGGTCCTCACCTTCGACTACCTCGCGGGTGGCGGAACGGGGGCCGAGGGTTTCTGCACCATGATTTACAAGGACGAAGCCCCCTACGCCGACGGCTCCCCCTCCTGCGGCGGCGGCCTCGGCTTCACCACCGCGGAAGGGAACCCGATACTGGGTTACGGCGTCGAGTTCGACGCGCACTCGGACGGCGGGGATACCCCTCTGGGACACGTGGCCCTGATCGTGAACAGTACCGACAAACACGTCACGAGCGTCCGGGACGATCGGGTGTGCGACGGAAGCTGGCACAACGCGAGGCTCGTTTTCCTCCGGGGAAAACTCAGCGTCTACCTGGACTCCGATTTCCTCTTCGATTTCATGTTCAATTCCCCGTCCGGCGACGGCAACCAGAGCGGGCTGGGATTCTGCGCCGCCACCGGCGACCTCACCAATGACCACGTCATAGACGACGTCCTGCTGCGCAAGTGGACGAACCCGATGCCGAAAAGCATGGTCGGGGACGAGGAGGGCGACGAAGGAACGATCGTCGAGACCACCTTCGGCCAGGTCAAGGCGCAATTCCAGTAGCCCGGACCATCCGGCGACCGAGAGGGCGGGGCACTCCCGCCCTCAATCTTTCCCCGGTCGGTCCGGGGATCCCCTGCTTGCCCGGGGAGGCGCGGCTGGGGTACAATCCGAGGGTCACGACCGACACCCGCCATCCCCATGCCCCGACAGGAAGAATCGGTCCGGGAGCTGATCCGGCAGAAATTCACCTTCACACCCGCGCTGCGGGCCAGGGTGGACCGGCTGCTGCGTTGGATTTTCCTCACCTGCGCCGTCGTCGCCATCATCAGCTTCATAGTCGAGTTCGGCTTCTTCCCCTCCGACTTCCTCCTCCAGGTCATCCGCATCACCCAGGCGCTCATCATCCTCATCTTCTGCCTGATGCCCCTGACCCAGCTCCTGTTCACGCACCAGAGGCTGACCTGGATCAAGGAGCACCTGGCCGAGCTCATCGTCGTGGCGGTCTACGTCGTCTACCTCCTCGTCAGCTCGCCCGAGTCCGGGGGCGACATCACCAGCGTCTGGAGCGGCGGCGACACCGGGACCTCCGAGGCCATGCTCGGGGGCCAGCTCTTCATCGCCGTCAACCTCATCATCCGCTTCGTCCGGGGCAACCGCACCCTGGCCGCCCTCGCCCAGCGGCCGGTCCGCTTCATCCTGCTGACCTTCCTCGCGGTCATCGGCGTCGGCACCCTGCTCCTGTCCCTCCCCCGCGCCACCGTCGCCGGCCACATCCACCCCATAGACGCCCTGTTCACCGCCACCAGCGCCACCTGCGTCACCGGCCTCATCGTGGTGGACACCGGGAGCTACTTCACCCGCTTCGGCCAGTCCGTGATAATGGGGCTCATACAGATCGGCGGCCTGGGCCTGATGAGCTTCACCGCCTTCTTCTCCACCATCCTGGGCGTCCGGCTGGCGCGTAAGGAGGTCGCCCTCTTCTCCAGCGCCTACGAGGCCGACGCCCTGTCCACCGTCCGGCGGCTCCTGGTGTACATGTTGCTGGCCACGCTCCTCATCGAGCTCCTCGGATTCGGCCTGCTGTACCAAACCTGGCACCCCAAGTTCGCCGACCAGAGCGAGCTGCTCTTCTCCTCGGCCTTCCACTCCGTTTCCGCATTCTGCAACGCCGGCTTCAGCCTGAACGCCGCCAACATGGCGCCCCACGTCTCCTCCATCGGCACCTCGATAATCATCTCGACCCTCATCATCCTGGGCGGCCTGGGCTTCATCGTCCTGATGAACCTCACCAGCTTCCGCCGCCGCCACAAAAAAGGCCAGCCGTACAGCCGACTCACCCTCCAGACCAAGCTCGTCCTCGTCGTATCCGCCATCCTCATCGTCGTCGGCTGGCTCGCCATCACACCCCTCGAGTGGGGCAACTCCATGCAGGGCCTGGGCGTGGGCGAGAAGGTAATGGCCGGCTACTTCCAGTCCGTAACCACGCGCACCGCCGGCTTCAACACCGTCCCCACCTCGAACCTCCTCCCGGGGACGCTATTCGTCATGATCGTACTCATGTTCATCGGCGCCAGCCCGGGCTCCACCGGCGGCGGGATAAAAACCTCAACCTTCGCCGTAATCGTGCTCAACTTCTGGGCCAACCTGCGCGGCAAGAAGCGCGTCGAGGTCTTCAAGCGAGAGATACCCGCCGGGGTAATCAAGCAGGCGCTGGCCGTGCTGGTGGGCGGCCTCGCCTTCGTCGTCGCGGGCTTTTTCATCCTGCTCCTCCTCGAGGACCAGCCGCCGCTGGACATACTCTTCGAGACGGTCTCCGCCTGGGGCACCGTCGGCCTTTCGGCCGGCATAACCTCGGAGCTGACTTTCGCCGGGCGCATCGTAATTATCCTGCTGATGTTCGCCGGCCGCGTGGGGCCGCTGTCCCTGGGCCTGGCCATCGGCAAGAAGCACGGCGAAGCCCGCTACTCCTACCCCGAGGGCCGGATCAGCATCGGGTAATCGGAGCCGAAATGAAAACCATCCCCCAATTGAAAGAGGAGTTCGAAAAAAATTACGGCCTCTACGCCACCAACGAATCGCAGACCCGCCAGAGCCTGATAGACGTCATGCTGGTAAACCTCGGCTGGGACGTCACCGACCCGAAGATCGTCCGCGTCGAGCCGCCCGTACAGACCAAGACCGGCAAGAAGAAGGCCGACTACATCCTCTACGACGACCGCGGCCGCCCCGTCGTCGTCATCGAGGCCAAGGCCCCCAAGGTCCGGGTCGCCCAGGACACCCGGGCCATCTTCCAGGTCCTCCGCTACGGCTGGAACCTCGAAACCGTCTCCGTCGGCGTCCTCACCGATTTCGAGGAGTGGGAGGTCTACAACACCTCCACCAAGCCGTCCAAGGAGACCAACCGCTTCCGCATCCCCGACCTCTGCTGCACCTATAAAGACTACGTCGAGAAGTGGGAC
>Ga0180429_10005500_pt1 | contig 10051 bp, 12 predicted proteins | sample SS_ome_FD_132428 | JGI IMG/M metagenome (GOLD analysis project Ga0180429, IMG submission 132428) | Hypersaline lake sediment archaeal communities from the Salton Sea, California, USA - SS_1_S_1 metaG | ecosystem: Environmental > Aquatic > Non-marine Saline and Alkaline > Hypersaline > Sediment ...
GAGCTAGGCAGCCGCCCCGTCACCTCGCGGGCGGGTATCTCCTCGCCGATGTCGCCGCTTAGGTTCGGCGTCCTCGCGCCGGAAAGGTTCAGCTCGCGGAGGACGCTGCGCAGCAGGCGGGAGCCCCGGCCGTGTCGGTAGTCGCTGCCGCCGGAGAGCACCAGGTAGCCGTCGTCGTCGAGATAGCCGGTCAGTGCCTCTGGCAGGTGTTCTGCGACGGCCTCCCTTAGCGACCACGCGTCGGCGTCCTCCGGATCCAGCTTCTCACCGAGTCCGAGGAACTCCACCGCTTCCGCGGCGGTCGCCCGGTCTTCCTCGTCGTTGGCGTCGGTGAAGAGGAAGGCCCGGTCGCGGTACGCGATCACATGATCCCCCTCGCCCTGTATGCGTAATGCCACCCTGTCCATCTCCGTGCCGCCAGTCGTGAAGACAACAATAAACGCGATGATCCGAAAACCGGAGCCCCTTGTCGTCCGGGCGTTTCCGGTGTACAATGCTCGAAGGAGCTTCGCATCATGCCTGACCCGGACAGGGAAAATCTGGTGGACCGCCTAGAGGCGCACCGCGACAGGTTCGACAAGAAGAAAAGCGGCGGGGGCATGGGGTTTGACTATTCGGCTTGGTTCCTCCACATGGTTGTCTTCCCGTCGCTCAAGGACATCGCCCGGGAAATGGATCGCGTGACGGCTCGGCTGGACAAGATGGAGGCCAAGCGGGCCAAAGGCAGGTCGGGAGTATAGTCCGGCATGGAGAAGAAGCCGAAGGGCGACAGGGTCGAGACGGTGGAGTACCGCGACGCCGGCACGGGCTATGTCGCGAGGATGGTGCTGCTGGTGCGCCACGACGACCCCCTCCGCTCCGAGGTGCTCGATGTCGGGTCGCTGCGGGTCGCCCGCGTAGACGGCCCCATCTACCAGGTCTCCTTCAGCCGCGATGGCCGAAAGCACTGCCGCGAGTATCCGGTCGAGGAGGTGGTGAGATGCGAGGAAGAGGAAGTGGAGGAGAACTGATGCCGCACGCGGAGACGCCCCCGGATCTCGCCGAAGATATCGCCGACTTGCTGGGGGTGTACGGCGCCCCCCCGGAGACCCACGCCGACGGCTGCGAGTGCCGCCTGTGCTTCACACTGGGCATGAGCCAGCGAATACGCGAATCCGTCGAGAACGAGAGGGACGCCCCGCCGGAGCCCGTGTTCTCCTGCGCCGAGTGCGTGGCCCGGATGGGCACGATCCATTGGCGGCACCTCACCGTCGAGGAGTCGGCCGTGCTCCGGGCGCTGGAGTCCGGTGGCCCGGGGACGCTCGGCGAGGTCCTACAGAGGGCGCGCCGCGAGGCCAGGGGGACGCCGCTGTACCGGATTATGCAGGCTCTCACCACGCTCGCCGCGGAGCGGAAGATCGAGTCGGCGGGCTGACTCTCCTTTTGTTTTCTTTCCGCGCCTGTCCCGCCAGCGTGGCGCTGAAGATACTATCCGACGGTCCCGCAGGTTTAGCGGTGTTCTACGACTCCGTGACGATGGTCGCGTTCGGCCCGGTGATGGATGACCCTGTATGGGCTCGGGAGTTCGCCGGGTGGCTCAGGAGCCGGGGAAGGGAGGCCGTCGACCTGCGAGACGATCCGGGGCTCGTCGATCTCTGGGGGCGGTTCCAGTCGGAATACACGCTGTGCGCGGAGTGCGGCGAGACGGCGACGCCCAAAGGGCACCCCACATGCTCCCGGTGCCGCACGGGGACGAGTAACGCCAAGAGGGCGGCGAGACGGATCGCGGAAACTAGCTGACGATCATCCTCCGCCCTCGGTGAGTAAACCACCATGTCCCGGCGTTGCTGTGCTGCGTGCAGTACAACCGCCTTACGCGCCCGGCGTACTTCGCGGTCCAAGGCAGCGTTATCTTGTCGCCGTAGCCCTCCTCGCCCTGTCCGGGGAGCAGTTTCATCGGCCCCCGGGTCCGGACGGGGCTGTGCGTCAGTTCCACCTCGCCGTCCCGGCCGTGGTTCAGCAGCATCGTCTTCGTTTCCATTGGACCGTCCTTTTGGGGGTTTATCTGTTGAACCAGACCCAGCACGCGACCAGAATCTCGTCGCCGTTGTCGAGCGGCACGGTCGCCAGTACCTTCTCGCCACATCCGTCGCTTGGGAGAGTCCCCTCTGTGTAGCCGTGCCCCAGCATGGCGTTCACGATCCCGTCGAACTCGGACGGATCGACATTTCCGACATCTCCGCTACGCGAGATGACGCGGCATCGCCACGGGGAGTCGCCGATGAGATTTCTGCCGTATCGCTCGATGCCACCCGTGGTTGTGATTATGCCGAGGGGGAACATCCAGTAGTAGCGGTTGCCCGACCAGGGACAATCGTAGAACGCCCGGCCCTGGAGGGTGGTGGCGTCTACCCCCAGGCTGGCCAGTCCGTCGAACCCGCGGTAGCCAGAGGTCTGCACCAGCCTCTTGCCCGTCAGGTCTTCGACCGACACCCCGATCCGGCTGAGAAACTGGGGCGCGCAGAGAACGTCGCCGTTCTCGGGTTCGGCCGGCTTTGCGGGCGTCGTTACGCGGCATGTGTTTTCCATCGCCTGTTCCTCCTGCCCCCACCCTCCCGCGATCGGGTACGCCTACGGAACTGCTGGCAGTTTCTAATGTGTTCATCCGGACGGCGCCAACGTGGACATTATACCCCCTATCCTGGGCTATGACGCCATATCGGACGAGATGGGCGTTGCCACGCGGATTGCGTCGTCTATCCTGGACGAGTACGATGCCGCCTTAGGCGAAGGGTACGCGGACGGGATGAGGGGGAGCCTTGCGAATCCGCCCGACGAGTACAGCGAACTGGAGCGGGCAGCGTACATGCAGGGTTGGCAAGAAGCTGCGGAACAGATCGTTGACTGGAAAAGCGCCCCTCTGGAAGTGCTGGAGCACAGACGCGCGCAGGAATACCTGTCCCCTGAAGAGTTGGATGCCATCGATGACATCATAACGGACACGCTCTCAGGAGGAGGCCCTCTATATTGGGCGGAGCCGAAGTCCGGTTCGGATGATGGGGCGTACCGCATCCTTATGGTCTGCACGGGCAACACGAGCCGGAGCGCCATCGCCGACGCGGCCGGCCGGGCCTTGGCGCCCCCGGGCGTGGAGGTCTCATCGGCCGGCACACATGCGTGGGCCGGCAGCCGGGCTTCCGAGAAGGCGACCAGGGCGGCCGCCGACCTGGGCATCGACCTGTCGAACCACCGCTCGCGGGAGCTGTCGGCTGCATTGCTGAAGGCGGCCGACGAGGTCTGGTACATGACAGAGAGGCACGCGGGCGACATCGAGAAGGCCGCACCTTGGGCCGCCCCCAAGCTCCGGAGGCTCGACCCGAACTCCGACATAGCCGATCCGCACGGGGGCTCGATGGAGCTGTACGGCGAGACCGCGGAGGAGGTCGTCAAGGCAGTGCGCACCAGGATGGCAGCATTACGGCTGGAGAGGGAGAGGGAGAGGGCGGCGTCCCGGAGGGCGGGCGGAATGAGTTACCACAGGGCAAGCGAGATTGTGAGGGGATGGGAGCTAGGGCCATTCGCCAAGCATCCGGGCAACCCGATAATCGCGCCGGAGGACGTTCCCCTCGCCAGGAATGTGCTCAACCCGTCCGCGTGGTCCGACGGGGACGGCGTCACGCTGTTCCTCCGCGTGCAGGACGAGGGCATGACATCCCGCATACATGTGGCGCGCAGCGCCGACGGCGTCTCCTTCGACATCGACCCGAACCCGATACTGGAGCCGACGGAGGACTACGAGCTCCCCGGCGGCTGCGAGGATCCGCGGGTGGCGGTGGTGGACGGGACGGCGTACATGACGTACACCGGGTACAGCGGCGAGGGCGACGCCGCGGCCGCGAGGATGTGCCTGGCCACGACGGACGACGTCTCCGGCTGGCGCGGCTGGGAGAAGCACGGCCCGGTGTTCGGCGACATGTCCGAGGCGGACGACGGCCGGGTCTGGTACAAGGCCGGACAGGTCTGCCCGGAGCGGGTGGACGGCAGGCTGTGGATGTACTGGGGCGAGAAGGGCGTGCGGGTGGCCAGCTCCGAGGACGGGATTCTCTGGGAGCAGGAGCCCGGCGGGCCCGCGGCCGCCATGCGGCCGGGCATGTTCGACTCGGACATCGCCGAGGTCGGCACCGTGGCCAGGGTCCCCGGCGGCCTGTTGCTGGTCTACAACGGCGCGGATGCCTCCGGCGCGTACAGGTCGGGGCAGATGCTGTGGAACGCCGCCGACCCGCGGGAGCTGCTGGAGAGGTCGGACCGGCCGTTCCTGGAGCCGGACGAGCCGCTGGAGGACGAGGGCGAGGTGGACGACGTGGTGTTCTCGGAGGGCCTGGCGAGGCTCGGCGGGGAGTGGCTGCTGTACTTCGGCATGGCGGACAGCAGGGTGGGCGTCGCGATGGCGCCGGGGGTGGAGGCATGAGTAGCTACCACCGCGCGTCCCGGCTGCTCGCGTCGAGGACACTGTACCACGGATCCGCCGAGGAGTTCGCCCCCGGCGCCGTCCTCACGCCGCAGCCCGGCGGCTACGCCACGCTCCCCGACGAGGACATCGCCGGCCCGGAGGCCGCGCTGGAGGAGCACAGGCCGCCGGGCATGATACCCCGCGCCGAGGCGGTGTTCATGGTGGACGACCCGGACATGGTCGATGCGGCCGGCGGCTACGACGACCACGTGTACGTCGTCGAGCCGGACGGCCCCGCCGAGGCGTCGGACATGGCGTGGTACTCCGAGCTCAGCGTCTACTGGGCCGACATGGACGAGAAGGGCGAGCACGACGAGATACGCAGGCTCGCGGAGGGGTACTGGTCCGGCGAGCCGTTCCCGGATAAGTCGCGCGGGCTCCTGGAGTACCGGGCCAGGAGGGCGACGGTGGTGAGGGAGGTGGGGCCGTGAGCAGGTACCACGCGGCGCACAAGGCGCTGTCCGCGCCCGGCGCGCAGGTCGAGGAAGAGGAGGCGATTGATCAGTATCGCGATCCCGCGAAGCTGGCCGCCGTCCAGGCCAAGCTGCGGCGGCTGGTCGAGGAAGCCGCCGACTCCCCGCCCCGCGGGGCGCCGCGCAGGCACGGCGAGGCCGTGGGGGACATAATCCTCCTCAAGCTGGGCCTCGTCCCCGACCGCGCCGAGTTCAAGCAGAAGTGGCTCGCCGCCGGCGACGAGATGCCGCAGTTCTCCGCGAGGCCGATGGACGCCGGGGCGTGGGGCGCCATGGGCAGGCCGTTCTCCAGGGGGACGGGCGGCCGCGAGCAGGAGGGCTACCGGGCGGACTGGAAGCAGCGGGCCCTGGTGCACAAGCGTACCGGCAGGCCTCCGGGCAACATGGCCAGCGTCCGGAAGTCCCCGCAAGACTGGAAGATCGTGAACCTGACCCACAAGGCGGGCGAGCGGCCGCGATCGCCCCACTTCCTGGAGTGGTTCCGGTACGGGCCGGAGGAGAGGGGCAAGGATCTCGACGCCGCGCTCGACGCGTACGCGTCCGGGACGCCAAGCCTCAGGAGCATGTTCACCCCGGTCGCCACGGGCGCCGACGAGCCGCTCGCCCGCGCGATGGGGTACGTGCCGTCGGTGACGGTGTCCAAGGCCTCCCTGGGCACCTCCTGGAGCACCGTGTGGGTTCCGATCAGGCACGCGATGCGGGCGCTGGGGGAGGCCGTCAAGAGGGAGGAGAACGAGGACGCGCGGGAGTACCTCCGCCTCAGGGGGGAGGGTCGCGTCGCCAGGGCCCCTGGCCCGCCCCCGGCCAGGCTGTACCACGGGACGCCCGGCCGCAACGCCGCCGCCGTCGCTGCGGGGGGCATCGCCCCCGGCGGTGCGACGAACTTCCCGGGCCTGAGCCGGCCCGACTCCGTGTACCTCACGGACTCCGAGGCCGCCGCCGCCGACTGGGTGTACAACGCGTACGTGGACGGGTCCGCCGAGCCGGACGCGGAGGGCAACGCGATCGCCTCCGTCTTCGAGGTGGACACGGCGCGGCTGGATCCGGGGTCGCTGGCCCCCGACGCCGGGGGCAACGCGGGGGACTGGCGCTACGCCGGGACCGTCCCGCCGGACGCGGCGCGGCTCGTGTCGGAGGAGGACTACACGGAGGACGTCGGGCGGACCTGCGAGGGGTGCGGCAGGCACCCGTGGGACTGCCCGTGCGAGTTCGGGGAGGGCGAATGAGCAGGTACCACGCCGCGTCGGCCAGGCTGGCCATCGACCACGGGCCGACATTCCGCGCCTGGGCGGCGAAGGCGCGCCCGATCATAGAGGAGGCGTTCTCCGCGGTGAGCGAGGACGACGACCTCGACTGGTTCGCGATCGCCAGGGAGGCCCTGGGCAGGACGCTCCCGCACGCCATGTACCGCGGGTTCAGCGTGCGGGCGCAGGGCGCGGCCGAGGCCAGGCGGCTGGCCAAGGCGGAGATCCGGAAGGCGAAGCGCCCCCTCCCGCACTCGTTCTCGAAGGCCGTCGCGAGGAGCTTCGCCCTCGGCGTCGAGCCGTACTGGGCGTCGGCCGGCGCGGTCAGCGACGCGGGCGCGAGGGCCCGCAAGGGCAAGGCCGGGCAGTGGGGGGCCATCGTGTCGGTCGAGGTGTCGCCGGGGATGGTGGACTGGGGGTGCCTGAGGTCCGGGAACGCGATGTTCGGCGAGCACGTGTACGACCTGCTGCCGTTCGACAAGCCGCCCGGCGAGTACATGGCGGACGTCCTCGTGGAGCACGGCGGGGTGTCCAACGTCGAGTGGGACCTGGAGGTCAGGCCGTACCCGCCGGGGTCCGCGCGCGTGGAGGTGTTCCGCATCGTCCCCGGCGACACGGAGGGCGCGGAGCGAGAGTGGGAGGAGTGGGCCTCCGAGGGCTAGGCGGCCTCCTCCTCCCACTGGCGCTGGAGCGGCTCATGCGATCTCTCCGGCGAATCCGACTCCCCTGATGTTCCGCATCGTCGTCTCCATCTTCCAGCTACACCAGGATGTGGTGCCGCCCGTCCCGGATGCTGTCCTGCGTGGCCTCGTCGCACTCGCAGCCCCCGTACGCATGGCCGCAGCCGCGGCACATGAAGCATTCGTCGTATATGCTGGCCACCATGTGCTCCGGGCACGGCAGCCCGTCGAACTTGAAGCAGTCGCACGGCTCCACCATCGCCACCTGCCTGTCCCGGGCCAGGATCATCGCCGCGTAGCACCGCGGATGCGGGTTGAAGTAGGTCCCGTCGGCCCCCTCCGTCAGGTCGGACAACCGGAAGACGGCGTCGTCGGTCTCCCCGGCCCCGCCCTGCTCCTCGGCAGCCTTTTCCACGAAGGCCGTTATCATGGCGAGCCGCCACTCCGGCGTCTGGGCGTCCACGGCGGCGAACACGCGCCGCGCCGCGCCCTTGTCCCGGCGGAGGCGCCACGCGAGGGCCCAACTCGACGAACCCACCGGACCCATCCCGATCCGGGTCAGCTCCGCGTCCAGCTCCGCGAGGGACGCCTTCCAGAACCCCCGCACGCGGAGCATGTCCGGCCTGCGGACGTCCGCGAGCCGCCCGACGGGCTCCAAATCCAGTCCCATGCTCCGCAGGCAGCGTCGGACGCGCACGCCGACATGAAGGTCCCTCACCAGTCTGATTCCGTGTTCCATTTCCTCTCCCCCTGAAAACTCGCTTCGATGCTCCAGCCCGAAGCCTTACGCCGTAAGGCTACGATACGCCCATGCGCCCGTCAAATCGCAGCGATCACGTTCCGCCGCCGCCGATAATCAGGCGGTCCTGCGTCGGGCCAGCGCCCTCGCCCTCGCCGCCTCGCGCTCCCGCCCCGCGACGTCCCACGGGCAGTCCGGCCCGCCGTCGGCGTACCGCGACGGCACCACCGCGAACTCGTCGGCGGGCAGCTCCGACACGGCCGGGACGGCCGCGAGGAACGGGTCCACCCACTCCAGCCCGGCGGGCGCGTGCCCGCGGGCGATCAGCTCGGCCACGGTGCGGCAGCGGTCCACCCCGCCCCCGACCACGATCCCGAGCTCGGCCCCGCCCCCGAAGCACCGCTTCAGGTGGAGCAACTGCCCGGCCATCCGGCTGGCGGAGACCGCATCCACAAGTTCCGAGAACAGCATGTTCCGCATCGTCTTCCTCCCGTTCGCACCGTCTTCCTCCCGTTCGTCCGGCGTCCCCCTCCCCCTCCCCCCGGCGCCTACGGAACCGCGTGGGCGCGTGAGGCCGCGCCCACCTACGTTAAGGGCCCGCCGATAATCCCGCCCCGCGCGGTTTCTGTCTTGTGTTGTTTTGCGCCGTTGCGCACCCGCGGTTGCAGGACAAGGAAGGCTGAGATGGACACCCGCGACGAGGCATACCAGAAGAGGGCCCTGAGAAGGAGGGCCGCCCGGAGGGCGGCCCTGATGGATCCGATGAGCGCGACGGATCGGACGCGGCTCGGTGACGACAGGAACATCGCGGCGACCGCAATCCGCAGGGCGCTCACGCACATCGCGTCCGCCGGCAAGGCGTCCCTCCTCGACGACAGGACCGGGTTCCGCTCCGAGCAGAGGTACTGCGACATGGCGGCCTGCGTACTGGATTCCTTCGGCGACATGTCCGTGGAGTCCGGCAGGCATGTGGAGTCGATCCTGCTCAGGGCCTGCTCCACGGACGGCTTCTGGCGAATCGCAGCCGAGCTTGTCGAGTCGGAGGCCGCCAGCGACGACATCGAGAAGGCCGCCTCGGACATACCGTTGCCCCCGGGCATGTTCCAGGAGGCGAGCAGGGTCGCCGTCGGCGATCCACACACGCAGGTGGTGATCGGCCCGCTGTTCTCATCGGACACGCTGGCCTTCTCCGTCTACCCGCTATACCGCACTGGCGGGAGGGGTTCCCACCCCATACGCGTGCCCATCTCCGAGCTGATGAGGCGCAGCGGTAGCGCGGCCGCGAACTGGGTCTCGTCATGGGAGCGGGACACGCTGGTGTTCTCCGCAGGCGGCGCGACAGTGCGGTTTCCGCACGACACCCTCACGAAGCGGTGGCCCGGCCCGGAGGCGGACAGGGCCGAGATAGAGGGCTGGACAGTCATGTCCGATTAGAGGCATATTCCACCCGGCGAAATTTGTATCGTTTTGCGCGCGATGTCCGTGTCACGTGATGGGTATCGCACGCGCGGTGCCTTCTGGTGAGTTGTTGGGCATTTGGGTCGCTGCCCGGCCATGTGGTTTCGGGGCTAAGGACCAGCCAAGCTACCAAGGAGACGAGTCATGGCGAAGAAAGAGTGGGAAGTTACCGTGAGGAAGGATGGCGGCGCGGTCCGAGTGTACCACTGGGGCAAGCCCGTCGAGGTGCTCAAGCCGGGTAAGGACACTTACGAGGCTCCGGCTGGCGCGATCAAGTTTGCCGAGGAGCTGTACGGCGAGCTGAAGAAGCAGTCGGCGACGAAGAAGGCCGACCACGATGTGCAGACCGAGCCGAACCTGAAGAACGACGCGACCGGCGCGGGCGTCACAGGCAAGCCCAGCCCGACGGTGTCGAGCGACGAGTCGAAGGTCGCCAAGCTACAGGGCGAGCTGCGGAAGACCAAGGCGCAGCTCTCGAAGGAGCGGAGGCGCCACGCGCTTGAGATCAAGGCGCGCAGGGGCGCGAAGCTCGCCGAGATTCTCGTCAAGAGGGGCGCGCTGGAGGAGAAGGAAGAGACCGTCAAGGCGTTCGTGAAGGATGTCGCCATGATGAGCGACGACGAGATCGGCCGCCTGGAGAGGAAGGCCGCCGGCGACGCCGAGTTCACCAGCGTCGAGGAGGCAGAGAGGGCCGAGAGGACCTACAAGAGGGAGGCCCGCATCCTGCTCAGGAAGGCTGACGAGGCGCACGAGGCCGGCGACGCCGAGGCCGCGGACAAGTTCGACGCGTCCGCCACCGACGCGATGAAGAACGCCGAGTGCTGCCGCGCATTCATCCGCCAGGCTGCCCACGACACCACGGCTGCGGAGAAGGGCAACTGCGCTGACTGCGGCAAGCCGAACTTCCTCTGCAAGGGCGGCTGCGGCGACGGTGCCGATGAGGACAAGGAGGCCGCGACCGAGGCCGA
>Ga0180429_10005504_pt1 | contig 10047 bp, 4 predicted proteins | sample SS_ome_FD_132428 | JGI IMG/M metagenome (GOLD analysis project Ga0180429, IMG submission 132428) | Hypersaline lake sediment archaeal communities from the Salton Sea, California, USA - SS_1_S_1 metaG | ecosystem: Environmental > Aquatic > Non-marine Saline and Alkaline > Hypersaline > Sediment ...
ATCGAGCTGCTCAATATGTTAAGTAATAATGATGGTCGGCTGGCTACCAGTGATACCAGTGCCATTACCGACGATATCATTGAAGAACTGCGTCAAGGGACTTACGAACTGCTTGATTTGTTGGCCCCAACCTTTGCCCGCTTTGTAGATAACCCGGCTCTAGATGCCCTCCTGGCCCTGGCCGAGCATCCTGTCTCGTTGCTGCGTTGCGCCGGTTATGACTGGTCAGAAATTGAATCATTATTGGCCAGCCGGACTACTCTGGACGAGGTGGGGCTCGACAAAACCGATCGGCGGTTAATGCAAAGTATTGAATTTGGCGAATGGGCCAACCATCCTTCTGCAGATGCCTGGCAGTGGTTTGCAGCCCGCGAATTGTATCTAACCCCTCAAGACCTGGAACGACGATTAAAACAACTGAACCTGTGGCGTGGCCTGCGCTGGGATAATCGTCAAGGCACTATGGTTTTTACCAGTTAGGCAAACATCTGATTATGTGTGGTATCGCAGCCATTTTTCTCGCCCCACAGGCACGCCCCCCGTCAATATGGCGGGCCATAAAAGAGTGTCTCACCGAAAATCTGCTTTTCAATCAGGAACGAGGCAAAGAAGCCACCGGCCTGGCAGTGCTTCAAGCTGATGGCCAAATAGCTGTTTCCAAAATGCCGGGACAAGCAGAACAATTCGTCCAGAGTACCGCTTATCACAATCTGTTGAGCCAAATTGGGGTCCAAACCACGTTGCTTTTGGGCCACACCCGGCATCCCACCAAAGGAACTCCAGCCCGCAACGAAAATAACCACCCTCTGTTGGCAGGCCCCATTTGTGGTATCCATAATGGGGAAATTGATAATGATGATGACCTGTTTGCCAGGTGTGGTTGCCCCCGGTATGGTCAGGTTGATAGCGAAATAATTTTTCGACTGTTGGAACCGCTATCCCCCCTCCAGCTTAACGGGAACTATTTAACCGCGGTTCGGTCGCAAATTCAACAACTGCGTGGGGCTTTCACCTTTCTGGCTTGCGACAGGCGCTCCCCGGAAAAATTACTGGTAGTCAGGCACAACCGTCCTTTATCCATTCATTTTCAACCCGACTGGAATGCTCTCATTTTCTCTTCTCGTTATATCTTTCTGCGTAAACGTTTTGGTATCAGCATCTTAACCGAGACCTTATTTCGGGACCAGCTGTTACTTTACGAAGCTTCATCTCTATCTCGACTGGGACACCTGCCTTTACACCAACTACCATTATATGATGATTGCTAATAATACATGGCGTCAGAGATTGTACAACTGAAATACCAACGTCGAGGGATAAGAATAATACCCCTTATCCTGCCTCTATCTCACCTCTCCCGGCTGGGGAGATCGGAAGGGGCGACCGCCACACCTAGCGCAACTTTTGCGCAATCAGTAGCGGTTTCATCAAAAATCGGATAAAAAGACAAGATTTTTGACAATGTTTCTGCGGATGATACGCCTTTGGCAGACGTAATATTTTTCCGGCAAAGAAAGTGCCGGGACAGAACTTTAACAACCGACCTCTGAAATTATGAACCACTTGAGCCGAGACGTGAGCGGCGACCTTGACCTGCTGCTTTACACTCAGGGAGGGTAAAGCAAGGGCATTATCGGCGGGTAGGGCCTGCTGGGCCAGCCAGTGGGTGGCCCACCGGATGAAATTGGCCGCAAAAATAACAAATTGTTCCTGCAAAAAGATAGCCGGCTCCGTGCGTACCTTGAACCGGTGCAGGGTGAAAACGCCTTTGCTTTCCTTAATTCCGGCTTCGATAGTCTGCCGCTGGTTGTAATGTTCAAACCATTGTTGTAAATTTTGGTCAACCTGGTCGTCGCCAAAATGAAGCAAGGCACTGTACTTGATCGTTTTACCGGTATAAAACCGTTCCAGAGCCATATCAAGGGGATAGGGGCAACCGGACAGTTGGGTATCGGGGGCCGCCACCATCTCCGCATTAGCCCCTACCTGTTGCCAGTTTGTGTCGGGAGCCAGTTGTTGGCGGAGGCTGTTTCCCACCCGATGGCTGTAAGGTTTGGTGTACAGTTCATAGCCCAGTTCGATCAGACTGGTCAGGTTCTGGTAGGTGCCAAATCCAGCATCCAGTCGAAATTCAGCCTGAACCGGTTGCGGATTGGCGGCATTGTCGGCCTCAAAACGAGCCAGGCGCTCTGCCAGTTGCTGATGTGCGGACTGTCCGGTTTGCCACCGGTTCAGCGCTTTGGTTAGTCGCAGTTGGGCAGTTTCGATGGCCTGCTGACGAGAGACCCACCGTTTTTCGGCAGCAGCCAGACGTTGCCGGGCCTGGGCCAGTTGGCTGGTGGGACGTTCGGCCCAATGCCGGGCTTGATACCGTTCTGCCAACGTCTGTACCTGCCGTTGTTGTTCGACGATTTGTTGTTTGGTCTCTGCCAACCGGCTTTGGGCGGTACTCAAGGCTTGTTGCGCCGTCGAGAGCCGCTGTTCAAGCTGAGCCAGGCCTTGACCAAGCTGAGTGAGCCGGCTTTGGACCAGTTCGGTTCGACGCCGGGGACGTACCCCCAGCCGCTTTTCGGCGGCCTGGACCAACGCCTCGGCCTGGGTGGATGATACGGTATCACCCGGATGATGCTCTGCCGTCAGCCACAGCCGACCGTAGGTGGGGCTGTCCAGACTGACCAGGGCGGCCTGGTACCCCAGGCGAATCTCATTGTTCATATGACCAAAGGCCGCCGCCGGATACGTCCGGCTGGTATTGGACACCGGCAGACCGGTCAAATCGCCGTCCTGACACAACCGTTGGCCCTGTTGGCGTAATAGCTGCACTTCTTCATCAATGAACGGCTGTCCTACCTCGGTCAACAGTTCGGCAATGGTTTGGGCTTCGGACATTGTCAGTCTGCTCAAGGTGCGGCTCACCCCGCTGTAATCGGCCCACTCCGGTTGGCCCCAGGCGTGAGCCACCGCCCTATCTTTAGCCAACGGGTGGGCTGCCCGGCTGATCTCTTGCAAGTGTTCCAGTCCGGCCAGCGTCGCCACCAAGTCTTCCAGCACTTTGCCCTGTGGGGTATGCCCCCGTTTCTGCTGTTTAAGGGGGACGGCTGCCAGTTACTCAAGCAGACCAATTTGTTCGGCAAACCAGCCTCAGGCTACCAAAAAAGCATGTTGTGTTTGTTCCCGGCACATTGTTATTCCTCATCCTGAAATGTGATTCGGAATAACCATACCAGAAAAAGTTCAGAGTTCGGTTGGTAAGGACAAAAATCTTGCAATTTTACACCATTTTTGATGATTTGGCGTCTGATTGCGCAAAACTTAGGTTAGGGCCTGTAAAAATATAAGTTCCCGCGTCCGTCAATTTTTTGATATGACGGACCGAGGATAGATGGTGTAGTTCCAGTTTGGGCAGATATCGTGTGGCTGAATAGATAATTGATCCATCTCCTGGTCAGAGACTTTAACGCCTTTTTCATAAGTTTTGGTGACAACATGGGCCTGTACCGTCAAAGAGGTACCGGTGGGGTAATGACACACCGTGACGGTTACCCCAAAGGCATCCGCCACCTTCTCTTGCAGGTCTCGTTTCCAGACCCGGGAGCGATAACTGTTACTCCCCCCGGCATCGGCCTCAATCAATAATTGGGTGGCGCCGGGAAAACGTTGCGGCAGTTCGGTCTGACACCAGACCGCAATATTATCGACCGCAAAAGCCGGGGTATCAGCTGACTGCCCCACATAGACGGTGCCACAATTGTGTTGGCGGTCATACAACCCGTAGGGCACCGCCCGGCCCAACGCCTCACTGGGAAAATCGTGGACATTCACCCGTTCCGGGGTTTGACACCAGGTTTGCCCGGAGTTTTTGAAGTTACCCACCAACTCTTTCTTTTTGGTATCAACACTGAGGCTGGGTTGTTGGTTGACCTGATGTTCAGCCCGTTGCTCACGAATGTACTCGATTTGTCGATCCCGGTCCGGATGGGACGCTCCTTCCTGCTGTTTGTCGTTGGCCTGCAAGCGATAGTTGTTCTCTTTTAACAACCGGCTGATCACCGGCAGACTGATCCCGTGTTCCCGGGCTTCAAGACGGGCCTGTATCTTTCGTAACCGGCAGTTGAGCCACTTCTGATCGCTCATTGGATCGCCGGCGGTGTGGGGTTCAACGAGCCCCAGTAAAGTTGGCACTAGCTGCGGGTCTTTTTTTCGGCCTTGGGTCGACCACCTCCAGCCTGGCGTTGCCGGTCCGGGGGCAGATGATCCAATCCGGCGGCAAGTTCGCGGCGGCCCCGTCGGATCGTTTTCTCGTCCAGTCCGGTGATCTCTGCCAGGTGGCGATCACTCGGACGGTGGGGCTGTTGCGACAACACCCCGACATACCAACGCCGCTGGGCTTCATTCAGCCGGCTGAGCAACAAATTCAAACAGCTGGTGATATTGCACTGTCACCGGATCACTGCCGGTCCAGCAAATGTCGCATTTACACTGATGGATCGGTTGTTCTGGTTGGGTTGTCATTTTTATAGCCACCTCTCTTGAGTTGGCTTGCATTATACTACAAGTCGGGAAGTTATTCTTTTACGGACCCCTAGTGCATTATCCGATCTAAAAGTTAGGGTTGCAGAAATTTGAAATCAGTGGCATTCTTCCTGATGAAACAGGTACAGGATGAGGCCACCGATGAAAAAGAAATATATAGTCCGTTTGTCAGCTAAAGAACGAACTGAATGTGAACAAGTCATCAAAAAATTATCCGGTATTCACGTGGGGCGTCCCATGCGTTTTTCAGCCTCTCCCGAGGCATCATGCAAAAAGACGCCGGAAAAAATCCGGCGTCTTTTTGATTCCAAAGCCACAGCACTGGCTACACTCCACAAATTTTTTGCGGTCAGGGCAACGATACCTGCAAGGGCGCGGCCGCCCCGCCCGGAAGTGAAAAAGCCCCGCTGCTTGTGTCGGCTTGAAACAGGCCGCCACTGCCACCCGTGGACCACTCGTCGGCCACCGATACACTATCGCCGCCGCTAATCACCCAGCGGAACGGCCCCGTGCCGAAATCTTTGGCATCCACCCACCAGCGGATGTAGCCCTGGCTGTCCAGCGTGCCCCGCCAGCCTTCCACATCGTGCCAATTCCCATTGACGTCCTGCCACTGCACCACGCTCCACGCCCCGGCATGTTCCGTCGCCATCAGCTCGATGTGCGTGCCCAGCGGCCCGCCGGCATCTCGACCACCGTCATCCGCAGGCGGGGGTGGGTTGCGGTCCGGTAGCCCACCTTCGGCCAGCACCGGAGCCACGGTCAGTCCCATTCCGAACACCAGCAATCCGATGACCACTCCGTTGAATATCTTTTGCCCCATCATTTTCTGCTTCCTTTCGTAATTAATTCATCACCTGCCCGGAAGCTGACAGCTTCCGGGCAGGTTAGCTTTTTTGCCTATCGCCCCGGCAAGCCGGAGGTGGTTGCGCCACCACCGCTGCCCGTCTGCACCCCCGCCGAACCGGAGCCGGGCCACAGGTTGTTGGCTTCATCACTTTCCCACACGTTGCCGTAGGTGCTGTCGTAATTGACCGAATCCACCAGACCGTACACATCCGTCTTGTCCGGAAAAGTGTCACTGCTCCAGTCCGGCACATAGTAGCTGTCATCCACGGTCAGAGTTAGACTATCCCCGGCGGCAATGTTTTTGGTCACGCCCCACACCGCTCCCGCCGCAGCAATGCTGTTCCACGGCTGGTTCACTGTCGGCGTTGCCGTCGGGTTGAAGTACACATCCACCCAGAAATCATCGGTCACGGCGGCGTTACCCTGATTTTGCAGCGTCACCGTGATGCCGTTGCTGCCGGTGCTCAAGCCGGTGATGACCAGATCCGGGGCGGAGACAAAGTTTTTGACGATGAGCGGGAAGTAGATGTTACTGATTTTTTCTATCGTCACCACCACCGTGTCGCTGCCAACCAGGGTGCCGGTATCGGTTACGGTCAGGGTGAAGGTCAGCACAGTTTCTTCGCTGGGGGCGGTGAAGGTGGGGCTGATGGCGCTACTGTTGCTGAGCGTCACCGAGGGATTACCGCCGGTTTGCCGCCAGCCGTAGGTGAACGCGTCGCCGTTGGGGTCACGACTATCCGAGCCGTCAAGCTGCACTTCTTTACCCTGCGTGACCGTCTGGTCGTCGCCGGCATCGGCCACAGGGGATGCTTCTTCGATGGTCAGCCCGGCCTTGCCGGTGTTGTTGGTGGCGTCGCTGTCGCCGGTGGCGGTAATCACCGCAGTGTTGGTGATGATGCTGCCCGCGGCCAGCGGCTGGGTGAGCACGCCGGTCAGGGTGATGACCCCGCCTGCGCCGGCGCTGAGGTCGGCCACCTGCCACACAAAGTTGGGAGCCGCGCCGGTTGGGGTGATCGTCACCCCGCTGCTGATGACGCTGACATTAGTAACGCTGACCGGCACGCTATCGGTGATGACCACGCCGCTGACAAGCCCGTGACTGGCGTTGGAGAAGCTGAGGGTGTAGGTGATGCTGTCGCCCGGTTTGGCGGTAGTCGGCGAGACCGTTTTTGTGAGGCTCAAGTCAGGTTCGTTCAGCCAGACGGTGTTCGGTTCGCCGCTGCCGCCTTCGGTGTTGTTGGTCACAAAGGCATCCATGTCGCCGTCGCCGTCCAGGTCGCCCAGACCGACGCTGAAGCTGTTGTGGTTGCTCAAACTTTGCCCGGCGTCGCTGAAGGTGCCGCTGCCGTTGTTAAGCCAAACGGTGTTGCCGCCGCTATTGCTGTTGACCACAAAGGCGTCCATGTCGCCGTCGCCGTCCAGGTCGGCCAGGGTGGCGTCGCGGCTGGAGTTGTTGCCCAGGCTCTGGCCGCTGTCGGTAAAGGTGCCGTTGCCATTGTTGAGCCAGACCAGGTTGGGGTTGGGATGACCGTTGGCAATAAAGACATCCAGCTCGCCGTCGCCGTCCAGATCGGCCAGGTCCAGCCCTTCGGCGTTGCTGCCGGATAGTGTGCCGCCGTCGCTGAACGCGCCGCTGCCGTCGTTGAGCCAGATGCGATGGTTACTGCCATAATTGACCACCACCGCGTCGGGGTCGCCGTCGCCGTCCAGATCGCCCAGCCTCACATCGCGCCCCTGCGCCGAGCCGCCCAGGCTTTGCCCGCTGTCGCTGAAGGTGCCGTTGCCATCGTTGAGCCAGACTTTGTCATCGGTCTGATTATTGGTCACAAAGGCGTCCAGGTCGCCGTCGTTGTCCACATCGACCAGGTCTACCCCAAAGCTGTTGGGCGTTCCCAGCGATTGACCGCTGTCGGTAAAGGCACCGCTGCCGTTGTTGAGCCAGACCCGGTTGCCGCCATCATTGGTGATAAAGGCATCCAGGTCGCCGTCGTTGTCCACATCGCCCAGCGCCACATCGCGGCTGTTGGCGCTGCCCAGCGATTGACCGCTGTCGGTAAAGCTGCCGCTGCCGTCGTTGAGCCAGACCCGGTTGACCCCGGAATGGCTACCGCCGTTGCCGTTGGCCACAAAGGCGTCCAGGTCGCCGTCGCCGTCCACATCGCCCAGGGCCACGTCAAAGCTGTCGTTTTGGGCCAGCGATTGCCCGCTGTCTGCAAAGCGACCGAAGCCTTTTGTCACCGCCGCGTTGAACTGCCACTGGGCGGTGGTAAGCGAGCGCGTACCGGTGATGTCGGTAGTGTGGTTGGTGGCGATGGCGTAGACCAGTTCGCCGGGGAAGAAATCGGCTGCGGGGTCAACCGTGACCACGTTATCCACCACGCCGTGCGAGCCGGTGAGCAGACCACGTTGCATCGAATGAACCGCTACGGTTTGGCTGGTGACGCTGGCCGAATCGATGTCGGCGCTGTAGGTGAGTACCACGCTGCTATCCAATGGCGCGTCTACCTCGTTGCGGACCGGGCTGAAATCGGTGAGGGCAGGGGCAGGTTGGTTGAGATGCACCATGCTTTGCGCACTGTTTTTGACCGTAACCAAATCCAGGTCGCCGTCGTTGTCAACGTCGCCCCAGGCCAGGCTGGTGGTGCTCTCGGTGCTGGCGTCAACCGCAATGCCCGCGCCAAAGGTGCCGTCGCCGTTGTTGGGGTAGATGGCGTTCTGGTCGTCGAACATGCCGCCGTCGTTACCCACGGCCAAATCCAGGTCGCCGTCGTTGTCCCAGTCGCCCCAGGCCAGGCTGACGGTGGCATCGCTGCCGGAACCTACGTTGATGCCCGTGCCAAAGGTGCCGTCGCCGTTGTTGGGGTAGACGGTATTTTGTTCCAGCGTGTTGCCCACGGCCAGGTCAAGGTCGCCGTCGTTATCCCAGTCGCCCCAGGCCAGGCTGACGGTGGAATCGCTACTGGTGCCGAAGTTGACCGCTGAGCCGAAGGTGCCATCGCCGTTGTTTTTGTAGACCACATTTTGCTCACCGTCGTTGCCTACGGCCAAATCCAGGTCGCCGTCGTTGTCAAAGTCGCCCCAGGTCAGGCTGGCGGTGTAGTCGTTGCCGGGGCCAACGCCAACCGTTGAGCCAAAAGCGCCGCTACCGTCGTTGAGGTAAACCAGGTTGGGCTGGTTCATACTGTTGCCCACGGCCAAATCCAGGTCGCCGTCGTTGTCAGCATCGCCCCAGGCCAGGCTGAAGGCATAGCCACTGCCGCCGCCAAAGTTGACTGCCGCGCCAAAGGTGCCGTCGCCGTTGTTGGGGTAAACGGCGCTCTGACCTTCATTCCCCACGGCTAAATCCAGGTCGCCGTCGTTGTCCCAGTCGCCCCAGGCCAGACTGCGGGTTCTGTCGTTGCCGGGGCCAACGTTGACCGCCGTGCCAAAGGAGCCGTCGCCGTTGTTGGGGTAAACCGCGTTTTGCCCGCCTTTACTTCCCACGGCCAAATCCAGGTCGCCGTCGTTATCGTAATCGCCCCAGGCCGTGGTGACGATGGCGTCACTGCTGGAGCCAAAATTAACCGGCGTGCCGAGGTTGCCCCAGCCTTGCGTCACCTCCGCGTTAAACTGCCACTGGGCGGCCACGGCGTGCGTGCCGGTGATGTCGGTGGTGCGGGTGGTGGCGATGGCGTAGACCAGTTCGCCGGGGAAGAAGTCGCCCGCCGGGTTAACGGTGAGTACCGCGCCGTTGTGGTTGGGCGTTTGGGCAATCAACCCGCGTTGCATGCTGTGGATCGCCACGCTCCGGCTGGTAACGGTGGCGGCGCTCAGTTCGACGCTGTAGGTGAAGACCACGTTACTTGCCAGTGGCGCGGTAATGACGTTGCGGGCCGGGCTGAGGCCGGTGAGCTGCGGCAAGGGTGGGCTGTTAACGTAAACCACGTTTTGCTCGCCATCATTGCCCACCGCCAAATCCAGGTCACCGTCGTTGTCAAAGTCACCCCAGGCCACGCTGGTGGTGGTGTCGCTGCCGGGGCCAAAGTTGACCGCCGCGCCGAAGGTGCCGTCGCCGTTGTTGGGGAAGACGGCGTTTTGGCTACTGTTGCCCACGGCCAGATCCAAATAGCCATCGTTGTCCCAGTCGCCCCAGGCCACGCTGTCGCCGTAGTTGCTGCTAATGGTAACCGCCGTGTCAAAGGTGCCGTCGCCGTTGTTGGGGTGAAGGTAAGTCTGCCCGTCAGTGTTGCCCTCGGCCAGGTCCAGGTCGCCGTCGTTATCAAAGTCACCCCAGGCCACGCTGTAGGTACTATCATTACCGGGGCCAAAGTTGACCGCCGTGCCAAAGGTGCCGTCGCCGTTGTTGGGGTAAACCGCGTTTTGCCCGTTGTTGCCCACGGCCAAATCCAGGTCGCCGTCGTTGTCCCAGTCGCCCCAGGCCACGCTGGTGGTACTATCATTACCGGGGCCAACATTGACTGCTGTGCCAAAGGAGCCGTCGCCGTTGTTGGGGTAGACCGCGTTTTGACCGTTGTTGCCCACGGCCAGATCGAGGTCGCCGTCGTTGTCCCAGTCGCCCCAAGCCACGCTGTAGGTACTATCATTACCGGGGCCAAAGTTGACCGCCGTGCCAAAGGTGCCGTCGCCGTTGTTGGGGTAAACCGCGTTTTGCCCGTTGTTGCC
>Ga0180429_10005505_pt1 | contig 10046 bp, 10 predicted proteins | sample SS_ome_FD_132428 | JGI IMG/M metagenome (GOLD analysis project Ga0180429, IMG submission 132428) | Hypersaline lake sediment archaeal communities from the Salton Sea, California, USA - SS_1_S_1 metaG | ecosystem: Environmental > Aquatic > Non-marine Saline and Alkaline > Hypersaline > Sediment ...
CGACCAAAGGCGGTGTCATCGCTCTTACCAGAGCGCTGGCCATCGAATGGGCGTCCTGCAATGTGCGTGTCAACGCCATCAGTCCGCAGGTGGTGCAGACGGATATGACCAAAGGACGGCTGTCAAAAGCCGGTGAATATGAAAAAGACGTGCGCCGCATTCCCCTGGGACGGCTGCTGCGGGCAAAAGATTTACAAGGGGCGGCGATTTTTCTGGCATCAGACGCCTCCGCCATGGTGACAGGCCATATTCTGCATGTCGACGGCGGATATCTGGCGGCATAACAAAACACATTTTATGATTCGTGTTAATGGGAGGTAAGGACCATGAAGTTGAGATTCGGTGATCAGGAGGTGCAGATTGATCTGCTTGAAGCGCAGGCGCCGGAAACCGTTGCGGGCATCCGCGGCCTGCTGCCGTTTAAAGCCCACGCCGTGCATTCCAAATTTGCCGGCTACGAAATTATGATCCCCATTCCGGCGGTGCTTGAACGCGAAAATCAGGTGGAAAACGTCGGCCCCGGTGATGTCGGCTATTACATGGATAATGGTATTCTTTGTCTTTTTTACGGCGAGATCGACCCTTTTGCCGCGGTCAATCTGGTGGGAAAAGTCTCCGCCGGCCTGGATGCGCTGGGAGAATTCGGAACCACGCTTTTGCAGGACGGTCCGCAACGCGTTTACCTCAGCCAAACATGAACCCCGGTAAGACAAGGAGACATGATGAACGAATTAGAACCGACAATCCAAAACATTGAAGTCATGAGCCGGAGCATCTGGGACATGGATCAGGAGCCGCAGGCTGTCGCCGCCTTGAAAAAAAAGCGCTTTACACCGAGCGGAACCGTTCCTTCAGTGCTCTACGCCTGCTTTGACGTCGCCAACGGCTCCAGTTATCTCGTCATCGCGCGCGACATGCTGCAGGATCCGCAGAACGGCCTCAAGGAGTGCGCGGCGCTGCTGCATAAATTTTTCAGCGGCATGGCCGGCCGCTATGCCACATGGGGTCTTGAGGACATCGCCGCTCAGCTGCGGGCGGCATTAAAGGGCCTGGGTGATGTTGCCGATCGTGACGTGCTGCTGCGGCTGGTTGAAGCCCTGCTGGTTTACAACAACAAATTATGGAACCGGCTGGACATGTGCATTCCCTGGTTTGAATTGGACGAAAACGTCCAGCTGCGCTAATTGCCGCTGACCGCTGACATGTTTACCGGGATTTGCAAATGGTGAAAACCAAGGGAAGAAAACGGTTTGACCTTTCAGAGAAAACGGCCCTTGTCACGGGCGGCTGCAGCGGCATCGGCCACGCCATTGCACTGGGCTTGGCCGATTACGGTGCCCGCGTCGTCCTGGCGGATATCGCTCCTGAAAAAACGGGCCGCCGCGCTGTGTCGGAAATTGAAAGCCAAACACGGTCCAAAGGATGTTACATCCGCACCGACATAACCCGGCGCGCCCGGGTCCAGGCGATGGTCGCTGAAACCCTGTCCCATTTCCACCGCCTCGACATTCTGGTCAACAGCGCCGCGGTCGTTCAACGCGCACGCCCCGAAGAAACGGCGCCAGAAAAGATAAGAATCCAGGTGGATGTCAACCTGATCGGTCTCTTCTACTGCTGCCAGGAAGCCGGCAAGGTCATGCTGAAAAACAAGCATGGCAGTATCATCAACATCTCCTCCACGGACGCGGACGCCGGTGTTCCCAACGTCGCCGTGTATGCTGCAACCAAAGGCGGCGTCAATGCGTTGACGCGTGCGCTGGCCGTTGAATGGGCCCCAAGCGGCGTGCGGGTCAATGCCATCAGCCCCTGTGTCGTAGAAACCGACATGGTGAAGCCCGTACTTGAAAATAAGGGCCGGCGGCGGATGATCGAAGCAAACCTTCCGCTGGGCATTTCCAGACCGGCCGATTTTCAGGGACCCGCTGTTTTTCTCGCCGCGGATGCATCTTCCATGGTGACCGGCCACATCCTCCACGTGGATGGCGGCTATTTGGCAAAGTAAACTTCAACCCAACGTCCAATTGGGCGTTGCAACCTACTGCAAAGGAGGCCTCATGAAAAAATCACCGTTTTTTTCAACCGTTTTCCTGCTTGTGTTTGCAGCCGCGGCCTGCGTCGCCGCCATGGGCATCGTCCATTCGGCCGCAGCCGCCGACCACCCATACGGCGGTGTGATGGTGGTCGGCTGGACCCAGGAGCCGAAGCATTTGTTCCCTTCAATGGAAGCCACCATCCAGGCGGGGATGCTGCACCGCGCCGGCTTGTATGAAACACTAGTCGGATTTTCGCCTGATTTGAAACCTGTACCCTTTCTGGCAAAAAGCTGGCAAACAGAAGACGGCGGCAAAAAGTGGATTTTCAATCTGGTCGACAAAGCCAAGTGGCATGACGGAAAACCGCTGACCGCCGCGGACGTAAAATTCACCATCGAATACGTCAAAAAAAATCAGCTCTCTTCGGCGCTGCCTTATGTCGCCGACATCAGCCGGGTGGAAGCCCCGGATGACACCACGGTGGAAGTCTACTATGACGAGCCGATTGCCGCGGTTTTAAGCAATTTTCAGTATCTCTACATTCTGCCGCAAGCGCACTTCAAAAACATCACCGGAGAGGCGGCGCTTTCCTACACCAATCCGAATCCGGTGGGATCGGGTCCCTTTCGCTTCGTCAACTGGAAGAAATCCAGCGAAATCGTCCTCAAGGCCAACGAAGACTACTGGCAGGGTCGGCCCTATCTGGACATGGTCATCTTCAAGTACTACAATAACAAAAACAGCCTGCTGCTGGCCTTGAAATCCGGTGAGATCCACGCCATCCCCTGGGAAATCAGCGTTATTGCAGCGGAAGAGCTGAAAAAAACAGACAGCATCAAGGTCTCCGTCGACGAGAATATTTATTACCGCTGGATCAACTTCAATGTTTCCGATTTCGGCCAGCAGAACCCGACCCTGCGGGACCGCAGCGTCCGCCTGGCGTTGAACCATGCCATCGACCGCCCCTATCTCTGTGAACTGATTCACTCGGGTTATGTCACCCCCGGCGTGCAGATCGTGCAGCCTTCCCTGAAATTATGGTTCAACAAGGCGCTGCAGCCGTATGCGTTCAACCTCAAACTGGCCAACGACATACTGGACAAGGCCGGGTATACGGACAAAGACGCCGACGGTGTGCGCAAGAGCAAAGACGGTGTGCGCCTCGAATACGACGTATTGACCCTGCAGCGGTTTCCAGAAGAAGTGCGGGCGGCGGAGCACATCCGCGGCACCTGGGAAAAAATCGGGGTGAAGTTGAACATCCAGGTGGTGGACGGCGCCACCATCCTGAGCAAACTCTTCCCCAACTATGAACAGGACATGTATCTCTGGGGATTTGACGGCCGGCCGGACCCGACCTTTATCCTGGGTCTGACGACCACGGCGCAGATCCAGAACTACAACGGCGCCGGCTATTCCAATCCTGTCTTCGATGCGCTCTATGAACTGCAGAAGAAGACCACGGACCTTAAGAGACGACAGTACATCGTCGGCCGCATGCAGTCCATCCTGCACGAAGACGCGCCCCATGCGGTGTTGTACAACATGAGTTCCATCGCGGCTTACAACGCCAATAAATTCGACGGATTCGTACGCATGCCGACCGGCACTTTCAGCAATCTCAACGCCTTCAGTCTGAAAAGTGTTTACGAACTGAAATAACCGGCGGAACCATGCCGTCTGCCGGGAAAATCACCGCCTCGGCAGACGGCTGTTAACAGATAACCGACGGCCGCATCTATGCAACGCTTCATTTTGAAAAGACTGGTCATCAGCCTGTTTCTCATATGGGTGGTCGTGACCTTGAATTTTTTTCTCTTCCGCATTCTGCCGGGAGACCCGGTGCGGTTTCTGTTCAACGATCCGCGCATGACCGAAGAAATCCGTCAGCGGCTTTATGCCAGTTTCGGTTTGGACAAGCCCCTGCCGGTGCAGTACGGGTTGTATCTTCTGAACGCGGCCCGCGGAGAATTGGGAAAATCCTTTGTTCACCTGGAACCGGTGGCAAAAATCGTCGGCGAAAAACTGGTCAACACCATTATTCTGGTGGGCCCGGCCACGTTAATCGCCATCATCCTGGGCAGCCTGCTGGGCGTGGTCATGGCCTACCGGCGCGGGACCACGACGGACACCGGCATTCTGGGCATGGTGCTGCTGTTCTGGGCGACGCCGACCTTCTGGGTCGGACTGCTGATTATCGTCGCCTTCCTTGGCGTACTGCCCACATCCGGCATGTTTGCGCCGGGCGCGAGCTATCTTCCCTTCAGCCAGAAAATCGGCAGCCTCTTGTCCCATCTGATCCTGCCGTTGATCACGCTGTCATTCGCCTTGACCGGTCAGTACGCCATGATCATGCGCAATACGCTGATCGACATTCTCAGCGAGGATTTTATCACAACCGCCAAATCCAGGGGGTTTCGCGACCATTACATCCTGCGCCGGCATGCGGTCCCCAATGCGATGCTGCCGATGACCACGATTATCGCCATCAATATCGGCCTCATCATGGGCGGCGCCGTGCAGACCGAGACGGTTTTCAGCTGGCCCGGCATCGGACGTCTCATGTACGATTCCATTCTCACGCGCGACTATCCGGTGCTCCAGGGTTCGTTTCTGGTAATGGCGGTCTGTATGATCATGGCGAATTTTATCGCCGATATTCTCTATGGCTTTTTTGATCCCCGTGTCCGGTATTGAGACCAGGGTGAACCTGCATGCAAATCGGTAAATTGATCAAGCACAACCTGTCGGGACTGGTCGGACTGCTCGTGCTGGCCGTTTTTGTGGTTCTGTCTTTTTTTCCGCAGATGGCGCCGCACGACCCACACCGCATGGACAAGGATAAAATACTGCAGGGGCCCAGCACCGAACATCTGCTGGGAACCGATGAAGTGGGCCGGGACATTTTAAGCCTTGTCATTTACGGCGCCCGCATTTCCTTGCTCGTCGGATTTTTTGCCGCCGGCATTTCCACCTTGATCGGGGTGACCATCGGGATTTTTTCCGGGTATTACGATCAATCCTGGGGGCAGCCGCTGATGCGCCTCACGGATGTGTTCCTGGCGGTGCCGCAGCTGCCGCTGATGCTGGTGCTGGCGGCCGTGCTGGGCGCCGACATCCTCAATGTCATCGTTGTCATCGGCTGCCTGCTGTGGACCCAGATCGCCCGCATCGTGCGCTCCTACACCCTGACGCTGAAGGAACGGCCTTTTATTGAACGCTGCCACGCCATCGGCTGCAGCAATGCCCGGATTATCTGGCTGCACATTTTCCCCAACGTCCTGCCGCTGGTGTTTGCCAACGCCATTTTGCTGGTCGCATCCGCCATTTATTACGAAGTAACCGTCAGTTTCCTCGGTCTTGGAGACCCGACCCACATCAGCTGGGGCATGATGCTGCACTACGCCTTTGAAAGCGCCGCCATTCTGCGCCGGGCATACTGGTACATTCTGCCGCCGGGCATCTGCATTGTGTTGACGGTATTGAGCTTTACCTTCATCGGGCGGCGGCTTGATGAAATTGTGAACCCGAAACTGCGCCGGAGGTGATGGCGTGGCATTGCTGAGCATTAACAATCTGAGCATTCACTACCGGGCCGGAGAGGGGATCGTCAAGGCTGTTCAGGACGTCTCCCTCTCCCTGGAGCCAAAGCAGACGCTTGGCCTCATCGGTGAAAGCGGCTGCGGCAAAAGCACGATCGCCATGACGCTGCTGCGGCTGCTGCCTTCCAATGCCGTCGTGCAGGCGGGCGCCGTAATGCTGGAAAACCGCGATCTGTTAACGATGGATGCGGCCGAACTGCGGCAGATCCGCGGTGCCCGCATTGCAATGGTCTTTCAAGGCGCCATGAACGCCTTCAATCCCGTCAGGCGGCTTTCCAGTCAGATCGTTGAAGGCATTCGACTGCACCGGCCCGAGATTGACCGCACGCAGGCGCTTAATAAAGCGGCCGGCCTGTTTGATCTGGTCGGCATCGGCGCCGGCAGGGTACACGACTACCCGCATCAACTCAGCGGCGGCATGAAACAGCGGGCGATGATTGCCATGGCATTGTCCTGTGACCCTGAACTGGTGATCGCCGATGAACCCGTCACCGCCCTGGATGTGATGATCCAGGCCCAAATTATTGAGCTGCTGAAAGATCTGCGCCGCAAAATGGGGCTGACATTGATTTTGATCACCCACGACCTTTCGGTGGTGATGGAAGCCTGTGACAGCGTTGCCGTAATGTACGGCGGAAGACTGATGGAAACGGCCGATATCGGCCGGCCCTTCAAACACCCCTACACGCAGAAACTGTTTCAGGCTTTTCCCAACATCGAAAAAAGCCGCGACATCAGCTGGGGCATCCCCGGCGTGCCGCCGGATCTGATCCGACCGCCGCAGGGCTGCCCGTTTGCGCCGCGCTGCGATGCCGCTTTCACCCAATGCCGGAAAAAAATGCCGCCAATGGTCGCCCTGGCGCCCAACCATCAGGTTTGCTGTCATCTGTATCTGGAGGATCAACTGTGAAGCCGCATCTGATGGTCCAGGATCTAAAGGTCTGGTTCCCCTTCACTGATCGGTCGGTCAAACGCCTCTTCGGCGGAGGGAAAAAATATGTCCGAGCGGTGGACGGCATTTCTTTCACCATCCACCGGGGTGAAATTTTTTGTCTGGTCGGCGAATCCGGTTGCGGCAAATCCACTACGGGCAATGCCATTCTGCGGCTGGTTGCGGCCACGGAGGGCATCGTGGAATACAACGGGGTCGATATTCTGTCTCTGCCGCCGCACCGCTTCGCGGACTATCGGCCCAAGCTGCAGAAAATTTTCCAGGATCCCTATGGAAGCCTGAACCCACGGCAAAAAATCCTGGATGTCGTCGGTGAACCGCTCGTCATTCACAAGCGGGTGGAAAACGAAGAAGACAAACGGGAGCGTGTACTGAATGCCCTGGAAGCCGCCGGATTGACACCGCCGGCTCTTTTTATCGACAAATATCCGCACCAGGTTTCCGGCGGACAGCGCCAGCGCGTGGTCATTGCCGGCACCATCGCCCTCAACCCGGAATTCATCGTAGCGGACGAGCCGGTTTCCATGCTGGACGTGTCCATCCGTGCCGGGATCATAAAGCTTCTGCTGGACATGCAGCGCGAGGCGGGCCTGTCCTACCTTTTTATTACGCATGACTTGTCGCTGGCCTGGATGATCTGCAACCGCATCGCCGTCATGTATCTCGGCCGCATTGTGGAAATCGGGCCGCCCGATACCATCATTCACCAGGCCTCGCACCCTTACACCCGGGCCCTGGCGTCGGTCATACCGGTGCCGGATGCGTCGGCCGCCCGACGTAAAATCATCCTGGAGGGCGACATCCCCAGTCCGGTGGACATCCCGGACGGCTGTCGGTTTTATTCGCGATGCTATGAACGTATTCCCGAATGCCGGCAGACAGCCCCTGAACTGCGTGAGTGCGCCCCCGGCCACTGGGTGGCGTGCAACAGGATATAGCAGCGCCGGAAAGCGGCGTTGCTGATGATGCTGGACAAATGGAATGAGGAGTTTTCAATGCGTATCCAAGATATTAAAAAGATTGCGGTTATGGGCGCCGGCGACATGGGGCACGGCATCGCCGAGGCGGCGCTGCTCGCCGGCTACAATGTCTCCATGCGGGACCTTAACCCGGAATGTGTGCAAACCGGTTTCAACAGAATTAAAAAAAGTCTGGAAAAACTGGTCGAAAGGCGGAAGATTACAGCCGGCGACCGCCGCACAATGCTCGCCAACCTGGACGCTGTCGTAGGCCTGGACAGGGCCGTCAGCGATGCGGATGTTGTCATCGAGGCCGTCCCTGAAATACTGGATTTAAAACATCGGGTTTTCCGGTCCGTGGACCGCGCGGCGCCGCCGCATGCCGTTCTGGCATCCAACACGTCCAATATGCGCATCACCGAAATGGCGGCCGCAACCCAACGCGCCGATCAGGTCGTCGGCATGCACTTTTTCAACCCCGTGGTTCTGATGAAACTGGTTGAAATTGTAAAGGGAGACAAGACCAGCGAAGCCACGATGCAGGTCGCCGCCAACCTGGCGCTGCGTCTGAAAAAAATTCCGATCCGGGTGGAAAAAGATACCATCGGCTTTATTGTCAACCGGGTCAACGCACCCAACACCATTCTTCTGGGTCTTATGGTTGAAAACGGCTGGGCAACCCCCGAAGAAATCGACGCCAAAATGAAAAGCGTTGGCATGCGGATGGGACCGCTTGAGCTGATGGATTATGTCGGCCTGGACGTGGTTTATCACAGCAGCCTTTATTTTGCTGAGCGGTTGTCGCCCGAGTTTGCACCGCCGCAATGGCTGAAGGCGAAAATTGACGCCGGTTGCCTGGGGAAAAAAACAGGAAAGGGAATTTATGACTGGTCGCAAGGCAGACCGGTCATAAATCCATCCAAAGCCAAAGCGGATTTCGACCCGACGGATTTGCTGGCCATCCAGGTAAATGAAGCCACCAAATTGCTGGAAGAAAAGGTGGTGAAAAACACCGCTGTGATCGATCAGGCGATCGTCTATGGAACCGGCGCCGCCGGCCCCTTTGCGCTCGCCAGAAAAATCGGGTGTAAACAAATAGCGGATCGATGCAAAGCGCTCTCAAAACGTTACGGCATTAAAACCTTCGACCCCACCCAGACATTGCAGCAGGGTGATATTGAAATACCAAATAGATGACGTGGTCCTGCTCTGCAAGGCCAATTCGTGTTGATTCGTGTCCATTCGTGGTTTTTTGTCCGCGTGCATAGCCCTACTGCACGCCCAGAATCCACCCCTCCACCAGCCCCAGGGCGCGCTGCGCCAAATCCAGCGGGGGGTTGAAAAAACCGGACAGCGTGCCGTGGCGGTCGGCGCGGCGCATCCACTCCGCGGCGGCATACGCGTCGTGCTGGTCGGCGGTGCGATCCCGACGCTCAAAATCCCCACGGCAGAGAGAAGGGTAAATCTCGGCAAGCACCGACCGCTGGGGTGGGATGTCCCAGCCGTCGAACGGCCAGAAATGGACGCGGTCGCCCACCCGCCGCCGCAGATAGCGCAGCCAGGGCAGGCCGGCGTGGGTGGACTTGGCCACCGACCCCGGCACGTCGAAGTGGAAGACCGACTTGGCCCCGGCCCGCTCTTCGGCCAGGCGGCGCCAGCGGGCGCTGCCGGTGCGGGCGGCGCCCTTGCCGCACACGCCTTCGCGGACAAAGTTCACATACGTCCTGTCCTCATCCGTAGGCCAGTGCCGCTGAAAGTCGTCCAGAAAGTCGGACCAGTCGAGCGACAGTTGATAGGCCTCGAAATAGGGCAGCGGAAACGAAAAGCTGTGATCGATGCCCGCCAGGGTGGGCACCGGCTCTTTAAACCGCTCAACCAGCCACGCGGCGATGCCCCGCCGCGTCCAGTACTTGCGCGGACTCGGCGGCGGCGGCACTTCGACGGCTTCCTGCCGCGGCGACGCCACGTAGATGCGCAGCCCCTTCAGGCTGGTGACGGGCGCTGCGGCGCCGGAGTAGTCGATGCCGATATAGCGTCGGAACAGGGGCATAAAAGCGGCCCATTACCTTTCGATTAAACCCTTGAACCATAGAACCCTTTTTCACATCCGCCCCCTTCGATCTCCCGGACCGCTGTTGCGAGCGCATCTTTGCGGTGCAATTTTTTCCCGACCGCGGCGGCATTGGCCGTCCATTCCCTGCGCGTTACGACGTCCTCTATGGCCCGGGCAAGTCTTGCCGCGGTCAGCCTGGACCGCCAGATGGGTTTGGGACCCAGTCCGGCCAAAAGAATGCGATGCCCCCAGTAATACTGATCCAGCACATGGGGCACGATAATCTGGGGAACCCCGCTGATGGCCGTCGTGGCGGTCGTGCCTGCCCCGCCGTGATGAATCACCGCCGCAACACGCGGGAAAAGATCCCTGTGCGGATATTTTCGAATGAAGAACACGTCTTCAGCCGCTGAGAACGGTGACGGTTCGTCCCAGAACTTGGCGACG
>Ga0180429_10005506_pt1 | contig 10045 bp, 5 predicted proteins | sample SS_ome_FD_132428 | JGI IMG/M metagenome (GOLD analysis project Ga0180429, IMG submission 132428) | Hypersaline lake sediment archaeal communities from the Salton Sea, California, USA - SS_1_S_1 metaG | ecosystem: Environmental > Aquatic > Non-marine Saline and Alkaline > Hypersaline > Sediment ...
GAGGCAAGACCCACCGTGTAGAAGTCCTTGCCGAACGTCTCGTATGAGGCCTTGCAGTTGAACGGGCCGACGCGGACTTCCCGGAGCTCGGTCTTGAACCCGTTCGGCCTCGGGTCGGAATCGTCCCAGAGATGTCCCGAGGTGTTTCTCCCGATCTCTGACACCCAGGTCACCCTGCCGAACCTGGCGAGCGGCTCGAGCAGCTCGCCGACCGCGAATTCGGCGTCGAACGCGAACATCTCGTCGAACTGGGATTGCCCGCCCTGGAAGGCGGTCGCGTTGAAGTCCTTCCTCGCGTAGGTCGCGCCGAGTGCGATGTTATCCTCGAGGAAGTTGCGGGTGAGTCGCGCGCCCCGGTAGTCGTCGGTGCTGCTCGTCAGCGTGTCGCCGTCGGCCGCACCGGGATAGAGCTCCTGCTCGCTCGGCGTGAGGGTCGACCAGGCGCTGTCGAAGTAGTCGCTCCTCTCGCTGACGAAGGCCGCGCCGCTGAATCCCTGGACGTCCCAGAAGTCGACGCGGACTCCCTGGGCCCGGGGGCCCCAGTCGTCGTGCTTGACGACGCCGGAGTTGACCACCTCGAGAAGCGGTTCGTTCAGCCAGAAGCGGTCCTGGCCCGCGAAGACGTGGGCCTCGAAGTTCGAGACCCGGTAGTGCATGTGGGTCTCCTTGAGGAAGAACTTCGTGTCCTTGAAGTCGTCGACCCAGCGGTTCGACTCCCCGGCGATCTTGAGATAGCTGTCGATCCCGCCCCACGGACTCGTCTTCAGCCGGAACTCGGTGTAGATCTTCGGGTTGTCCATGTTCCAGCTCGGGTCCCCGCCCCCGCTCGACCGGATCTCGGTCATCATCTCCGTGTAGCCCTCGAGAGTCGTCACGGCCCGTGCCGGATGCCCCGAGAGCGCGATCGCGCCTACCAGAACGACGATCCCGAGTACCCTCATCAGGATCCCCCCCGTCTTGCCAGTCACCGGATGCTCCTTCGCGTCGGCCCGCGCGTCAGCTGCGCGGGGTCCCTACCATGTCAGGATCGCCGAGAGCCGGTAGAAGCTCCCGATCCGGCGCTCCGAGAGGAGCGCGACGTCGATTCTGACCGGGTCGGCCTTGAGGCCGAGTCCGGCGGTGTTCCGCCCCTCGTTCATTCCCGCGCGCAGCGCGAACACGTCGAAGAACCAGATCTCCGTTCCGAGATTGAGCGTGTTCTTCCCGTCCCAGTAGTCGGGCACGTCGGACCGCACGCGCCACTCGGCGGTCATCAGCATGACCTCGCGGAAGATGTAGGAACCCCCGATGCGAAGCTCGCCGTGGATGGGGTCGAGGTCGGCATCCGCCGTGCTGGAGATGAGCTGCAGCTCCGGCTCGCCGATGTTGCGGTAGGTGGCGCCCACGCGCCACTGGTCGCGCCCGCAGAGGACGCCGATGTCACCGGAGAAGGCCTGGTCGCCACCGGCCTCGAAGTAGGGGTCGTTGTAGTAGTCGTAGCCGGGAGCGTCGATCGAGAACCGCTTGAGCGTCACGCCGGCCGAGAGGCCCTCGAGGGGCGTCGCCGCGCCGAAGCCGGCGAGGAGCGTGTCCTCGTTGTAGAGCTCGGAGGCTCCCGTCCGCATCCACCCCAACCCGTACCCGCGGCCGCCCGAGCCGTACGAGGCCATCACGGCGTCCTCCGACAGCCCGTCGACGTCGTAGACGCTCGTCCGCATACCGAAGACCTGGAAGCCCTCGAGGCCCGCCAGCCCCGCGGGGTTCCAGTAGAGAGCCGTCACGTCGTCGGCGACGGCGACGAACGCGCCGCCCATTCCCATCGCCCGCGCTCCGGTCTCGACCTCGACGAAGTTCGCCGACGCGCCGGCAGCCACGAGGAGGAGCACCGCGAGAGCGAATCCTGGAACTCGCATCATGAAACCCGTCCTTCGTTACTTGATCACCACGACCGGGCGGTTGATCCGTTCGAACGTCGGCTCGGTCTTGAATCGCGCCTCGATGCGCATGACGTAGATTCCGTACGGTACGACGTTCCCGTCCTCGTCGGTACCATCCCATTCGATCTGGACCGGCATCCTCCCGATGAAGTTGGTCGCCGCCTGGAAGTAGAGGCGGCGCGCGAGCCGTCCGGCCAGATCGTAGAACTCGATGTTCACGTAGTCGGCCTCACGGCCGAGATAGAACGTCACCGTCGTCTCGTCGTAGTAGCCGTCGCCGTTCGGCGAGAACGGATTCGGCTCGGCGAGGACTCCGGAGAGGCCGTCGCTGTCTCCGGTGTCGAGGTCGTCCCAGTGGAAGAGACCGAACCGGCCGAACTCGTCGAGTCCTGCGGTGACGACGATGTTGCCCGACGGGTCGGGCATGCCGCCCTTCAGGATCCACCGCTCCGTCTCCGGGAACCACGAGAAGATGCCGAGCTGGTCCTCGTCCAGTCCGGCGACGTCCTCCTGTGAGTAGTGAAGGAGGAGCCACAGCGGCCAGTCGATGTCGACGATCTCGCGGCTTCCGTTCTCGAGCCGGATGTCCCTGGCGACATCGGCGAACGTCATGTCACCGCGGATTCCGGAGATGTCGATCTCGCTTCGGGCCTTCGGCTCGAGGACGAGGTCGAGTGGCCCTGCGTCGTAATCGTATCCGGCCTCGATGGCGACGATCGTCCCGTCCTGGAAGATGAACAGGCGGTCCTCCTCGAGCGGAAGCAACGTGTCGATACGGGCGTAGACCTGCGACTCGGCCCACGGCTCGGGAACCGCTATGTCCTGCTGCGCGGACCAGATGCTGTTCTCGTTCGGCGATGCGTCCACGGCATTGATCGCTCCGACGATCACGCGGGCATCGCCCGTCTTGTTCAGCGTGACGACGTTCGCGCTCGTCGCGATCTCCTGGCGGGTGAGGTCGGCCGCCCAGAGGTCATCTGCCAGATTGACCATCCTGACGCTGCCCCCGGAGCCCGGCTGCCCGACCGGGAACCAGTGGAAGATCGCCTCCTCGACGCCCGTCACGTCCGTGATGGTGGTCCACAGGACCGCCGGGGCTCCGTCCAGAGCCACCCAAGGGACGTGCTCGACGTCCGGATCGCCCTCGAACGGCGAGATGATCGGCGGCGAGATGTCGAGCGCAAAACTCGCTTCGAGAACGCAGGCGACCTGGTTGTTCGCGAAGCGTCGCTCGGCCTCCGCCGTCGTATAGTCGAGCATCTCTTCCTGTGTGCGCCCCGCCTCGTGGCTCGCGCCCGCCGAGACCGCCACGTCCATGATGTTCGGGTCGCGCTCGCGGTTGCCCTCGCCGTCGCGGCCTCCGCCGATCTGCCACTCGCTGGTGTTGGCGTTGACCCACCGGACGCCGCCCAGGTTCTGGTCGTTCGAGTCGCCGTCGTGCGACCCCAGCGTCACGATGATGTCCCACTCCTGGAGGCTCGCGTTGTCCTCGTCGAGGTCCTGCCCGAAGAGCTCACGATCGACGCGGATGTCGACGTAGTTCTCCTCGTGATCGTTGCAGAGCCGGATCTCGTCGTCGTTCTTGTAGAGCCCCCAGCTGGCGATCGAGTTCGCGCCGTTCGAGATCGCGAACCACTTGCCCCACCCTTCGACGGAGATGCCGTAGTCCCACGCGTCGACCGCGGCGATGTCGACGTACCGGCTGGGGAAGCCGCTCGTCGCGCCCTCACCCTCCTTCGCGTCGATGTAGATGCCGATCTGCTGGAGGTTCAGGTCCGTGCGGTTCTCGTTGTCGCAGGTCTGCTCGCTCGGCTGGGGCGCACCCCAGTCGGCCGCGCCGGCCTCCTGATGGCTGACGAGGTCCTGGATCGAGACGCGGAAGACGAGCCAGTCGCCGTCGGCGAAGATCTCGACGTTCGTGATGTCGAACGAGCCTGGGCGGAAGACGTAGTTCGTCGGGTACTCGTAGTAGAGACCGTCGACCTGCTCACCCGGGTTGTCGGTCCCGCCGTTCGGTCCGTGGTCGTCGTCGACCGGATCGGAGAACTCCCTGAGGGCGACGGCCGGATTGTCGACCGTGACGTCGATCCCCAACTGCGCGACCGCCACGTTCTCGACGTCGCGGGCGGTCACGTAGACGGTGTGGGCGCCATCGGAGGCCGACGCGCGGAGCGTGTCGGCCGCGGTGTAGACGCCGTTGTCCGCCGTCTCGTCCGGAATGATCCCGTCGTCGTACATCCGCGTGAATCCTGAGCCGCCGAGCTCCTCGAGATCGATGAAGACGTCACCGATCCCGCCGCCCCCGTCGGTTACCTCGGCCGTGTAGGTGATCAGGTCTCCCGGCCGTCCCTCCGAAGGCGTGGCCTCGCCGTCCGACAGGACCGGCGGCGGATTGCCCTCGACGACGACGTAGAGGGTATACTCGGAGAGCGTGACCGGGTTCGTCGCGGTCTCCCACCACTCGCCCGTGTCCGGGGCCATGTCGTGCGTCGCGTCGTCGGGCACAGAGTCATACGCCGTCCGCTTCTCGCCGTCGGTCTCCTGCATCAGGTACGCCTGCAGACGCAGTGTGTCGCCGACGTCGGCCTCGATGACCGAGAGCGGAACCTCGAAGTGAGCGGCCGCCTGGTCCTTGTACGACAAGCCCTGCTCGACCGTGTTGACGCCCTCGGCCCAGCCGATCCGCCACTCCTCGTTGATGAAGTCGTAGTGATACCACTCGCCCGCCTGGAACTTCCGGAGGTCGCCGTAGTCGTTCGCGGCGTACTTGTACGTGAAGCAGTACTCCGGGAGAAGGGCGTGGCCGTAGTTGATCGGGAAGCCGAACGGGTCGGTCGTGCCGCCCGCGGCGTCGTGCGCGGAGTCGATGAGAAGAGCCAGATGGATCCCGTCCCAGTTGGACGCGAAGTCGAGCTTGACCGCGAGCGCGTCGTCGACGACGGAGGCGTTCATGATCGTCAGATCGACGCCCTCGTCGGCGTTGTGGTCGGCGTCGGACTCCGGAGCCTGCTCGCTGACGGCGAGGATCGTGGCGTCGATCGGCACGTAGACCGGCTCGATGTCCAGACCGGCGGCCTCTCCGGAGAGTTCGAAGATGCCGTACGACGCGCCGGCGGTCAGAGATCCCGTCGCCGTCCCGTCGGCGCCGGTCACGATCGGCGTATCGAGCGCGGCCACGAGCGCCGGTGGATCGGCCTCGAGTTCGACCGAGACCCCCTGCTGCGCCACCGTGTTGCCCCACTCGTCGACGACCTCGGCAGTCACCGTTCCGCTCTCGCCGGCCCGCAGCGCCGGCGGCGAGATCGACAGCTCGACTCCCGCCGCCTCGCCCGGCTCCAGCGTGATGGTCAGCGTGTCGACGTCGATGTTCGCGTAGGCCGACGCCGGGTCCAGCGACGCCGTCACCGTCGCCTCTCCCGCCACCAGACCGGAGAAGTCCAGCTCGAAGCGCCCGTTGGGATCCGTCATCGGGGAGCTCACGCTGAACTGCCCGCCGACACCGCCGGCGATCATGCTCACGGGAACCTCTCCGACCTTCGCGTCGTTCCCGGCCGCATCCCTGAGCTGGCCGGTGATCCGCGCCGCGCCGGTCCCCACTCCGATCTCGCTCAGGTCGGTCGTCAGAGCGAGCTTCGTCGGCGCAGACTGATGGATCCCCACCTCGAGCACTCCCTCGATGCCGTCGCGACCCGCGACAACCCGGAGCACCTCGAGCGAATCGCCGCTCACGAGGAACGGCGCGCGTGCGCCGTCGAACATCGCCGCCGTGAGCATCGCGTCCACGAGCTCGGACGTGTCCGCCGCCGCGAAGATGACGTTCCCCTCGGCCGCGAAGGCGGGATCGAGCTTCGTCGCGGACAGCATCACGCTGTCCTGAGCAGAGGCGTCCCAGTAGGCGACGCGGTCGTCGTCGTCGCGCGGCTCGACCCACGCTGCGGCGTAGTAGTAGATCGTGTCGCCCGGCAGGCTGACCGTCGTCGATACCCCGGAGATGTCCACGGTGTCGGCGTCGGTGAACGCGTACTTCGTCGCGACGACCGCCGGGAGCTCCAGAAGACCGACGTCGGTCGTATCGCCGCCGCTGATCACGACGCTGTCCTTCACGGCCGCCTCGTATCCCTTCGCCGCCGCCTCGACGATCCACGTCCCGTCGATCACGGTGGCAATCGAGAAGGGACCCGTTCCGCCGGCGATGACCGCCGGGCCGTCCCCGCCGGTCTCGCCCGTCGTCACGTCGTAGATCGTGACTGTCACGTCCTGGGCGGGACCGCCGGAGAGCGCGACCTCACCGTCGATCCGCCCCGTGACCTTGATCAGGTCGAAGTCGAGCCAGTCGAACTCGTCGCCGTCGGCGATCGAGATATCCATGTACGTCCCACCCAGATAGGACGGCGCCGCGGCGGTGATGTCGTAGGTGCCCGGGGGGACAGTCATCGTGTATTCGCCGCCGCCCGGATCGGTGTTCTTTGACGCGACGGCCACGCCCACTTCGTACGCCGTCACGGTGGCGACGGTCGTCGAGTCGGACGGGTCATCCAGGGTCACGAATCCGGAGATCGTCCCGAGAGGCGGGTAGCCCTCGTCGGGCACGCCGTCGCCGTTCTGGTCGACCGGGATCTCGACGAACTCGTCGAGATCGGTCGTCGCGTTCCACGGCGTCGACGGGTTCGACTCGACGCCGGTCGACGAGTTCGGAAGGGCGTCGTAGGCGCCGGAGCCGTCGCCGCCGACGACCGTCCCGATGAAACGGAGAACCGTCCCTTGCGGAACCACTCCCTCACCCAGACCGTACAGCGAGTTCCACGGGAAGGTGGCCTCGACGTGCTTGAATCCGGGATTGCACGACGTGTAGACGCCCTCGACGTCGGTCGTCGCCGTCGGGTCGCTGCAGTGCTTGACATCGAACGTCGTCGGCAGATTCCAGCCGCCCATGATGACGTCCGCGCCCATCGTGCTGAATGTGATCGCTCGGGCGTAGAAGTCGGCGCCGGAGAAGTCGGTCGCACCGGTGATGCCGCTCTGGCCGTCCGTGTCGATGAAGAGGAGGTAACCGTTCCCGTAGCCGCCCGGCCCGTTAACGGTCCTGATGCCGACGTAGAGGTTGTCGGCGTCCCACGTGACATAGAGGTCGACGAGGTCGCCGTCCGAGGAGCCCCAGCGGTTGTCGTTGTTGGGGTCGCGGTGGGCGAGCTCGTCGGCGTCCCAGTCGTTCTCGTTCACCTGAACGCGGCCGTTGATGTCCGGCGTGTTGTAGGTCTTCGCCACGAGCCCGCCCGCGGCGAGGACGACCAGGAGGCAGAACACAATCGTGAGGGATCTTCGCATTGTGAGTTCCTTGCGCGACGCCGGCGCCTGCCGGCAACAGGATGCTAACTGAGGAGCCTCTGCGGCTCCCCTGGCACGACTCGGACAACCTTGTATCCGTGGGGGGTGCGACCGCGGCCGGCCGCTCCTTGGCGAAAGAGAGTACCAGCGAATGGGGCTCACGTCAAGAACGTCGGCTCTCCTCGGCCGGACTTGCCGCCTCGTTCCGCGATCCCTTGTTCCCCCGCCCCTCCAGCAGGCGCTCCGCTATGCCGGGCAAGATATCCCCGGCTCGACCCACCAAAGTAGCGTCGATGAGGGCTGAAATCGGGGTGTATCCCGTGTTGACCTCGACGACGAATGCGCCGTTGTGCTTCGCGACCAGCGGAAGCGAGGCCGCCGGTCGGACGACCGCCGACGTTCCGACGACGAGCATGGCGTCGCAGTTCGTGGCGGCCTCGTAGGACGCCTCGTAGGCGTCGATCGGCAGCGGCTCGCCGTACCAGACGACGTCCGGCCGCAGAAGCGCGCCGCACGACGGGCAGCGTGGCGGCAGCGACTCGAGAGGGCACCCGGGAAGATCGCACACCGTCTGTTCCTTCGTGCACCGCGCCCTCCAGATGTTGCCGTGCAGCTCGACGGGGTCGCTGCTGCCGGCGCGGCGATGCAGATCGTCGATGTTCTGCGTGATCAGGAGGAACCGCCGGTAGGCGCGTTCGAGATCGGCGATCGCTTCGTGGGCGGCGTTGGGCTCGACGTCGGAGATGAGCTGCCTTCGATAGTCGTACCAGCGCCAGACGAGTTCCGGATCCCGCTCGAACGCCTCCCCGGTGGCCAGGTCCTCGGCACGGTACTCGTTCCAGAGGCCGTCCTCGCCACGGAATGTGGGCACGCCGCTCTCCTGAGAGACGCCGGATCCCGTGAGGACGACGAGGCGCTCCGCCCGCTTCAGTCGGTCGATCAGCGCCCGGGTGGCGCCGCCGGCGGATTGCATGGTGTGACCCCCTTTCCGGGGATGTCAGGCCGGCTCCCGCGCCGGAGGGGTTATGTGGCGCCCTCGACACCCGCGCCGCGGGCTGGGGCGCGCTCGCGGGAGCGCGAACCGCGCGAGAAGATGAACCCGGCCCGGATCGCCGGGCACCACGTGCACGCCAGACATCGGATGCAGTCGACGCTCCCGACGTCGTTCTGCGGCTCGAGGTCCATGGGGCAGTTCTTCGCGCAGGCGCCGCAGTTCGTGCACAGATCCGGATCGACGGTGAGCCTGTGCATGCTCACCTTGTTGGTCAGTCCGAACAGCGCCCCCAGCGGACAGACGAAGCGGCAGAAGGGGCGCCGCATCATGCCCATCAACAACACGAGGCCCGCGAGGACGACGACCTTGAGACCGAACACGCGCGTCGCGAACTCCATGCCTTCGGAGTACTCGGAGCCCCGCGCCTTCCAGATGAGCCACGGCAGCCCCCCCTCGAGGGTGCCGGCCGGGCAGATCTTGCAGAAGTACGGCTCAAACGTCCACCAGGCGACGGCGATCACGAGCACCACGAGAACGACGAACTTCGCGTGGCGCAGCCAGTTCGGCGCGGAGAACTTCGGAAGCGGCAGCTTGTGGACGAACTCCTGGAACCAGCCGAACGGGCAGAACCAGCCGCAGGGATAGCGGCCCAGCACAACGCCGATGGCCCCGAGGATGCCCAGGACGTAGAACGGGAACTGCCTGACGATGACGAAGTGCTGGAGCGCGCCGATCGGGCACGATCCCCACGCGAGCGGACAGGCGTAGCAGTTCAGAACGGGGACGCACACGCCCTTGGCCGCGCCCTGGTAGAACGACCCGGCGGGAATCGCAGCGAAGTACGAGTTCGTGGCGAGAAGAGCGATTGTCTGGACGATCCGCCGAAGACGCTGGTGCACGCGTCCTCCCGAAGTCCTCAGCCGACCCCGATGCACGAGAGGCAGATCATCGCGCCGTTCACGAAGGTCTCGTCGAACTGGTAGGCCGTCACCCCGTAGACGACGAAGGCGACGAAACCAATCAGGAGGACCGTGGCGATGATCTTCCGCACGTGCCAGCTCCAGGCTCGGCCGCCATGCGGCGACGTTTGAAGGACGCGGGCGATTCCCGGGGGGTGACACCCGCATTCTAGGCCCGCTGCGGACTCACAGTCAAGCGTAATCGCCGAGCAGTGAGCCGGTTATGCCGCCACACGACCGCGCGAAACGGGTCCGCCGTCCACCAAAGAGAAGAGGTCCGTGCGGTGTGCACGGACCCCCTGTCGTTCGATCGAACCGCCAGGTCGCCACAGGTCGACAACCGGGCGGCCGGCCGCCCTAGAAGAGCGCCTTCAATCTCGCCTTGAGCACAGCGTGGGCGGCCGCGAGCCGCGCCACGGGCACGCGGTAGGGCGAGCAGCTGACGTAGTCGAGCCCGGCGTGGTGACAGAACCCGACGGTCCTCGGATCGCCTCCGTGCTCGCCGCAGATGCCGACGTGGAGGTCCGGGTTCGTATCGCGCCCCTTCTCCACTCCGAGCTTGATGAGCGCCCCGACGCCTCGCTGATCGAGAGAGCGGAACGGATCGCGCCTCAGGATGCCCTTCTTGAGGTAGTCCTTGAGGAACGACCCGGCGTCGTCGCGCGAATACCCGAACGTCATCTGTGTCAGGTCGTTCGTCCCGAACGAGAAGAAGTCGGCGTGCTTCGCGATCCCGTCGGCCACGATCGCCGCCCTCGGAACCTCGATCATCGTCCCGATGAGGTAGTGGATCTCGACATCTTCCTTGAGCATCACCTCGTGCGCGACGTGCTCGACAAGCTCCCGCATGA
>Ga0180429_10005507_pt1 | contig 10044 bp, 8 predicted proteins | sample SS_ome_FD_132428 | JGI IMG/M metagenome (GOLD analysis project Ga0180429, IMG submission 132428) | Hypersaline lake sediment archaeal communities from the Salton Sea, California, USA - SS_1_S_1 metaG | ecosystem: Environmental > Aquatic > Non-marine Saline and Alkaline > Hypersaline > Sediment ...
GCTCATCATCGAGGCGGACGGCGAGCACACCACGATCGAGCTGACCGACGAGTTGCTCGCGGAGTGGATGCCGGTCATCGCGCTCAAGGACATCCCGCGGCTGGAGGTCGACGAGGCGGCGCTGGTGCCGCTGGCCCCCGAGACGCCGGTCGCCCCCGCGGAGGCGCGCTGGCCGGTGGTGCGCCGCGCCGGCACGTACCTGCTCTACGCCGATGCGGGCGATGAGGTTGGCTTCACCGTCAGCCACCAGCAGGTCGGGCGCTACGCGGGCGAGGACGCGCCGGTGGTGGTCACCGCCCCGTCGGGCGCCGAGGCCCTGAGCGCGAGCGCGCCCTTCCAGGCGGAGACGCCGGTGAGCTTCACTGCGCCCGAGACCGGCGTCTATCGTGTTACCCTCGACCCCGGCGCCAACCGCTTCGGGGTCTCCAACGCCTCGCACCCGATGGCGCTCGTGCTGGCGGACAGCGCGGTGAACCTGATCCACTCGTCGGGCAGCTTCAGCTTCTACGTGCCGCCCGGCACCGCCGAGTTCGGCGTGCGCGTGGCCGGCCAGGGACCCGGCGAGGCCATGGGCCGCTGGGGCGAGGGCCAGCCTTCCACCAAGAGGCCGGCGGCGACCAGCAGCAGGGCCACGGCATAGGGCCAGGTGCGCACCCAGGCCGGATCGCCCCGCGACACCAGGACGATCTCGGTGATGAGCGCGGCGGCCCCGGCCATGGCGGTGATGGCGGCGGCAGCCAGGACCTTGCGACGCCACGGCCGAGGCGTGGCCATCACCAGGGGCGTCTCGCCGACGGGACCGGAAGCCACGCCCGGGCGAAACAGGTTGGCCACCGCCGTGGCCAGCTCACCGGCCGGCACCAGCTGTTTGGCGTCGCGATGCTCTCGCACCATCCCGATGATCCACAGTCCCAGGCCCGCGCCGAGGGGCCCCACCATCATGATGCCGCCGGCGATGGTCTCCCAGCCCCAGAGGGTCGGCGGGATGGGCTCCTGGGGAAACGAGTAGTCGCCGCTGAGCCGTAGCGGGGCGACGACCTGGGTGAGGCCACGCCAGTACACCCGCAGGGCGCCGGCCACCCGGTGGGGGAAGTCTGCCTTGGCCAGAGGATTGTTGAGCGGGTCCTGGGGCAGCGGCGCCTGGTGGAACCACACCAGAAAGGCGCGGTAGAGCTCCTGGGCGTCGCCCGCATCGGCGGGCAGCGGCTCGAGAAGCTTGCCCGGTAAGGGTGATGGGAACCACTCGCTGCGCAGCTCGACGTAGAGGACGAAGGCGGCGAGCGCCCCGATGAAGGCGAGCACCATGCGGACGAACCGAGCCGGCCGCTGGGGATGGAGCATGGGCGCGGTGAGCAGCGCCGCCACGGCGACCAGGGGCACGCAGACCATGGCGCTCTCCTTGGAGAACATGCCAAAGAGGACGGCCGCGAAGACGCCGAGGGTCATGCCCCAGGCGGGCAGGCGCAGGGCACAAAGGGCAAGTGTGGCGCCGAGCCCGCCCAAGACGTCGGCGATCCCCACGATACCGCTGACCGCCTCGGTGAGCACGGCGGCGGTGACGAAGACCACCGCGGCCAGCCAGGACAGGGCCGGCCGCTTGGTGACGGCAAAGGCGAAGGATCCCAGCAGGGCGCCGTTCAGGGCGTGGAAGACGATGTTGTAGAGGTGGTGGAAGAAGGGGTGCTTGGACACCCCCCAGGTGGCCCGCCAGACCAGATCGGGGATGGGTCGGTAGGAGCCGATGCTGCCATCCGGCGGCAGGCCCCAGAAGTCGCGATGAATGGCGTCCCAGAACGTCAGGTCCTGGGTGGCGTTGACGTAGGGGTTGGCGAGCAGCGCCTCCTGCTCGTCGAAGATGTAGTTGGTGCTCGGATGGCGGGTGTAGAGGATGAAGGCCAACACCAGCAGCGGCAGCAGCGAGTATCGGAGCGTGGGACCGTGGCCGGTGAAGTAGGCGATCACCCAGCTCTCGGCCTGTAGCAGCCCGTCCCAGAGCCGGCGGTACCACGGCGGGCGCACCACCGTGACATCCGGTCCGCGGCGACCCCACAGCAGGCGATACCAGGGCCGCTTGGCCGGCACCGGACGGACCAGGGGAACCGGCGGGGTCGATTCGGACGTCACGGGCTCCGACGGCGGTTCCGGCGACGGCGGTTCCGACGGAGGCGTGGCCAGCGGGACCGACTCTGGCGGCGGCTCGGACATCGTCACTCGATGGGATCGGGGATGGGCCAGATGTCTCCCCACAGGCGCTGCCCGCCGTCGATCCGATAGATGCTTCCCGTCACGAAGTCGTTTTGGTCACTGGCCAGAAAGAGGATGACCCGGGCCACCTCGGGCACGGTGCCCAGCCGTCGCAAGGGCGTCGCCTTGCGGGTCAGCTCCAACATGTCCTCGCCGTAGCGCGCGGTGCCGCTGGACCGGATGTTGTTGCCCGGGGCCACACAGTTGACGCGGAGGTCGTGCCCCGCCCACTCGATGGCCAGCGATTCGGTGAGGTTCTCGACCCCGGCCCGGGCTGCACCGGTGTGGGCCATGCCCGGAAAGCCGCGCGCCACCATGGCGGTCACCATGACGATACGACCGCGACGGGCCGGAATCATGGCGCGCGTGGCGACCTCGCGAGTCATGAAGAAGGTCCCGTTGAGGTTGTTGCGGACCACCGCCTCCCAGCCCCGCGGCGAGATGCCGTCGGCCGGGCTGGGAAACTGGCCGCCGGCGTTGTTGATGAGCACGTCGATCGTGCCGAACTGGTCCAGCACCTGGCTGACGAAGGCCGTGATCTGGTCGGGCTCCCGGATGTCGCAGGGCGCGGCGAGGACGTCGCTCGGTGCCGCGCCCACCTCCTTCCGCAGCTCCGCGGCCGCCGCTTGGAGCTTGTCCGGCGTGCGCCCACAGAGGGCCACCCTGGCGCCGAGATGGCTCAGCTCCTTGGCACAGTGCAGACCGATGCCGCTGCCGCCGCCCGTCACGATGCACACCTGCCCGTCGAACAATCCCGGCGCGTAGATGGATCGGAAATCGCTCACGAGCGTGGTCTACCGCATCGGCGCGCGCGAGTCCCGGGGACAGTGCCCGCCCCGGGACCGGCAAAGCGGCCAAGCTGTGGTATAGGCTGGCCATGCCGCGGGTCTCTGCGCCGAGCCAACCAGCCGTCCCAGCGCTTCCGGAGGCGCCCTAGCGTGCCCTGGGTGCGAGCCAAGCTGCGGGGGTCGCAGGTCTTCGCCCGAGCGGACGAACGGGGCGAGCTGCAGGCCACCGGTGGCCGCGTGGAGATCCGCTACCGCAAGAACGACGGCCGGCTGTACCGTGCCGCGGCGCGGAACCTGGAGATCCTGGACCCGACGCCGCTGCCCGATAACACCTGCAGCGACGCCGAGGAGGTGCAGCGGCAGCCGGCAGCAACAACCCGGACCACCAAGAGCCGCAAGCCGGCGTCCAAGCCCGCCTCTCCGCCTCCGACAACGGCGAGCGACGGCGCACAGGTGGCCTATACCGATGGCGCCTGCTCGGGCAACCCGGGCCCGGCGGGGCTCGGCTCGGTGGTGCTCACCGGCGGGCAACGCATCGAGCGCTACGAGTACCTCGGCCAGGGCACCAACAACATCGCCGAGATGATGGCCGTGATCCGGACGCTCGAGGATCTGAACCCGAGCCAACCCTCGCTGATCCACACCGACTCGACCTACACCATCGGCGTGGCCGTACAGGGCTGGAAGGCCAAGAAGAACACCAAGCTCGTGGCCGAGCTACGCGCGGCGCTGGCGGCCCATCCCCATGCTCGCCTGGTCAAGGTCAAGGGCCACGCCGGCATCCCGCTCAACGAGCGGGCCGACGAGCTGGCCCGGACCGCGGTCGAGCTCGAGCAGTCGGACCGCCAGGTCGTTGCCGAGGACGCCGACTGACCCTGCCCTTGGGCTGGATCGCTCAACGGAACTTCATCAGCTCGTTCATGTCCTCGTTGAGCTGATCGAGGAACTTGCGGCCCTCACCACCCGTCCGGCCCTGCGAAATCGTATAGAGGCCGGCGCCGCCCTGTCCCAGGCCTGCGAGGCCGAGCCCACCCTGGGCGCAGAAGAACACCGGGCCCAGGACGACCTGGCCAAAGGCAATCAGCCCAGCGGTGGCCTGCCCCACGGCGAAGAGCAATCCCGCACCGATGATGCCGATCTCCACGATACCCACGCCGGCGCCGAGGACCAGCACCCCGAAGCCGCCGATGGTGATCCAGCAGGTTGTCCCGTCCTCCAGGTTCCCATAGCAGGCCACGGGCATCCCGAAGGCGGTCGCGCCCGCCGGGACGCTCAGCCACAACAGCAGACCCACGATGGCGATGACCGCCACGACGATGAAGAAACGCTTCACGGCGGGGCCATAGTACCATCTGCCGCGACCATGGCGCTCGGCCCCACCACCATCGTCGGCCTGGACCGACAGGACACCTGGAGCGAACGATGCTTCGCCGGGACCTGGCGGTCGGCCTGGCGCAACCTCGATCACGGGTTGCTGGTGCCGCCGGGTCGGCGGAGTCGCAAGGTCAAGCGTGCGGTGGGACGGGCGTTGAAGTGGACGGTGCGCGGCCTCTACCTGTCGCCGGGCCTGGTCTTGGCCGTGCTCATCATGCGACTCGGCGGCCTGCCTGGAGGAGCGGTCCTCACCGCCATCTTCGTGTGCCTGGTGGTCCTCTTCTTCGCCCTGCTCAACGTCTACATCGTGGCGTCGGTCGTGGCCTTTCGCATCAGCCGCCGGGGATCGCCGACCTTGCGCCTGCCCTTCACCCGGTCCGGGGAGGACGAGCTCGGCTTGCTCGCCGTCGAGGCGCTGGCCGTGCCCGGGCGGGAGCAGGCCCCTGCCGAGATCGACAGCCTGGTCCGCTGCCGCGGCACGGTGGTCGAGCTGACCCCCCGCATCGCCAAGGGCCAGCCGGTGGTGCGCGACCTGTGGCTGCCCGAGGCGAACCGGGCCATGCGCCTGACCGAGATGGTGGCCTTCGCCGTCGTGGCGCCGGAGCAGCTGCCGGTGATCGTGAGCACCTCCGCCGCGCCGGCGCTGGTGTTGCCGCCGGAGCGGCACGACCTCGGCGACGCGCTGCCGAGCTTTGGGGAGTCGAGTCGGGACGTGTTCAACCAGCGGGTGCGGTTCGGCGACACCGTCGACGCCACGCCGGCGTGGCTACTCAGCCTGCGCGAGGGCGACGAGGTCGAGCTGGTGGGACGGGTGACCGAGACGGTCGACGACGTCGCCAGCTTCGAGCTCGACGGCGAGGAACGAGCCCTTCCGGCCACCGCCAAGGTCGAGGGCGCCTCCCCCTATCGCCACGGCCGGCGGGCCCGGGGCATCGTCGTGGCCGATGGCGATGACCGACCCCTGGTCATCCGCAAGACCTGACGTCGCCCGGGCCGCCGACCGTCGGACCACCCCGGGAGCGTTATGTCTTTGCCTCCCGCGGCGCACCTCTGCTCTCATGGACCGATGCGCAGAGCCCTGGCAGCCGTGGCCTGTGTCCTCGTGGTTTCGGGGTGCGGCGAGAGCGACGAGGAAACCCCCGACAACACGACGACCACGACCTCCGATGGCGGTAGCGGCGGCAGCGGTGGCACCGCGGTCCCCGACGGGGGCGCCATCCTGCCCTGCCCACCCGGTGAGCTCGAGCTCGAGGGCGGTCTCTGCCAGGCGCCGGGCGTGCCCGTCGACGGCTGCGCGGCGGGCTTCACCCACGACGGCAACGGTGGCTGCGTGCCCATCCGTCCCGCGGCGCCCTGCGGCCCGGGGCAGATGGCTTCCCTCGGCGAGACCAGCTGCCGCCCGGTGGCGCCCTGCGGCACGGGAACCTGGGGCGACATTCCGGTGGGCCCGGGCACCCAATACGTCAACCAGGGCTACACCGGCGGGGGCAACAACGGCAGCCCCTCCAGCCCCTGGACCACGGTCCAGCAAGCCATCAACGCCGCGGCAAGCGGCACGGTGGTCGCCGTGGCGGCCGGGACCTACGACGAGGACTTGACCCTCGACAAGTCCGTCGCGCTGTGGGGCGTCTGCCCCGGGGCCGTCACCGTGGGCGCCAGCGGCGGCGGGACGGGCATCCAGGTGACCGCCAACGCCAGCGGCGCCGAGATCCATGCGCTGGCCGTGACCGGCGGCGGCATGGGGATCTGGGTCCAGGGCGCGACGGCGCTCATCGATCAGGTCTACATCCACGACACCTCCAGCAACGGGCTGGGCGTCGACCGGGTGGGCGGCACGGGCGCGGACGTCACCCTGAGGCGGTCCCTGGTCGAACGGGGCCGCGTCACGGGCGTCACGACCTGGGGGTCCACCCTCGTGGTCGAGGACAGCGAGGTCCGGCAAACCCAGCCGACCGGCAGCGGCACCTTTGGCCGGGGCTTCAGCGTCGAGGCCTACGGCAACCCCATCGTGGGCTCGAGCGTGACCATTCGCCGCTCCATCGTCACGGACAATCACGAAAACGGCGTGGCCGTCATCGGCTCGACCCTGGTCTTCGAGGACAGCCTGGTCGAGAACACCGCAGCCCAGCCGGCCGACGGTCTGCGTGGTCAGGGCATCGGCGCCTGGCGAGACAGTGGCAGCGGGCTGCGGTCCAGCGTGACCGTGACCGGCAGCGTGAGCCGCAACAACCGCTTCTGGGGCATCGGTGCCACCGACTCGGATCTGGTGGTCGAGCGCAGCGTCGCCCGGGACATCCTCCCCGAGGAGTCGACCCAGGACTATGGCTTCGGCATGCAGGTCTACTCGGCCATGCTCGCGCCCAGTCAGCGGCCGACCGGTAGCATCGTCAGCTCCCTCATCGACACGGTCCACCAGGTCGGCCTGCCCGTGGTGGGCGCCGATGCCACCATCGAGACGACCATCGTGCGCAACGTCGCTCCGCGGGCCAGGGACGATGACCTGGGCCGCGGCGTGAGCATCGAGGTCAGCTACGACAACATGGAGTCGGCCACCGGCACGGTGCGGGGCCTGCGGATCGATACCACGCGGGACATCGGCCTGTTCGTGGTCGGCTCCCAGGTCGACATGGACTCGGTCCACGTGACCGGAGTCCGCTCCCGGGTGAACGACGGCATCTTCGGGGCCGGCATCGCCTACGCCACCGAGGTGCTGATGACCCAGCACCCCTCGTCGGGCACGGCGAGCCGGGTGGTGGTGGAGGACTGCCAGGCCGCCGGCTTCGCCGTCGCGGGGGCCGACGTCACCGCCACGGACCTGGTCGTCCGGGACATCGGGCCCCAGGAGGCCAACCAGGACTTCGGCGACGGCGTGGTGGTCTCGTCCTACCTGGTCCTGATCCAGGAGCCCAAGCCCACCCAGTTGGATCTGCTGCGCTGCACCTCGGCGGACAACACCCGCGCCGGTCTGTCCGTCTTCGGTGCCACGGCCACCCTGCAGGACAGCCGCTTCGAGTGCAACGCGGTCGAGCTGGCGGGCGAGCCCGTGGACGATCTCCCCTTCGTCATCGACGACCTGGGAGGCAACCTCTGCACCTGTGACGGCGAAGCGCTGGACTGCAAGGCCCTGAGCAGCGGGCTGGCACCGCCGACGCCCTACTGACGGCGCCGCGGCCGCGCCCCCGAAGGCGGCCCTTCGGTGCGGCGGCCGGGCATCCCTCTGGCAACCGCTCAGGGCAGACAGTTGGTCGTGTAGGCCGGCCCCCGTCCGATGCCCAGATTGATGGGAATGAGGGCGATGGCCACTGGCAAGCTGCCGCTGCAGGCCTGGGGGAAGTTCCCCATGTCGAGCCCCTGCTGCGAGCCGAACAGGCCCGGGGTGACCACCGAGGTGGGGGTCATGGTGCTCTCGTTGACCGCATCGAAGACGTCCTGAACACACTGATCGAGAATGTCCACGGCCTCGGGAATGGTGTTGGCGTCGTTGATGCCGCAGGCGCTGAAGATGTTGTCCACCACGGTCTGCCAGCCGTCACCGATGACGATGATCAGGTTGTACTGCGGATCGTCGTTGAAGCTGTGTCCGTCGATCCACGTGGGGTAGCCCGGCACGGCGAAGCTGAGGCTGGCGCTCGCCTGGAGGAACTCGATGACCGGTCCCTGGGGGTTGGGCGGGAAGAAGTAGTCGATCAGATCCACCAAGATCAGGTTGTTGATGCTCTTGTCGAGCTCGGCGATGTACTTGCCGTAGACCTTGTTGATCATGGTGATCTGCAGGTTGTTCGAGTTGAACATGCCCAGGGTCAGGCTCAGGAAGCCGAAGTAGGGCGTCGGCCCGTCTTGCTGGGCGTTGACGTTGGGGAACAGGTTCGACGCCTCGGCCCGCACCACCCCGTCGGCATAGCTTCCGATGGACGACACGGTCGGCAGCAAGGTGTTGCGCACCACATCGGCCAGCTGGGTCCGGGTCGCCAGATAGCCGTGGGCCGTCGGCTGCAGGGCGAGCAGGTCGTCCACCGCCGTCTGGAGCGCCGCGGTGTGACCCTCCACGGCCTGCAGGTCGCCAGCGGTCACGCTGCTCGGATCGAGCCCGTCGATGGTTGCCTTCAGATCGCCGAGGGCCGTCTCGAGGGCGGTCAGGCGCGCCGGCAGACTGGTGTCGTCGGCGTTGGTCGCGATGCCCTGGGCGGTGAGCTCGGCCGGCGTGGGATAGCCGCCAGGGATCTCCCGCAGGACATCGGTCATGTCGCTCAGGTCGAGGTTGCCCACGTCCGTCAAGGTGACGTCCAGCCCGCCCATGGCGTCGATCAGCAGCTGATCGGCCCCGCCGTCGGCCGCCATGATGTCGATGAGGGCCCGCTGGGTGCCGCTGATGCCCTCGCCGATGGCCGCCAGGCGGGGATCGATGGCCTCGTTGAGCACGCCCACGTCGATGGTGCTCGCCACCGTCTGCCCGTCCACCTCGGCCGCGCAGGTGACCGACCAGACCCCGAACTCGGCAAAGGCGTAGCTGCCCGCGTCCTCGGTGTAGCCACTGGTCGGCGCGAGGGTCACCGTGGGACTGTAGGTCCCGGCATAGGGCAGGCCGTCCTCGAGGACGCGACACTCGACGGTCAGGCCGCCGCCGTCGTCCTCTTCGAGGACCACCCGGCTCGAGGGCACCACGTGCATCTGGGTGCCGGCCTGGGTGCTGCCGCCGGAGCCGCCGGCGCCGCCGCCGCTCCCGCCGCCGCCGCCCGAGCCGCTCGAGGCGCCCTGGCCGCCGTCACCGCCGGTCCCACTGGTGCTCGAGGTGCTGCTCGAGCCGCCGCTGCCGTCGTCATCGCTTTCGCTCGAGCACCCGGCGAAGGGCAAGGCCCCCAGCGCAAGGGCAGCCAACAGACCAAGGACGGGACCAAGGGACGAATGGAGACGCACCATGCCAACCTCGTACGACGATGGGGAAAGAACCAGCTCATCATGGTACGGGCTGGAATGGGTGGCTGTCCACGCGCCGGAACCGTGGCGCAACACCCTGTCGGAACCGCCGTGAGGCCACACGCGGGGGGCGGCTAGTCGAGCTCCTGCCACGCCTTGTCGGTCAGGCTCATGTCGGCCGCCAACCGGAGCGCCCGCCGCGGCTGGGGACAGTCGCCGCACTCGGGGCTGCACCAGTCGATGGGCATCCCGTTTTCGCCCACCTTGTAGCGACACGGTTGCCCGTGAGGACAGTCATGGGCCGCCACGTTCTGCTTGACCGTGGCACCACACAACGGGCAGGTGCGGGTCTTGGCCATGGGCCTCCCGATACCACGGGCCGGCGGCTGCGGGCGGTCGGTTTCCGGCGTCAGTCCTCGGCCTTGCCGTCCCCCTTCGGAGGGACCTCGGCCGGTGCGCTGGGCGGGCTGTCGAGCAGTGCCTTGACGGCATCGAATCGCTCGTTGGGAACGGTAACGGCCAGGTTGTAGTGGGCGATGAGCCAGCGCCCCTCACGCTGGACGACGACCCCACTGCCCCGGGCTGGCCCGAGGTTGGGCGTCGCCAGATCTTCGTCGAACCACGCGGTGGCACCATCGGCGGCCAGGATGACGTCACGCCGCACCGCCCGGAAGCTCCACGCCTTGCCCTTCGCGAAGTGGGGATGGGCATAGGCCTGGAAAGC
>Ga0180429_10005510_pt1 | contig 10044 bp, 7 predicted proteins | sample SS_ome_FD_132428 | JGI IMG/M metagenome (GOLD analysis project Ga0180429, IMG submission 132428) | Hypersaline lake sediment archaeal communities from the Salton Sea, California, USA - SS_1_S_1 metaG | ecosystem: Environmental > Aquatic > Non-marine Saline and Alkaline > Hypersaline > Sediment ...
GCGCATCTCCTGCGCGAGATCCTGCTGCAGCATCGCGTCCGGAGTCAGTCTCGCCGCGATCGCGGTGATGTCCGATTCGAGGTCCTGCCAGTGTTCCATAGGTCGGTTCCGGTGTCCGGCGTCTTCCGCGGTTCCTTCGCCGCAGCTTCGCGATCGTCCCGGTGAGCGCGCTCCTTGACGCGCCTCTCATCTTCATTCTGTCATGCGTGTCGCGGGGATGTCAAGAGCTCGGCCCCGCGCTCCTCCCTTGCGTCGGGCGTCCGCCGACGGGGGTTGACATCGGTTCGCGCACACCCATAGAATACGGCTTACAAGTTCCGTGCCTGTCAACTGATTGCAGGAGCGTCGGCCGGGCGCTCCGCGCGGCCGGATGCCCTGTGGAACGAACGGATCGGAGGAACCGATGAAGCGATGCGCAGCTGTCGCTGCACTCGCAGCGCTCGGAGTCGCGATCGTCCTTTTCGTTGCGGGCTGTGCTGGAACGCAGACGGGCGGTGAGGTGCCGGATGATCCGGAGTTCATCCGAAAGGAGATCGGTGAACTCGACAGCGACATCAACAACGCCGAGGAGCTCATCAAGGGCTACAAGGCCGAGCTCAACCAGAAGGAGAACGCCGAGCTTCGCGGCCAGATCCGCGAGATGGAGATGCAGCTCTACGAGCTCCGCGCGCAGAAGGCGGCCCTCGAGGAGAGACTCATGGAGATCGAGGCCGAGCAGTCCTCCTAGCGGGCGCGGCCCGTTGCCCGGAATCACCCCGACCGGCTCGGCGGCTCCGCGGTGTGTCTTCCGGGGACGTTTCGCGCTCGCCGGCCTCTGTCTCTTCGCAGCACTTCTCCTGTGCGCGCCGGGCGCTTCGTCCGGTCACGAGACCTCCACGCTCACCAGGATCCCGGAGACGCCGCTCCGAGCGTACCACTCGGAGGAGGTCTCGTGGTTCGTCTTCGAGATGCTCGGCGGCATGGCCGGATGGGTCCGGCGGGCCGTCTCCTCCGACTCAACGCGTGTCTGGACTCACACCGATACGCACCTCAGGGTGCTGCGCTCCGGCGTCCCCGTGACGGTGGAGCAGTACGCCTGGTGGGAGGAGAACGTCGGCGGCGATCCCGTCTCGCTCCGGTTGACGAACAGGTACTCCGGCGTCGACATCACGACGGAGGTTACGGTGACCGACACCGTCCTCGTGATCGATTCGGCCGGCGGAGGCGGCTCGGCGCGCCGCACCGTGAGTCGCCCGGTCGATCTCCTGTTCCCTCAAGGTGTCGCGGCGCTACACGCATCGAGCAACAGAGTTCCGGGCGACAGGTTCACGTACTCGGTCTTTGACCTCGATCTGGAGGACGTCGATCGTCTGACCGCGGACGTCCAGGGCGTGGAGACCAGGCGCCTCCTGGGCTCCGACAGGCGCCTGACGCGCGTCGAGGTCACGTCCGAGCGCTACGCCGGGCTGGTCGTGCGTCAGTGGCGCGACGAGGCGGGCCTCGTGTGGCGCGAGGAGATCCCGTCGCTCGAGATCGTTCGGGAGCGGGTGTCCGCGCCGCCGTCCGGAGGGGACGTCGTGGAGCTGGATCTGCTGGCGGTGTCGCGGATCGAGTGCGGCATCGCGCTGGCGGATCGGTGGGGCATCGGCAGGGCCGTCTACGAGCTCTGGGTCGCCGACGGCGAGGCGGCGATCGTCGTGCCAGAGGACGCGCGCCAGAGGCTGATCGGAACGACTGAGAGAGGCGTGCTGCTCGAGGTCAAGAGGGTGGTTCCCGGGACGCCCGCCGGGTCGTCATCGCCCGGCCCGGAGTCGGCCGCGGCCCCGGAGGTGAAAGGAGCGCCGCCCGGCGATTCCGACGAGTATCTGTCGTCGGGTCCGATCATCAGATGGGACGCGCCCGAGATCATCGAGGCGGCCCGCTCGGCCGCCGGAGACGCGGGTGACGACTGGGACAAGGCGCGGGCGGTCGCCCGCTGGGTGGGCGACGCTGTTACGGACAAGGGATTCGGCACGGCTTTCGCAACAGCTACGGAGGTGCTCGCGACCGGACGGGGGGATTGCACCGAGCACGCGGTGCTCGCGGTCGCCATGGCACGGGCGCTCGGGATCCCGGCGCGGGCGGTCTCGGGAATCGTCCATCACGACGGCGCCTTCCTTCACCACATGTGGCTCGAGGTCTGGGCGCGCGGCGGATGGTACGCTCTCGATCCGACGGAGGACCCCGACAGCGTCGACGCGACGCACATCAAGCTCGGCACCAGTGCGCTGGCCGGCGGCGGCGCCGCCGAACTCAACGTCGCGGTGAGCGCGGCCTTGAATCGCCTGCGCGTGGTTGTCGTCGAAACGGAGCGAGACGAATCCGGAGGTGAGTCATGGTGAAGAGAGCAGCGGTCGTCGGGTTGGTCCTGGCTCTCCTGCTGTGTGCCGGCGGGTGCTCGAGAGACGAGGGCGAGTCGGTTCCCGGCCGCCCCGGAGGGCAGGCCGGGTCCGGCACGGCCGCCCGTGAACAGGAAGGCGTGACGGCGGCCGCCAGGTCTCGGGGAGTCCCCGTGGAGACCGGAGGAGGGTCGGAAGAGGAGCCCAGGATCGAGGTCGAGACGGTCGATCTCCAGTGGCGGACGGCGCCCGAGAAGGGTATCCAGGCAAACATCGTCTTCCGCAATCCCGTGGACACCGATCTGGCTCGCGCGAAGGGGCACGTGTTTCTGATCGCGCGGTCGGCGGCGAACGAGGAAGCGGTCGGCGTCTACCCCTGGGCGGCGAAGCTCGCCGAGGGGTACCCGGAGAGGTACGGCGACGGGACGCGCATCAGCTTCCTCGACAGGGAGCGGCTTCAGGTCTTCATTCCCTTCAGAGCCGAGGAGGGGTACTATGATTCGGTGACGCTTCTCGTCTACGATCGCAACGGCGGATTGGTCATCGAGGAGACGCACAGCGTCGAGCCGGACGAGGGCACGGTCTCGGAGGGCGAGGCGACGTTCGTGTTGTAGGGAGCCGGAAGGAGAACGTATGCACCGGAAGGAGAAGGTCTCGCACGAGAGCAAGAAGAAGCCCGCTCTCTCGAAGAAAGAGAAGCGACAGAAGAAGCGAGAGAAGAAGCAGAAGAGGGGCGGCCTCCTCTAGCCTCTCGGCTCGACCCGGAATGCGGAAGGCCCGCGGCCTGAAGAAGGCGGCGGGCCTTCCCTTTTGACTGACGTCTCGCGCGGCGCGGGTCCCGGTCTACAGATACAGGAACGCGCCGAGCGTCGTGTTCGTGCTCATCGAGAACGAACCGAAGTGCAGCCCGAGGCCGATCTCGCCTTCGAGGCTCACCTTCTTCGTTACGAAGTACTCGGCCCCGACGACGCCGATGAGGCCGAAGGTCGTGTGGCTGTCTCCGTCGTCCCCGCGGGTGTCGGCCCTCGTCGGGATCTCGAAGTCGACGTCGTAGTCGCTCGAGGTATTCTGGATCGTGAAGCGGCCGCCGAAGTAGGGCTGGATCTGAGAGCCGGCGTTCTGGTGGAGGAGGGCGCCGATGCCGAGCTCGAAGTCGCTGCTCGAGTTGCCGTCGTCGGAGAACGTGGAGAGGCCGATCATGGCCTCGATGCCGAGCGCGTCTCCCAGCCGCATCTTGCCCAGGAGGGTGCCGGAGCCGCTGGGGAGGAGAATCCCGCCGATGCCGAGGCCGTCCCCGTAGGTCTGAGCCGAGGCGAGGGCCGGGAGAGTGATGAGCACGCAGAGCGAGAGAATGACCAATCCGCGCGTCGCCATGCCGAGCCTCCTTGCTGGTAGGTGGCAACCGGTCCTTGCGGACCGAGGTTTGGGTCCGACTGTCAACCATCCCGAAAACGGGCGCGATGCTAGCACTGCGCGTCGGACCTGTCAAGGTCGGTGGAGGCGGTGTTTCGGCTTGACCCTCCGTGTCGGCGGTGCTACGCTTTTGTGGAGATTGTACGCAAGCCGCCGTCCGAGCGGACGGAGCAGCAGCGACACTGGAGGTACGCGATGCCGAGCGCCGAGGAAGTCGGGAAGCGTCTCAAGGACGTGCGCATGGAAGAGGGGATGACCCTCAAGCAGGTCGCGGAGGGTTCGGGAATGTCGCCCACGCACATCTCGGAGATCGAGCGGGGGCGAACATCTCCGACGGTCGGGGCGCTCCGGAGGATCGCTCAGGCCTTGGGGAAGGACACGGCCTTCTTCGTGGAAGAGAAACCGCTGCCCCGGATCTCGGTGGTGAAGAAGGAAGACAGGGAGGCAGTGCTCCTGCCCGGTGAGGCGAACGGGTTCGTCGCCGCCAAGTCGCTGACGAGAGGCATTCCCGCCGGTCGGATCAGTGTGGTTCTCATCGACGACGAGGGGGGGCAGACCGTGCATCCGCACTCGCACGAGGGGGAGGAGGCGATCGTCCTCCTGACCGGCGAGGCGCGGGTCAAGGTCGGGGAAGACGAGTTCGTCCTCAAGCCCGGGGACTGCCTGCACTACTCGGCGCAGAAGGAACACTCCGCCGTCTTCACAGGCAGCGGGAAGAACAGGGCGATCTGGGCCAAGGTCAGACCCGGCGCGATTCGGTGGTAGTCGGGATCAGAGGCCGACGCCGAGGGTGAAGCGCATCGTGTTCTCGAGGTCGCCGAACAGGTAGGCGAGATCCACACCGATCACCGTGCTTCCGGTCGCGACTTCGGCCCCCCCTCCAACGGCGTACTCCTCGAGGTCCGAGTACGTGAGGTCCTTCCTGTAGCCGCCACGCAGGGCGGCCACTCCGAACAGCTTGATCTCCGCTCCCAGCGAGACGAGGTCGCGCCCGTCCTGATAGAGTGCCTTGTCGATGTCGACCTCGAGCAGGAGGTCGTCCCGTGGTTCGAACGCGACTCCCGTGACCACGGCCGGGACGACGCCCTCGGAGTAGGTTCCCCCGGACGATGTGTCCCAGTTCAGCGCGTTCACGATGTCGCGGGTCACGATGCCGAGGGTTGCCGCCGGCGTCAGGGGCACCGTCGTGCCGACGTCGAGGCCGAAACCGAGCGCGCTGCCCGTCACCTGTCCCTCGGTGCTGTCGTTGCTGCCGAACGACGCCCAGCGGGTCCTCACGGCGGCCCCGACCTCGATCACTCGCTCCTCGCACCACGGGAGCGTGCCGACGGCCCGGGACGCGCCGAGGAGCGCGGTCGTCTCGGAGAGCACCTCGTCGCCCGAGTAGATGAGCCCGAGCCCGATCGAGTACCCTGAGTTCAGGCGCTTGACCCCCGCCGCGGCGGTGTACGGAACCAGCCCCAGCTGGTCGCAGTAGGTGATCGCGAACTCCGTCGGCCGGTCCCCGTTGCCGAGGCACGCCGGGTTCCAGAAGATCGTCCCGGCGCCCCGTGCCGCGGCCGCTACCGCCCCTGCCATCGCCATCGGACGGGCGCCGATTCCAACGTCGACGAACGCGCCCGGGATGTCGGACAGCTCGTCGCCGCTTGCCGGCGCCGGCGTGAGCGCGACGACCACCGCCGCCAGCGCGACTGCGATCAGGACGATCCACGCCCGCTCCGTCGCGCGGCTCAGACTCCGTTCTCTCATGCGCATCGTGGCTCACCTCTGGGGGCGCATCGCGACGCCCCGTTCATCGTTGTCACTTGATCAGCACGACGGTCGTCAGGGCCGTCTCCTCGCCGGACGCGTCCTCGGCGCGGATCTCGACGACGTAGCGGCCGTTCCTGGCGAGCTCGTCGGCGTCTGTCCTGCCGTCCCACGTGTGCTCGACGCGTCCCTTGCCCTGGGCCTCGTTCTCGACGAGCTCCCTCACGAGCTGGGAGGTCATGTTGTAGATCCTCACGGTCACGAACGGCATTCGCGCGTCGTTCGAGGTCAGGTCGTACGAGATCGCGACCGGCCCAACGTCCGGTGAGAACGGATTGGGCGCGGCGCCGATGTTCGAGATGCCCAGCGATTGCGAACTCGAGATGGTGACGTACTCGCCAAGGCGACCGATCTCCACGGCGATCTCGTCGTCCGCGGCCTCGCCGCCGAGTACCTCCCAGGTCAGCAGGTCGCCGTTCCACCTGGCGATCCGGGAGCCCGTTGTGACGCGGGGCAGCGTCAGGGTGGGCTCGCGGCCCTCCTCGAACGACAGCCCGTCGGGCTTGAGGTGGAACGCTCGGCTCTCGACGACGAACGACTTTCCAAACTGCATGACGTCGGGCAGGGCCTCGTGGGCGAGGTAGATGGTTTTGGTCTCGCCGACCGAGCCGGCGCCGATCGCGATCGCCATGCCGAGCGAGTCGCGGAACGTTGCCTCAGTGGATGGGTCGATGGCCGCGTAGGCGGAGCCCGCCAGCTTCCCGCTCGTGCCCGAGTCGGCCTCATGGGCGGTGACGACGAACTCACCGATATAGTCGCCCCCGCAGGTCAGCACCCCGGTCTGCGGGTCGATCGTCCCCCCGACGTCGGGCGAAAGCGACCACTCGAGCTCGCTCTCGACCAGCCGTCCGTCGGCGGCGAACACGTCGCCGGAGTAGCCGGCGGTTGCGCCGGCCTCGACGGTCGTCGGACCGCTGACCTCGACGCGCTCGATCACCGCACGCTCGACCACGAAGTCGATTCCGGAGTACGTCTCCCCCTCGTTGATCGTCAGCATGACCTGCGACGGCGTCGCGAGACATCCCTCGGAGGAGATGGAGACGACGTAGTTCGCCGGCGGGACTTCGACGATCTGAAACGCGCCGGTCTCTTCAGGCACAGCGGTTCTCGATTCGGCTCCGTACGACGTGTTTGTCGCGACGACCTGGACGTCGTCGGGCGAGACGCCCGAGCCGTCGATGGTGATGGTCCCCGTCAGCAACGCGAAGTTGCGGTCGAGATCGATCTCCACGGGGCCGCCCACGGGATCGATGTCCTCGAGAAGGGCCTCGTGGTAGCCGTGGAGCTCGACCGTCAGGTCATAGACCGTGATCGGGAAGAGCTCCTCGATGGAGAAGGCCCCGAGGGCGTCGGTGATCGCGCGCCCGAAGTGCCCGGCACCGTCGTCGACTCCGACGGCGGCTCCCGCCAGCGGATCGCCGGACGCGGCGTCGCGCACGACGCCCGCGATCGAGCCGTCGGAAACGCTCATCAGGAAGCCGACCGCCGTAGCGGGTGTGGCGACGTCGCAGAGCGGGTTCGCGGAGACCGTGTAGTAGCCTGTCTTCGACGCGTACACGTCATACGTGCGCGAGGGGTCGAGCCCAGTGAGTACGTACGAACCACCGGCGTCGGTCAGCGTCGTCGAGACCGTCTCGTCGTTCAGCTTGGCGCGCACGGAAGCCCCCTCGATGGGAGAGGCAGTGCCGTCGGCCGTCACGTGGCCACCGATCGTCCCCGCGAACCCGAAGAGGTCGACGTCGAGTCCGCTCGCCTGATGCTCGGAGAAGCTCAGGATGTCCTCGTGAGGGCGGAAGCCCATCTTGCGGAATGTGACCGTCGCCGTCTCCGGCACGATCCGACCGATGGTATAGACCCCGTCGGCGTCCGTGACCGCGGATGCGCTTCCCTCGGGGCCGGTCGCCGAAACGAGCACGCCGTCGACCGGATCGCCCGAGAGCGAATCCCGGACACACCCGGTCAACGATGCGAAGACCCCGTCGGCGATGACGTCGAGCAGCGAGGGTTCGCCGGAGATGACGGCGACGTCCTCGAAGAGCGCGACCGCGTGGCCGGGCTTCCCGACGCGGACGTCGTAGAGCCCGTCGTCCAGCCAGATTCCGAAGCGACCGTGGCAGTCGGTCGAGACCGCGACGCTGTCGCCCCAGTCGACCACGACCCGCGCCCCCGCGATCGGCGCGGCCGCCTCATCGAAGACGGATCCGACGATCGACCCGTTGTGGTTGGGGAGGGTGACGTCACGGGCGGCCGTGCCGCCGTTCGCGACGGCCGGGATGTCGGCGCTGCGTGTGCCGCATCGCTCCGCCCGGACGACGATGACGTGATCGACGTCCGGCTCCGCCCTCAGGAAGTAGCGACCGCTCGAGCTCGTCGACGTTCTGGCGACGGGCTCCCTCTCACCCTGCCGGTAGAGAACGACGCTCGCGCGACTGACTGTACCTCGCCCGTCCGATACGACACCGCGCAGCGTGGCCAGGCGTGGCGTGAGATGGAGATCACTGTCGGGAGCGGACTGCCCGGACGCCACCACGACCGTCAGCTCGTCGGAGGGAGCGAAGCCTCGCTTCGACGCGGAGACTCCCCACTGGCCCGCTTCGACGTGCACCTCGTAGCGTCCCGCGTCGTCCGCGACGGACGCCGCGCGGGCGTCTCCCGATACAGCCTCGATCCGGGCGTCAGGGACCGGCGCTCCGTCGTGGAAGACGCGCCCCGTGATGGCGCTGGCGCCGTCGGTCAGGTGCATCTCGAGCCCGGCGATCTCCTGACCCGGGGCCACGGCGACGAAGAGCGGCTCGCCGGACACGTACCCGGGCTTCCGCACGCCGATGAAGTGAGCGCCGTGCCTGACGGAGAGCGCGAACGCGCCGTCCGGCCCGGTCGTCGTCTCGAGCGCCGCCGAGCTGACGACGGCCTCCGGCACGGCCGAGTCGCCGCAGGCGACCTTGCCCGCGATGATGCAGTCGAGCGGTTCGACGACGAGCTCGACGCCCGTGAACGACTCGCCGCTCTCGATGCTCACCTGATGGAGAGACGACTCGTCGGAGCCGGGCGCCTCGGCGTGGAGCACGTAGGTCGACGGCGGCGGAAGCAGCACGAACTCGCCGAACCCGTTCGTCTCGGTGACGATCACGTCGCCCGAGGGCGGGACGGCGACGACGCGTGCTCCCACGACATCGTTCAGACCGTCGGTCACCCGTCCCATGATGGACGAGCTGATCGGCACGAGGACCATCGGCGGGTCGATCTCCACTCCGTCGCCGGCCGGCACGTCGACGACGCGCGGGGTACCCGGGTTGAACCCGGCCTTCTCGGCGTGCACGGTCCACCGGCCCGGCGCCAGCTCGAGAGAGAACCTACCGCTCGGATTGGTCGACGTCTCCGCCGACCCGAACGGACTCGTCGCGAAGACGTCGGCTCCGACGATCGGGTTTCCGTCCGCGTTCTGGATGCTCCCGCCGAGCAGGCCGGGCGTGCCCATCAGGAGGAGCGGGTCGTCGAGCTCCAGGTATTGCCCGGCCGCCAGTTCGACCTCCTGGCCCTCCGACGGTGCGTAGCCGCTCTTCTCGGCGTGGATGGTCCAGGTTCCCGCCGTCAGGGGAAGCACGAAGTGCCCGTCAGGATCGGTCTCGGTCGCGACCGTCTCTCCGTCGCAGCAGGCGACGAGTCGGGCGTCGAAGACAGGCCGCCCCAGATCGTCCTCGACGATGCCCCTGACCCGCGAAGGGGTCCTTCTCATCCGGATCGGCACGTCGATGGTGTTGTCGGCCGTGATGAAGGCGTAGGCGACCGTGTCCACGAACCCGTCCTTCATCGCGTGGAACAGATACGATCCCGGCGCCAGGTCCTTGTTGTAGATACCGCTTCCGTTGGTGATCGCGGGCAGGACGACGACGCCTCCGGAGAGGAACTCGATCTCGACGAGGACGCTCGGGAGCACCCCGCCGGTCGTCTGCGACGTCTGGATGTGCGCGGTTCCGGCGCTCGTCGCGTAGTCGAACTCCCTCGCGGCCGACGCGACACCGTTCCCCGATCCGTCGAGGGCGACCACTCTCCACGCGTACTCGCCTCCGGCGAGGAAGCTGGCGAGCCGAACCTCCGCGCGCGGTTCCTGCGTCGCGCTGTCCCACACGCGATAGCTGGCTTCGCCGCTGCCCCAAGTGCGGTTCTCGTAGATGTAGACGATGTACCCGACCGCCCCGCCGACGCTCGACCAGGTGAGTTCCAAAATGTCTTCTGTGACGATCACCGAGTCCGGGGGGGAGGTGAGCACCGGCCGGTCAATGATCTCCGGAACGTCGACCGTGAAGCCGGCGATGCCCGCGCCGGAGACCGAGGAGAGGACCGGATCGTTCCCGTAGTTGTTGAAGATGAGCCAGTTGTAGTCGAAGCGATTCATCAGCGGTGGGCTCGTTCCGTTCGTGTCGTCGAAGTGCCCCGAAGGGTCCGGGGCGCCGTACTGGATCGA
>Ga0180429_10005514_pt1 | contig 10037 bp, 10 predicted proteins | sample SS_ome_FD_132428 | JGI IMG/M metagenome (GOLD analysis project Ga0180429, IMG submission 132428) | Hypersaline lake sediment archaeal communities from the Salton Sea, California, USA - SS_1_S_1 metaG | ecosystem: Environmental > Aquatic > Non-marine Saline and Alkaline > Hypersaline > Sediment ...
GTGAACGCTTAGGGGGGTGGAATTTACTGCTATGAGTCCGCTGCGACGATTTCGAACAACCTCATCTCTCAGAACAGATGTTGGTCGGAAGCCGCTTACTACAATGACGCGACGAGTGCAGGCGGCGGTCTCTATATCATCGGCAACCCGGCTCCGATGGTATCGAATAACACGATCTCCTATAACTCACTCGAAACGGGTAATTGCCTCGAGGGAATTACCAAAGGAGGCGGAATTTACTGCTCTGATACAAGCGTAACGATCGTGGGCAACCACATATACTCCAATCGAACGGTATCGGGGGATGATAACCGGGGGGGAGGAATCTACTGCGTTGAGTATGACGACGAACCGGTCGTCACTATTTCGAGAAACCGGATCTTCGACAATCGTTCCGTGAGAGGAGGGGGGATCTTCAGCGACGACTGTCTCTCGAACATCGAGGACAACCATATCTTCGATAATCGTGCGACCGAAGGCGGCGGGATCGCCTTGTCGGGATACTGGGGGATCTCCGCGTCCGGGTGCAACATTTCGCGCAATGCGGTCTACGAAAACAATGCCGGCGCGGGAAGCGGAATATGTTCCGCGGGATGGTTTCATGTCATCACCAACAACACGATCTTTTCGAATTATGGCCCCTATAGCAACAGCGGCGGTGGCGGGATCAAGGTCTACGGGTATTACCAGACCATCACGAACAACACGATTTTTCGAAACACCGCGCCGCGTGGTGGAGGCCTCTGGTTCGGTTACGGAACCCATGACGTGACGAACAACATCGTCTGGGACAATGAATCCACCCTCTTGAGCGGAGATGAGATCTGGGTCGATCCAGGTTCTCCTCCTCCCTACGTCAAACACTGCAACGTCAAGGGCGGATGGTCGGGTACGGGCAACATCGACGCCGCCCCGGTCTGGGCCGATCCCGTGAATGGTGATTTTCACCTGAACTGGGATTCGCCGTGCAAGGACGCGGGGGACGCCAACGCGCCCGGACTGCCGTCGATCGACAAGGAGGGCGATCCGCGCATGGCGGGAGCCGGCGTGGATATGGGCGCTGACGAGTTCTATCCCCATCTCTACCGCCGCGGCGAAGTCCTGCCCGGCGCAACGGTCGACTTTCACGTCGTGGGTGAGCCGGGCGAGCCGGTCAAGGTCGCACTCGGCGCTAAAGTGATCGATCCGCCTTTCCCCACCCCTCACGGGGATCTCTACATCTGGCCGCTGGTCGCTTCGTGGCCGATCGGTACGGTACCCGGAAGCGGTATCCGAATCCTGCCGGCCACTGTGCCCCTGGGTTGGAGTGCGGGTGAGGAGTATCCCTTTCAGGCTCAGGTCGGTCTCTGGGGGAATCCGGACACGATCCTGACGAATCTCGAAGTGCTGATTGTGGAGTGACACCGGTCAAGGATGGAATCTCGAAAGGCGCAACTGTTCGCCTGAGAAGTATCATCTCCGTCCCAGGGCACCAAGACTAGGGCATCAATCAAATCGCATCGCGCCAAATCCGACCGCCGCCTGGCCGTCCGCCTCGAGAGCCATGTCGTAGTCGAGAAGTGACACCTGCCGTCCCTCGAAGAGAGCCAACATCGTGTAGAGCGACACGGCGCTGCAGATGTTGTTCCTGTTCCCGATCCGGCTCACCTCCTCGTAAAAGGCGTCGGCGCCCTTTGCCGCGCCCGCTTCGAGCGCCTGCCGGTCTTCGCTTTCGATCCTTTTCAGATCATCGGCCGACAGGGGGCGCGGCGCGCCGAAGCGCGGCCCGGCGTGGCAGAGATCGGCGCCGGCCACGAAGAGTACGTCGCCCGGGCACTCCTCGATCGCGCGCCCGAATCCGTCGAGCAGTCCGCCCACCTCGGCGAGGTCGCGGGGCGAATTGAACTCTTCTCCCGCCGCCTCGAAACCGGTGCCGAGAAGAGGCACGATCTGCGGCATGCGGTCGCCGTAGAGATGCTGGAGAAAGAGAATCTGAAACTCGATCGAATGCTCCGTCCTGTGGGCGAGCTCTCCCTTGCGGATATCGGCGGGATAGGCGTCGGCCACGGTCCGGCAGAAAGCGCGGTCGGCGCGCGCCGTTCCCAGTGGGGTGGCAAAATCACGGTCGGTGAGGACGAAGATGTTGCCGTCGGCAAAATGTGCCGTGCCGAGGAGAACGGCGGTGTGGGGCGGCGCGGTCCGGGCGAGTTCGGCGTAGGCGCGGCCGTAGATTTTCCGGCCCCGTTCGATGTCGATGTGGGGGGCCACAACGCCCCGTGGCACCGCGCGTCGCGACCGGGAGCTCTCTTCGGCTCCATCGAGGGGAAGGATCTCGCCGAGAAGGGCGCGCAGCGCGTCGGCGTCGCCCGGATAGGCCTGCCCGGCGTGGGACGGCTCGCGCGCTTCGGCCGACCGGAACTCCCTTTCCAGAGCGGCCACCTTTTCGCGAAAGCGGGCGCTGTCGAGAAATCCGCGCTCGTCGAGTTGAGCCGCGATGCCGCTCACCTTTTCTTCCATGATGAGCTGGCCGAACTTTTTGGTGAACTCGATCTGCAGATCGGCCATCGTCCTCCCGCCGTCCATGAGCGACATGAGAAAGAGGATCTCGCCCGGAACGAGGATCGGTTCCGTCGCCAGACCGAGAGGGTCGCGCACGGCGAAAACCTGCTCCCCCTCGTGTTCGGTGGGGACGATGTCGAGCGATTTTCGCAAAGAAGGTCTTTCGGCTCCGTCGGAACTCATGGCGTCTCCGAGAAAATTAGTCGGACTCACGACAGGTTACTTATGATATATAGGGCCATTTCGAGACGAATAGTCCAGAAGACAAGGATTTTAAGAGGAAAAGACAATGACACGCTCGATTGCCATCGCTCTTACAGCGAGCCTCGTTCTGGCCGCCGCTCTCGGCGCGCCCCTCATGGCTGCCGACGATTCGGAGACCGGCACGATCTTCGAGGACCGCTCCATCCCCTACAGGGGCATTCTGGAAAAGGCGCGCGAACTGGAACGCCCAGTCATGATCGACCTTTTCACCGATTGGTGCAGTTGGTGCGACAAGCTCGATTCCGAGACCTACGCCGATCCGGCCGTGGCCGCGTTCATGACGCAGAACTTCGTTAATTTCAAGATCAATGCCGAGCTCGGCGAAGGACCCAGCCTGGCCAAGCGCCTGAAGGTCATCGGCTACCCCTTCATTGTTTTCGTCGACGGCAAGGGGAACGAGATCGACTGGATCATCGGATTTGTGGATGCCGAGAAATTCCTCGCCACGGCCAAGAAGATAGTTGCCGGAGCCGACACCTACGCCGACTTCAAGGCGCGCTACGAGGCCGATCCTCAGGATCTCGATGCCTCCGTGGGATACGCGCGCAAGCTGGAGGAGCGAAAGGATCCCAAGGATCAGGACGAAGCCTGGGCGATCTACGGCGCGGCGCTCGACAAGGCGCGCGAGGCCAAGAGTCCCCTGGCGGGCGTCTGCCTCTCGGGCGTCGTGCAGAAGACGATGCAAGTCGACAGCGACTACGAAAAGGTCGTCGCCCTCCTCGATGAGCTCATCGCAAATTATCCCGACACGGAGGGGATCGAGGACGACTATTTCCTCCTCGCATCGGTTCACACGCAGATTTTCGAGGATCGGGAAAAAACGATCGAGATCCTCACCGAGGCGGCCGAGAAGTTCGCCGGAACGGAAAAGGCCGACACCTTCAACTACAACCTCGGTCTCGAGCTCGAGGCAAAGGGCGACCTCGACGACGCCCTCGCCGCATTCGGAAGGATCATGCAGGCCGGTCTGCGCCACGACGTGATCCCGGCCGCTACGGTCCGCATCCTGATCAAGAAGGATCAGAAAACCAAGGCCGAGGAGTTCTGCCTTCAGTGGCGCGCCCAGGTGGGTGACGATCCGGTCGAGATCAACGCCGTCGCCTGGTGCTGCCACGAGAACAACCTTCTCATCGAAAAGGCGCTCGCCTGGATGAAAGAGATCATCGAAAAGGACGAGGACGAGACCACGGCCTACATGGACACCTACGCCTGGCTTCTCTATGACAGCGGCGACGCAGCGGCCGCCGCGGAGTGGGAGGAGAGGGCGCTCTTCGCCGCCGAGACCGACGCCGAGAACGAGACCTACGCTGCGGCGCTCAAGATCTTTCGAGAGGCGGCGGTGAACAAAGACGGGTGACAGAGACGGAGTCTGATCGATGGCTATTGGAAAGGCCGACGGGCGCTATCGCCAGCCAACGCTTCTGAGCAACCTGCCCTTCGTGATCATCATCGCACTGGGCATCTTCGTTTTCTGGTGGGTCTTCTTCCATCAGAGCTCGATCTTCACCCCCGATCCCGAATCGCGGCCCGTGACCCCCAGAGGCGCGCTCGCCGACGACGAGGAGAGCGTGATCGCACTCTTCGAGCGGACCTCTCCGTCGGTGGTCCACATCTCGACCACCACGCCCCAGTTCCGGCGCGAGGGGTACTTCCGGATGAGCGTTTACGATATTCCCCAGGGTGACGGATCGGGATTCGTGTGGGACAGAGACGGCCACATCGTGACCAACTTCCACGTGATCAAGAACGCCAAGGGGATCTACGTCAAGTTTGCCGACAAGAACGTTTACGCCGCCCGCCTCGTGGGCGCCATGCCCGACAAGGACATCGCCGTTCTTCATATCGACGCTCCCGAGCGGCTCCTCGTTCCGATCATGATCGGCGAGTCGCGCAATCTGCGTGTGGGGCAGAAGGTCTTCGCCATCGGCAATCCCTTCGGATTCGACCAGTCCCTCTCCACCGGAGTGGTGAGCGCGCTCGGCCGTGAGATCGTGACCGAGGATCGAAAACGGATTCAGGAAGTGATCCAGACCGATGCGGCCATCAATCCGGGCAACTCGGGAGGGCCGCTCCTCGACAGCGCCGGCCGTCTCATCGGCGTGAACACGGCCATATCGAGCCCCTCGGGCGGGAGCGCCGGCGTGGGATTCGCCATTCCCGTCGATGATGTGAACGCCGTCGTTCCCCAGATCATCCGACACGGCTACATCGGCCGGCCCGGCCTCGGCGTCTATGCCATTCCCACTGCGACGGCGGCGGCCAACTGGGGCATCGATGAGGGATTCCTCATCGGCGAGGTGATGGGCGGCAGCGCGGCCGAGGCCGCGGGGCTGAGGGGATCGATCCAGCAGAGGGACGGAAGCCTCTACGTGGGAGACATCATTCTCGCCGTCAACGGAGCGTCGATCACGCGCTCCGATGACCTGACCAAGGAACTCTCCCGGTACAACGTGGGGGACAAGGTGGAACTCACGATCAAGCGGGGAAAAGAGACGATGAAGGTTCCCATCACACTGCAGCGAATCGACTGAGAGCCTGTCTGACTCGGACAGTCGAAAAGGGGGGTTTCAGGTCGGAGGTGGTGAGGCTTTTTGCCGCCTCCCACCTCACACCGCCCTTTGCGTATTCCCTTTCCGACAGACTTCCTATTAGTCTTCGGGCGGCGCGAAGAGCGGCGTTGAGAGGTAGCGTTCGCCCGTTGAGGGGAGCACGGTGAGCACCTTTTTGCCCGGGCCCAATCGCCGGGCCACGTCGAGTGCGGCGTGGCAGTTGGCGCCTGACGAGATTCCGGCCAGAATCCCTTCTTCCCTGGCGAGACGCCTTGCCATGGCGAAGGCCTCGTCGTTGGTGACGCGGATGACCTCGTCGATCAGGCTCCGATCGAGAACGGCGGGCACGAAACCTGCGCCGACCCCCTGGATCTTGTGCGGTCCCGGTTCGCCTCCCGAAAGGACGGGGCTGTCGTCAGGTTCCACGGCGACAACATGCAGATCGGGACGGGTCTTTCTGTACACCTCGGCCACACCGGTGATCGTTCCGCCCGTTCCCACGCCGGCGACGAAGGCGTCGAGGCTGTCGCCGAAGGCCTCGATGATTTCGGGCGCCGTGGTGGCGCGATGGACGGCCGGGTTGGCGGGATTTTCGAACTGCTGGGGCACGAAGGAGTTCTCTGTCGCCGCGGCGAGCTCTTCGGTCCGCGCCAGAGCGCCCTTCATCCCCTCGGCGCCGGGAGTGAGCACCAGCTCGGCGCCGAACGCCTTGAGCAGCGAGCGCCTCTCGACGCTCATCGTGTCGGGCATGACGAGGATCAGCCGGTAGCCGCGCGCGGCGGCCACCATGGCGAGGCCGATTCCCGTGTTGCCGCTCGTCGGTTCGATGATGACCGTTTCCGGCTTGATCAGTCCTTTGCGCTCGGCGTCTTCGACCATCGACCACGCGATGCGGTCCTTGACGCTGCCCGTGGGATTGAAGAACTCGAGCTTGACAAAAAGTTCGGCCACGTCGGGACCGGCGATCTTTGCGATCTTGGCAATCTTGACGATCGGCGTGCGGCCGATGAGATCGAGTATGGAGTCGACAGGTTTCATTGTTCTTGTCCATTCAGTGGGATTGAAGATGTTTCCATGCCCCGGGCCACGACCTTGGTGTAAGGGGGGACCGATCGGGTGAGCCACACGTTGCCGCCGATGATCGATCCGTCGCCGATGGTCGTCTCGCCGCCGAGGATCGTGGCGTTGGCGTAGATGACGCAGTCGTCGCCGATGGTGGGGTGGCGTTTCGTGTCGCGAATCAGGCGTCCCTCGTCGTCGGTGGCGAAGTGCGCTCCGCCGAGAGTGACGCCCTGATAGAGGCGTACGTTTCGGCCGATGACAGTCGTCTCGCCGATCACCACACCCGTGCAGTGGTCGATGAAAAAGGGATGGCCGATGGCGGCCGCCGGGTGGATGTCGCACCCGGTCTGCGCGTGGGCGAATTCGGTCAGCATGCGGGGAATGATCGGAATGCCCTGGGCGTGGAGCTCGTGGGCGAAACGGTAGATAGTGACCACCCGCACCCCGGGGTAGCTGAAGATGATCTCCTCGAGCCCCTTGGCGGCCGGGTCGCCCGCGTAGGCGGCGTCAATATCCTCGGCAAGGATCATTCGCAAGCGGGGAATCTTCTCGAGAAAGGTCAGGGTTTGCTCCGACGCGCGCGCGCCGCAGTCGTGGCAATCGAAACGCGGTTCGCGGCATTCGTGGGTGAAGCAATTCCGGATCTGTCCCCGGAGGAGGGAGTAGAACCGGTTGATCGCGTCGCCGAGGTAGTACTGCACGTTGGCCTTGTCCACGTTCTGGTTGCCGAAGTAGCCGGGCATCATGATCGTCAGATAGAGCTCGACGATCTTCAGGAGCGTGTCCTGCGAGGGGATCATCGGAAAGCCGACATGGTCGGGAGAATCCTTGCTGTCGAGGCTGCGCACGATGGCGTCGACAACAGCAGGGATCTTGTCGAGATGGGGATCTTCCTTGATGTCGTGGTGTCCGCGGGCGCAGAGCAGTGGCGGGCGTGCTCTTTTCTCCTGGCTTCCCATATTCGGAATCCTCCGTTTTCTGCAAGAATTTGGATTCTCGGATCCGCTTCATACATAGCATCACCGACTTGGAAAACAAGGTCTCAATCGTCGGCAGGTGCGTCGCGAGTAGTGGATGGGCCGCGTGTCTAAGAATCCGAACCGGAGAGTTCTGTGTTTTGCCGATTCGGGTTCTTCAACCGGCTGTAGAAGAAAAACGGCTTGGGGGGGGGATGGGGCGGTCCTTTCGTTATCCAAAAAAAAGCCGACTCCCCGGAGGGAGCCGGCTTTCGTTCTTTGATAATGCCTTGGCCTTACACGATCCCTGTCGATCAGGGAATAAAATTGAGCAAGACCGGATTGGTCGCGTACTGGATCGGCCGGACTCCGCCGCTCGAAAGGCCGAGCGCGCAGAAGGTCACCGTCTTTCCCTGCCACTGGGGCAGCCAACTGAAAGTGGTGAATGTGGCCGTCGCCTGTCCCGACGCATCCAGAACACCGTAAGTGTTGCTGAACATCGCCGTGTTCTTGTTGGCGAGGGTGTACTGAAAAATATTGTCGTAAGCGAGGTGAATCAGAACACCGTCGAGGGAAAAGTTCGGCGTCGGGCCGTTGGCGGCCAGAATGATGTAGGGCTCGTTCGCATGCGCAACGCCTGCGTCGACGGCCAGCGTGTTGGAACCGGTGTTCCACACGTGAGTGTTGCAGGGGTCGATGGTCAATGCGGGCGAAACGGGCGCCAGCGAAATGCTGTCGATATAGTTCCACACATCGGTCTGGAGATAGTTCCTGTAGCAGTAGATATCGAGCGTGTGCATGCCCGTCGATGCGGGAGTGTAGGTGGCGGTGAGATGGACTCTCTCGGTGGTCTCAGGCATGGAACCGTGGTTGTACTGTTTGATCAACACCCCGTTGATCTCGATGGTGAACCGTCCACCATCGCTGGTTCCGCCTCAGCACGAGCACTTGATGGCGATGTCCATATCGAACTGATAAGGGACTCCGCCGATCATGTAGACATCCTGCTGGATTCCGCCGTTGCCTCTGTTGCTCCCAGGCCTCCACTTGTTGCACCAGGTCGTGACGCTTGGAAGGACCTGGTACTTGGTGAGTTCTTGACCGTTGTTGTTTCCGTACAGGGTCCACTCGTTGAGCACGCCCTGTTCGAAATCGCCGTTCGCGACCATCGATGCAGTGGCCTGGGCGAAGAGGCTGCTCGATGTCAGAACAAGGAGCAGGACACTCAAGCCCGCTCCAACGAATACTTTCTTCATGAGTCACTCCTTTCAATTGAGAGCATGACCGAGCGGTGCGCGGCCCCTCGCCGCGGGGACGCGCAGCAGCCTGCCGATCTAGGGAATCATATTGAGTAGAACGGGATTGGACGCCCAAGTTATTGGCCGCACGCCGCCGCTCGAAAGACCGAGTCCGCAGAAAGAATAATTGTTGCCCATGAGATGGGGCAATGCGCCAAAGGTATTGAAAGTGGCCGTGGCCTGACCCGACGCATCGAGAACTCCGTAAGTGTTGGAGAACATGGCGGTGTTCTTGTTGCTCAGGGAGTACTGAAAAATGAAATCGTAGGCGAGGTGGATCAAAACCCCGTCGAGCATGAAATTGGGAGAAGAGCTCGCACCTGCCAGGATGATGTAGTTTTCACCCGCGTGGGCGGGTCCGAGGTCGAGGGTCAAGGTGGCGCTTCCCGCCGCCGCAACACTGATGTTGCTCGGATCGATGGTCAGATCGGCGCCGGCCGGCACCAGGAGAATGTCCTCGATGTAGTTCAGGAGAGCCGTTCGCGGCGCGTTGCGGTAGTTGTAGATCTTGAGTTCGTGGAGACCCGTTGAGGTCGGAGTGTAGGTGCCACTCATGTGGCTGCGTTTGGGAGTCGTGCTGTCAGGAACGTATCCGGCCTTGTTTTGTGCGATCAACACCCCGTTGATCGTGACGTCGAAGTTACCGCCGTCACTCACGCCGCCTCAGCACGAGCACTTGTAAGCCACATCGGCATCAAACTGGTAGGTGACGCCGGCGATGAGGTAGACATCCTGCTGGAAGCCGCCGTTGGCCCCGTCGGTGCCCGGTTTCCGGCGCCAGCACCACGATCTGACTCCGTCACCGTTCACGTCGTACTCGACCACATCCTCGACAAGATTATCACCGAAGAGTGTCCACGGGCCGCGCGCCTCGAGTTCGAGATCCCCGTTGGGGACCGCTGTCTGCGCCATGACCTCGGGCTGTGGAACAAAGAGGAACAGGAGGCACAATCCCGCTCCCGCCAACAATACTCTCATTGCCAATCTCCTCTCTTTAACGGGTCTTATTCGGAAGTGCGGCATTTGATAGACGTACATCAATATCATAACCGATGAACTTTGATTATTGAAACGATTTCCTTCTGAAACGGCAGTAAATAGGGGGCCGGGGAGGTTTAATTATGTTGGATTGTCGGCCCCTGGTGGCCACAATGCACCCTTTTCGAGTCGATCAACCTTTTCGGGCGATCGAAAGAATCCACTTTCCCACAGGAGAGATCTCGTCAAGATGAGCTCGAAAGACGACACGCCCCACGACAGCCAGCCACGCGATTACCGCGCTGAGCTCCAGCAATACGCCCGGAATCTGGAAAAGTTGTTCAAGGACATGACTCTCGAACTCAGAGAGTCGGAACGCCTCTACAGATCGA
>Ga0180429_10005515_pt1 | contig 10037 bp, 7 predicted proteins | sample SS_ome_FD_132428 | JGI IMG/M metagenome (GOLD analysis project Ga0180429, IMG submission 132428) | Hypersaline lake sediment archaeal communities from the Salton Sea, California, USA - SS_1_S_1 metaG | ecosystem: Environmental > Aquatic > Non-marine Saline and Alkaline > Hypersaline > Sediment ...
CATGGAAGAAGCACAGAGGGTGATCGAATTTGCAAACGAGAAGAAGGTACCGCTCAAGCCCTCGAGTTCAGGCGTTCATTTCAGAGACAGTGGACCCGTTCTGGGGGGGATTCTTCTTGATTTGAGCAAGATGAAAGGAATCACCAGGATCGACCATCGCAACAGGAAGGTAACGGTCGAGCCGGGTGTTACCTGGGGAGAGTTGACGCAAGAGCTGAAGCAGCAGCAGATGCGGACGATCCTGCCGCTTCTCCCTCATGCAGACGGCTCTGTACTGGTCAGCTGCCTTGAAAGGGATCCCTCGGTGATCCCCATGTTCGAGTATGGAGAGCTCATTCTGTCCATGCAGATGATATGGCCCACGGGCGAGCCCTTCAGAACGGGATCGGCGGCTACAATCGGTTTTGGCAAGGAAGGAAACCTTGCGGAAGGGTGTTATCCGTACGGTCCCGGCCCGATTGATGCCATGAGACTGATGCAGGGTGCACAGGGGACCATGGGAACAGCCATGTGGGCCAACGTCAAGACCGAGCGCCTCCCGGTGGTGAACAAGTCCTATTTCATTCCCTTTGAAAGCAGTGAAGACGTGGTGGAAGCGATTTACGCCATTCAGAGAAAGCGCATCGGTCATGAGTGTTTCGCACTGAACAGCGTGGATCTGGCCGGTGTTCTGGCAAAGGACATGGCGACCGATTATGCAAGACTCGAAAAGCAACTCCCGCCCTGGTCTGTCCTCATGATCTTGAGCGGTGCGAAGTATTTCCCCGAGGACAAGATTGCCTATGAGAAGGAAGCCCTGTTCGAAGCGCGCAACAACGTGTTCCCCTTCACGGAGATCCTGGACGTGATTCCGGGATACGGTTCCACCCAACCGCTGCCCGAACTGCTCAGGAACCCGTGGCCTGCAGACCGGACCTACTGGAAGGAGCGATTCAAGGGGGCTTGTCAGGATCTGTTCTTCATCACCACCATGGAAAAGGCACCGATCTTTGTCGATACCGTCAAGCAGATCGCTGCGGAGCAGGGATACGATCAACGGGAAATGGGCATGTACATCCAGCCCATCGAGTTCGGGGCGGGTGCACACGTTGAATTCAACCTCTTCTACGATCCGAACAACAGAGAAGAAATCGAGACCGTCAAGCAGGTGTACACGGAATCGATCAAAGAGGCGCTCAGGCTGGAGGCCCACTTCACACGGCCTTACGGCAAGGTAGCGGCAGACCTTGTCTACGAGAAGGCCGGCAGTTACACGCTGCTGGCGAAGAAGACCAAAGAGATACTCGACCCGAACAACATCATGAACCCGGGCACACTGTGCTTTTGACACCTTGCGAAAGGGGTCCAGTCCGGAAACTGGATAACCTGTTGACCCCTTTCGCAGGCTAAACGTCGCTCATATCTTCAGTCACCTGAGCTTCTGACGAGGGGAAAGAGGAATGGTTGAAAACGCCAATTTGAGACTGGAAGAGTATCGCCGGGATGCGGAGAGTTGCCCGGGCTGCAGGGGGTGCATCTGGGTGGACCACATCTTCTGTTCGGGAAGCAAGTATTCCATGCGGTGCCCGAGCCTTTATCACCGCAAGTTTGATGCCTACTCCTGCATGGGGAGGAACAAAATAGCCCTTGGCATCATGAAGGGCGAGGTGGATTTCACACCCAAGGCAATCGAAATCATCTATCAATGCAATCTGTGCGGGGCGTGCCTGGCTGCGTGCAAGCGGAATCTCGATCTGGACACGGACATGACTCTCGAGACCCTGCGGATACGCGCGGTGGAAAAGGGCGCTGCGCCGATTCCGGAGCACAAGGCGATAAATGACAAGATAGCACAAAGCGGTAACCGCTACGGGACGGATAACAGCAAGAGAAGTGAATGGCTTCCGGAAGGGGCAAAGGTATCCGACAAGCCGGAAATGGTCTACTTTGCGGGGTGTAACAGCTCCTTTCGAAACAAGGAAATTGCCACAGCCACCACGGGGATACTGGATGCCCTGGGTGCAAGCTATGCCCTCCTGGACGAAGAGAAGTGCTGTGGAAACCCTCTCTATGAGAGTGGGGATGCGGATGCGGCGCTGGAGCAGGCGCAGCGGAATATTGCTGCCCTGAAGGCTACAGGCGCGTCTGTGGTGGTGACCAGTTGCGCCGAATGCTACAAGGTCTGGAAAGTCGACTACCCGAAACTCCTGGATCGATCTACGGAGGAGATGGAGTACAAGGTTCTCCACATCACCCAGGTGGCAAACCAGGGCATTCAGAGCGGTTCTTTGAAGCTCGAGAACCCGGTGAGCATGCGGGTCGCTTACCATGATTCGTGCAAGCTGACCCGGTGCAGCGACGACTGGGTGCCGTGGCACGGGGAGCGGGGGAAATACGGGGTCACCATACCGCCGAAGGTGTGGCGCAGGGGAATCAAGGGGGTCATCATGGAACCGCGCGAGATCCTGGCGAGCATTCCGGGGATCGAGTTGAAGGAGATGATCCGAAACGGTATGAGCACCCTGTGCTGTGGCGCAGGGGCCGGTGTGGCCGAGGCGTATCCGGAATATACAGAGAACGTGTCGAATCACCGGCTGGACGAGGCCGAGGACCTGGGCATCGAAATGCTCGTTTCCAGTTGCCCGTACTGCAAGGACGCATTCACAAGAGCAGCGGAACAAGGAAGCCGGCCGATCGAATGCGTTGACATCACGCAGGTATTGCACGAATCCATATACGGAAAGGGTGGGTTGTGATGATCCCTCAGGAAATCTACGGAACGCTGGAAGCGATCGTGGGGCCGGAGAATATCAGCCAGGACCCGGAGGTCCGGCAGGCCTACAGGAACAAGGACCGGGCCTTTATCAATCCCGAGTCGGAAACCCTGGGTACGACCCCGGACATCGTTCTTCTGCCCGCCACGACCGAGGAGGTCCAGAAGATCGTCAGGGTGGCAAGCCGCTACAAGATCGGCTACACCCCGTCCATCACATTCTGGACGCCACAGGCGGGCGCACGGTTCGAAAAATGCCTGCACATCGATTTCAAGCGAATGGACAGCCTGGAGATCGACGCAAAGAACATGAACGCCACGGTCGGTGCAGGTGTGAATTTTGCCCAGCTGCAAGCCGAGGCTCTCAAGCACGGGTTGTACACGGTCGTTCCGGGCGGCGGGTCTCAAGTCGGCGTGATTCCCAACCACCTGCTCTTCGGGTTCTCACCCCTCACCTACAGGGCCGGCCTTGCCCCCCGAAGGATCATGGGGGTGGAGTGGGTCCTCCCCGACGGAGAACTCGTACGGTTAGGGTCTTTTGCGTCCGGGAGTGACGGGTTCTGGGGCGAGGGGATCGGCCCCGACCTGAGAGGCCTGCTGCGAGGGCACATCGGGTGGCTGGGCTCCCTCGGGATCGTTACCCGCATGTGCGTGCGGCTTCTGCCTTTCCACACGGCCAAACTCAAGCCCATGCAGATGGATCGCCACACCTTCTTCATGCTCCCTACGGACAGGCAGAAGTGGTATAACTTCTCCTGTCCGAACCTGGATGTGATGGTCGAGTTCATGTATGAGATCGCCCACGCGGAGATCGCTGCGGCCATGACCCGTGTGCCTATTGCATGGCGGTACATTGCCAGGTCCGGCTCCAAGGAGCAGTTCTGGAAGCTCTGGCCCGAAGATCCGGAAGCAAAACGGAAGGAAGTGGCTGAATTCATGATCAACCGTGTCATGCTCATCGGCTATGCATCCCAGAAGCAACTCGAGTATGAGGAAAAGGTCCTCATGGCCATCGCTGAAAAGCTCGGGTGCACCCTCCGCCGCACGAGACAGATGGACGGATCCTGGATGCAGAGCGGAGACGCGGTGACCATGTGGTATCTCACCGGGACCTTCATGTCCACCACCGGACAGCTCGATTCCCTGGACGCCAGCGTGCAGAGCGGTGTGGAATTCGCGAAGATGAAGAAGAACTACACGCCTCCGCTCATGGAAGACCATGGGGACCAAGGGTGGTTCCAGATCAACGACTTCGGGCACAGCGGCTACCTCGAATTCATCCTCCACTCGGACCAGGACGCCGGTCCGGAAGAAGGGCTGAAAATTGCGGAGTTCTATCATTTTGCATCACCAAAGCTTGTTGCCGCAGTCGGCGGGCTCAATTTCTTCAATCAGATCATGAGTCCCCTGGGTCACGACAGCCCGCTCTACGGGCCGAACTACGGGGACTTTGCTCGCAAGGTGAAGGAAGGGCTGGACCCGGACAATGTGTCCAATCCGCCGGGCGTGCTCGATACCCTTGACAAGGTGATCGACATGAACCCACCGCTAAAGGCCATGAAGGACTGGTAGGAAAGGCTTGCCAAAGGACTTCGTTTTCGGAGGGAACGCAATGAAAGGCTATCAGAACAGGATCCTGGAAGTTGATCTGAGCAAGGCATCCACGGAAACGATCTCGATCGAGGAAGACGCACTTCGTCAGTACCTGGGTGGGTCCGGACTGGCTGCCAAGCTCTTTCTGGACCGGGGGCTGCAGGACGTGGAGCCCTTGTCCCCTGAGAACCAGGTCTTCGTCATGACGGGGCCGCTGGCCGGTACCGGCTTCCCCGGAGCCGCCCGGTTTGCCGTGGCAGCCAAGTCACCGCTTACCCGGCTCTGGGGGGAAGCGAACTGCGGCGGACACTTTGGGGCCCAACTGAAGTTTGCCGGATACGACGGGATCATCGTGAAGGGCAGGGCGGCCGGCCCGGTCTATCTCTGGATCGATGACGACAAGATAGAATTCAGAGACGCTTCCCATCTCTGGGGCAAAGACGTCTATGAAACCGAAGACATGATGAAGGCGGAGATGGAGGGGGCAGGGGTCGAAGGTGGTGTCCGGCTCCTGTCCATAGGGCCTGCGGGCGAGAACCAGGTGAAGTATGCCGCTGTGGCCGGCGAAAAGGGCGATTTCGCCGGGCGGTGCGGGCTGGGTGCCGTCCTGGGCTCCAAGAACCTGAAAGCCATCGTGGTTCGGGGAACGAGGGGTGTTGCCATTGCGGATCCCGAGGGGTTCAAGACTGCCGTCAGCGAGGCCCGGGCGAAGATCAAGGAGGCGGGCCTGGCCAAGGCCTGGCGCGAGCACGGCACGGCCATCGGCATGGTGGCAGGCACCAAGCACGGAGGCGTATCCGGAAAGAACTGGAGCCAGGGGGATCTCTACGCCTTTGCAAAACCGATCCGCGGTTTCGCCATCACCGAACGGCTGGTCAGAAGCCAGAGCTGCTACGGGTGCCCCATCGGATGCAAGCGGGTGGTCAAGGTGGACGAAGGCCCTTACCGGACCGATGAGGGCCCTGGACCGGAATTTCAGACCTGCCTGAACTTCGGCCTCATGTTGATGAACAACAACCTGGAGGGGGTGATCAAGGCGAACGAGCTCTGCAATCGGTACGGCCTGGATACGATCTCCTGCGGGTCCTCGATCGCCTTTGCCACCGAGTGCCTTGAAAAGGGCCTGATCACCACCGAGGACACCGACGGTGTGGAGCTCAAGTGGGGGGATATCGGTCCGGCCATCGAGATGATCCACAAGATCGCCAAGCGCGAGGGGTTCGGTGACATTCTGGCGGAGGGCGTCCGAAGCGCCGCCAAGAAGATCGGGGGCAACGCGGCCGATTTCGCCATCGAGGTCAAGGGGCTCGAGGTGCCCATGCACGACCCGAGGGGCTTTCACGGCCAGGGGCTCGCCCAGGTGATCCCGGCCCGCGGGGGGGCACACACGGACGCGATCCACTTCCTGATCGAAGAGAACTTCTCCAAATACCCGGAGCTCGGGTTGACCGGAGAATACGAAGCCATGACGAGCGAGGGCAAGGCGGAAATGACGGTGGCCTCCGAGAGCCTCGGCAACCTGTGCAACTCCAGCTCCATGTGCCTCTATGCCATGGGCACGATCGGGTTCACGGACCTCGTGGCCGCCCACAGGACGACAACGGGGGCTGATTTCACACAGGAAGAGTTGTTGAAGACGGCGGAGCGCATCGTGCTGCTGAAGCGAGGCTTGTCCAATCTCATGGGCATGAGAGCCGAGGACGAGAAGCTGCCCGAGCGGATCATGACGCCCATGGACGTTGGCCCCACGGCCGGGTCCGTTCCGGACATGGACATGATGCTCAAGGAATACTACGCGATCCGCGGCATCGATGCCGACGGACGTCCCGGCAAAGAGAGATTGCGCGAGCTCAATCTCCAGGACCTGGCAACGCAACTGGCGAAAGGATGATCCCCATGGAGTTCGGCTACACGGAAGAGCAGAAGCTGATGCGCGACCTGGCGGCCAAGATCGCCCAGGACTTCAGTGACGACTACTGGCAGCAGATCGATGAAGAACATCGCCACCCGCAAGAGTTGTGTGACGCGCTCGTTGCCCAGGGGATTCTCGGCATGGCCATACCGGAGGAATACGGGGGTGGCGGCACCGGCCTTCTGGACCTGGCCATCGCGTCCGAAGCGCTTGCAGAGAACGGGGTCGGCATGGGCGGGATCGGCCTTCTTGTGGGGGGGCCGGTCTTCGGGGGATACCTCATTTCGCGTCACGGAAACAAGGAGCAGAAGGAGAAGTACCTGCCCGGCCTGGTCAACGGCGACATGTGGGCCGGCGCCTTCACCGAGCCCGACGCCGGTTCCAACGTGACCAACATCTCGACACGGGCGAAGCTGGAGGGAGACCGGTATGTAGTGACCGGGCAGAAGATGTACATCTCCCACATGGAGGGAGCCAGGCACATCGCCATCTACGCCCGCACCTCTCCCCTGGACCCGGCGCACAAGACGCGGGGATTGTCCATCCTGGTGGGGGATCTCCCGGACGCCCACGTGGAGGCCCGTCCCTTCAAGAAGCTGGGTGCCCGTTTCGTGGATACCTGCGCCGTCTTCATCGACGGGATGACCATACCCAGGGAGAACGTCGTGGGGGAAGAGGGCGGCGTTCTGAAGGCCATGTTCGACGTGCTCAACCCCGAGCGCATCATCGTGGCGGCCTCTGCCGTGGGAACCGGACTGCTGGCGATTCGGAAAGCGGTGGCCTTTGCCAACGAGCGGGCCGTGTGGGGCGAGCGGCCGATCAGTTCCTACCAGGGATTGCAGTTTCCGCTCGCGGAGGCAAAGGTCATGCTGGAGTCGGCCCGGCTCAAGGTGTACGAGGCGGCCTGGCTATACGACCAGGGGTCTCCCAGGTGTGCGATGTCTACAACCATAGCCAAGTACGCCGCCTCTCACGGCTCGATCTTTGCCGCGGACCGTGCCATTCAGACCATGGGAGGCGCCGGGTACATGTGCGAGTACGGTGTGGAACGGTTGTGGCGGGACCTGCGCCTGAACGCCATTGCGCCGGTGACGAACGAGATGGCACTGAACACAATCGCCCAGTACGATCTGGGAATGCCCCGTTCCTACTGAGCGGTATCCCGGGGTCACCTTCCTTCTTGCTTCTTGCACGCAGTTTCAAGGCGAGAAACAAAAGCGTCGGCAATGGATTCTGCCGTTCTTCTGCTCAGGAGCGGTTCGGTGTAGGAGAGTGCGCAGAAAAGCCTTCCATGGAGTGTCACAACGGTCAGCAGGAGCGCGTAGAGACCCGACACATGTGCCGAGCCAAAATAGATTTCTTTGAGCTGAAAGGGCCCGTATTGCTCCGATAGATCAAGAACTCCCAGATTCGAAAGGCATGGCCCCGCAACAAACTGCTGTAGAGTTTCCGACTCTGCCAAGTTGTTTTCCACAATCAACCGTAGCAAGGTCTTGTGAAACTCTCTTGGCAGGAAGCCTTGATTTCGCTTTAGATTCAACCTGTTCGTAAGCTCCTTGCCGCAATTCCGCGCCAGGTCCCAGAACGAAATCCCTTTGCTCAGATCGAGATCTGCCTGTTCCATCATTATATAACAGCCAAAATGCTCATTGGTAACCTCTGGCTCACAGTATCCGCGCAAGTCAATGGCATAACTGAAGGGAACGTGGTGTGCCGAATCTGTTTTCTTCAATGCTGACAGGAGAAGCGCTGCCATCAAGGCGCTGCTCACCGTGGTGCGTTCCCGTTCGCAGCGAGCCTTCAAATCCGTCATGTCGCTTTCATGAATTTGAAAATACAGATTTCGGGCTCTTCGCTCGTTCAGGGGTTTGTGAGCTTCAAAATCCCAGGGGGTCTGCCTCTGTTCAGGGGGCTGATTCCGGGGCTTGCGGCCTGCAGGCTTAGGGGGTGGAGAAATCTCTGGAATCATCTGTTCAGCTGCCGGCAGTAACGGCAAAACCACGCTGTCCGGGACTTCGTTTGCCCCGTCGGCAATCCGGCTACAGAAAGTCAGGAAGTCGTGTGCAAAGCGTGCTGTTGATGAGCCATCCGAAAGGGAGTGGTGAAAAAGGTTGATGAGCTCATTGCAGCCATCGTGGTCTTCCGAATGGAGGAAGACCGTACGCCACAGGAATTGAGAGTCCGGATCAAAGTCTCGAGAGAATTCATCTTCAATCATTCCCTCCCACTGGGAACTGTTCTCCCGGATCACAACACGTAAGGGAACGGCGTGCATTTCTTCATCGAGTTCACCATGGCTGTCATGAGCTACTTGAAATCGATAATACCGATCCTCCTCTACGAAACGTGCCCGAAGCAGGGGATGGCGTCTCTGGAGCCGGCACAAAGCCTTTCGGACGGTCCCCGGAGTCAAGGCTCCCTGGACACGCAATATCTGGAAGAGCATGCCCGAGCATCTGTATTGATCATGATATATCTTCTGAATTGTCGACCAATAGCCAAGTCTTCCGATGTCAGGCATGTCACAGGGTTCCCATACTGCTGGTATGCTGTCGAGAAGCGGAACGGTTCCATGGGCGACTGCTTGTCTGCAGGCCCGTAGAGAATGTGTTGAGGAAGAGTACCACCTGCCGGCGCTATCCGCAAAGTTGAACAAGGGGCGTGCCCTGCAAGCAGAGATAAGAATTCAGCTAAAACAGAAGGTTAGGGAAAAGAGGGCTGGTCTTTTGCAGTACAAGGCCCCTCATCTACTTGGATGACCCCCGGTCAAGGCAGCTGGTTACAGCGGCGTGGAAAAGCCCGAGAGATGATCATGAGGTGGAGCCGCCCGGAACCGACGATTTTCCGGTGCCTTGCCAGAGGTTTCGGGAGAACGCGGTCAACCAGGACCGGTGGCCGTGAAGAGCCTGCAATGGATGTTGCGCAGAGACAAGCTCAAGTTGACAGTACGGCTAACCGATTGATAAAGTTATCATTTAGTTATTTTTCAAACGTGTAAAAGGAGTGGGTGCCGGAGGAGAACATGCAAAGGGAAACGATCGAAGGAGCCATCATTACCGCCCTCAATGACTATTGGGAAACACAGGGTATTGAAGGCGGAGTGAATCCTGATACGATACTGTTGGGAAGCGACTCGGAGTTGGATTCCATGGCCATCGTGAATGTCGTCATAGACATCGAGTGTTACTTTCAGGATCAGGGGTATAACATCTCCCTTGCCTCTGAAAGGGCCATGTCCCGCAAGAGCAGTCCATTCCGGAACGTCACGACGCTGACAGATTACATTTCGGAGTTGATTGAGGAGGCTTCCAAGTAGAGCGATAGGAATGGCGGGCACGCGGCATATTCGAATTCGTGGGGAGGAAAGCATGGAAAGGGAAAAGATCGTCGAAGTCATCATAGCGGCATTCAATGATTACTTCGAAACAGAAGATATTCAGGGAGAGGTCGTCTCTGATACCATACTGTATGGGAACGAGTCAGCATTGGACTCAATGGGTTTGGTGAATGTCGTCATTGACATCGAGTCGTATTTTCATGACCAGGGCCACAAGATTGCACTCACCTCTGAACGAGCCATGTCCCGCAAGAGCAGCCCCTTCAGGAGCGTTTCGACCCTGGCGGATTTCATTGTGGAATTGATTGAGGAGGCCTCCAAGTAGAGCGTTGACAGGCGGTCTATGAAGGGATCGAATGCGATACAACAAGACCCATTATGACACAGTCAGTGATGCCTGGACCTATGTGATGGGCGACAATCTGCACTACGGCTATTTTGAC
>Ga0180429_10005517_pt1 | contig 10035 bp, 5 predicted proteins | sample SS_ome_FD_132428 | JGI IMG/M metagenome (GOLD analysis project Ga0180429, IMG submission 132428) | Hypersaline lake sediment archaeal communities from the Salton Sea, California, USA - SS_1_S_1 metaG | ecosystem: Environmental > Aquatic > Non-marine Saline and Alkaline > Hypersaline > Sediment ...
TCGATGCTGTGCGCGTCATAGAGTCTGATCTCGAAATTGTCTACGTGGTCGTCGAGCTGGTTGCCACAGTATCGTGTCTCGTACGGCTCCGGGCGAGCCGGAGAGAGCGGCTGGCGCCCATGGTAGTCGGCGAGCAGCATATGAAGCTCCCGCCCGTGCTGTTCTGAGGGGACGAACCTGCGGGTGGCCGCCTTCTCAAGGAGGGGATTGACGTAGCTGATGACGACCTCGCCGCCGCTGCGCCTTCGTTGCAGATGGTCACGCATTTGTCGCAGGATGACCTGGGCCCACTCTTCTGCAATCCGCGGCGTCTCCTTCTTGGCTGCGGCGAGGTCTACGAGCTCCCGCTCAGTGAGTCCATCCTTCGAACAGGAGAGGAACCCGAAGACGGCCTTCGCTACGTCGCGTTCGGATTCCGGCAAGTCCTCCGAGACCCGAGCGAGAACTTGATCGTAGAGAAGCGTGAGACACGCCTCGATGCTCCCGGCAGCAGAAGATTGCTCATGGTTCGGTGCGGGTGTGAGCCGCGGAAGGTCAGTTATCCGCCGCTCAAGCGTCTCAAACGAACCGTGCACTCGGATTTCTTCCAGTGCGATAGAGAGGAAGAGGGGGTTGCGGGTGGCCAGGTTCTGTCGCAGTAGGGCAACCTGTTGCGAATCGAGAGTCTTGCAGAACACCGACGGAAATCCGCGGATGAGTTCCAAGCTCTGGTCGTCGGTCAGGTCTGCAACCATCACCTCGCTGGTCGCGAGTGCCCGTAGCCGCATGACCCACTCATCGGACTTCTCCGCTGGCTGGAGGCGCCCGCTGACGATGATTCGGACCGACGATGGTCGCGGCATCTTCAGCAGCCCCAGCAGCGAGAGGATCTCTTCTGGTGGAAGCCGGTCTACGCCGTCCATGATTATCGTGATGGGAGTATTGGCCGGGAGGATCCGCCAGAGCTCGGACCACTGCCCCTGCAGATCCTCAATGTCTGTCGGCCACTCCGTTAGTGCTTGCTGGTCGCTGTCTCGACAGAAGGTGAAGAGCTCCTCAAAGATGCCCGACCACAGCTTCGGCATCGCCAAGTCGCCTGCGGCTGCGCCAATGAAGCGGCTCGCTGTAAGTGAGTCGGCGGCGATGTCTCTCGCCAGCCATGCAAGCGTCGAGCTCTTGCCACTACCACGTGGCCCCGTGACAAGAACGACGGGCGCGTCGCACTCGTCGAGAGAGGTGTGAAGTTGCTGCTGGATATCGTCCCGTCGTACATAGGACCGGAGGAGTCGTTGCACAACCGATCTATGTGAGGCGATGTCACGTTCTCGGGGCGTCGCAGCGCGAGAGCGCTCGATGTGTTCACCGAACTCCTGTTGAATCGCTCGCTTGAGATCAGATTCCACTTGTGAGCCGAACGCAGACAGGCCCTCGAGTCGACCAGGACTCGCTCCGTCGCCCACGCCTTCCGCTCCAGGATTCCACTCGCCCCGATAGGACCTGACGCGGTCCTCATCGCGGAATCGGGCACCAATCTCATCCTTCAGTGCGCGTAGCAGGTGAGTCCGCTGAGGCTCGTCCTCAAAGAAAGCGTTGCGATGCGACGCGCACTCGCCGGGCGTGCTGTCGTCCCCGCGCGGGGTTTCGGGGATACATCCGGGCTCGCGCAGATAGAAGAAAGCCTGCTTCGAGACAGTTCGTGTTGAGCCGTCGTGGCTGGGGATTGGAGCGCTCACTGCGTGCAGAACCTCAAGATGCGTCATCGAGCGATTGCGGTGGGTCTCGTCGACGAGGAATTCGTCGCTCTGGAGCGCGGGTGGTACCCACCCGTATCGCTCGCCGAGGAGGCAAAGGAAGAAGGGGCGGCTTCCGTCGATCTCGCTGAGGCAGATATCCAGAGCGCGCCCATTCTCGGCTTCCTCTCGGGTGACTCCCCATCGAAGATCGATGTCTCGGAAGTCGATGGAGCGGTTCTCGCACCACTGGCGGACCTTGGGGAATACTACGCGCACCAGGTAGTCGCGCTCAGCATGCATGTCGCTGAAAGTCGACGAGATGAAGACCCGCGCTGTCTTGAAGCCGACGCGCTCTGCGCGTGGCGTTCTGGTCGCTTGATGTTCGCCGCGCGCCTCTGACTCGCCTCGCAACTCGACGACCAGCGCGCCCGCGCGAACATCCTCCCGAAGCTTCGCATCCATCTCGGGGTCGAGACGGAGCGACGTCCCCGCGGCGATGAGGTCACCGAACCGCCGGACTTGGGCGGCCGGATTGAAATGGTCCGTGAGGCCCAATGACAGTACGAGTTCATCCTCGGTGGCTGGTGTGACACCGCAACTCGGGCACGGGATGAACGCAGAAGACTTCTCATGTCCACAGCTGAAACAGACGGCAATCGTCATGACACCCTCAATCGCTGGAGGGGGGCGTGTCGGTGACAAGAGAGGGGCGCCATGGATCAAAGAGCGCGTCCTGGCCAATCCGCTCAAGGAACCTCTCCCATCCATCACTGTCAATGACGGTGCCCTCACTCCTGTATATGGGGTAGGCAGAGCGAATGAGAATCTTGCGTGTTGTGAGAGCGATCGGGTTCATAGGGAAGGGCGCCGGGCCGCCGACCATGATGCCGTCCATATGAGTGTGTTCATTCATGGGGAAGTTGAAGGTCAGTCGCTTGCCGGGTTCGACCGGCCTGTCACCACGGAACACGTCCGCCATCAGTCCAATCAACCCACCCCACATGTCATGGGCAGATCTAACGCAAATGGAGAGCTCAGGCTTGCTGTCGGTCCAATGGGGACTCTCTGGATGATCGGCCAGCGATAGCCCGTATGTGACGGCCGTCTTGAAGCCGGGTCTCGGGTAGTCGTCGTACTTCAGGATTCGCACAGCAGGGAGGCCCTCGGTCATCGATTCCCCGTATCGGATGTCCACCGGGTGGCCATCGACATTCTCGTCCATTATGGTCTTGAACTCGTCATAGTCGGCACTCATTCGTCCCCCCTCTCACCCCCCCCGAGGGCGCGGTCACACGCTCCCGGGAAAGCAACTATGAGAACAGCACATGCCTATCTCGATTTCCTCCGACATCGTGTGTCACGCCATTCTTTCCAGACAAACAGCCATGCTGATCGTAGACGGCCGTGGAGTTTACGCGGCCCTTGGGAGGGGCGCAGCACTCTGGTTCTGCTGACGAGGGCTAGCTGGGAGTGGGAACCCACAGCAAGAGGGTAATCCCTCCACTATTGTCGCCACTGACAAGCAATGATACCATTAGAACTCGTTGTTGCTCACTCACTAATCGTGTTGGGGTAGCGCCCAACGGTAGCACAGGTCTTGTCGCTCGCGACTGATGCTCCAGTCGTCGGGCCTGTCAACTGGGAGCGGTAATGCAGCAGTGCGAAGCTGTAGATGCGTGGCGCGTCCTCGTTGCTGAGGTCATGGCTCTCCGCGAGAAGGGCCAGTACAATCGAGCCATCGTGCTCGCACGAAAAGCCCTGCGTACCGCATAGGACAACGGATGTCCCGATCATCCCTATGTATCGGTGAGCCTCATCCACCTGGCGCAGGTCTACCTCGCCAAGGGTCAATATGACAAGGCCGAGCCGCTGTACCTCCGAGCGGTACGAATCGAAGAGGCCGAGTATGGCCCAGATGGTTCAGGCGTGATACCAGCCCTGGAATGCCTGGCGGAGCTCTACTCTGCTCAAGACCAACATGCTGCCGCAGAGCCGCTGCACCGACGTATCCTGCGGATACGCGAGGAAGCCCTGGGTTGCGATGATCCCAGCGTGGCTCAGAGCCTGACCAATCTGGCGGAGATCTACCACGCTCAAGATGACTACGCGGAGGCTGAGCCGCTATGTCGGCGCGCGCTAGGGATTCGCGAGAACGCTCTGGGCCCCGATCATCCCGATGTGGCTCAGAGTTTGAGCCGCTTGGCGGAACTCAACTTTGCTCAGGGCAACTACGCCGAAGCCGAGCCGCTGTACAAGCGCGCCCTGGGAGTCTGGGAGGAAGCCCTTGGTACAGATCATCCGGTCGTGGCGATGGATCTGACCAACCTCGCGCAGCTCTACTACACCCAGGGCCACTACGACAAGGCCAGGCCTCTGTACGAGCGCGCCCTGGAAATCTGTGAGACAATCCTCGGCCCCGATCATCCCAATGTGGCAGCGAACCTGAGTGGCCTGGCACAGCTCTACAACGCTCTTGGCTGGTACGCCAAGGGCGAACCGTTGTACCGCCGGGCACTGCGGATCTTCGAGAAGGCGCTGGGCTCCAATCATCCCCTGGTGGCTCGGAGCTTGGGCGCGTTGGCGGCGAATCACCGTGCCCAAGGCCATTACGACGAAGCAGAGCCGCTGTACAGGCGCGCGCTGGGAATCTACGAAGAAGCCCTGGGTCCCAACCACCCCGACCTAGCTCCAATCCTTAACAACCTTGCTGAGTTGTATGGCATTCGGGGGCACCACGATGATGCCGAGCTGCTGTATCAGCGTGCACTGGACATCCGCAGGAAGGCGTAGGTTCGAACCACCCCGCTGCGGCACGCGGCTGGCGAGGCAGCGAGACCCGCGAGTGAACGAAGCGGCGGATACTCAGAACAGGTAGAGCCCTCCGACAGCGGGATGACTGGATGCAAGAGAGCCGAGCACGCCGACACGTCAGAGTCTTCATCTCCTCAACATTCCTGGACATGCAGGACGACCGGAACGCGCTGATGACGCATGCGTGGCCGGAGCTCCGCGCGTTCTGTCGTCAGCGCGGCGTCGAGTTCACCGAGGTCGATCTGCGCTGGGGTATCTCGGAGGAGCAGAGCAGGCGCAACGAGACGCTCAAGCTCTGCCTCGATGAGATTCAGCAGTGCCGGCCGTTCTTCATTGGGTTGCTCGGCGAGCGATACGGTTGGGTGCCAGGCGAACTCGCCTTCACCGATGACCTTACAGAGGAACAACCGTGGCTCACCTCACTTGACAGGAAGAGCGTCACTGAGCTCGAGATACTCCATGGGGTTCTCAACAACCCTGACATGGTGCGGCGTGCTTACTTCTACTTCCGCGACCCTGCGTATGCGCGCGAGCGTGGCGACGACTTCCTGCCCGCCGATACCGGTGCCGCAGATGCTCAAACCAGTCTCAAGAACACGATTCGGGATGCGTCGGAGCGCGGCGCCGTGCGCCTGCGCGAGGGCTACACAAACCCGGGCGAGCTGGTTGAGCAGGTGCTTGCGGACCTCCGGGAGGCGATCGACGCGGAGTTCCCCGCCGAAGACGTCCCTGACACGCTGACGCAGGAGTCGCTGGCTCATGAGGCCTATGCCGAGTCTCGCCGGCGGACGTACATCGAGCGTGACTCGTACTATGAAGACCTGGACGCGCACGCGGTCTCTCCAGGGGTCCCGCTTGTCCTCGTCGGTGATTCCGGATTCGGCAAGTCGGCGCTCATCGCCAATTGGGTCGCTCGCTGGAGAACGCGGCATCCGGGCGATCTGGTCATCGAGCACTACATCGGGGGCACCGACGGCAGCGCCGACTGCAGCCGCATCATCCGGCGTGTCATCAGCGAGGTCGCGCGCTGGGTTGGTCAGGATGTAGAGATTCCCGAATCGCGCGACGAACTGCTGAGGGTCTTCTCCGAGTCATTGGGCGCAGCCGAGCGTCACGCACGGCTGCGCGGGCTGCGATGTGTTCTCGCTCTCGATGCGCTGAACATGCTGGAGGACCGCGACGGAGCCCGGAATCTCGGGTGGCTGCCGTCAGGGCGGTTCGCTGGGAGGGTCCGCCTGCTCGCATCCACGCTGGCTGGCGAGACGCTCGAAGCGGTCGAGCTTCGGGCGTGGAACACACTCCGGATCGCCGAGCTCTCCGCGGCTGAACGCACCGAGATGGTCTCGCGCTACCTCGCCCGGTTCGGCAAGACGCTCGACGAGTCCCGGACCTCTCGACTGGCCGCAGCGGCGCCGTCCGGCAATCCACTCTACCTCAAGATCCTCCTGGATGAGCTTCGCGTGACCGGGACGCACGGTAGTCTCGACGTGACGCTCGATCGCTACCTTGCTGCTCCCGACGTCCCGACGCTCCTGCGCGAGATCTTGGCTCGGTACGAGCACGACTACGAAGATGACCGGCCCGGCCTCGTTGGCGACGCGCTCGGACTTCTGTGGGCGGCTCGACGAGGGCTTTCCGAACCAGAGTTGCTGCGCGCGCTGCGCCCGGGTGACCTTCCTCATCTACCGGCAGCCACTTGGTCGCCTCTTCGTGCGGCGCTGCAGGAGTCGCTCGTTGAGCGAAGCGGCATTCTGTGCTTCGCGCATGACTTCCTGCGAGCTGCAGTGGAGCAGAGCTTCGTCGCGGGCATCCAGGGGGCGCGAGATCTCCGGCTGACACTCGCGGACGATTTCGAACAGCAGGGCGTTGACGACAGAAGCTGCGAAGAGCTTCCATGGCTCGTTTGTCAAGCCGGGGAGCGTGAGCGCCTCCGGGCCACGCTCCTGGACATCCCGAGGTTCCTACGCATTTTCGACCGCGACCGCCATGAACTCCATCGATACTGGGTGTGGCTTGGTGCGGAGCGGGAAGTGGGGTGCGAATACAGACAGGCGTTCGACGAGTGGGAGGGCGCCACGCCGGGGCATGGTGTCCAGATTGAGCAAGGCTTCTCGTTCGATCTCAAGGGTCTGCTCGTTGGGAAGGTTGTCAGCAGCCTTGGCAAGTTCCTGTCGGACGCCGGAGAGCACTCAGATGCCGAGTTCTTCTGGCGGCGCGCGCTGTGCGAGGATGAGCAGCTCTACGGTCCGGAGCATCCCACAGTTGCTGTCGACCTCAGCAATCTAGCCGCGTGCCTCGGTGATACAGGGCAGTACGATGAGGCCGAGCGGCTGTTCCGGCGAGCGTTGGGGCTGCTTCGAGGCTGCTTCGGCGGAGACTCATCCGAAACGCTCTCGACGCTTGAGAGTCTGGGAACGCTCCTCAGAATCAGGGGTCGCACCGACGAGGCGGCCGTCCTTCTGACACTGGCCTGCGCCATCGCAGAAGAGACGTACGGCGAACGCCACCCTGAAGCTGCGGCGTGCCTCTCTCGCCTCGCAACCGTGGACCGGGAGCGCGGTCGTTGGGACGAGGCTGAGACACTCTTGAGACGCGCGATCCAGATCAAGGAGGAGCATCTCGGCAGGTCACACCCAGGGCTTGGAGACGACCTCCACAATCTAGGGGAACTCCTGTGGAAGACCGGACGGCTTGGTGCCGCGCGGGAGGTTGCCACACGAGTGCTCGAGATCGACGAGGGTGTGTACGGTTTCAGCAATGAGCGGGTAGCGTTGGACCTGAATCTCATGGGTGAGATTCTCTCGGCACAGGGCAGTCTTGGAGAGGCGGAGGAGGCGATGCGCCGGTCGGTCGGTATCCTCACCGACGTGTTGGGAGAAGGGCATCCAGAGACAGCCCTTGCGTTGAGCAACCTCGGCTGGCTCCTCAAAGAGACCGGGCGACTGGACGAGGCGGAGTCGGCCATGAGAAGATCCATCGAAGCCGATATTGCTTCGTATGGTCTCCGCCACCCTGCGGTCGCTCTGAAGAAGCGGAATCTTGCGTTGCTCTTGCTGGATCTGGATCGGACTGATGAGGCGGAGACGCTCGCGCGGGAAGCGCTCGGTATTGACCGCGAACACCGCGGCCCTGCTCACATCTCCGTCGGCGAGGACCTGAGCGCATTGGCCGCCATCCTATCGGTCGACGGGCGGAGCCAGGAGGCTCTTGGATTGCTCCAGCAGGCTCTGGAGATCAAGACCGCCAGCCTGGGCGAGAGGCATCCAGCGGTCATCGACGACTTGAGAACGCTGGCATCTCTATTCTACGGGGCGCGGCTGTTTGATGAGGCAGAGAGCGTGGCTCGCAGGGTTCTAGCAGCCACCCAGGAACCATGGCAGGAAGGCGCTAGCGGTCCAGAGTGTCCCGAGGTGGGCCGAGCCACAGACCGAGATGTGTTGCGCGATCATTCGGGAGGCGAAATGGACGAGAGATACCAGGCACTCATCGCTGAGCTCATGAGTGAACTCAGCAAGTCGCCAGCAAGAGGAGTCTTTGCTCATTCCAAGCGAGAAGAACTGAGCCAGCTGGCAAAGGGGATGTGGGACGCCGAGCCCGCGCGGGTGGACGCACAGGTAATCCACGTGTGGCTTCGTGGGCGTCTCGAGGAGGACCCGCAGGCGGAGAGGCTGACTGACGAGGATGCCGAGCTGATCAAGGCGGTCGCGTTGTCTGTAATGGGACTGAGTGCCAGCGACAAAGAGAAGCGTGTCCAGTACCTGCAGCAGGCGCTGATGACCGTCAGGGAGATTCGGGGCGTGCCTGGCGCGGAGATTCTGAGCATGCGTCTGTCGCACACGCTGGGTCCGATGGGTATGCTTCCGTGAAGTTGCCCAGCGCCATGGATGCTGAGGGCAATGATGATGGCGGCAGCTGTTCGTGAGACCAGACGGCGATTCACACCAACCACCCGGCCGCACCTGTGGGAGGGACCATGAACATCTTCGGGAAGAAGCCCGATGCACCGCACTCTCAGTCAGGCCGACAGGATGAACTGGAGCGCCTCCAGGCGACCATCGGTGATGAGAACTGCACGCACGGTGAGGTTATGGAGGCGACCTACCGCATGATGGAGCTGGGTGTCGAGACAGGAGCGATTGCCGACACAGCTGAGAACCGCCAGCGGCTGGTTGAGCTCCGGCAGCAGCTTGATGACATGCCAGAGCCTCTGCGGGGCATGCGGATGAGCGATCTCGATGATGATGGCGCGGACAACGGAGACGATCCTGTCCCGACAACAGAGCAGGTCGAAGCGCTCCCTCATTGGGCAGTTGTGGCGTTCGCCGCCCGCTGCGCGAACCGCGTCCGGCCGCTCGTGACGCGCTACTGGCCGGACGCTCAGAGCGAGCATATCGCCGCAGTGGACGAGGCGCTGCAAGTGGCAGAATCTGTAGCGAGGGATGGCGCCACCGGGCCCGACGCAAGTCGGATCGTCTCGATTCTGAAGCCACTTCGAAGCGTGCCCTCAGAGCTCGCAGCGGGTTACGCGGTTGAAGCCGCGCACAACGCCGTGCGGGCAGCGGCCAGCAACGTGGCGAATCCGGAAGATGTCAGTTATGCGGCCATGATGTCACAGGGCGCTGCGAATGCAGCGAGTCTGGCAGCCTCTTGCGTGAGCTTCGCCGGTGGCGTGGCAGATGATGGCGAGACCGGCCGTGCCATTGGGAGAGACTTCAGAATGCTCAGTCGCGCTGCCGCTGCGGGCAACTGGAGCAACATGTCGCCGGTACCTGCTACCGTCTTCGGACCCATGTGGCCTTCGCAGAGGCAACCGGAGTGGAGCAAGGCGGAGTAGCTCGTGGTGGTCTGGCCGTAGCAGAACCTCTAGCGCTGATACGCGTCACTCTCTCGACTGTGACGTACCTACCATTGTGAGCCTCACCCAGAGTTGATATACTATGGATGCGCTCGGTGCGGGAAACACCCCCGCACCGGCGCATTGCTTCCAGATGCCTGGAATCGGTTCTCCCTCGAGCTTCCACCGGAGGCTTCCCCATGTCCAAGCGCTCCAAGGTCACACACAGCATCATTGTCGCCGGTGACGTGACCATCGACTGGAACATCGCGCAACTGAGCGCAGGGCGCTCCGAAGGGCCGCTCGTCTGGAACGCCGGCGACACGGCTCACATCACACCGCAGCCCGGCGGCGCGGCCATGCTCGGCGAGATTATCGCCGGGACCGTGAAAGCGCTTCCGGCCGCTCGGCGGACCGGGCTCAAGACGCACAGACCGCAGCTCCGGCTCACCAGCGTTGGTCCCGCCACGGGCCGCTACCACCATTCCTATTCGCTCTGGTCGCCACACGCGATTCGCAAGGGGACGCGAGGCGACGACGTCTGGCGCGCGGCAAGCTACCTCGGCCTGGACAGGATGGAGCCGGGAGCCGACCGGCAGCACCTGGCGCCGAAGAGTGCACCTTCGAGCGCCGACATCGCAGTGCTTGATGACGCCAATCTGGGATTCCGGGAAGACA
>Ga0180429_10005518_pt1 | contig 10035 bp, 10 predicted proteins | sample SS_ome_FD_132428 | JGI IMG/M metagenome (GOLD analysis project Ga0180429, IMG submission 132428) | Hypersaline lake sediment archaeal communities from the Salton Sea, California, USA - SS_1_S_1 metaG | ecosystem: Environmental > Aquatic > Non-marine Saline and Alkaline > Hypersaline > Sediment ...
CCCGAGTCTGGATAGCAGTTCGTGGCGAAAAGGGGATGTCGAGCCGAGAATCAACGACCGAGGCATACGATTTCCTTGCGTTGGGACGCATGGGGCGATTGGCTGAGTGCGAGGCACTTTATCAGAAGCGCTGACTCACAATCGCTTCGTGATTGAAAAAACCAATGCAAAGCCCAGACGCCGGGGTTTGAGTAACAAAGGTTGCGAAAACTATTAGAAAAGCGACCGAAAAACCAGGATAAATCGCTAAGATGCCTGCTTGTTAGTGTTGCGTAACAGTGCCGGGAAGCTTCTCGAAAGGCTTTGAGGGCAAGGTTGGCTCCCTAAAACGCTCCTGTTCCTTTAAAATGTAGCCCGGGTTGCCCCTGGGGTGATTGCGACTCAGCGATCGAACTGCCGAAATCAAGAATGACGGGGGCATGGCTGTTATCGAAGCAGGGGGAGATCAAATGGCGCTTTCAGAAATGCTAATGTCCGGCGTTGAGCTGATGTTGCTGGGCATGGGTATCGTCTTTGTCTTTCTGACGATTCTGATTTTCACCCTGCGCGGCATGTGCATGCTGGCTGACTGGTTGGACGACTCTGCGGATGTTCACTCGACGCCCGCGGAAATCACCGTAACTGATGGCGGTGCCGTGGATGCTTCTGTCATCGCCGCTATCAGCGCAGCTATTTCCAAGTATCGCTCGGTTCATGACGGCTGATCTGCATCAGCTGCGAGCATCTTAATTATCCATTCAATAAGACCCAATCCTATGAGTACCCACAAGCTTGCCATTACTGACGTAGTGCTGCGCGACGCCCATCAGTCACTTTTTGCCACGCGTATGCGCCTGGATGACATGCTGCCAATCGCAGAGAAACTCGATCAGGTTGGCTTTTGGTCGCTGGAGACCTGGGGTGGTGCAACGTTCGATGCCTGTATCCGATACCTCGGTGAAGACCCATGGGAACGGCTTCGAGAACTCAAGAAGGCGATGCCGAATACGCCGATGCAGATGTTGTTCCGTGGCCAGAATATTCTCGGATATCGTCACTATGCTGATGATGTGGTTGAGAAATTCGTAGAGCGTGCTGCGCTCAATGGCATGGACGTATTCCGTATTTTTGATGCCATGAACGACCTGCGAAACCTGGAAACCGCGATAAAGGCGACGCTCAAGGTGGACAAGCATGCTCAGGGCACCATGTCATACACAACCAGCCCTGTGCATAACCTCGACTACTGGCTGAAGATGGCCAAGGGCCTTGAGGATATGGGATGTAACTCCATCTGCATCAAGGATATGGCTGGCTTGTTGAAGCCCTATGATGCCTTCGAACTGGTGACCAAGCTGAAAGAGACAGTTGCTTTGCCGATCCATCTGCATAGCCACGCCACCACCGGCATGAGCACCACCACGCTTGCCAAGGCAGCAGAAGCCGGTGTTGATGGGGTGGATACGGCGATCTCGTCCATGGCGATGACGTACAGTCACCCTGCCACGGAGTCGATGGTCGCGATCATGCAAGGCACCGAACGTGAAACCGGCCTGAATCTGCAATTACTCGAAGAGATCGCGGCCTATTTTCGCGATGTTCGCAAGAAGTACGCAAAATTCGAAGGGTCACTGCGGGGCGTCGATTCACGCATCCTGGTGGCACAGGTGCCTGGCGGCATGCTGACCAACATGGAAAACCAACTGCGCGAGCAGGGCGCGGCTGATCGACTGGACGAGGTGTTGGATGAGATCCCTCGCGTGCGCCAGGACCTCGGCTACCTGCCGTTGGTGACGCCGACCTCGCAGATCGTGGGCACCCAGGCGGTACTCAACGTAATGACCGGGGAGCGTTACAAGAGCATTACCAAGGAGACTGCGGGCGTTCTGAAAGGCGAATATGGAGCAACACCCTCTCCAGTCGATAAGGACTTGCAGGTACGTGTGCTTGAAGATGGCGAAGAGCCCATCACCTGTCGTCCGGCCGATCTGCTGGAAAACGAGGTAGATGCTCTCACAGCGGAGTTCGACAATCTGGTGCAGGAAAAAAAGATTCGGGTAGCGGAAAATGCCATCGATGATGTGCTGACCTATGCGCTGTTCCCTCAGGTTGGCCTGAAGTTTCTTGAGAAGCGTGACAACCCGGATGCGTTCGAACCAATTCCGACGGGCGAGCCGGAAGTTCCTGTCACACCATCCGCTGCGCCTGCTGCTGGAGGCCCGGAGTCCTACAGCGTGGTGGTGGATGGGCGCACCTTCAACGTGACGGTTGCTCCCAGCGGTGCGGTAACCGATGTGCAACCTGTGGCGGCGCCTGCTGCAACGCCGGTTACTGCTCCGGCGACCGGGGGAGAAGGGCAGCCGGTTCCCGCGCCCTTGGCCGGCACTATTTTCAAGGTTAACGTGTCCGCAGGACAGTCGGTGCGTTCAGGCGATGTGGTTATGGTCCTCGAGGCCATGAAAATGGAAACCGAGGTGCGAGCGCCGGCAGATGGCACCGTGCAGTCAGTCAACGTCAAAGAAGGTGACCTTGTTCAAGTGGGCGACAGCCTGCTGATCTTGGCCTGAGGTAGTCCGTCCCATGGAAGCTGGATTTGAAGCACTGTGGCAATCCATGGGGATTGCCAACCTCGCCTGGGATCAATCCTTTATGATCGCCATCGGCGCACTGCTGATGTTTCTCGCGATTCGCAAGGGGTTTGAGCCTTTGCTGTTGTTGCCGATTGGCTTTGGCTGCGTTCTGGCAAACATCCCCGTGGCTGGACTCGCGGAGGGGGCAGTAGGCCACCTCCTGATGGAGGCCAACCCCGGGCACCTAGCTTCGCTGGCACAATTGTTCAGCGTCCCGGTGGAACAGGTTACGGATGCCTGGAAGCACGCAAGCGGGGAGCAGGCTATCGCGGCTCGCCAGCTGGCCGAATCCCTTGGCTACGAGCGTGGCATGCTGGCCGTTTTCTACGATGTGGCCATTGCATCCGGCGTAGCACCCTTGCTCATCTTCATGGGCGTGGGTGCACTGACCGACTTCAGTGCACTGATTGCCATGCCGAGAACCCTCTTGCTTGGGGCCGCCGCACAGTTCGGGATATTTGCCACATTGCTCGGCGCTTTGGCACTGAATATGGTGCCAGGGTTCGACTTCAGCCTTGCCGATGCCTCGGCCATTGCGATCATCGGTGGTGCGGATGGGCCCACCGCTATCTTCCTGGCTTCCAAGCTTGCTCCGGATCTGCTCGGGGCGATCGCTGTAGCGGCTTATTCCTATATGGCACTGGTGCCGATCATTCAGCCGCCGATCATGAGGTTGCTGACCACTGAAAAAGAGCGAATGGTGGAGATGTCGCAGCTGCGACCGGTCAGCAAGTTGGAGAAGATCCTGTTCCCGCTGACAGTGTTGCTGCTTTGCCTGTTATTCCTTCCGTCAGCCGCTCCGCTTATTGGTATGCTGACGTTTGGCAACCTATTGCGTGAGTCAGGTGTGGTGGATCGCCTGAGCAAGGCGGCGCAGAACGAGATCATCAATGCAGTAACGATCATTCTAGGATTGGCCATTGGTTCCAAGTTACAAGCAGATAAATTCCTTAGCGTGGAAACCCTCGGTATCCTGGCCCTGGGCGCTGTCGCTTTCTCCATTGGCACCGCCGCCGGCGTTCTGATGGGAAAGGCCATGCATCGCCTGTCCGGCGGCAAAGTCAACCCACTGATTGGTGCCGCCGGGGTCTCGGCAGTACCCATGGCGGCGCGCGTGGTCAACAAGGTCGGCCTCGAGGCAAATCACCATAATTTCCTACTGATGCATGCCATGGGACCAAACGTGGCTGGGGTAATAGGTTCGGCCGTTGCCGCCGGGGTCCTGTTGGCCGTAGTCGGCGGTTAAGCGCCAGGAGTTTGGAGCCTACCGCGCAAAGGTTCGGATTTTGAGTGCCAGTTGTCCGACCGCGTTTTTCGCGTTCGGGCATATTGCTATTTCTTAAGGTTTTTCATAGAATTGCGCGCTTATGTTGTCGCAGCTTCCAGAGCAAGCGGACCCTAGACGCCTGTGTGAACAGGGTAAGGCCTTTGCCGGTAGCGTTGCGCTGCGGGATTTGCCACGTCTGACGCCGCTTCTGGCCTCTTCGGAGGGAGAAGCGGCGTTTACGTTGGAGTTCGGCAAAAACGAGGAAGGTCGACTGCGGGTGCTTGGCGAGGTAACGGCAGAGTTGCCGTTGCATTGTCAGCGCTGTACACAGGAGATGCGGTTGTCCGTGAGGGCGGCTTTTTGCCTCAGCCCTGTCAGCGGGCCGGTGGAAGCGGAAAGCTTGCCAGCAGATTACGACCCGCTGATGCTTGAAGATGCCTTTTTGCATCCGATGGATCTGGTTGAGGACGAGTTGATACTCGCGATCCCTCCGGCGCCTCGTCATCCTGAAACTGAGTGCGCGGTGAAACTGACCGATTACCAGCAGGAACCGGAAACCGAGGCCCCCAAGGCGGCAGAGGCCAATCCCTTCGCGGTGTTGGCTGAATTGAAGCGCGACAACAACGAAACAGATACTTGATTTGTCTTTGGGAGACGAACGATGGCAGTCCAGCAGAACCGTAAAACCCCTTCCAAGCGTGGTATGCGACGCGCTCACGATGGGCTCAAGTCAGAAACTCTGTCGGTGGATCCGACCTCGGGCGAGACGCACCTGCGTCATAACGTCAGCCCGGACGGATTTTATCGCGGCCGCAAGGTCGTCGATAAGTAAGAAGACGTTCCGTTGCTACCCCCGGGTGTCTCTGGTGCCTGGGGGTGAGACAGACAAGGCGTGTCAGACAATATCACTCTCGCGCTGGATGCGATGGGCGGGGATATAGGCCCCTCCGTTGTCGTCCCCGCGGCATTAAGTTTTTTGCGCAACCACCCTGATTGCGAACTCGTTCTGGTTGGAAAGGAAGAAGCCATAAAGCAGCATCTTCCTGGCGGCCGGGCGCCTGATCGCATGCGTGTGCAGCATGCTTCCCAGACGGTGGAAATGGATGATCTTCCATCGCTGGCGTTGCGAGGGAAAAAAGACTCTTCCATGCGGGTTGCCATTAACCTAGTAAAGGAAGGGCTTGCCGATGCCTGCGTCAGTGCGGGCAATACTGGAGCTCTTATGGCAACAGCACGATTCGTGCTGAAAACGATGCCGAATATCGACCGTCCTGCGATTTGTACTGCCATGCCTGCGATGGATGGGCGTACCTGGGTGCTCGATCTGGGCGCAAACATCGATTCTTCCGCCGAGCATTTGCTGCAGTTTGCAGTCATGGGATCCGAATTGGTCCACGCAGTGGAAGGTGTCGATCGCCCAACGGTAGGTCTTCTGAATATCGGACAGGAAGACATTAAGGGCATAGAACAGGTCAAACTCGCGCACCAGTTGCTCGACAGCAGCGAGCTCAACTACCTCGGGTACGTTGAAGGTGACGATATTTACCTGCGTGAAAAACTGGATATCGTCGTTACCGACGGCTTTATCGGAAACGTGGCGCTGAAGACCAGCGAGGGTCTGGCGAAGATGATTCGCAATTTTCTGACCATGGAGTTCAAGCGTAACTGGCTGACCAAAATCGCGGCCATCATCGCTTTGCCGGTACTTCGGAGTATGCGTCGTCGCATCGATCCCCGTCGTTACAACGGCGCGAGCTTGTTGGGCTTACGCGGCATCGTGGTAAAAAGCCATGGTGGTGCAGACGCGGTTTCCTTTGAGAACGCTATTGCCATCGCCAAGAAAGAGGTGAGGGCGGATATTGCGAACCGGATTGCCACAAAAGTCGCCGCACAACTCGAACAAAAGGCTAGCGCATGACGCAATATGCCCGTATCACCGGGACCGGCAGTTACCTGCCGGAAAAGATCCTTACCAATCAGGATCTCGAACAGATGGTCGAGACTTCCGACCAGTGGATCCGGGAACGCACCGGCATTCTCAAGCGCCACATTGCTGCCGAAGGCGAAACGACCTGCGACCTGGCGGAGCAGGCTGCATTGCTGGCCCTGGATGCTGCCGGCCGGAAGGCATCCGATGTCGACTTGATCGTGTTGGCAACCACCAGCCCGGATAAGATTTTTCCCAGTACTGCGTGTCTTTTGCAGGCACGCCTGAACGTTCACGGATGCACCGCGTTTGACATACAGGCCGTGTGTACCGGCTTCATCTACGCGCTCGGGACAGCTGAAAAATTCATTCGCTCGGGGACGCATAAATGTGCCCTGGTAATAGGGGCTGAGACATTTTCACGCCTCGTGGATTGGACGGACCGCGGCACTTGTGTGCTCTTCGGCGATGGCGCGGGCGCTGTCGTGCTTGAGGCATCGGAGGAGCCGGGGGTCCTCTCCTCACACCTGCATGCTGACGGTGCTTACGAGAAGCTCCTGCATGTGCCCGGCGGCGTGTCTCGGGGTTTTGAACGAATCGACGAGAGTGATGGAGACCCGAGATTTACCCAGATGCGTGGTAACGAGGTCTTCAAAATGGCAGTGAACACGTTGGGCCGGATTGTCGATGAGACGCTGGAAGCAAACGGCATGAGGAAATGTGATATCGACTGGCTGGTTCCGCATCAGGCGAACATCCGCATTATCAACGCTACGGCACGAAAGCTGAGCATGGGCATGGACAAGGTGGTTGTAACCGTCGACCAGCATGGCAATACGTCTGCTGCTTCTGTTCCGCTGGCCCTGGATACTGCCGTGCGCGACGGGCGGATCAAGAAAGGCGAAACACTGTTGCTGGAAGCTTTTGGCGGCGGCTTTACCTGGGGCTCGGTGCTCCTCAAATTCTGAGAGATACTCATGAGTGAATTTGCTTTGACTTTTCCAGGGCAGGGCTCTCAGTCGGTAGGCATGCTCTCCGGTCTGGCAGCGTCCTTTGAGGTGGTTCGGCAGACGTTTGAAGAAGCCTCAGATGCCTTGGGTGTTGACCTTTGGGCAATGACGCAGGATGGCCCTTCGGACGAACTGAACCTTACCCAGAATACGCAGCCCGCGATGCTTGCAGCCGGCATTGCCACTTGGAGGGTCTGGATTCAGCACGGTGGGCGCGCGCCTAAGCTTATGGCCGGGCATAGCCTCGGTGAATATTCTGCCATGGTTGCCGCTGGCGTGATCGAGTTCGCGGACGCGATCAGGTTGGTTGCGGAACGCGGGCGCCTGATGCAGGAAGCGGTGCCGCAAGGCGTTGGGGCAATGGCCGCGATCCTCGGCCTTAGCGATGAGCAGGTAATCGAAGTCTGCGCCCAGGCAGCACAAGGGGAAGTCGCTTCAGCCGTCAACTTCAATTCGCCCGGACAAGTGGTCATTGCTGGCAATGCGGCGGCTATTGGGCGAGCTATTGATCTTGCCAAAGAAGCTGGCGCCAAACGTGCGTTGCCATTGGATGTCAGCGTGCCTTCTCATTGCTCATTGATGCAAAATGCCGCAGACACACTCTATGCGCAGATGCAGAAGATGAATTTCAATGTGCCGCAGTTGCCGGTCATTCAAAATGTCAACGTGGCCAGTAGTAACGATCCGGATCAAATCAGGACTTTGCTCAAGGAGCAGCTGTACAGTCCCGTACGCTGGGTAGAAACCGTACAGAAAATCTCCTCCGAGGGTGTTTCCTCCGTCATCGAGGCCGGTCCTGGCAAAGTATTGACTGGTCTTTGCAAACGAATCGATAAACAACTCCTGGCGCTGCCGGTCTTTGATGATGCGTCATTGGAAAAAGCTTTGGAGGCCATCAATGGCTGATCAAAAGATCGCACTGGTCACTGGCGCAAGCCGTGGTATTGGCAAAGCAATCGCTGAAAACCTGGGCAAACAGGGCATGGTGGTGGTTGGCACCGCAACCTCGGATGGTGGCGCCGATGCCATCACAGCCAACTTCACCGAAGCCGGTATCAGAGGCAAGGGCATGAAACTGGATGTTTCCGACGACGCCGCTGTGGAGGCTGTGCTCAAGGCAATCGGCGATGAATTTGGTACGGTGACCGTGTTGGTCAATAATGCCGGCATCACCCGTGACAATCTGCTAATGCGCATGAAGGTGGACGATTGGGACAGCGTAATCAATACCAACCTGACCTCGCTGTACCGTGTGGCCAAGGCGTGTCTGCGCCCAATGATGAAGGCCAAGACCGGCCGGATTATCAATATCGCTTCTGTAGTCGGGGCTAGTGGCAATGCTGGCCAGACAAACTATTCGGCCGCCAAGGCCGGCATGATCGGCTTTACCAAATCACTGGCTCAAGAGGTGGGCTCGCGTGGCATCACAGTCAATGCTGTAGCGCCAGGGTTTATCGATACCGATATGACCAAGGAACTGCCAGAGGCGCAGCGCGACGCATTGCTGTCAGCGATCCCGTTGGCACGCCTTGGCCAGCCAGAGGAAATCGCCTCAGCGGTGGGATTCCTGGCTTCGGATGCGGCCGCATATATCACCGGTGAGACGATTCATGTGAACGGTGGCATGTACATGGCTTGAGAAAAGTCATGCAAGTTACGGAATACTAAGGTTTTGTTTTTAGCAAGGCATCTCGCGCAAAACCCTATGAAGGTAGGCGTTTTGCGCATACAATACGGCGTCATCGCGTGGCCTGTGGCCCACGCTTAGTTGGAGGAATAAACCGAAATGAGCACTATTGAAGAACGCGTTAAGAAGATCGTTGTCGAGCAGTTGGGCGTTAAAGAAGAAGAAGTCACCAACGAGGCATCCTTTGTCGACGATCTGGGCGCGGACTCCCTGGACACTGTTGAGCTGGTGATGGCCCTCGAAGAGGAATTCGAAACCGAGATTCCGGACGAGGAAGCTGAGAAAATCACCACCGTTCAGCAGGCAATCGACTACGTGAACGCCAACAGCTGATTCAGAGCCTGAGAGCTCTGCCAGCCGCCAACCCAGTCCATCGGAGGTTTGGGTCTGCGGCTTTTTGGTTTCTCTAATATGATCGTCTCGGTGGAATCTCCCTGATGTCAAAGTCCGAAAGAAGAGTGGTCGTCACCGGCCTTGGCCTGGTAGCCCCCGTTGGCCTGGATGTCGCCAGCGGCTGGGAGAATATCCTGGCTGGTAAAAGCGGCATTCAGCCGATTACACATTTCGATATCGAGCCATTCAGCGTACGCTTTGGCGGTCCGATCTATGGTTTCGACGTTGAGGATTACATCCCTAGGAAAGAAGCCAGGAAGATGGACGCTTTCATCCATTACGGGATCGCTGCAGGTATTCAGGCGATCAGGGACAGCGGCCTCGAGGTCACCGACGAGAACGCCAAACGTATCGGCGTCGCGATTGGCTCCGGCATTGGTGGCGTGACCGGTATCGAAACAGGTTACGGAAACTACCTCAAAGGCGGTCCGCGCAAAATTTCACCTTTCTTCGTGCCTGCCAATATCATCAACATGGTAGCTGGCAATCTGTCGATCATGTATGGCCTGAAAGGCCCTAACATTTCCATTGTGTCGGCGTGCAGTACCGGCGCGCACAACATCGGCGATGCGATGCGCATGATCCAGTATGGGACCGTCGATGCCATGGTTGCTGGTGGTGCCGAAATGGCAACTTCCCCGACCGGACTGGGTGGATTTGCCGCAGCACGTGCACTATCGACCCGTAACGACGACCCCCAGGCAGCGAGTCGCCCATGGGATAAAGATCGCGACGGATTCGTGCTCAGTGACGGTGCAGGCGTGCTAATGCTGGAAGAGCTGGAACACGCGAAGGCACGGGGCGCCAGGATCTACGCTGAGCTCGCGGGTTCTGCAATGAACTCCGATGCCTACCACATGACCTCGCCCTCACCAAATGGCGAGGGTGCCGCTGACTGCATGCTGTTGGCCTTGGAAGATGCAGGTATTGACAAGGAAGAGGTTGGGTATATCAACGCACACGGCACCTCCACGCCAGCCGGTGACGTGGCTGAAACCCAGGCAGTGAAGCGTGCCTTTGGCGATCATGCGCACAAGCTTGCTGTCAGCTCGACCAAGTCCATGACCGGCCACATGCTGGGCGCAGCAGGCGGGGCCGAGGCCCTGTTTACGGTGCTGGCACTGCGTGATCAGGTTATGCCG
>Ga0180429_10005519_pt1 | contig 10035 bp, 10 predicted proteins | sample SS_ome_FD_132428 | JGI IMG/M metagenome (GOLD analysis project Ga0180429, IMG submission 132428) | Hypersaline lake sediment archaeal communities from the Salton Sea, California, USA - SS_1_S_1 metaG | ecosystem: Environmental > Aquatic > Non-marine Saline and Alkaline > Hypersaline > Sediment ...
CTTGTTGTTGAGCCCGCTCAACGGGTATCACCACGGTGCCGCGGGTGATCTCTGACCAACGGTTGAAGCGTATCTGCCCGATACAGACACTGTGGTTCAACTGACGCAAAGCCGTCATCGACATCTCGCGCGCGACCACCCTGGAGGTGTCTTTTTCGCTGGTGAAGAACACGCGGACATTGGCCTGCTCACGCTTTTTCACCAGTTCCACGGGCAGACCGATGATGTCGCCGATATGCACAAAATGCATCGCGAGAAGGCGTAACTGCTCGTGTGGATCACCGGCACTGCTGGACATCCAGATACGCAACGGCCTCGCCCACTTGCGGATTACTGGACGAACCTGCTCGTACTCGCCACGCATCACGATGTCGTAGAAGCTGTCCTCGATGTAGCGCTTATTCTGCCAGTGCTCGGGTTTCGCCTTGGCAAACACGCCACCGCTCGTCAGCACGGCGAGGCAGACGAGCAAGGAAGTGATGGTGGACAAGATCCTTTTGTTTACGTGTTCGGTATTCATGCAGGCTGCTGCTCAGGCTTCATACGTTACCGCCCCGTAACAGGGCCTAATGACAAATCTATTATGTATTGCGGCAGCAATTCAACAATCTTTTACAATCCATTTACTTCTAATATTAGAGTTGTATGTATTTATTATTTTCTAGTTTTCTACTTTTTATTGAGGCATAAAAAAACCCTGCGGCTTCATCAGCACGCAGGGCCTTGGCATCCGGGCACTTGTCCTAGAACGGGATGTCGTCCTCAAAGCCGGCGTCGGCTGCTGGTGCCGCCTGAGGTTGCCCCTGGGGCTTGGACTGGTGTTGGTTTCCACCACCGGCAAAATCCGCGCTACCTCCGCGTGAATCGAGCATCTGCATCTGATCAGCGACGATCTCGGTGGTGTATCGATCCTGGCCCTGCTGATCCTGCCACTTGCGTGTCTGCAATTTGCCTTCGAGATAGACTTTGGAGCCTTTCTTGAGGTATTCGCCGGCGATCTCCGCCAGGCGTCGGAACATGACCACCCGGTGCCACTCGGTCTTTTCCTGGTTCTCACCGGTGTTTTTGTCTTTCCAGCTCTCGGACGTAGCCACGGTAATGTTGCACACAGCCCCGCCATTGGGCATGTAGCGCACCTCCGGGTCCTGCCCCAGGTTGCCGATGAGAATAACTTTGTTGACGCCTCTACTGGCCATGTTGCCTCCTTAGGTCACGCGGCCCTTTCCGTGGACCGCCAATATTTTGAACGGTTTGATGTTACGCCCGGGCCGCGATAAATGCATCCAGATCGGCATCATCCAGCGTATCGCGATCGACTTTCAGGTAAGCAACGCCTTCGTCGCCCACCACGACCGCCTCCAGCACTCCCCTGATATCGCGCAGCCCCGCGGCTAACTGCTCGGCCTGCTCGGCGGGCATCTCGGTAAGGTGCAGGAGGCGACTGGCATGCCGGCCAGGCCTGCGCATGCCGGCAGCCAGCAGCAGCCACAGCAACGCGATGATTGCCCCGAACACAAATATGGCTTCCAGACCCCATTGCTGGTGGACCCAGCCACCCACGAGGCCACCCACGAATGCGCCGGTAAACTGCGAGGTGGAATACACCCCCATGGCTGTCCCTTTGGCATCGGCTGGCGCGGTCTTCGAAACGAGCGATGGCAGTGTCGCCTCGAGCAGATTGAAAGCGGTAAAAAACAGAACAATGAAAATTACCAGTGACCACAGCCCTGCCTGACCGCTCTGCCACAGTGCCAGTTGTGCGATACCCAACAGGGTGATGGCTCCAAGAAAAACCGGCTTCATCTTCTTCTTTTTCTCGGCCAGGATCACGAAGGGCACCATGCCGAGGATCGAAACCAGCATGACCGGAAGATAGACAAGGGAGTGATCCTCGGCGGGCAGGCCTGCATCCCGCAGCATCAACGGCACTGCCAGGAACAACGCCGTGAGGATCAGGTGCAAGGCAAAAATGCCAAAGTCGAGACGCAGCAGGTCGGCGTGGCGGAGCACCCGCCCGAACATCGCCGGTACCGCCTCGGCATCGCGGTGCACACGACTGACGCTGGGCGTTGGCACCACCAGGGCCACCAGGGCAATGCCCACCAGCGCCAACACCGCGGTCAGCCAGAAAATGCCGGACATGCCCACCCAACCATTGACCGCAGGGCCAACGATCATCGCCAGCATGAACGATGCACCGATGGTCATGCCGATGGTCGCCATCACCTTCGTGCGCTGTTCTTCACGGGTCAGGTCAGCGGCCAATGCCATCACAGCGGCGGCAACGGCACCACTGCCCTGGATTGCCCGGCCAATAATGATCCACATCATGTCACTCGCCATGGCGGCCACCGCACTGCCGATCGCAAACAGCAGCAGTCCGCCGAATATGATGGGCTTGCGCCCGATGCGGTCTGACAGTAGGCCAAAGGGGATCTGCAGCGCCGCCTGGGTCAGGCCATAGATGCCGACCGCCAAACCGGTCAGCAGCGGCGTGGCCCCCGGCAGTTCCTCGGCAAACAGGGCGAATACCGGGAGGATCAGAAACAGGCCCAACATGCGAAAGCCGTAAACACCGGCCAGCCCCAGGGCGGTGCGGCGCTCGGCAGAGGTCATACTGTTGTTTTGGCGTTCAGACAAGATGCTGTTCCCGGGAATGAGCGGGGCATTTTAACGGGAAATGCCCCCGCGCGCAGAGTCCCGCGGTCGTCGATTTTCCCGACAAAGTCGAGTTCAACCCGGCCCCGCTCTCCCGTAAACTTGTCGGGTTTGATCCTACACGTTGCCTGATCCATGGATACCATCCACATTCGCGGTGCGCGCACCCACAATCTCAAGAACATCGACCTCGATCTGCCGCGCGACAAGCTGATCGTCATTACCGGTCTTTCCGGTTCCGGCAAGTCCTCGCTGGCGTTCGACACCATCTACGCCGAAGGCCAGCGACGCTACGTCGAATCGCTGTCCGCCTATGCCCGCCAGTTTCTGTCGATGATGGAAAAGCCGGACGTGGACCACATCGAAGGCCTGTCGCCGGCCATATCGATCGAGCAGAAGACCACCAGTCACAATCCCCGCTCCACGGTCGGCACCATCACCGAGATCTACGACTACCTGCGCCTGCTGTTTGCACGCGTCGGTACACCGCGCTGCCCGGAGCACGGTGAACCACTGGAAGCGCAGACCATCAGCCAGATGGTCGACCAGGTCCTGACGCTGCCGGAGGGCAGCAAGCTGATGCTGCTCGCGCCGGTCATCTCCGAGCGCAAGGGTGAATACCACAAGCTGCTCGGCGAGCTGTATGCCCAGGGCTATATCCGAGCACGCATCGACGGCGATACCTACGAGCTCGACCAGCCGCCGGAGCTGGAACTGCATAAAAAGCACACCATCGAAGTCGTGGTGGACCGTTTCAAGGTGCGCGAAGACCTTCGCCTGCGCCTGACCGAATCCTTCGAGACGGCATTGCGCCTGGCGGAAGGGATGGTGCGGGTAGCCTGGATGGACGAAGAGAAAGACGAACTCTTGTTTTCGGCCAACTTCGCCTGTCCGGTGTGCGGCTACTCGATCGAGGAGCTCGAGCCCAGGCTCTTCTCCTTCAACAACCCGGTAGGGGCCTGCGAGACCTGCGATGGCCTGGGTGTGGAACAGTTCTTCGACCCGAACAAGGTGATCACCGATGAAAGCCTGTCGCTGGCCGGCGGCGCCATCCGCGGCTGGGACCGACGCAATGCCTACTACTTTCAGATGATCCGCTCGCTCGGTGAGCACTATGGGTTCGATCCCGAGACCCCGTGGGAGGAACTCGACGCGGACGTCCGCGATGTCCTGCTCAACGGCAGCGGCCTGGAGGCGATAGAGTTCACTCACTTCAACGACCGCGGTCGGGTAGCCAAGAAGACCGTGCCTTTTGAAGGCATCCTCAACAACATGCGTCGCCGCTACCACGAGACCGATTCCAACGCGGTGCGCGAAGAACTCTCGCGTTACATCTCCCACCAGCATTGCCCGGACTGCGGCGGTACCCGCCTGAATGAGGCGGCGCGCAATGTTTTCATCAGCGAGCAGCGGCTGCCGGATGTCACGGCGATGGCGGTCGAAAAAAGCCTCGGCTTCTTTGAACAACTCAACCTGCCGGGCAAGCGTGGCGAGATCGCGGAAAAAATCGTCAAGGAGATCCGGGAACGCCTGCAGTTTCTGGTCAATGTCGGCCTCAACTACCTGACCCTGGATCGCAGTGCCGAGACACTCTCAGGCGGCGAGGCGCAGCGCATCCGCCTGGCCAGCCAGATCGGCGCCGGGCTTGTCGGCGTGATGTACGTCCTCGACGAGCCGTCGATCGGCCTGCACCAGCGCGATAATGAGCGCCTGCTCAACACCCTCAATTATCTGCGCGACCTCGGCAACACGGTGATCGTGGTGGAACATGACGAGGATGCCATCCTTAGCGCCGACCACGTGGTGGACATCGGCCCAGGTGCCGGCGTGCATGGTGGCACCATCATTGCCCAGGGCACGCCAAAACAGGTCGCCGAAACCGAAGGTTCCATCACCGGGGATTATCTCAGCGGCAAGCAATCCATCGATGTCCCTGCGGAGCTGACGCCTTACGACAGCAAACGCGTACTCAAACTCAAAGGCGCCAGCGGCAACAACCTCAAAGACGTGACCCTGGAAGTCCCGGCTGGACTGTTCACCTGTATCACCGGCGTGTCGGGTTCGGGCAAATCCACCCTGATCAATGACACCCTCTACCCGATCACGGCCAATAAACTCAACCGTGCCAACCAGGACGTGGCGCCGCACAAGTCGATCAGCGGACTCAAGCATTTCGACAAGGTGGTGGACATCGACCAGTCGCCGATCGGGCGCACCCCGCGTTCCAATCCAGCCACCTACACGGGCCTGTTCACGCCAATCCGTGAACTGTTCGCAGGCGTGCCGGAATCACGCTCACGCGGCTACACCCCAGGGCGTTTCAGCTTCAACGTGAAGGGCGGGCGCTGCGAGGCTTGCAGGGGCGACGGGGTTATCAAGGTGGAGATGCACTTCCTGCCGGATGTGTACGTGCAATGCGACGTGTGCAAAGGCAAGCGCTACAACCGCGAGACCCTGGAGATCCGCTACAAGGGCAAGAGTATCAACGAGGTGCTCGACATGACGGTCGAGAACGCCCTGGAGTTCTTCGAAGCCGTACCGGCCATCAAGCGCAAGCTGCAGACCCTGATGGATGTCGGCCTGAGCTACATCACCCTGGGTCAGAACGCGACCACCCTGTCCGGCGGCGAGGCACAACGGGTCAAGCTCTCACGCGAGCTGTCCAAGCGTGATACGGGCAACACATTGTACATCCTGGACGAACCCACCACCGGCCTGCACTTCCATGACGTCAAGCAGCTGCTCAGGGTGCTGCATCGCCTGCGTGATCACGGCAATACCGTGGTCGTCATCGAACACAACCTGGACGTGATCAAAACCGCCGACTGGATCGTGGACCTGGGCCCGGAAGGGGGCGACGGCGGCGGCCAGATCATCGCCACCGGCACCCCCGCCGACGTCGCAGGCGTGGAACAATCGCACACCGGGCGTTTTCTCAAACCGATCTTCGGGCGCGACTGATCGCCCACAAGCCGGCAAACAGCAGACCCAGCGGTGGCGGCAGCGGGATATGCGCAGTGTTCACCACGCCGGGCGTCGCCTCAGCAACCTCCCATCCGGTGCCGTCCAGGCTGAGCCGCTGCAAAGCATAGCCGACCGGCGTTGACCCCGTTTCGCGCGCAGGCAAAACGGTTGAAGTCAGGCCGGCGGCCTCTCCATCCGAGGCCGTAAAGCTACCCTCGTAGCTAAGGAATTCCACGACGTCTCCCCCAGCCGCGATCAGGGCCAGGCCATCGGGAGAGCCATTCTGCAGTGAAAAACCGGGAAAGAAGGCCAGACTGCTCAGCGCTTCACCGGCCAGTATTCCGGTGAGTGACATCGAATCGTAGATGGTACCGGTTGCGCCATTGTAGAAGCGCAACACCCAGCCGCTCAGGTCCATCCCGGAACCGGTTATCTCGACAAACTCGGCGATATCCGCGCCTGTGTTGTCGTAATGAATCTCGCTGATGAAGGGTGTGATTACCCCAGCACGTGCGGTACCTGTCAGGAACAAAAGGCAAACAAGAAGCTTCCGCATAACAACCTCCGTGTCGTAGTGCGTAAAAAAGGAGTACTTACTCTAGCACAGTGACGGCATCGCCTGGTTCGATTCCCAACTGGCTCACGGCACTTCCCTGGTTGACGGCAATCTCCACCAGGCCCAGCGAATTGGCATACCAGAAGGCCTGACCAACCGGCACATCGCCGAAGGTTCTGGCCCCCTGGATGATCCGCCCTTTCACCTGCAGCCGAACGGTCCCTTTAAGCCTTTCGGCGACCATTCCTGTCATGGCATTGCCAAAAGCATCCACATAAATGACCTGCGGGAGCTCTCCTGCACGCCCAAAGCCCACGCAGCTTCTTGCTTCAACCTGGGTGGCGGCTGGCTGTCGATGCATTGCCAGCCGGGCGGCCACCGGGACAAACCAGTCGCGGCCATGGAAAGTCGCTGACATGAAAGCTGGCTGCCAGTCGATCGTCTCTATCGTTTTGGCCGCTGACAGGGATGGAGCGAACAGACCATTATCCGGTCCGACCAGCCAATGATGACCGAGCTGCAGGATCAATCCTTTGCGCTCGCCTCCGACACCGGGATCGATTACCGCGCAGACAACCGCCTCTTCTGGCAGGTACGGTAATTGATGTTGGAGCAGAATACCCGCTGCGACTGGATCAAACGCCGGAACATCATGCTGTAGATCGATGATCTCACTGGAACAGCCCTGCCGCCGGACAGCGGCGTGGAGCAAGCCCACATAAGGGCCTGCCAGCCCATAATCCGTAAACAGGTAGATTGGCAGCTGCTTCGGCATGACTTCAGTCTAGCAGGGCGAAAAATGAGGCTCAGCAGGCTGCTCAGAGAGCCAGGATAATCACTGGTTGCAATACTGGATACAAGCCATAAAAAAGCCGGGCAAAGCCCGGCTCTTTTGCGGAAAGCAGCGTTTTCGACTTATTCAGTCTCTACCGCCTCTTCCATCTCTTCTTCAGCTTCGACGATCGGACGATCGACCAGCTCGACGAACGCCATAGGCGCCCTGTCGCCGGGGCGGTAGCCACACTTCAGGATACGCAGGTATCCACCGCTGCGCTCTTTGTATCGTGGGCCCAACTCAGAGAACAGCTTGGCAACGGCAGCCTGGTCACGCAGACGCGCGAAAGCCACACGACGCTTGGCAACACTATCTTCCTTGGCCATGGTGATCAGCGGCTCCGCGACGCGGCGCAGCTCCTTGGCCTTGGGCAAGGTGGTCTTGATCAGCTCGTGTTCAAACAGTGAGCTGGTCATGTTGCGGTACATCGCTTTGCGATGAGAGCTGTTACGGTTCAGCTGCCGTCCGGATTTGCGGTGACGCATGGGTCGACTTCCTAAAAAATAGTTAAATCAACGCGGAACGCTTCGGGCTCGGTTTAACGAGGAGCCGTCCTCAGCGTGCCATCAATTCTTCAAGGTTTTCCGGTGGCCAGTTCTCCAGGCGCATGCCCAGGGAGAGGCCACGGGTGGCAAGCACGTCCTTGATTTCGGTCAGGGACTTCTTGCCGAGGTTCGGGGTCTTCAGCAGTTCCACCTCGGTGCGCTGAATCAGATCACCGATGAGGAAGATATTCTCTGCCTTGAGGCAATTGGCCGAACGTACGGTCAGCTCCAGATCGTCAACCGGGCGCAACAGGATCGGATCGATGGCCGGTTCGTTGGCGGCCTCTTCTTCCTGTGCTGCGGCAGTCTGGTCCAGGTTCACGAACGAACTCAGCTGGTCCTGCAGAATGGTGGCGGACCGGCGGATCGCATCTTCGGCATCGATGGTGCCATCAGTCTCGATATCCAGCACCAGGCGGTCCAGGTCGGTGCGCTGTTCCACACGCGCTGCCTCAACCGAGTAGGCCACGCGGCGCACCGGGCTGAACGTGGCGTCCAGTTGCAAACGACCGATCGGGCGATCTTCACCCGCAGCTCCCTCGCGGTTGGCAGCAGGCTCGTAGCCACGGCCACGCTGAACCTTGATGTTCATGTTCAGCTCACCCTTGTCGGTGAGATGCGCAATCAGATGATCCGGATTGGAAAGCTCCACACCGTGAGTCAACTGAATATCAGCCGCCGTTACAGTGGCAGGACCCTTGACGTTGAGCGTCAAAACCGCCTCTTCACGGTCTTCCATGGTGATCGCCACTTCTTTGAGATTCAGCAGGATCTCCAGGACGTCTTCCTGAACACCCTCGATGGCGCTGTACTCATGCAACACACCTTCCATCTCTGCCTCAGTCACGGCACAACCCGGCATGGAGGAGAGAAGAATTCGACGCAGGGCATTACCCAACGTGTGGCCAAAACCGCGCTCCAGCGGCTCGAGCGATACCTTGGCGTGCTGGTCGTTGATCTGTTCAACGTTGACAATACGCGGCTTCAGGAACTCGGTGACGGAATCCGCCATGGATAACCCTCTTCTTTCAGATTCAGGGAATACTGATTACTTCGAGTAAAGTTCGACGATCAGCTGTTCGTTGATTTCAGCAGGCAGTTCGGCGCGATCCGGGTGACGCTTGAAAGTACCCTTCATCGCGTTGCCATCCACTTCAAGCCATTCCGGGGCACCGTACTGCTCTGCCAGTGCTACGGAATTCTTGATGCGATCCTGCTTTTTGGCACTTTCACGCACGGATACCACGTCTTCCGGATTGATCCGGAAAGAAGCGACGTTGACAACCTTTCCGTTTACTTCGATTGCCTTGTGGCTGACCAGCTGGCGCGCTTCGTTACGCGTGGAACCGAAGCCCATGCGGTAAACGACATTATCCAGACGGGATTCCAGCAAACGCAGCAGGTTCTCACCGGTCGGGCCTTTCACGCGATCCGCTTCCTTGTAGTAGTTGCGGAACTGGCGCTCCAGCACGCCGTACAGACGACGAACCTTCTGCTTCTCGCGCAACTGTACGCCATAGTCGGACAGGCGACGGCGACGGTCGCCGGACTGGCCGGGAACCTTCTCCATGTTGCACTTGGAATCAACAGAGCGAGCGCGACTTTTCAGGTACAGATCAGTACCTTCGCGGCGCATCAGCTTACATTTGGGACCGAGATAACGTGCCATGATTTAACTCCAGTTACACGCGACGCTTTTTGGGCGGGCGGCAGCCGTTGTGCGGGATAGGGGTAACGTCGTTGATGCTTGTGATTTTGAAACCACAGTTATTCAACGCGCGGACGGCAGATTCACGACCCGGACCAGGACCCTTGACGTTGACATCAAGATTCTTGACCCCGTATTCCTTTGCCATTTCACCACAACGATCTGCAGCGACCTGCGCTGCAAACGGCGTGCTCTTCCGGGATCCGCGGAAACCCGAACCGCCAGCGGTGGTCCAGCACAGGGCATTACCCTGCCGGTCACTGATGGTAATAATGGTGTTGTTGAACGAGGCGTGCACATGGGCTACGCCATCGGTCACGACCTTTTTAACCTTTTTACGGGTGGTAGTCTTGGCCATCTGCCTGATTCCTAAAGCTTAATTAACGCTTAATCGGTTTACGCGGGCCCTTGCGGGTGCGCGCGTTGGTCTTGGTGCGCTGACCACGCAGCGGCAGACCACGGCGATGACGGATACCACGGTTACAACCGAGGTCCATCAGTCGCTTGATGTTCATGGAAACCTCGCGGCGCAGGTCACCCTCGACGGTAAACCTACCCACTTCGGTACGCAGTTTTTCCAGCTCATCCTCGCTCAGCTCCATAACCTTGCGGTCTGGGGCGATACCAGCTGCTTCGCAAACCTGCTTCGCACGAGTTACGCCGACGCCATAGATAGAGGTCAGCGCGATAACAACGTGCTTGCGGTCCGGAATGTTGACACCAGCAATACGGGCCATTATCCAAATTCTCCTGAAATCTCTCGGCAATC
>Ga0180429_10005520_pt1 | contig 10035 bp, 7 predicted proteins | sample SS_ome_FD_132428 | JGI IMG/M metagenome (GOLD analysis project Ga0180429, IMG submission 132428) | Hypersaline lake sediment archaeal communities from the Salton Sea, California, USA - SS_1_S_1 metaG | ecosystem: Environmental > Aquatic > Non-marine Saline and Alkaline > Hypersaline > Sediment ...
CCAGTCCGGACAGGATCTGCTCGCTCACGGATATTCCGGGAGTTGGGTATTAGTCAGGGACTCTAGGGCAGGCGGACGACCTGGGAGGCATAGGCCAAGCCGGCACCGAAACCGATGAGCAGGGCCAGCCCGCCGTGCGGCACCTCCCCGGTGCTGAGCATGCGGTCCATCGCAATGGGGATCGAGGCCGCAGATGTGTTGCCTGTCGTCGCGATATCGCGGGCTACGGGAACGTGCTCGGGGAGCTTCAATGCTCGGATCATCGCATCGGTGATGCGCATGTTCGCCTGGTGCGGGATGAATGCGTCGAGATCATCGGCGGTTACCCCGGCTGCCTCGAGGGACTGTGTTGCGGTCTTCGCCATATGCGCGACAGCCCATCGGAAGACCTGCTGACCCTGCATCGACAGGGTCGGGAAGCGCTCGCCGCCGTTGTCGCGATAGTCGATCAGCGATTGGGTCATCGTGATCGCGTCGTACTGCTCGCCGTCGGAGCCCCACACCACCGGGCCGATGGCCGGTTCGTCGGAGGGACCGACGACGGCCGCACCCGCGCCATCGGCGAAGATGAACGCCGTGGACCGGTCATCGAGATCGATCCAGTCGGTGAGTTTCTCCACCCCGATGACCAGCACATGCTCCGCGGATCCACCACGCACGAGGTCCTGGGCGAGTGCGAGCCCGTAGCAGAAGCCCGCGCAGGCTGCGGAGATGTCGAAGGCTGCGGCCTTATTCGTACCCAGCCGGTAGGCGATCTCGGCGGCTGCCGACGGAGTGGGATACGGATGGGTGACCGTCGCCACGATGACCGTGCCGATATCGGTCGCCGACACGCCCGCAGCGACGAGAGCACGTTCTGCGGCGAGGAACGCCAGATCGCACACGGTCTGATCGGGCGCGGCATAGCGGCGCTCGACGATCCCTGAGCGTTCCTGGATCCACTCGTCGGTGGAATCGATGCGTTCGCACACCTCGGCATTGGTAACCACACGGTCGGGGCGATAGCCCGCGACGCCCATGATGCGCGCATGCGGGTGACCCTTCGCGCTGCGGAGGGGTGTGCTCATCGGGCGTCTCCTTCGGAGGTGGGGATCAACTGATCGGGTGCAGGCGTAGCAGGGGTTGGCCCGGTGACACGGGATCGCCGTTTTCGACGACCCATTCCACCACCACGCCGCCGTGTGGCGCGGTGACCTCGATCGTGTCGCGCAGATTCGCCACGGTGCCGATCATCGTGCCGGCAGGGATCGTGGTCCCGGAGACGGCCGCCGCGACATCGTCTGCGTAGGCGAAGGTTCCCTTGCTCGGGGACACGATCAGTCGCCAACTCGGTGATGTCGACAGGGAATCGACCGCGGGTGCATGGCGGGCGATGAGGTCCCAGGCTGCGGGGAGGTCATCGGGGGTCTTCAACGCCAGAGTCTCCACCCCGGGAAGGGCGCGCTTGGCCAGGCCGGTGAGGGTTCCTGCGGGAGGGATCTCAAGAAGGGCGGTGATTCCCAGGTCGGTCATCGTGGTTTGGCACAGGTCCCAGCGCACTGGACGCGCGACCTGTCGGACAAGGCGGCGCAGCACGTCTCGACCGTCGTGAACGACCTGACCGTCGGCGTTGGAAATCAACCGCAGGCGTGGATCATGGGTGGAGATCGCCCGCGCGTGACGGGCCAGGACATCGACAGCCGGCGCCATGAATTCGGTGTGGAACGCTCCGGCGACCTCGAGGGGGCGCACGCGCGCCTTGTCGGGTGGGTTCTCGGCGAAGGCGGCAAGGTCACCGAGTCGACCGGCGACCACGATCTGTCCGGCGCCGTTGACATTGGCCGGTGTCAAGCCGGCGCGTTCGGCGGCTGCGAACACCTCGTCGGCGTCACCGCCGAGGACCGCGCTCATCCCGGTGGGGACTGCGGCCGACGCTGCGGCCATCGCTCGACCACGCTCGCGGACGAACACCATGGCCTGTTCTGCTGTCAGCACACCCGCAGCGGCCGCAGCGGTGATCTCGCCGACGCTGTGGCCGGCCCCGGCACCGATCCGGGTGAAGCCCTCGGCCGGATGTGGGAAGAGTTCCAGCAGGGTCACCAAGCCCGCAGCGACCAGCAGCGGTTGGGCGATCGCGGTATCGCGGATGGTGTCGGCATCGGAGGTGGTGCCGTGGGTGATGAGATCGACCCCGGCGACTGTGGACAGCCATTCCAGGCGCTCGGTCACGGTGGGTAGTTCCAGCCAGGGAGTGAGGAAGCCGGGAACCTGGGCCCCCTGTCCGGGAGCGACGACGACGAGCACGGCCTTACCCTTCCGCCATCGGTCCTGCCATCACGACGCGCTCGCCGCCAATGTCGGCGCACGCCTATTGGAGGAACCCTACAACCGAGGTGATTCCTCGAGACGACCCCACAGCAGCCCCAGTCGCAGCGCGAGGGCATCGCGCGGGTCGGTCGGACTGCGTCCGGTGAGGTGTTCTATCCGTTGTAGGCGATGCCGGACGGTGTTGACGTGGACGAACAGCGCGCGGGCGGTTCCCTCTAGGCTGCCGGTCTGCTCCAAGAACACTGCAGCGGTTGCGATCAACACCGGGTCGGTGTCGCGTAGTAGCCGATAGGTCTCGAGCACCAGGGCTTCCCGTGCTCCTGGTTCGCCGGCCATCGCTCGCTCGGGCAGCAATTCGGCGGCCGCGACGGGACGGGGAGCGTTCGGCCAGGCGTGGGCGACCTGCCAGGCGGCGCGCGCTGTGATGGCGTGGGCGGATGCTTCGGCAAGGCCGATCGCCGGTCCGGCGAGGACGAGTGGCCCGGGGCCGAAGTGCGGCTCGAGCACACGAATGATGCGCGTTTGGTCGAGCGGTCTCATCGAAGTCGGTGCACCGGCTGCAGCACCTGCGATGACCACGAGGGTGCGCCCATGCAGCCCGGACAGCACATCGATGCGGTGGTGATGGGCGGATCGGCGCAGCGAGTCCTCGACGGGCTCCTGCGGTGGTGAGCCGACCAGGATGATCACGCCGGCATCGGCGCTCCACCCCAGGGCCGCCGCCCGCGCCGGCAGCGACGGGTCGGGCTCGGTCTTGAGCAGGCCGTCGAGCACCAGGGCCTCAAGTCGGGCATCCCAGGCCCCGCGTGCCTCCGCAGCACGGGCGTAGACCTCCGCGGCTGCGAAGGCGACCTCGCGGGAATAGGTCAAGATCGCGGCGAGCACCTCATCGGCCGACTCGGGTCCGGCGATGCGTGGCACGTGCTCCTCGATCAACTCGATCGTGCAGCGCACCATCGCCACCGTCTGTTCCAGCGAGATGGCGCGCGCGAGGTCGCGGGGTGCGGTGTCGAAGACGTCCACCGTGACCGCCGGGCGGGGGGCTTCATGGCCGAACCATTCGACAAATGCGGCGATGCCGGTTTGCGCGACGAGACTCACCCAGGCGCGCTCATCCGCGGGCAGCTCGCGAAACCACGGCAGGCGTTCATCCATCCGCGCCGTCGCAGCGGTTGCAAGTGCGCCGCTGGCGCGTTGCAGGCGTCGAGCCGCCTCGTTGCGGGTCACCCGAGGGTGGCGGAATCGAGACCGGTGATCGCGCCGATGACGCGACCGATCGCGAAGGTGACTCCCGCGGCGATCGTGCCCACGATGAGTTGTCGGAATGCTCCATGCAGGGTGCCTCGACCGGAGTATCGGCCGACTGCTCCGCCCACGACGAGCATCGCCATCCCGGCGAGCACGATCGCGACGACCAGGGCGAGATTGCCACCGGTGAACAGATAGGGAAGCACCACGACGAACGCACCGATGGCGAAGGCGACGAAGCTGAACAGGGCCGCTCGTGTCGGGGAGCCGAGTTCGTCGGGATTCAGTCCCAGTTCCTCGCGGGCGAGGGTGTCCAGTGCAGTCTTGGGGTCGCTCATGATGCGTGCGGCGGTGCTCTTCGCGGTTTCCCGATCCAGGCCCTTGGCGCGATAGATCAACTCGAGTTCGCGCTGCTCCTCCTCGGGTTTCTCGGCGAGTTCGCGTGCCTCCATGTCGATCTCGCGTCGGAACAGGTCGCGCTGGCTGGCCATGCTGACGTATTCGCCGGCCGCCATCGAGAACGCACCGGCAAGGAGTCCGGCGATACCTGCGAACAGGACCACACTGCGATCGATTCCCGATCCGGCGAATCCCATGACCAGTGCGGTGTTGGACACCAGGCCATCGCTGACGCCGAAGATCGCCGCACGCCACTTGCCCGATGCGTCAGCGCGATGCCATGACTCACCGAAGTCGATCTCGCCACCTGAACCCAGCGTCGGTTCCGGGTGGACGAGTTCGTCGGATCCTTCGGTGCGCAGCCGGCGGAATGTCTCGGCGTGCTCGCGTTCATCGGTGGGCATCGTGGGCAGCGCCTCAGGCTCGTCGTCGTACATGCCAGCGTCCTCGCCCTCGGCCTCCTCGAGCCGTGCGAGCACCTCGTCCATGCCGGCCGCCCGAGCCCGAGCGACGAGGGCTGCGTCATCGGCGGCGAGGGTTTTCGGCGCAGGAGGGATGCTCACCCCGTATTCGCTGAGTTTGGCCAGCCAGTGCTCGGCGTGCTGATCCTCGATATCGGCGAGTTCGAGCAGCGCGTCGCGACGTTCGCCATCGGTGGTTTCGGCGAGCGCGCGATACAGCATCGCCGCGTTGCGTTCGGCTTCGAGATAGCGCAGAAAGCGCTTGGGGTCGCGTGAACTCATCGGGTGTTCCTATCCGGTTCCTTCGGTGTTTCCCGCGTCGGCAGCCGCGGGGTCGTCGAGTCGGTACCGCTCGAGGGCATTACGCACCAGGGTCGCATCGATGTCCCCGCGTGCAGCCAGTCGGGACAGAGTCTGCACGGTGATGGATTCGGCGTCGACGAGGAAGTGTCGCCGCAGTGCCCCGCGGGTGTCGGACATGCCCCATCCGTCGGTTCCCAGGGTGGTGTAGTCGCCGGGAACCCACGGGCCGATCTGATCTGCCACGGCGCGCATGTAATCACTGACGCCTACGACGGGGGCGGCTGCGTCGGTGAGGCGCTGCGTCACATAGGGAACACCCGGTGCGGCGTCGGGATCGAGAAGTCTCCTCCGATCGCAGGCGAGGCCGTCGCGGCGCAGTTCGCTCCACGAAGTCACCGACCACACATCGGTGGCCACGCCCCAGTCCTCGTGCAGGAGCCGCTGGGCCTCCAGTGCCCAGGGCACGGCAACCCCAGACGCGAGCAGCGTCGCGCGCGGGCTTTCGCCGGCCGATGCGGTGCTCACGCGATGCATGCCGCGCACGATTCCCTCGGCGTCGACATCGTCGGGTTCGGCCGGCTGCACGTACGGCTCGTTGTAGACGGTGAGGTAGTAGAAGACATCCTCGGGATGTTCGCCGTACATCCGCTTCAGGCCATCCGCGACGATGTGGCCGAGCTCGTAGGCATAGGCCGGGTCATAGGCGATCACCGCCGGGTTCGTCGATGCCAGCAGCGGGGAGTGTCCGTCCTCGTGTTGCAGGCCCTCACCGTTGAGTGTCGTGCGACCCGCGGTGGCACCGAGGACGAATCCGCGGGCCATCTGGTCCATGGCCGCCCAGAATCCATCGCCGGTCCGCTGGAATCCGAACATCGAATAGAAGATGTACACCGGGATCATGGGTTCGCCCTGCGTGGAATACGACGACCCCGCGGCGGTGAACGATGCGACCGAACCGGCTTCATTGATCCCCTCATGCAGGATCTGGCCATCGGGGGCCTCGTTGTAGCTGAGGACGAGGTCACGATCGACGGACAGGTACTGCTGACCAAGCGGGTTGTAGATCTTCGCGGTCGGGAATAGCGAGTCCATGCCGAAGGTGCGCGCCTCGTCGGGGATGATCGGCACGAAACGTGCACCGATGCCTTCATCGCGCATCAGGTCCTTGAGTAACCGTACGAACGCCATCGTCGTGGCCACCGGCTGCTTGCCGGATCCGCGGCGCACGACGTCGTAAGTCTTCGCATCGGGCAACGGCAGCGGCTTGGCGCGAACACGTCGCTCGGGGATCGAGCCACCGAGCCGGCGACGTCGATCGAGCATGTAGCGCATCGTCTCGTCGTCGGCTCCGGGGTGGAAGTAAGGCGGCAGCACACCATCGCCGAGTTCGGCATCGCTGATCGGGATCTGCAGGCGATCGCGGAAGAGTTTCAGGTCGTCCAGGGTGAGCTTCTTCATCTGATGGGTGGCGTTGCGCGCTTCGAAGTGCGAACCGAGGGTGTAGCCCTTGATGGTCTTGGCCAAGATCACCGTCGGCTGCCCTGTCGTCTCGACCGCAGCCTTGTATGCGGCATAGACCTTGCGGTAGTCGTGGCCGCCGCGCTGCAAGGACCAGACTTCCTCATCGCTCCAGTCCTCGACCATCTTCAGCGCTCGCGGGTCACGGGCGAAGAAGTGCTCGCGGACAAAAGCCCCGTCCTCGGCCTTGAACGTCTGGAAGTCGCCATCCGGGGTGGAGTTCATGATGTTGACGAGTGCACCATCGCGATCACGTGCGAGCAACTCATCCCACTTGCGTCCCCAGATCACCTTGATGACATTCCATCCGGCACCGCGATACAGCGACTCCAACTCCTGGATGATCTTGCCGTTACCCCGCACGGGCCCATCGAGTCGTTGCAGATTGCAGTTGACGACGAAGACGAGGTTGTCCAACTCCTCGCGGGCAGCGAGTCCGAGCGCTCCGGCGGACTCGACCTCGTCCATTTCGCCATCACCGAGGAACGCCCAGACCCGCTGCTGCGAGGTGTCCTTGATCCCGCGATGGTGCAGGTACTTGTTGAATCGAGCCTGATAGATCGCGTTGAGCGGACCCAGACCCATGGACACGGTCGGGAACTGCCAGAACCACGGCATCAAGCGCGGATGCGGATAGGACGGCAGGCCGCCACCGGGATGGGACAGTTCCTGGCGGAATCCGTCGAGTTGTTCCTGGGTCAGTCGTCCCTCGAGGAACGCGCGGGCATAGATCCCCGGCGAGGCGTGGCCTTGGAAGTACAGCTGGTCGCCACCGCCGGGGTGATCGGGGCCGCGGAAGAAGTGGTTGAAGCCGACCTCGTATAGCGATGCCGACGATGCATAGGTGGAGATGTGGCCTCCGACCGAGACACCGGGGCGTTGAGCGCGGTGCACCATGACTGCGGCGTTCCAGCGCACATAGCGCCGGAACTGCCGCTCGAGGGCTTCGTCCCCGGGGAACCAGGGTTCCATCTCGGGGGGAATCGTGTTGATGTAGTCGGTGGAACGCAGGCTGGGGATGCCGACATTGCGTTCAGCAGCCCGCCGTAACAGCGCCAGCATGAGGTAACGGGCCCGGTAGGGACCGGCCGCGTCGATGACTTGATCGAGGGATGTCGTCCACTCCGTGGTCTCATCGGGGTCGACGTCGACGTATTGGGTGGGCAGGCCACCGGCGAGGAGCGGCTGGGGGCGAAACAGCGGGTCTGCGGTCATGAGCGCCCTTTCTGATGGATGGGCCGGTCTGGTGGATAGGCCCGCGAGTGGGGTTCCTCGTGGGAACCCTCCCTATCTTTGCGTACGTTCGAAGAAGAGGCTACGACGGTCAACGGACCGGCAAATCGGGCAACTGACCGGTAATAACGCCAAGTCGGTTGCGCAGTCGTGCTGCTTCCGATGGACTACGCACACCGCCGAAGCTCGGCGGTACCTTTGACTGGGAGGTTCGACCGTGTCCGCCGACGGTGCGGCTGTACTGGCGTTGCTGGGTGTGCAACCCGGTCACGTCGTCTGGGAGATCGGTGCCGATGGCGACTGCGACGAGCAGGTGCGCGCCGCCTTCACCACAGCCGAGGATGTCGAACTCATCGGCGAGGACGAGGACCCGGAGGATGTCGTCGACCTGGTGCTGCTGTGGTGGCGCGAGGACGATGGCGATCTCGTGGACGCGCTCGTGGATGCGATCGGGCCGCTGGCCGATCATGGCGTCGTGTGGTTGCTGACCCCCAAACCTGGTCGTGATGGACACGTCGAGCCCGAGGACATCTCGGATTCGGCTCCCACGGCGGGATTGCAGCAGACGTCGACGGTGAGTGCGGGCCGGGACTGGCAGGGCACGCGCCTAGTCGCGCCGAAGGCGCGCAAGTAAGGATCAGTCGCGCCGAAGGCGCGCAAGTAAGGACCCTAATTTCGACGCGGTCGATGTCATTCCATCGACCGCGGTGAACACGGCGCGTAGGCCTTCGCCGCCGGGTAGGTCGGGGGCGATGGTCAGGCCCCGTGCGACGTGCATCAGGCCGCCGATGTCGACGACCTCGATCTCTCGGCGGGCGAGTGCGGTGACGGGGGAGCGTGCCCCGCTCGTGATCTGCCAGACCATCTCGGTGGGGCCGATGAGGCGCGGCAGGTCGGACACATCGGTGCTCAGGTGCCATGCGCCCGGTGAGGCACACACTCCGATCTCGATGTCGGGGGTGGTGATCGCCAACCGGTAATCACCGTCCCCGGGGGCCTGGGCGCACACTGCCCCGACGCTGTCGATCAGGGAATGCAGGGCGATGCGTGACAGTGGTGATGCATCGATGCCCGTGTCGCTGATCAATCCGCTGTCGTTGACGGTGCGCTGAATTGCCACTGCTCCTGCACCGACCATGGTGCCCAGGGGTACGACGCCGAGAGGTCCGCCGATGGGTGCGCCAGCTTCATCGGGCGCGTGGGGTGCCCATTCTTCGATCGCGTCGCGGGCGGCATTCCACGCCGCAGCGATCCGTTCGATGTCCGCACCGGCGTAGCGCTGCGTGATTTCGGCATCGATGAGTCGCTGAGGTGGAGGTGTGGTGTCTGCGCGAGCGGCCGCCTCACGCCGATCGGCCAGGTTCACGCCATGGCGCCACTCGCCGATGCCGAGCAGTACGTCCCGCACTGTGCTGCCTCGCCTACGGGAGGGCGCATCGAGGTCGATTCGCGCATTCGGGTCGCAATCGGTGGAGTCGGCGGACACCAACGCTGCGATGGCGATGTCCCAGGCCTGGAGGATGTCGGTGATGAGCCCCTCGAGATCAGCCTGGGCCCGTCCGTACCGGATTTCCACGTGGGGACCTTCCGCTGTAGCAATCGTGGGCCGTGGTCGCCGGCGTCTCGGGCCGCCGACGACCACGGCCTACGCCTAGTGCACACCGGATTGCCCGAATCCGCATCACGAGAACGTCGGATGTGCCTGTCTCGTGTGTCTGGTGATGGTGGGCCCGGCCGGGCTCGAACCGGCGACCCCGTCCTTGTAAGGGACGTGCTCTAGCCAACTGAGCTACAGGCCCAAGGGGGGAGGTTACCCCCTCGGTACTGTGCACCTGTGACCTCATGGCAGTCCACACCCGAATCCGAAGCGGGGTCCGCCCCGGCTCTGGGTGAGGTGATCGCGGCTTTCGAGGCGCGTTACCCACCGTCACTTGCTGAGTCCTGGGATGCCGTGGGGTGGGTGTGTGGTGACCCGCAGTCCCGAGTGACCCGGGTGCTGTTCGCCGTCGATCCGACCGAAGCAGTGGCGGCTGAAGCCGCAGGCCTCGGGGCGGAGGTGATCATCACGCACCATCCGCTGTTCTTGACTCCCGTCCACGGGGTTGCTGCGCTGACTCCGGGTGGCCGGCTTGTGCACGGGCTCATCGAGCAGGGTCGTGCCCTCTATGTCGCCCACACGAACGCTGATCGAGCCCACTCGGGTGTTTCGGATGCTCTTGCCGAGATTCTGGGTGTCGTGGACACGGTTGCGCTGGTGCGCGATGACAACGATCCGACGGTCGGCCTGGGTCGCATCGGCAGGCTTGCTGATCCGGTGACGCTGGCTGAATTCACGGATCGGGTGGCGGCAGAGTTACCGGCCACCGCCCAGGGTGTACGCGCAGCGGGTGATCCCCAGGTGATGATCGAGAAGGTCGCGGTGTGCGGGGGATCGGGGGAGTCCCTGGCAGGAGCGGCCGAGCGGGCAGGCGCCGATGTGTTCGTGACGGCCGACGCGAAGCATCATCGAACATTGGATCACCGGGCAGCCGGCGGCTGCGCCATCATCGACGTGGCGCACTGGGCG
>Ga0180429_10005521_pt1 | contig 10034 bp, 4 predicted proteins | sample SS_ome_FD_132428 | JGI IMG/M metagenome (GOLD analysis project Ga0180429, IMG submission 132428) | Hypersaline lake sediment archaeal communities from the Salton Sea, California, USA - SS_1_S_1 metaG | ecosystem: Environmental > Aquatic > Non-marine Saline and Alkaline > Hypersaline > Sediment ...
GAGTATGGCCACTGAGCCGGCAGCAGGCGGCCACCTGCCGGACGTGCCCACCGTTGGAGCGACAGCCGAGGTAAGCAACGACGATGTGGGACGCAACGTCAGTGCTACACCGCAGCCGACGGTGACGCAGCAGCCGGAGCCGACCGGCGTGGACGAGAAGCAGGCCCGCGAAACAACCGCAGCGGATAAGCCACGGACTAATCAAACGATGTGGCGGCCCTACGTGCCCTACGTGGTGACAGCGTACTATGTGGGGGCCGCTTTGATGCTGCTAAGGCTGTTGGTGGGATTGGGCGGCGGCGACCGACTGCGGCGCCATTCGCAGCCGGTAGAGCAGGGCGCCTTGTTGGCCGCCGCAGCGCGACAGGCACGCCTGCTGGGGCTCTCGTGGGCGCCGGCCCTCGCGTACTCTCGCCGAGTGACGGTGCCGGTGGTGGTAGGGGTCATTCGCCCGATGATCCTCCTGCCGATGAACCTCGCGACGGGATTGTCGAGTGAGCAGATCGAAATGATCCTGTCGCACGAATTGGCGCACGTGCGCCGCCACGATCCCTTGATCAATGTGATACAACGGCTGATCGAGGTCCTGCTGTTCTTTCATCCGGCACTGTGGTACGTCTCGCGGCAGGTGCGGCTCGAGCGCGAGCACTGCTGCGATGACCTGGTGTTGGGCACAGGCACAGAGCCCGAGGCCTACGCGTCCTCATTGGTGGAGGCAGCGACGCAGGGGCTGCGCAGACAGTGGCGCCAGCCAACTGAGGCAGCCGCATGTCGGGCCACCGGGTCGCGTTCGCAACTAAAACACCGCGTGCTGCGCCTGCTGGGCCACGCCCCCGCCGAGCAGACGCGACTGGGACGCGCTTGGCTGGCGGCCTGGGTGCTGACGGCAGCCTTGGCGATTTCAGCGATAACCGCGCTCGGCGGCGGGGCCTCGGAGCCACCGACGGCGGAGCAGGACGAGAATATTGCGATGCTAGCAGATGCTGCCCGCGCAGAGGCGACGGAGAAGAGGATGGCAGGGTTGGAGGGGCGAATTACCGAGTTTATTGAGGAGCTCCGGAAGTCTCGAGCTGGGGATGGGGGGCGGTGGTTTGGGGCTGTTAGAAGGCTTGTGGAGATTGGCGGTGAGGCGATTCCTGCGTTGTGTGCGGAAATAGGAAAGGCAGAAAGGCCTCGAACGCAGAGTGTGTTGGCGTTTACGCTACGTGCTATCGGTGACGTGAAGGCGGTGCCGGCGTTAATCGATGCTCTGGAGAAGAGTGGGTTTTCAAGCGATTATGGTTTTGGCAAGGCTGATACGGACTTGGCGAAGTTTATACAGCGGCACCAAATGGATCCTGTGTCGGATAAGATAAGTCTCGGCAGGCCGGTGAGGGAGATTACCGTAGCGTTGGAACGTCTGACGGGGCACAGTGAAGGGCAAGATCATTTTCATGCTTACGACGAAGAAGGGAATCGGCTGGGCTCGTTTGCGGTGACGCCGGAGATTCGAGACAGGCAGCGGGCGCATCGCAAGGAAGTGGCGCAGCGGTGGCGGGCATGGTGGAAGGGGCAGCAAGAAGCAAAGAGTGTTGAAGGCGGTGTTGTTGTGCGTCCCGAGGGTTCGTTGTTGGAGTTTCACGTGGTTCCCAAAATCTCAGGGGACGAATGGCAAGATTTAACGAGTGCCAAAATTGATGAATTGAAAGAAGGCTTGTCGCGAGAAGGGCCATGTGCCGGGAGCTTAAGGGGAGACTATTACCAGTGGAGTGGGGTCGATAGCAACTTACGGATGCCGGCCGATGCGGTGACGGCAGAGTATGAGGGGAAAAAGTATTTGCTGCTAGCGGCAGGGGCGCAATATTCGCTCTGGCCGCCTGTAGGCAGAAACAGAGCCTGGGGGCTTCAGAAAGCATATGCAACGCAAGACGCCCTCGGAAAGCCGACGGTGGGTTTTGTGTTCGATAAGAAAGGTTCGGAGCTTTTCTATGAGCTGACCAAGAGAAATACAGGTCGGTCATTGGCCATCCTTATCGACGGTGTGGTGCGGGCTGCGCCGACCATTGAGTCTGCCATTATGGGCCAAGGCCGGATCGTCGGACGCTTCTCTGAGGAAGAGGTGGATCGACTGGTGGAGGGGTTGCAGTTAGGGATGCCGGTGGTGGAGTTAGAAAGAGGTGACGGATCGCCTGGTGACATTGACGCATCAATTCTTCAACAACTGGTCGGTACCTGGCTGGTTAATTCCGAAAACTCGAGAGGCAGCGGTAACGTCCGGCGCATGGATATTCATCCTAATGGCATGATTATGCGTTACGAATGGAGGGAAGGTGAGTCTCGCAATCAAGCCACCCTCTACGCTGACCAAATCATTTTTCTTAAAAAGCAAGTGATGAAGATAGCGTGGCCAAGTGGTTCGGACGAATACTTGTTTCATGTGGCTGGAGACACTTTTGTATTTACTTCCCGTGGCATATCAGTTGTATTGGAGCGTGAGAAAGCAAATGAAGAAACAGGGGCTGATATTAGCGATGAACAGGTTGGTCAACGGCGCCTGGGGAAACGCGTTGGGCGAGGCCCGCGCGGTTGAGTTTTCGGATTGTGCCCAACGCGGCGTCGGTCGGTGGGCGTAGTGCGATGGTCGGGGCGGATGAGATAGAGCGGTTAAAGGTGCGTTTGGCGACGCAAGGGGTTGGAGGACGCAAGGAGAACGACCAGTTTGGTTGGTTTCGCGTGGGCTGTTCGTTGCCGGCGGAGGCTGTTACGGTCGCTAATGAGGGGCAGCAGTATGTGTTGTTATGCCACGACATGCGGACTCTTGAGCTGGGCAAAGCGCCACATCGGGATTGGGGTTTGGTCAAGGTGGCCCAGACCCAGGACAAGCAGGGCCGGGCGGCACTCTCGTATGAGTTGGATGAGCAGGGTGCGGAGAGGTTGTCGCAACTGACGGGACAGCACAAGGGGATGTATCTGGCAGTGGTTGTCGACGAGACGGCTGTTGCTGCGGTGAAGATTGAAGAGGCGTTGGGGGGGCAGGGGCTGATCGCGGGTGAGTTCAGCGAGGCGGACGTAAAGAGTTTGGTCGCCGCGCTACGCCGGGGGATGCCGGCAGGCAGGGAGTTGCACGGCGCGATCCGTGATGGGCGCCTCAAGCGTGTCAAGGAGCTGATGGGCTACAACGGGGATCTCATCCATGTGGTGCAGCGTTGGCCTAACGAGGGTGATCTGCCGATCCATACAGCAATTCGCCATGACCGTCCGGAAATCCTGCAGTTTCTGCTCGAACAGGGAGCCGGCGTCAATGCCAGGCGTCCCGACGGAACAACTCCGTTGCATCTGGCCGGTCAGTATGGGCGTATTGACACGGCACGCCTGCTGCTGGAACGCGGGGCTGACATTAACGCGTTGGATGGACAGGGCACAGCGGTTCTGGCCGGCGCGGCGATCCATGCACAGAAGCAGATGGTGGGCTGGCTGTTGGATCAGGGGGCGGCCATTGACGGCAAGGGACGCACCGGCCTGACCGCGTTGGCTGGGGTGGTCTTTCTTAAGGCGCAATTCGCGAAAAAGACGTTGGGACCGGAAGTGACCGAGGAAATGAAGCGGGCCTTGCGGGCGGTGGAGGAGATTAGCACGCTGTTACGCCAGCGCGGTGCGCAAGTGGATATCTTCGCGGCGTCGGGCCTCGGCGAAGAGCAGCGGCTCCAGGAAATCCTCAGTAGGAATCCGCGGGCGGCAACGTCGACGACGTCTTTCGGACTGACGCCGCTTCACGTGGCGGCGCTGGCCGACGAGCGGGTCATTGCGCGGCAGCTTCTGAAAGCGGGTGCTTCTGTGTACGCGGAGTACAGGGAGGTGGGTACGCCGCTACAGGCGGCGGCGATGGTGGGCAATGCCGAGATGGTGGATTTGTTGAAGTCGCACGCCCAGGAGGGAACGCCGGTGCGGCAGGAGACGGCACAGGCTTTGCGTGAGGCGGCACAAAGCGGGCAGCCTGAGGTTGTCGCCCAACTGCTCCAAGACGGGGCTGACGTGAACGCGGCCGATGCACGCCAGAACACCTCGCTTCATAAGGCAGCCAAGCAAGGCCGAGACAAGGTCACGCAGATTCTGCTCAAGGCCGGCGCACAGGTCAACGCCCGCAACCGCCAAGGAGAGACGCCCTTGCACTTGGCAGCGGCAGAGGCGCATAGCCCATTGGTCGCCGATAAGGAGCATTATGCAGCCACAGTGAGACTCTTGCTTGAGAGTGGGGCTGATGTGGCGGCACGCGACGGAGGTGATCGTACGCCTTTGCTTAGCGCCATGACATGGTTACGGCACAGTCGGGGCGGAGCCAACCTGGAGATGGTCCGGTTGTTGGTCAAGCATGGTGCTCAGGTGAACCTGGTGGGCGATGCCGAGCAAACGCCGCTGATCATGGCGGTCAACGCCAATGAGCCGGCGCTGGTGCAGGTGCTGCTCGATGCTGGGGCCGATCCATTGTGCGACAGCGGTCCGTTTGGGAACTATCGTCTGCCGTACCAGGTGGTACTGGAAAAGCCCGCTTATGAAGAGGTGGGACGCATCCTCAATGCGGCGACCATGCCTAAGCTGGACCGTGTTTACAAGGAAATCGCGGCCGTGCTGAAGACGCTCTTTGATGCCATTATGGACAATGACGACGAGGCACTCTATGGGGTGGCTGTTGACCATCCCCATTTCCAGAAAGGCATCTGGCGGAATTGGGCGAGGGCAATCCGCGAGACTTATGCTGCGAATTCTGGCTTGTTGGAGAAAATTGCAGCGGTGGGCCTGGTGCGTGATTGGGCCACAGCGTACGTGCCGCAGCCGGACGGCGCGCCACACAAATACATGATGCTGGAACTGCTGCGATTTCCGGACGGCCGGTGGCGTGTAGTGGGACAACGTGCTGACGATCATGATCCGAGCAAGCACGCTCAGTCACAGGCGGCAAACCAGCTGATGATTCTCGATACCTTCTATAATGCCGTCTACGACGCGGCCGGGCAAACGGAGCGTCTTCGCCTGAGCGGCAGTATGGGCAGCGCTCTGCCTCAAGCGGCGCAAGTGCTCATTCAGAACAACGGCGGGCATTTGCGAATTGAATTTGTCCGCGACAACAGTATGGGCAAGGCAGTTCTGGAATTACACCCGGAGTACGTAAAGTGGTTACGGGGGGCTCAAAACCTGCGTTTGAGCAAAAAGGTGACGCTCAAAGATGGGCGTGGGCAGGGCAGAGCACGTTTGCGGGCCACACCGCAAGAAATTATCTGGGGGCAGTACACCATCAAGGCCGTTGACGGGCGGGTCAGTCTAAGCAGGGACGGCGAGGTTGTGCACGTCAATGAGATAAGACTGACACTGGCCAATTACGACCCTCACTGGCCGGAACTTAAGGAACTCACAATGCCGCCAGAAAACGGCCAGGAGCCATCGACGCCGGAGTAACCCCGCCAACCAAGGCGTGAGTAGACCGAGCAGCTTGGTTCAGTGTCGCGACGGATTGCACAGCAGAGCGAGCCTGCTTAGCGGGCGGACTTCCAGCGGATGTGTTTCAGACGCGGCAGGTAGATCAGGGCCGAACAGGCGGTAAAAAGAACAGCAACATAAACGGTGATGTTGCGCAGGTTGATGGCCCAGGGCGTGTCCTGAAAGTGGCCTAGGTAGATGATAATGGTGCCGATAGCAAAGGACTGAAGAAACATCTTCAGCTTACCCGCCCACGTGGCGCCAAACGCCTTACCCTGCGTCTCGCTGACGTGCCGGACGATCGTGACAAACGCCTCACGCGCGACGATAACACCGAGCATCCACCAGTAAACAGCGGTCAGTGCCCACCCGATGTAGGCGAATAGCGCAAAGCCCCCAATGACAAGGATCTTGTCGACCAGCGGATCAAACGTGCGGCCGAACTGCCCCGTAACCTTAAGACGCCGCGCCAGGTGCCCGTCCACAATGTCGGTCAGACCGGCGACAACGAACAGAACGAACGCCCAGTCGAGCCGCACCGCACAGTGCGAACCTTCAAAGTCGGTAAACGCAACGATCAGCAAAAAGGCCGCCGTAAAAAAGAGTCGCGACACCGTCAGAATATTGGGCAGATGTTTCAGAAACGCCATGATTAGTCACCTGGATCGTAGTTGGCAGCCAGGACACCGACGAGGTCGTAGTCCAGCCTGTCCGTGATGGTTGCCTGGTGGATCACCCCCATCTCGAGCGACTCGACGCCGGCCGGAATCTGCACGTAGCATTCCGCGTCAATTTCCGGGGCCTGGCAATGGTGTCGCCCCAGGAACCAGACGGCCTCGCCGCTGAGGTGCAGTTGCTGAACTTCCTCCTCCTCCAACGCTCGCAGCAGCAGACAGGGCACCGTCTTGCCAATCATCTGCTCACCCTGGGCGAACGCAATGTCCTGCTGGAGCTGCATGATCTGGTGGTACCGTTCTTGTTTGGTCTCGTCGGGCGTCTGATGAGGATAGCGTGCAGCCGCCGTGCCCGCCTCGGGCGAGTAGGCAAACGCGCCAAGCGCCTCAAAACGCTGACGGCCCACAAAGTCCAGCAGCTCGGAAAACTCTCCATCAGTCTCGTCCGCGAAACCCACCAGCATGGTCGTGCGTATGGCCAGCTCAGGAATGGCGCCGCGCAGCCGCGCAAGAAGGTCTTCTGTCTGCCGGCGATTGATGTGGCGGTTCATCAGCTTGAGTATGCGGTCGTTAATGTGCTGCAAGGGGATGTCAAGGTAAGGGACAACTTTCTTGCAACTCGCCAGCGCCTCGATAATCGCGTCGGAAAATGACGCCGGGTGAGTGTAGAGAACCCGCACCCAACGCAGGTGGTCAAGTTCCTCAAGGCCGTAGAGCAACTCCGCAAGCGCCGCACCGTCGGGCCGATCCGAGCCATAACTCGTCGTTTCCTGCCCGATAAGGTTGAGTTCCACAGCACCGTCGGCGACAAGTTCCCGAGCCTCCGCCAGCACTTCACCAAGGTCTTTGCTGCGGTAGGGGCCCCGAATGGAAGGAATCGTGCAGAAAGAGCAACGCAGGTCGCACCCTTCGCTGATTCGCAAATAAGCCCACGACGGTTCCGTCAGCCGCAGGCGAACGCGATCGGACGCAACGGGCCCCGTAAAGGCCGGACACGTCTCTGCCTGCACTTCCATATTCGCCGCCAGCTTCTGGACCAGTTGAGCGATGCCCTCACGCTGGCCAAGGCCCACCAACGCGTCGATCTCTGGCCGTTGCTCGAGCAGCTCATGCTTAACGTGTTGAGCTAAACAGCCGGCCACCACAACCGCACGCGTAAGACCTTCTCGCTTGGCGGCAAGCGCCGCGTCGATGGCCTCAAAGGCCTCGTCACGGGCCGGTTTGATAAAACCGCATGTGTTGATGATTGTGACGTCGGCGGCATCGTCGGGGCCGACAATGGCCATCCCCGCCTGCCCCACCAACGCCAGCATCTTCTCGCTGTCGACCAGGTTCTTGGGGCAGCCCAGAGAGACAAAATTGACGCGAATGGGCTCGCGTGACGCTGATTGTTGATACTTCTTTTTCATAGGCAGACAACATCATAGTGCCCCCTGTCCTCTCTGGCAAGGGCCCAACCCTAGCCCCGCAACACCTACGCACCCCAATACCGAGGCCCGCACCACCCAGGCAAACCTTGCAGAAAACGCGCAACTTGACAGTATAGGCTCAGGCGACCCGTTTTACGGCATCTTTCCTTTCCAAAACCGAGTATCCCAATGGGGGCACACCCAAGGACACATTTCGCGTCAATTTGCCCCGAAGCTCAAGCTCCAATTTCACCGAACGCAGGTCACCCGCCATGTCATTGGGACGAGTATTCCCTTAAACACCATACGCCCAGACTACCACACGGGGCCTTTGATCGGCTTCGCAACGAACCTGAGACCGCCAGCAAAGGCCACTAAAGGCCCTGACGCGTGAAAGTACCCTCAAGAATGGTAGTCGAAACGCAGGGGACACGCTATATAATGACGACCATACCGCCCGATGCCCTGGCCGGGCAACGTCACACGGGAAATGTCGGGAAAAATCGCCTATGACCCAAGACACGCAATTACTGTTCCATTCTGTTAGGGGGTCTTAGTGAAGTAACCAGCCCCAATATACAACGCTATATGGGAAATACCCGTTTACGTTTACACGACCAAATCGCGACTGATTATTGTCAGCCGACCAGAAACCACGAACACGAGGAGAGAAGACGGCAATGTGTGCAAGAACCACCATTATAGTGGCTTGTCTGTTCTGTCTTGCAGGAGTGGCCCCTCTGACGGTGAGTCAAGGTACAGAGCCGACCATCCAACCCCGCCAAAGATACCTGCTGCTCGACAAGCGATTGGTTTCCAGCGTCGAAAATGTGGTATTGACACTCGGTGCCATAAGAAAACACGCCGGTAATCCTCTGTTCGGCGAAGACTTGCCCTGGGAAACAGAGATGAGCCACATGTATGCCAGCGTCATTTTCGACCAGAAGGAACGTGTCTACAAATGCTGGTACTACTCCCATCTCACCGACTGGCAGAAACACGTCTCGCCTGGGCCGCTGGCGCCCAAGGAACCCAACGGACGCAGCAACTGCGCCACATTGTATGCCACGTCAAAAGATGGGATTAGCTGGCATAAACCGAAACTCAACGTCTATCTCTACAAGGCCAAACCGACCAATATCGTCTACTGGCGCAATCACGGCAGCGGCGCATTCAAGGACCCGCGAGATCCTGACCCCCAACGGCGTTACAAAATGTTCGGCCTGGCAGGCACGCTGGACGGACGCTTGAAAGTGGCATTCTCGCCCGATGGCGTCCAGTGGACTAATCTGATCGATACGAAAGTCTACATCTCTGGCGATACGCATAACAATGCGTTCTGGAACCCGAGTGCCCAGGAATATGTCGGCATAACACGCGCCTTTTCACGCGGAAGAATGGGTTACGATCTCGGTGAAAAGATTCCCTGGGTGGGTGGTTATGTCATCGGCCAGCGAATGGTCGCCAGGACCACCAGCAAGGATTTTGTCAACTGGACCCCGCCGGAAATCGTCTTTCAGTATGGCCATGACAAAAGGCAGGTCTATGCCATGCCGACCTTTTACACGCACGGAGTGTTTCTCGGCCTTCCGGTGATCTACGATAATGCCGGGGCGTATCGTGAAGATATGGCCAAGCAGAAAGGGTGGAGGCGACAACAGGTCACCCCCGAACTGGAGTCCGAACTGAAAGATGCCGGTAAGTCGAACCGCATGTGGCCGGGCTTATCCTGGAGCGCCAACGCCAAAGACTGGTACTGGGTCGGGCAGCGGGGAGACGCGATGATTCCACTTGCCGAGGACCGTAAATCGATCGATTGGGGATGCATCTTCGCGGCCCATGCTCCCGTTGTCCTCGACGACGAAATCAGGATCTACTATTCCGGCCAGCCCGACAAGCATGGCTTGAACCCGGGGTACTTGTGTCTCGCCACGCTTCGACTTGACGGTTGGGCGGGCTATGAGCCCAGAGACGATTCAAAATACGCCTCCGTTGAAACCCAGCCGATCGTGTGTAACGGAGCAACGCTATCGCTGGCAGCAGATGCCGAGTGTGGCTCCATTGTCGTAACGGCAAAGGATGGCAAGGGAAACACTCTCGCCGAGAGCAAACCCTTGACCGGCAGCAAACCCTATACGCCGGTGGAATGGAAGAAAGGCTTCGCACTTTCAGCCCATCGAGGACAGCCTGTTCAGCTCAAGTTCACGATCAACCATGCCAGACTTTACTGCTTCACGTTCGACAAGAAAGAGACAAGGACCAGGCCTCAAAATAACAAATAAGGCGTAGGAACCCACCTCGTGAAGCCCCCGGTGTAAACCGGGGGGCCTCCCCCATCCCAGCCCCCGATGTAAAATCGGGGGATTCCTCCTCCCGCCCTCTCTCGTAAGAGTCCATGCGTCTGCGTGCAAAATCCAATAGCACCCGCCCGCCAGCCCGCCAGACTCGAAGGGCCTCCTCGTCTATAGCCCCGACAAACGGTCAGCCTTCACGCTCGCCC
>Ga0180429_10005525_pt1 | contig 10031 bp, 5 predicted proteins | sample SS_ome_FD_132428 | JGI IMG/M metagenome (GOLD analysis project Ga0180429, IMG submission 132428) | Hypersaline lake sediment archaeal communities from the Salton Sea, California, USA - SS_1_S_1 metaG | ecosystem: Environmental > Aquatic > Non-marine Saline and Alkaline > Hypersaline > Sediment ...
CGCTGGGCGATCTCGAAGGCGCCGGGCTTCCACGCCCGCATCCGCCCCGTCGCCGAGCGCGTGCCTTCCGGGAACATGACGATCGAGCTGCCCTCGCCGAGCGCCTCGTCACAGGCGCGCATCATCGACATCACGCTGGTCTTCGTGCCGCGCTGGAGCGGGATGTAGCCGCAGAGGGTCATGTTCCATCCGATCAGCGGCACCCGGAAGTTCTCGATCTTCGAGACCCACTTGAAGTGGCTCTGGAGTCGGAACATCACGAGGATGTCGAGGAGCGAGAGGTGGTTGGCGACGATCACCGCGGGGCCAGTGCGGTGGAGCCGCTCGCGACCGTGGATCGTGACGCTCCAGGCCGGATTGAGCCAGGTGTAGAGCGAGGCCCAGAAGCAGGTGAAGCGGTGGAGCACCGCGCGACGCCGATCGAAGGGCGCCGTGACGAGGAAGATCAGGACGGCCAGCGGAAAGAGCACGACGGAGGAGAGCAGGACGAAGGTCCAGAAGACGACGGAGAGCAGTCGTCGCATCAGCGCACGCCCTCCCGCTCGCGGGCGTCGCGCGCCGCCTCGACGAAGGCCGCGAAGAGGGCGGTGCTCGTCGGGTCCTCCATCTTCTCCGGGTGCCACTGCACGCCGATCTCCCATCGGTCGGAGGCCTCGATCGCCTCGATGACGCCGTCCGACGCCGTCGCCGCGACCCGATGGGCCGCACCGGTCTCGCGGACGGCCTGATGATGGAGGCTGTTGACCGGGTGCGCACCCGGTCCGAGGATCGACGCGAGCCGCGTGTCGGGTCGGACGGAGATCGGGTGGCGCGCGTCCTCTTCGAGGCGATGGACCTCGAAGTCGCCTTCGGCGCTCGGGAGATGGGGCTCGAGGAGCCCGCCCGCCTCCCGGGCGAGCAGCTGCATCCCGTAGCAGAGGCCGAGCACCGGCCGGCCCCGCTCTCGCGCTGCCGCGAGGAGCGCCGCGTCGAAGGCGATCTGCGCCGTCGGGGCCAGGTCGAGCTCGACGCCGTCGGGCAGCGGCCGATCGCTCGGGAAATCGTCGCCGCCGGGCAGCAGCAGCCCGTCGATCCCATCGATCAGAGCCTGCACGTCGGACTGGATCGGCAGGTGCACGGCGAGGCCGCCGGCCGCGTCGATCGCGCGAGCGTAGGCGTGGTCGATGTAGACGTAGTCACGACCGGCGCGCCAGCGACCGCGATCGTCGAGGCAGAGCGGGATCCCGATTCGCGGCCTGTCCATGGCACGAGCATAGCCAGCTGCGGCATCCTGCCTGGATGGCGCAGGTGGTGATCGCAGGATGCGGCTACGTGGGGAACGCGTTGGCCGGGATGCTCATGACGGAGGGACACGAGGTCTTCGGCGTTCGCCGCAACGTCGATGCGCTCGCCGAGGGCGTCCGGGGCATCGCCGGGGATCTCGCCGAGCCCTCCGCGCTCGGCCCCGCGCCGCCGCGGGTCGAGTACGCGGTCTTCGCCGTCGGCGCCGACGGCGGGACCGAGAAGGCCTATCGCCGCGCCTATCTCGACGGGCTGGCGGGCTTCCTGCAGTGGCTGCTCGACGAGGGCCAGCGCCCGAAGCGGATCGTGATGACCTCGAGCACGAGCGTCTACGGACAGCGCCGCGGTGAGGTGATCACCGAGGCGTCGCCGACCCATCCCACGCAGTTCCGGGGCGAGACCCTGCTGGCGAGCGAAGGCCTCGTGGCGGCGAGCACGATCCCGAGCGTCGTCGTCCGCCTCGGCGGGATCTACGGGCCGGGTCGGACACGCCTGATCCAGCGGGCCCGGGCCGGCGAGCTCGTGCTGCGGGGCCGCGAGCACTACACGAACCGGATCCACCGGGACGATGCCGCCGGTCTGATCCGCCACCTGCTCTTCCATCCGGATCCGGCGCCCCTCTATCTCGGCGTCGACGATCACAGCGCCGAGGAAGCCGAGCTCTACGCGTGGCTCGCGAAGGAGACGGGCGGTCCGCCGCCCAAGCTGCCCGACGAGGACGCGGGACCCGGGGATCGCCGCCGGGAGGTCGGGAGCAAGCGCTGCAGCAACGCGCTCGCCCGCGAGAGCGGCTACCGCTTCCGCTACCCGACCTATCGCGAGGGCTACGGCGAGCTGATCCGCGCGACGGCGGCCGATTGAGCGATAGCGACCGGTTGATCGCCGGCGACGCCCACCCGCCGCTCGCCCCCGGGACCCTGGCCATGCCCGGGGCGATCTATTCGCCGTTCGCGGATCGCATGGCGGAGCACCCGGGGCCGCTCTTTCCGCTCCACGTGGGCGACACCTGGCGGGATCCCTTCGTCGGCGCCCGCTCCGAGGACATCGCCTCCGCGGACCATCCGCGCCTGCACGCCTACGGCGACACCCGCGGTCTGCCCGAGCTGATCGAAGCGATCGCCGCGAAGCTCGCCGCCCGCAACGGCCTGTCCCACGCGCCCGACGAGATCCTGGTGACGGCGGGCGCGACCGGTGGCCTGGCGGCGGTCGCCGGGGCGACGCTCTCGCCCGGCGACGAGATCCTGATCCTGGCCCCGTTCTGGCCCCTCATCCGCGGGATCGCCCAGAGCTTCCGGGCGACGCCCGTCGAGGTGCCCTTCTTCGATCGCGTGTCGAACGTCGAGGAGGCCGTCGAGTCGGTCGCTTCCAGGATCACGCCGAAGAGCCGTGTCCTCTACGTCTCGACGCCCTCCAACCCGACCGGCCGGGTGATCCCGGGCGAGTGGCTGGAAGCACTGGCGGCGCTCGCCCGCCGACACGACCTGTGGATCTTCTCCGACGAGGTCTACGAGGACTATCACTACGCGGGTGGGCCCGGCGCGCACGTGTCGATGGCGCGCTTCGCGCCGGAGCGGACCGTCTCGGTCTACTCCTTCTCGAAGAGCTACGCGATGGCGGGGCAGCGTGTCGGCTATCTCGCGGGACCGGCGGAGCTGATCCACAACGCCCGGAAGATCGGGACCCACATTTACTATCACGCGCCGATCATCGCCCAGCGCACGGCGCTCGCGGCCCTCGAGGGGGGTGCCGAATGGCTCGCGTCGGCCCACGCCCAGGATCGCGAGGTCGGACGCCGCGTCGCGGGGCTCCTGGGAGAGGCGGCGCCCGAGGGCGGGACCTTCCTCTTCCTCGACGCCCGCGACCGTCTGGACGAGCGGGGGCTCCCGGGGCTGCTGGAAGACTGCTTTGCCGAGGGCGTGCTCGTCGCGCCGGGCTCGAGCTGCGGCGCGGACTACGGCGAGTGGATCCGGCTGAGCTTCACCGCGGCCCCGGCCGACGACGTGATCGAGGCGGCGACCCGGCTCGCGAAGGTCCTCGGTCGCGCTTGAAGCCCGTTCGGCCCCGCGCTTCGGGCCCACGATCGAGTATCCTCGACCGGCCGCGCCGCCCGCGGCACCACCCCGACCTCCGCGCGCGACGCGCGCCCTGCCGAAGGAATCCCACCATGTCGATCGATGTCGTGAAGAATGCCCCGAAGACGCCGGCTCGTGAGGCGAGCATCCAGTCGATGGAGCTGTCGATGGCCGGCGACGGCGAGGGCTGGCTCGCCCTCTTCGCCGACGACGCCATCGTGCAGGATCCCTACGGCCCGTCTGAGTGGGATCCGGAAGGCCGGGGCCGCATCGGCAAGGAAGAGATCCGCGACTTCTGCGCCGCCTTCATCAAGCCCGACTCGATCCGCTTCGAGGTGCGTCAGACCCTCGACGGCAACGGCGCGTGCGTGAACGTCGGAACGATCATCGCCAAGGGACCCGACGGCCGGGTCGGCTGGAACGAGGTGGTCAACGTCTACGAAGTGAACGACGAAGGCAAGATCACGCTCCTGCGTTCCTACTGGGACTTCGCGGCCAACCAGAAGACCTTCTTCTAGCCCTCGCGAGCGCGCTTGCTCACCGTCGAACGCAGCAACCGGACCGAACGACTCTTCGAGGGGCTCGCGGCGCGACTGATGGCGCCGGGTCGGAATCCGCTCGCGCCGGCCACCGTCGTCGTCCAGGGGCCTGGCATGGAGCGGTGGCTCTCGCAGTCGCTGGCGCGCGAATACGGCGTCTGCGCGAACACCGAGTTCATCTTCCCGCGGACCTTCCTCGAGCGGGTGTTCGCCCAGGTCGAAGGGGACGAGGCTCCCGACGCGGGGATCTGGCAGGGGGGGCGCCTCGTCTGGGCGGTCGCCCGCAAGCTCGAAGCGCTGCGCGCCGACCCGGACTTCGCGCCGCTCGCGCTCCATCTCGACGCCGCGGACGGCGCGTGGCGTCGGGTGCAGCTCGCCGCGGAGATCGCGGCCATGCTCGATCGCTATGCCACGCATCGACCCCAGTGGCTGCACGATTGGTGTGCCGGGCGGAACCTCCCGGCCGACGGCGACGCTTGCTGGCAGGGACGCCTCGTGCACGCGCTCGCGCAGGCGAGCGAGAGCCGCCCCTTCGCCGATCGTGCGCTCGCGGTGCTCGAGGCGCTCGAGACGGTGTCGGCGCAGAAGGCGCTGGCGGCGGCGTGGCCGCGGGGCGTCGAAGTCTTCGCGGTGTCGACGCTCCTGCCCGTCGATCTCGCGGTGCTCGACCGGGTGTCCCGGATCGTCGACGTCCATCTCTCCGTCCTGAGCCCGTCCCGCCACTGGTGGGCGGAGCTCTGGCAGGAGGTGCGGGACGCCGAGCGTGCCGGGCTGCTGCAGCCCGGCGGGCTGCCGATGGCGCCCGAGCCCGCGGAGGCCCTGATCGATCCGCCGACCCCCGCCGGCCGCCTGCTCTCCGGCCTCGGGCGCCTCGGCGCCGACTTCCAGCGTTGTCTCGAAGAGCTCGAGTCGGCCCGGGAAGCCGAAGAAGATCGCTACGAGACGCCGCCGGCCGGGACGCTGCTCGGACGTCTGCAACGGCGCTTCCTCGATCTCGATGCACCCGACGAGCAGGAGCGGGTCGTCGCCGCAGACGACGTTTCGATCCAGGTCCACCGGTGCCACGGTCCGCGCCGGGAGCTCGAGGTCGTCTACGCACAGCTCCACGAGGCGTTTCGCGCGATTCCGGATCTCGTACCCGAGGACGTGATCGTGATGGCGCCGGGGATCGACGGGATCGCGCCGGACGTCGAAGCGGTCTTCGGCGCGCTGCGCGAGGAGGAGGGCGCGATTCCGCATCGGATCGCGGACCGCGGCGCGATGCGTCGTTCCCCCGTGGCGGAGACCTTCGTGGCGCTCCTCTCGCTCCTGACCGGCCGCGCGGGGCGCGGCGAGGTCATCGACTGGCTCGCCCGTGAGCCGGCACGCGCGCGCTTCGGCCTCGAGCCGGACGCGGTGGAAGCGGTTTCGGATTGGGCGGCGCGCGCCGGGATCCGCTTCGGCCTCGATGCCGATCATCGCGGAGCGCTCGGGCTGACCGCCGATCCGGCGCATACCTGGACGGAAGGCCTCGCGCGCCTCGCGCTCTCGCATGCGGTCGGCACGACCGGGGCCGCGTATCAGGGGCTCGCAGCGGAGCGCATCGGGGCGATGGCGGATCCGGGGCTCCTCGGCGCGATCGGAGACCTGGTCGATCTGCTCGTCGAATCGAGGCGCATCGCTTCGGTCCCCCGGTCGGTCGGCGGGTGGTGCCATTGGCTTGCGGAGCTGCTCGATGCGGCCTGTGAAGGGGGGGACCTGCGCGCCGACGAACACGTGCGGATCCGCACCCAGCTCGCGCGCATCGCGGAGGACGCCGACGTCGCAGGATTCGGCGACGAGATCCCTTTCGAAGCGATCCGTCAGCGCGTCGTCGAAGCGCTGACGGCGAGCCCGGCGCCGCAGGCGTTCCTCGCAGGTGGCGTGACGTTCTGCGAGCTGGTGCCGCTGCGCGCGATTCCGTTCCGGGTCGTCGTGATCCTCGGGCTGACCGACGGCGCGTTCCCGCGCGGACGCCCCGCACCGGGCTACGACCTGATGGCACGCGCTCCGCGCGCGGGGGACCGCAGCCAGCGGAGCGACGATCGCTACCTCTTCCTCGAAGCGCTGCTCTCCGCGCGGGATCGACTGATCCTGACGGCGCCGGCGCGCGACGTGCGCGACGGCACCGACCTTCCGCTCTCGATCGTCGTGACCGAGCTGCTCGAAGCGCTCGAGCGGACCTTCGCCGCGGAGAACGGCGGCGCGCTTCGCGAGCAGCTCGTCGTCTCCCATCCGCTCCACGGATTCAGTCCGCGCTACTTCGAAGGTCGGCCGGGCCTCGGCCGACGGGGGCTCGACCCCGACGCCTACCGCGGCGCGCGGGCGCGGAGGCGGGCGCTCCAGGAAGGCGGCGGACGCGTGCGCCGGTTCCTCGAATCGCCGATCGACGCGGCCCACGCGCTCCCACCGACCCCGCAGCTCGGCCTCGAGACGCTGGTCGCCCGGATCGCGCATGCCTCGCGGACCTTCCTCCGCGACCGGCTGCACGTCCGTCTTCCGCAGGAGGAAGACGTCGTCGACGAGCTCGATCCCTTCACCCTCGATGGCCTCGATCGATGGGGGCTCGGCAGCGCCCTGCTCCAGGCGATGGAGGAGGGGGTCTCGCCGGAGGCCGCGCTCGAGCGCCTCGTCGCGTCCGCCTCGACACCGCGGGGCGTCGCCGGGACGTCCGCCCTGCGGAGCATCCAGACCCAGGTGCTCGAGGTGGCCCGGATCGCGGCCGCGCGACGCGCATGCGGCACGCTGCCGGACTTCGACGCGAGCCTCGCCCTCGAGCTCGTTTCGGGTCGGAGCGTCCATCTCTCGGGGCGACTCGATCATCTCACACCGGACGGCCGCGTCCTCGCGCGGTTCACGAAGAACGGAGGGCGGGGCGAGCTCGAGGACTGGATCCGTCACCTCTTCCTCTGTGCCTGCGTCGAGGAAGGGGCGGACCTCGCGCCCCACACCTTCGTCGTCGGGCGTCCCGCGAGCGCGAAGGAGCCCTGGCCGGTGATCGAGTTCGTGCCCGTGAAGGACGCGCGCGGCGAGCTCGCGCGGCTCCTCGACTGCGTGCTCGAATCCGGGGACGGTCCGCTGCCCTTCTTCCCGGACGCGTCGCGCAAATTCGCGGCGGGGGCGAAGGACGATCCGGCGCAGGCCCGCCGCACCGCCAATCTCCACTTCTTCGGGAGCGGCTCGGCCGCCTTCGGGCCGGGTCCGGAAGGCCAGCGCGAGCTCGAGACGCTGCGGCTCTGGGAGGGGCGCTCGCCGCTCGCCGAGCCGGTGCCCGGCATGGAAGACCTCGACTTCGAGAGGCTGGCGCAGGCGATCTACCAGCCGCTCTTCGACGCACGGAAGGAGCATGCTTCGTGAAGCCGCTCGATCCGTGGACGATGCCGCTCTCCGGTACCGCGCTCATCGAAGCGAGCGCCGGCACTGGCAAGACCTACACCCTCACGACCCTCTACGTCCGGCTGCTCGTCGAGCGGCGACTCCGACCGCGCGAGATCCTCGTCGTGACCTACACGAACGCGGCGACCGCCGAGCTGCGCGAGCGCGTGAGGAGCCGGATCCTCGACGTGATCGCCGCAGGAAATCGCGCTACGAAGGGCGAGTCGCTCGGCGACGATCCCGAGACGGAGCAGCGTCTGCGCGACCTCGCGGCCGCGGCCGCGCAGGATCCGGCGGGGGACGCGCTCCTTCGCGCGCTCGCGGAGTTCGACGAGGCCGCGATCTTCACCATCCACGGCTTCTGCCAGCGGACGCTCCAGGAGAACGCCTTCGAGAGCGGAATGCCCTTCGACGCGGAGCTCGTCGAGAGATCGAAGCCGATCGAGCTGACCCTGGCCCACGATCTCTTCCGCCGGATCCTGGCGGACGAGGATCCGGCGATGGTGCGTTGGCTGGTCGACGGGCAGGGCGCGAAATGGGGATTCGCGCCGGACCTGCTCTACCGGAACGTCCTCTCGAAGCTCGGTGCCGACGACGACATGCCGCTCCTCCCTGAACGCGAGGACGAAGTCGAGCGGGAGCGAGCCGCGCTCGTCGCGGACGTAGCCGCGACGCGGCGCGCGTGGGCGAAGGCCTGGCGAGCGGGGCGCAGCGAGATCCGGGAAGAGTTCACCGATCCGGACCGGATGAACCAGGGCAGCTACAAGCTGAAGCAGATCGACGAGAAGTTCGTTCCGGCCTTCGACGCGATCGCGCAGCGGATCGCGGACGCGGGGGACGACGATGGCGCCGTCTCGGCAGTCGCGATCCAGGACGACGTGTTTCCGAAGTTCACGACGGCAGGGCTCGCGAAGGGCACGAAGAAGGGGCAGGCCCCGATCGTCCATCCCGTCGTCGCCGATTTCGACGCGGTGTGGTCCCGGACCGGGGTGCTCGAAGCGCTCCGCGAGGCGCGTGCGCTCGAGCTCCGCCGGCGCTTCGTCGAGCTCGCCCGCGAAGAGGCCGCGCGCCGCCGGAACGAGCGTCATCTCTACTTCTTCGACGATCTGTTGAGCGAGGTCCGACGCGCGCTCCGCGGAGACGGGGGTGCCCGGCTGACGGCGCTGCTTCGCGAGCGCTACCCAGTGGCGCTGATCGACGAGTTCCAGGACACGGACCCCGTCCAGTACGACGTGTTCAGACGGGTGTGGCACGAGGCGCCCGGGGAGGCCGATGCCGCTCTCGTGTTGATCGGGGATCCGAAGCAGGCGATCTACTCCTTCCGCGGCGCCGACGTCTTCACCTACCTGTCCGCGCACGACGACGCCGGGGCGTCGGTGTACGGGCTCGAACGCAACTACCGGTCGGATCCCGGTTTGATCGCCGCCGTCAACGCGCTCTTCGGGCGGCCCAAGGATCCGTTCCGCGTCGGTGGGATCCGGTTCGCGCCGGTCGGAGCGCGTCCCGACTTCAGGCTGACCTTCGAGGCGGGTTCGGGAGCCGGGGGGGCGCTGCGTGTCCTGATGCTCGAGCGGGCGTCGATCGAGCCCGAGACCGGGCAGACGGTCGACGTCGCCGCGCTCATGGAGGCGCGCTTCGGACGGACGCTCGGCGTACGCGCTGTCGCGAACGATCTCGTGCGACGCCTCGAATCCGGTGCGCGGGTGGACGGGAAGCCCCTCGCGCCGTCGGACGTGGCGATCCTCTGCCGCAAAAAATCGGAGATCCGCCTGGTGCGGGAAGCGCTCGAGTCGAGGGGCGTTCCGTGCGTCGATCAGGGCGAGGCGGACGTCTTCGAGTCTCGGGAAGCGTGGGAGCTGTCGAGCGTCCTGCAGGCGATGCTCCATCCGACCGACCCGGCGCGGCTTCGCGGGGCGCTCTCGACCGGGGCGCATGGCGCCGACGCGGACCGGATCGCGGCGTTGTCCGACGATTCCCCGGAGCTCGCCGAGCTCTCGGAGGTCTTCGCGGAGTACGGCCGGATCTGGACGCAGGCCGGCTTCGGGCGTGTCTTCGAGACCTGGCGTCGCCGACAGGGCGTGACCGAGCGGCTGCTGACCTATCGCGACGGTGAGCGCAGGATCACGAACTGGCTCCATCTCGCCGAGCTCCTCCAGCGACATGCCAGCGAACACCGACCCTCGCGCGGCGGCCTGGTCTCGGCCCTCGACCGCGCGATCGCCTCGCCGGAGGCGCGCTCGATCTTCGGTGGAGAAGCCTCGCTCCTCCGGTTGGAGCGGGACGACCGTGCGGTCCAGCTCGTGACGCTCCACGGCAGCAAGGGACTCGAGTACCCGCTGGTCTATCTGCCCTTCCTCTGGGAGGACCCCGACTCCGTCAGCCGGTCCGTGCAGGGGAAGCCGCCCGTCCGCTTCCACCACGAGGCGACCCGCACGCGGAGCTTCGATCTCGCGCGTTCGAAGGAGAGCGTCGAAGCGGCGAAGCGGGAGTCCTTCGCAGAGGAGCTGCGCCTGCTCTACGTGGGGCTCACCCGCGCGCGTCACGAATGCGTCCTCGGTTGGGGAGCGTTCAAGAAGGCGCCGAACACCCCGCTCGCGTCGCTCCTCGAGGGCGCGAGCGAGTCGGACCTCGAGCTCAAGAAGTGGACCGACGACGAGTGGGTGGCGGCCTTCGAGTCCATCGGTCACGCGGACGGCGCCTCGGTCTCGGTCGAGACGATGGACCTCTCCGAACGGTCGCCCTGGAA
>Ga0180429_10005526_pt1 | contig 10031 bp, 8 predicted proteins | sample SS_ome_FD_132428 | JGI IMG/M metagenome (GOLD analysis project Ga0180429, IMG submission 132428) | Hypersaline lake sediment archaeal communities from the Salton Sea, California, USA - SS_1_S_1 metaG | ecosystem: Environmental > Aquatic > Non-marine Saline and Alkaline > Hypersaline > Sediment ...
CCAAGCTCGAGACCACCCTGGCCGTGTTCGACATCATGTACGGCCCCTGGAACCGGCTCGACCACAACAAACACTTCTGGGGCGACGTGGAGAAGCCCAAGGGCGCCAACTACTACGACGAGGGCATCACCAAGGAAGAGGTCGAGAAGTGGATCGCCGACCACCCGGACCAGAAGGAGGCGTTCACCGGCTACTTCACGCGGATCGTGCGCGACGGGGAAGGGCTCAAGGCCGTGCCCTACGCCGAGGCCTACAAGGAGCACCTCGAGCCCGCGGCCAAGCTGCTCGAGGAGGCGGCCGAGCTGGCCGAGGACGCGCGGCTCAAGAAGTACCTCGCGTCGCGGGCGGCGGCGTTCAAGTCCAACGAGTACCGCCAGAGCGACATGGACTGGATGGACCTGGGCGACGGGGACATCGAGGTCGTGATCGGCCCCTACGAGGTCTACGAGGACGAGCTGTTCGGCTACAAGGCCGCGTTCGAGGCGTTCATCACCCTGCGCGATCCGGACGACTCGGCCAAGCTCGAGAAGATCAAGGCCTACATGCCCAAGATGGAGGCGTACCTGCCGATCCCGGACGAGCACAAGAACCCCAACCGGGGCACCGAGTCGCCGATCTCGGTGGTGGACGTGCTGTTCACCGCCGGCGACACCCGCGCCGGGGTCCAGACCCTGGCGTTCAACCTGCCCAACGACGAGGTCGTGCGCGAGAAGAAGGGCTCGAAGAAGGTGATGCTCAAGAACGTGGCCCACGCCAAGTACGAGCAGATCCTGATCCCGATCGCCAAGCGGCTGCTGCGCGAGGATCAGGTGAAGCACGTGTCGTTCGAGGCGTTCTTCAACCACACCCTGGTCCACGAGACCGCCCACGGGCTGGGCCCGGGCAAGATCAAGGTCGAGAAGGACGGCAAGCAGGTCGAGACCTCGGTCAACGCCGAGCTCAAGGAGCTCTACCCGACGATCGAGGAGACCAAGGCCGACATCCTCGGCACCTACCTGAACTACCTGCTGATCGAGGAGGGCATGCACGAGGAGTCGTTCGTCGACAACATGTACGCTTCCCTGCTCGGCGGCTTCTTCCGCTCGGTGCGCTTCGGCGCCAACGAGGCCCACGGCAAGGCCAACATGATCCAGCTCAACTGGTTCGTCGCGAAGGGCGCGGTCCTGATCGAGGACGGCAAGTACGTCTACGTGGCCGACAAGATGAAGGAGGCGGTCAAGGGCCTGGCCGCCGAGGTGCTGATGATCGAGGCGCTCGGTGATTACGACAAGGCCAAGGAGCTGATCGACAAGTACGGCGCCATGCCGGACACGCTCAAGCAGGCCCTCGACAGCCTGTCCGACATCCCGACCGACATCCGGCCCTCGTACCCGATCGAGAAGCAGATGGCCGGCTGGTAGTATTGAAGTCCACACCGGTCCTGAGCTATCCTGCGCGAACCCACTGAAAGAGAGGGATTCGAGATGAGCGAGCAACTGTCTGTCTGCAAGGCCCTGGCGGCGATGATGACCAAGGGCAAGGAGGCCAGCGAGGCCGAGATCACCTTCGTCGGCAACGCCGCGCTCGAGCTCGGGCTGAGCCCGGAGGAGAACGAGGCCGTGATGGCGACCCTCAAGGACGGCGGCGACTTCACGGCCGAGCTCGGCGGGATCGCCAGCCGGCGGATGCGCACCTACCTGTTCCGGCGGGTGGTGGCCGCCACCCTGCTCGACGATCAGGTGGAGGACTCGGAGCTGGCCGTGATCCACGAGACCGCCAAGGTGTTCGACTTCAAGTCCGACGTGGTCGACGATTTCCTCGGCTGGATGAAGGAAGGGATCGCCTGGGAGAAGCGCGGCGTCGAGCTGATGGCCAAGCTGTAGGCGGCCCGTCCGAGATCCCCGACCTTGAGCGACCTGCTCAACCGCTACTGGCTCGCCGGCGCCATCGTCGTGACCGTGGTCGCGGCGTTCCTGTTCCCCGGGCCGGCCCGAGCCCTGCCCGAGACCTTAGCGATCGACATCGGCGTGGTGGTGATCATGTTCCTCGGCTCGCTCAAGCTCGAGCCGAAGCGCTTCAAGGAGGCCGTGACCCGCGGCCACCTGGTGCTGTTCTCGCTGGTGGCCGTGTTCGCGGTGTCGCCGGTGGTGTCCCTGGGGCTGGGCTCGCTGATCGGCTTCGGCAGCCACGACGACCAGCTGGCGGTGCTGATCTGCTCGGCCCAGGCCTCGACCCTGACCTCGGCGATCGTGCTCACCGAGGTGGCCGGCGGCGACGTGGCCCTGGCGATGGTGATCACGGTGGTCAACAACATCGCCACCGTGGTCTTGACGCCGCTGGTGTTCCTGCTGCTCGGCGGGGCCGAGGTGGACGTGGACTACCCGGCGATGATCCTCGGGTTGACCCTCAAGATCCTGGTGCCGGTGGTCGCCGGCCAGATCGTGCGGCTGTGGATCAAGGAGTGGGCCGCGCGGCACAAGCGCAAGCTGTCGGTGACCAGCCAGCTGATCATCCTGATGTACATCTACGCCGGCGTCGGCGCGGCGATGGAGCGGCTGTCCGAGACCGGGCCGGTGCTCCTCGGACGGGTGATCGGGTTGGCCGCGGCCCTGCACGTGGCGATGCTGCTCCTGAGCGCGCTGGTTGCCCGCGTTGCGACTCGCAATCCCGGATCCCGCGTGGCGTTCGTCCTGTGCTCGTCCCAGAAGACGCTGCCCGTGGCGATCATGATCTGGAAGGGCTACTTCCCGCTGCTGGCGATCGGCCCGCTGGTGGCGGTGGCCCACCACATGCTGCAGCTCGTCGTGGACTCGGTGATGGCGCCGGGTTTCATGAAGCTCCCGCTGATTCGAAAGAGGAAGTGAAGCCATGGAAGAGATCCCCCGTTTCGAGTGCACCAACCTGTTCGATCCCAAGACCGCCGGGCTGCTGGTGGTCGACATCCAGGAGAAGCTCTGGCCCCACATCCACGGCACGGACAAGATCCTGAAGCGCGTCTCGCAGATGATCCGGGTCTGCGGCCGGCTCGAGCTGCCGATCCTGGTCACCGAGCAGTACAAGAAGGGGCTGGGCCAGTCGATCCCCCTGGTCAAGGAGGGGTTGATGAGGTTCGACGCCTACAACCCGATCGAGAAGCAGGCGTTCTCCTGCTTCGGCGAGCCCCGGTTCGTCGAGGCGATCGAGCGCAGCAACATCGAGACCCTGGCCCTGGTCGGCATCGAGTCCCACGTCTGCGTGCTGCAGACCGCCCTCGACGCCCTCGACCGGGGCATCGACGTGTTCTACGTGGCCGAGGCCACCGGCTCGCGCGACAAGCATCACAAGAAGGAGGCGATCCACCGAGTGCGCGACGCCGGCGCGATCGTCGGCTCGGTGGAGATGTTCGCCTTCGAGGCGCTGCGCAGCTCGGACCACCCCAAGTTCAAGGAAGTGCAGAAGGTGATCCTTTGAACTTTCGTTTGTCCGCCTCCGCGGACTACGGCGGGATGAACGAGATCAAGTCGTTGGGTCCTCGACGATCTTGATCTCGCGCCAGCGCCCGCCGCGGAAGCGGACCAGCATCAGCCCGGCCTGGACGCCGAGCACGATCCCCATCCCGGCCCAGGCCCCGGCCGCGCCGAGACCGGCGCCGATCGTCAGCGCGTAGACCAGCGGCACCCCGGCGACCCAGTTGGTCAGCACGACCGTCCACATCGGCCAGCGGGTGTCGCCGGCCCCCTTGAGCGCGCCGTAGGCCACGATGTTCACGCAGTCGAGGAACTGGTTCAGCGCGCAGAGGTAGACCAGCCCGGAGGCGATCCCGATCACCTCGTCCACGTCGGTGAACAGGGCGGTCAGGGGCTCCGGGATCAGCGTGTAGATCCCGCCGATCACCACGGCGATGCCCACCGCCAGGTAGACCGTGCTCATCCCGGCCTGGTACGCCGCGTCGCTGCGGCCCTCGCCCTGGTGCCGCCCGACGAGGGTCGTCGCCGCCACGGAGATGCCCCAGGCGGTCATGAAGCTGACCGACCACAGCCGGAGCGCCACCTGGTGGGCTGCCAGGGCCGCGTCGCTGACCCAGCCGACCATCACCGAGAAGACCAGGAACGCCCCGACCTCGAGGAAGAACTGGATCCCCATCGGGAAGCCGACCTTCAGCATGCGGCCGAGCAGGCGCCGGCGAATCCCGGAGAAGACCAGCTTCGAGCCGAAGGCCCGGTAGGGGCTCCGGGGCCGGTGCACGACCCAGACGAAGCAGCCGAGCATGAACAGGTTGCTCAGGGCGGTGGCCATGCCGGCGCCCTCGACGCCGAGCGCGGGCAGGGGCCCGGGCCCGAAGATCAGGGTGTAGTCGCCGACGATGTTGATCAGGTTCGCCGCGAGCGTGATCCGCATCGGCGTGCGGGTCTCGCCGATCCCCTCGAGGTAGCCGTTGTACGACCAGTACCAGAACACGCCGGGCAGGCCCATCACCCGCCAGAACAGGTAGTCGTAGCCGATCTCGGCCACGGGCGCGCTCAGCCCGGCCCAGTGGAACACGGGCGCTGACAGCAGCAGCACCACCAGGGTCAGCGCGCCGATCGACGTGCCGATCACCAGCGAGTGGCCCAGCGCGACCCCGCACTCCTGAGGTCTTCCGGCGCCGTGGCTCTGGGCGACGAAGGTGTTGACCGCGCCGACGATGCCCAGCCCGAACACGTAGAGCGTGAACATGAACGTGGTCGCGATCCCCACCGCGGCCTGCTCCGACGCGCCGAGCCGGCCGACCATCGCGGTGTCGACGAGCCCCATCGCCGTGAACGAGAGCTTCGATATCACCACCGGCAGGGCCAGGGTGACGATCTCCTTCCATTTGTCGTTCAGCCTCAACATCACGATCACCAAGTCATCTGCAGCGTTCCAGTCAGAAGTCCAGAAACAAAAAAAAGCCCCGCGACCTCGAAGGTGGCGGGGCTCGATGCGCGAAAAGACGCGGATCACGAGATCATCCGCCACCTCGATCCAGCGGGCACACCCCGCCGGTGGTCGGGTTGATGGTTCTGTCCGCGCGTTTTCTCATCGAGCCTCCTCGGGACTTCCTGACATGTGATGCTCGACCGGTCAATAATTATGACTATCAAACTCGTTCATCCGCCGAAGCGCACAGCGCGAAGGCGGACAAGCGTCGAGCTAGCTCGTTTGTCGTTTGTCCGCCGCCGCCCTTCGGGCTATGGCGGATGATCAAATCCGCCTGGGTATCCTCACCCCCCGCACCTTCTCGGTGACCTCGAAGTAGGCGCCGACCGCCTCGCCCTCGCCGTCGAGGGGCGCCACGAAGAGTTTGCGGATCGCGGTCTTGGAGATCACCCCGTCGGTCAGCGCGTAGTAGAGCCGATCGCCGAGGATGTAGCCCAGCATGTGGGCCGCGGCGTTGAACACGGCCGGGTCCTCGAGGTGCTTGGCGCCCTTGAGCTTACGCTTCATCGACCCGCGCTCCCACGCCAGGTGCTCGAGCACCAGCTCGGCCGCCCGATCCTCGGGTTGGCGCTTGCCCCGACGCTTGCGCGCCTTGGCCACCATCGCACGCAGCCGGCCCTGGTGGTCGGCCTTGCGCTTGGGGTTGACCACCTTGGAGCCGAAGAACGCCAGCGCCTCGTTGAGCACCAGGTAGTAGAAGAGGTCCTGTGGCTCCTTGGGATCGCCGTCCCCGGCTACCAGGTGCCGGAGGTAGTGGGCCGCCTCCTCGGCCGCGTGGTTGACCGAGAGGGTGGCCAGGTAGATCAGCTCGAGCTCGGGGACGCAGGCGCTCTCCTGGGCCTCGGCGTGGCGCAGCACCTGCCGCTTCTCGCGCTCGTCGAGGCCGCCGTCCTCGAGCAGGTCCATCAGGTCCAGGTCGCCGGGCATCAGCACGCGGACCTGGTCGGCGGCCTTGCCGACCTTGAGCCGCAGGTAACGGGCCAGGTTCCTGAGCAGGCTGCGCACGGTCTGCTCGAGCTCGGTGTACTCGAGCACCTCCTCGTCGAAGTGGATCCAGTGGAGGTAGGAGAGCTGCTGCACCAGCGGCGGGGTGTTGTTGACGCAGTACTCGTCGGTGCCCACCTGGACCACCTCGACCTCTTCGCGCCCCTCGCCGGCGAGCTGCCAGTAGATCTCCTCGGCGTTCTGGTAGACGATCACGCCCTCGGGCGCCTCCTGGCCGGCCTTGATCAGCGCTAGGTCGACCTTGGCCGGCAGGTGGGACGGGGAGACGTGCATCTGGCCGGTGTAGGCCAGGATCGTGGCGTAGGGGTGCTCGACCGCGGCCCTGGCGATCAGCGCTGCGGCGCGGCGGTCGCGCTCGGGCAGGGGCAGGTCCGAGTCGGTGTCGATCGCGACCATCGGCAGGCCGTGCTCCGAGGCCAGGTCGAAGATCGGCTTGAAGTTGGGCCAGATGTCGTAGGGCCACTGCTCCTTGTAGCGGATGCGCCGGAGGAACGTGGACTCGAGGATCTCGCCCATCAGGTAGCGGTCGAGCTCGCGCTGGTGGTTCTCGTGCACGAACTCCACCGCCAGGCACAGGTTGTCCACCTGCTGCATCACCGCGCGGATCAGCTTGACGAAAGTCTTCTGGGCCAGGCGGAGCGTGTGGTAGTCGGCCACATAGGCCACCCGGGCCTCGGCCACCGCATCGCACAGGGCGCCCCAGCCCGACTCGGCGATGTAGCCCGACACGGCGCGGCGGTACTCGTTGCGGTAGCGGGCGAAGCCGCGGGTCTGGTGGGCCTCCCGCGACTCGATCAGCTTGCGCTGACGCTCGAAGATCCGGCGCTGCAGCGCGATCACCTCGGACACGGCCCGGCGGGCCATCACCGACGGTCGCAGGTTTTCTTCGTCGTAGGCCACCGCTTCTCCAGGAACCCGCGGATCCAGAACGACGAGGGTACGTGGCAACCCGATGATAGGCAAGCGGCCGACTCGCGGGGATCAGCTCGCGTCGGTGATGCCGAATTCGGCCTGCAGGGTCCTCTCGACCGCCGCGAGCACCCGCTTGGCGTCGGCGCTGACCTTGGCGATCTTGGTGTGGAACTGGATGTCGGTGAAAATATTGTCGAAGTAGATGTCCGCCGACCAGACCAGGTAGTCGTCGTCGGCCTCGGCGGCCGGCATCTCCCCATTGACGCCGATGTCGAGCTTGGCCTTGGCGTCGTCGATCAGGTTGCGTGCTTCGTGCAGCAGACCAGTGGCCGAAGTGAACGCAGACTGCTTCTCGCCGCCGCCCCCCTCGCCGAAGCCGCCGCCCATGCCGGCCATGTCGAAGCCCGAGGCCGCTGCGGCGCGCCCCAGGTCGCCGATCGCCGACGTCAGCACGCGCCGCGCTTCCAGCAGGTCGTCGCGGGCGCCGGTGCGGCGATCGGCCTCGGACATGGCCTGGAAAGAGGCGTTGCGCTGGGCGCGCTTGTAGGCCGCGTAGCCGTCGCCCCCCTCGTGGCCACACTCGTTGCAGGAGTACGCCTGCGGTCCCAGCACGGTCACGTTCTTGCTGTCGCAGGCGATGCAGACCTCGCCGCCGCTCGCCTCGGCGCCGGCCTTGGCCAGCTTGCGGCCCAGCAGCCACTCGCGGATCAGTTGTAGCACCATTGATCTCGCCCCCTCGTGTCGGAGCTCCAGCATATCACGTGGGGCCGAGGCATTTTTTCTGCAACTTTCAGCGTCCCGCGGTCGATATGTTGCCGTGAGCCCGCGAGCCACCATCGCCGCGGCCCTGTCCGCGGCCCTACTTCTCTGGTCGTCGAGCGCGCCGGCCCGGCCCTCGGGCCCGGTGCGCGCCCTGGCCTGCGCCCCGTCCCGATCCGAGGTGGCCGCCGCGCTCGTGGGCGAGTCGGTGTGGATCACGCGGGACAGCGGTAGCTCCTGGAGCCGCGAGGCGGTGCTATCCCCGGCGCTCGCGGATCACGAGTCGCATCCCGGAGCGGCCGAGGCCGGCGAGCCGGCGGACGAGTCGGCCGTGATCCCGGACTTCGCCCCGACGCCGCCGGAGGAGCAACACCGGGTGGGGGACAGCGAGCTCTTGGCCCGGGAGCGATCGGAGCTGGCCGGCGGTGTCGGCGGCACATCGCGGGTGGATCTGGCCGTGGGCGACGACGGATCGTTCGCGGCGCTGCTGGGCGAGCAGCTGTTCGTCCGGTGGGCCGGAAGCCGGGCGATCGGGCGCGCGAAGGTCGAGGGAGCGGTCGGCGTGCACCTGGACGGGTGGGGCGGGTTGTGGGTCGCTGCGGAGCGGGCCCTGCTCGGCTACGCGCGAGCTTCGACGGTGAGCGTTCCGGCTCGCCAGCACGCGGTGGCCTGCGTTGGCTCGCCGTCCCGTGGTGCGAGCGCGGACCAGCTCGTCGTACCGCTCGAGGACGGGGTCGCGCGGATATCCGTGCCCCGGTACGGCGCCGCCGTGCTCGACGTCGAGCGCGTGGGACCGGTCGCGGCCGCGGCGACGGCAAAGATCGGTCTGCTGGTCGTGGCCCGGGGCCGGGTCTCGAGGCTCGTGCCGGGCGCCGGGCTGGTCTCGATGTTCCCCGTGAACGGCGTCGTTCGCGAGCTGCTCGTCGCGGGCGACGGGACGGTCTGGGTCGACGCCGGAGGAGCGGGCTGGCTCGCGGGCGGCGCCGCCAGGCGGTTTCGAGCCACAACCGCCCTGGCGGTCGCCGTGGACGCGGTCGGTCGCGTCTGGATCGGGACACCCCACGGACCGCTGGCTCCCGGCTCGGGGTCGGGTCCGACGGGACCGGCTCGGCCGGCACCGGTGGTACCGGTCGGGCGGTTCGTCGCCGGTGCGATGTCCCGGTTCGACCGCGAGCTCGGCGATCCACCGTGTCGACCGCCGGTCGTGCTCGTTCCGAGGGCGCGCGTGCTCCTCGGTGCGGGGCACGGCTCGACTCGGGAGACCGACCTGCCCGGGCCGATCGACGAGGCCGGGCGCCGCACCTGGGCCTACGCGGGGATTCGTCTCGAGTGGAGCTTCGGCCCGGTCGACCCGACCGAGTGCGTCAACCGGCTCGCGGACGCGGCCGAGCGGCGCGACGAGCGGCGTCGCCGGGTGGCGTCGTTGGTCGAGGCCTGGAGGCGGGCCGTGGCGCGCGAGGAGCGGGCCCGCTGCGTCGCCGAGGCGATCGAAGCGCGAACCGAGCGCGATCGGCTGGCCGAGCTGATCCGCATTGCCAGCGGGTTCGACCCGCGAGAGGAGTAGACATGAGACACCTGTTGCTGACGTCAGTCGCCGCCGCCGCCGTGCTGTTCGGATCGCAGAGCCTGGCCCAGGAGGAGGCGCCCCTGGTCGAGAGCCCTGCGCCGGCCGGCGGTGATGTGCAAGGGAGCATCGAGCGCGCGCTCGCCCGTCTGGCCGATGAGCCCTCCCTCAGAGAGCTCGAGCGCGCCGCCCTCAGGCTGGCCGACGCCGACGCGGAGGGCGCGAACGGCTGGATGGGCACGGCCAACTGGTCCGCGGTGCTGCCCGTGGTCAAGCTAGTAGCCGAGCACGATCTCGAGCGGGACGAGTCACTCGACCGCTACCAGGACGAGCCCGATCGCTGGGGCGCCGACACCGATCGCGACCTGGGGTTCCAGGTCTCGGCCCAGTGGAACCTGCCCGAGCTGGTGTTCAACCCAGACGAGGTGCGGATCTACGGCGCCCTGGCCAACCGGGCGACCCGGCGCGAGGCCCTGCTCACCACGCTGGTCGGCTACTACTTCGAGCGGCGTCGTCTCCAGCTGGCCGAGCTGCTCCAGCCTGCGCCAGACCTGGTCGCGGCCCTCGAACGGCGGATGCGCATCGACGAGTTGACGGCGGTGATCGACGCCTTGACAGGCGGGCTGCTTACGCGCACCCTCGGAAAGAACCGAGAATCGGGTCACGAGGTGCCATGGGAGTAGCCGAGCAGCGGCGGGCAGTCCGATACGACGTGGCGGTCTCGGCCGAGGTCTACACCGCCGAGGCCGTGCTGCCGGCGAGCACCCGCAACCTGTCCGAGACCGGCGTCTGCTTCGACCTCAACCAAGAGCTGCCCGAGGACGCCACCGTGGGCGTGTCCCTGTTCCTGGTCGCCGACGGCATCGAGGACCCG
>Ga0180429_10005528_pt1 | contig 10027 bp, 11 predicted proteins | sample SS_ome_FD_132428 | JGI IMG/M metagenome (GOLD analysis project Ga0180429, IMG submission 132428) | Hypersaline lake sediment archaeal communities from the Salton Sea, California, USA - SS_1_S_1 metaG | ecosystem: Environmental > Aquatic > Non-marine Saline and Alkaline > Hypersaline > Sediment ...
GGCGGGTGTCCCCACCCGCCCGCGGCACCCCTCACCCCAGCCCTTGTCATGCAAATTGCGATGGTGTTTGACGGTCGTTGTCGCGTGATGAATGTAGGGCGGGGCTTCTACGCCCCGCCGCTTTTTTTCAGAATCACCACCGGTCCAGGAGCTCCGTCTGCCGGACCGCGTTCCAGCTCCAGCGGTGGACCGGCGTGGGGCCGAGACGGCGCAGCGCCTCCAGAGCGGGAAGGCCGTAGCCCTTGTTCTCGGCCAGGCCGTATCCGGGGAAGAACGGGTCCAGGGCGCGCATGATGCGGTCGCGGGCGGTCTTGGCCAGGATGCCGGCGGCGGCGATGCTGGCCGCGCGGCCGTCCCCCTTCACCACGCCCACCGCCGGGATCCCCAGGCGGGGGAAGTGCGCCCGCAGCTCGGGGCCGTCCACCAGGGCCAGGCGGGGTCGGGGTATCAACTCGTCCAGGGCCCGGCGCATGGCGAGGAAACTGGCGCCGATGACGTTCAGACGGGCGATTTCTCCGGGGCAGGCGAAGGCCACCGCCCAGCTCCGGGCGGCGGCCTTGATTGCGATTTCGAGACGGTCGCGTACGGCGGGCGAAAGCCGCTTGGAATCGTCGAGCCCGTCCGGGATGCACGCCGGGTCGAGGATGACGGCCGCCGCGGCCACCGGCCCGGCCACCGGCCCGCGCCCCGCCTCGTCCAGACCGGCCAGGGGCCCGGGGAAATCGCCCTCCGCCAGCACGCGGCGCTCGAAGGAATAGTCCAGCATAAACTTTGGGTAAGGGCAAGGGGCTTAAGCCCCTTGTCTCATCATCCGGCGAGGGCCTCGATGAGCGTCACGGCCAGCCGGGGCCCCTGGGGCCAGAACACGCAGGTGCCTATGCGGCCGTCCAGGAAGACGTCCGCATCCTCCACCTCGACCGCCCCGCCCTCGCGCATCCGCCTGCGCTGCCCCTTGTACACCGCCATCTTCACCCCGCGGGCCCGGTCCTCCTGCAACAGGGCCAGGACGCCGATTCCGCTCGCCCCGACGTACCCGCCGTCCGCGAGCACCCGCCCGATGACCGTCCCGGTCTCGCGGAAGTGGGCCATGCCCTCCATCCCCCTGGACTGCATCAGGTACAACAGGTCGACGCCGTCCAGGGCGGTGAGGTCTTTGAACCGCAGGTCCGGCAGCGGCTCGCTGCCGCCTATTCCGGCGATTCGCTTGGAGTCGCCGGCGAGGAGTACCCGGGCCCCGGCCTCGATGAACAGGCGGCGCACGTCGTACAGCTCGGGGTCGTAGAAACCGTCGCCGACCAGGATGACCACCCGCTTCCCGGCGAGCGCCCCGCGTAAATTATCCGGCAGCTCCACCCGGGGCGGGAGCTTCCCAGTTATCTCGGTGACGGCGTCGTCGCCCGCGGGCTCGGGGGCGGCCCCTTCCCCGCACGCGAGCGGCAGGAGGAGGGCGGCGAACAGCAGGACGGGAAATATTTTCATGACTCAGGCTCCGAACTTGGTGTAGCGGTTGGACAGGTTCAACAGGATGGGCATGAGGTCCGTGCCCCGGGGGTGTCCCAGCCCGCCCGCGGCGCAGGCGAACTCGTCGTAGGTCTGCACCGCGTCGGGGCGGACGCCGGGGCCGTGGATGAGGAGCGGTACGGGGTCGCCCGAATGGTCGCCCACCTCGCAGGGGGTCGAGTGGTCCCCGAGGACGGCGAGGTTCGTCCCCGCGTGCCACAGCGGCTCGGTGAGTGACAGGAAGCGGTCCACCATGAGGCAGGCGGCGATTTTCTCTTTGGGAGCGTCGTCGTGGCCGGCCAGGTCCGGGGCCTTGATGTTGACGAAAACGAGGTCTTTAGCGTCCCAGGCCCGCGTCACGGCCCGGGCCATGGCCTCGATATCCGTGTCGGCGCCGCCGGTGGCCCCGGGGCACTCGACGAGGTCGAAGCCGAGGTAGTTGCCCAGAAGCCCCTTCAGGAGGCCGACCTCCACCAGGGCGGCGGGGCGCAGGCCGTGGAGCTCGGCGAATGGCGGGATGTGCGGCACCAGCCCCCCGCCGCGCGGGAGGGGGCAGTTGGCGGGAGGCAGGCCGGCCCGGCGGCGCTCGTCGTTCACGGGGTGGGCGTCCAGGATTTCACCGCCCCGGCGTACGAACCCCTCCACCGCGGCGCAGGTCTTGAGGGCGGCGGCGTACCCGGGGTCGCCCTCGGCCACCGTGGGCGAGCAGGTGTGGAGCGGCTCGCCCTCGGAGTGGGGGTCCACGTCGGACACCGCTCCGGAGAGCCCCTCGCCGCGAAGCACCAGGGCGGCGCGGTGGGCCACCGACTCCTTGAAGAGAGCCGTAATGCCACCGGCGAGCTGCATGTCGTTCAGGGCGGCGGCCAGCTCGGCGGTCCGCTCGGTAATCCGCCCGGCACGCCGGTCCGTGACGACCAGCTTCCCGTCGCGCTCCTGGACCGTGGCGAAGTTGCAGCGGAAGGCCACGTCGCCGGCCTGCGGCGCGAGCCCCACCCCGGCGGCCTCCAGTGGACCGCGGCCCGTGTAGTACTTGTACGGGTCGTAGCCCAGCAGGGCCAGGTGCGCCGTGTCGCTCCCGGCGCAGATGCCCGGCGCGATGGGGTCCAGGAGCCCCGTGATGCCGCCGGCGGCCAGGCGGTCCAGGGTCGGCGTATCCGCCGCGGCCAGGGGCGTCCGTCCGCCCAGGGAGTCCACCGGCCGGTCGCCGATGCCGTCGCCGATGACGAGGAAAATCTTCCGCTTGTCCATGAGCCCGCCAGTTAGAAAGAGTACGAATCATCCGCCGGTAGGGATTCCCGGTGACGGTGGTTATCCCCGCGTTTTAAAAATATCTTGGCGATTACCCAACGGTGCCGCTCGCGGCGATAACCCCTCGAAAATTTATTCGTGTCGTCGCGGAACCGGGATGCAACGTCCCACGTTGCTAAAGACGCGCTCCCGAATCAGTTACACGCCCCGCTCGCGGCGCCGACCTTGGGACCGGTGACGACTCTCCCCGCGGAACCGGGATGCAACGCCCCGCGTTGCCAAATTGGTGAAAGATTTCTCAACGGTGCCGCTCGCGGCGATAACCCCTCGAAAATATATTCGTGTCGTCGCGGAACCGGGATGCAACGTCCCACGTTGCTACGCCTCGTAGGACGGCTCGAACCAGCGGTCGAAGAGGAGGAAGAATGGGAGCCCCAGGGCGGCGGTGGCCGCGATCTGGCTCAGAAGCTCCCATCCGCCGGCGGGTCCCGGCGTGGAGGAGAGCGCGGCCATGAGCCAAACCAGACCGCCCTTGAGGAACCCGACGCCCACCAGCGTGAACAGCCGCACCAGGTGGCTGCGCCGGTAAACCAGCCCACGCAGGGCGAAGACTACGAGCGACACGCCGGCCATCGCCACCGCGTTCGCGCCCAACAAGCCCCAACCGGAGAGGTCGATGAGAAAACCGGCCGCCCAGGAGACCGCCACCGCCGGCACCGGCTTCTTCCCCGCGAGGGAGATGTAGACCACGGCCGCCAGGACCAGGTCGGGACGGAACAGCTCCCAGCCACCGAAGAAGCCGAACCCCAGCCTGTCGAGCACCAGCGCCACCGGTACGACGAGGTACATCATGGCAGCATGAGATGTGCGAAAGCGGCCCCCGCGACCCGTGCCGCCGGCTCGACCCTGCAGGAGAGCTCCAGAGCGCCGGGCTCCCAGCCGACCTCGGACACGCGCCCCACGGGAACCCCCGGGGGCAGTGCTCCCAGGCCGCTGGTCACCACCAGCTCGCCGTCCTCGGGAAGCACGTCCGCCGAAAGGTAATCCACCCAGAGCCCGCCCTCGCGGGAGACCAGCACCCCCGTGCGCCGGATCCTCTCCAGACGCACCCCGAGCCGGAGCCGGGGGTCGCCCAGCGGCACCAGCTCCGCCGTATCCCCGGCCACCCGGCCCACCACCCCGGCCAGCCAGCCGCCCACCAGCACTGCCTGACCCGCGACGACGCCCTGATTTTCGCCGGCGACCAGGGTGGGCGGCGTCGTGGGGGTCAGCTCCACGGTGAGCAGCCGCCACGGGCTCCGCAGGCGCAGCCCCAGCTCAAGCCGCAGGCGGCGGTTCTCCTCACGCTCCTCACGGGAGGAAAGCTCCCCGAGCGCGAGCTCGGCCTCGCGGGAGGCCGCTTCCAAGCGTATCTCCTCCCCGGAGAAGAAGCGGGACCAGCGCTCGCCCAGGAGGGCCAGCTCCGCCCTCGCCCCGGCCAGCTCGGCCCGCACACGGGCGAGCGGCTCGAAACCGGTGAAGTCGGCCCAGGCGGCGAACGCGCCCGCCAGGAACACCGGCGCCACGAGGCAGGCCAGTAAACGCTTCTCGCCGGTCATCGCCTGCTCTCGCTCAGGATTACCTTGCGGAACTCTTCCGGGTTCTCCAGTATCTTCCCCGCCCCGGCGACCACGGTGGTGAGCGGGTTGTCCACCAGGTGGATGACGAGGTCGGTCTCCCGGTGCAACAGGTCGTTCAGGCCGCGCAGCAAGGAGCCGCCGCCGGTCATGTATATGCCGCGGTCCACGATGTCCGCCGCCAGCTCGGGCGGGGTCTGTTCCAGGGTTTGGTGCACGGCGCGCAGGATGGCGCTCACGGGCTCGGAGAGCGCCTCGCGGATTTCGGTGGAGGTCACCGACAGGGTCCGGGGCACCCCCTCGACGATGTCCCGCCCCCGGATGTCCATCGTTTCCTTCTTCTCCAGAGGGAAAGCGGTGCCTATCTGCAGCTTGATCTTCTCTGCGGTCTGCTCGCCGACCAGCAGGTTGTACGTCTTGCGCAGGTACTTGTCTATGGCCACGTCCATCTCGTCGCCGCCGATGCGGATGCTGGTGTTGGTGACGATTCCGGAGAGGGAGATGACGGCCACCTCGGTGGTGCCGCCTCCGATGTCTATAATCACGTTGCCCACCGGCTCGTGGACCGGGAGCCCCGCGCCGACCGCCGCGGCCATGGGCTCGTAGACCATGAGCACCTCGCGCGCCCCGGCGTGCGTCGCCGAGTCGCGCACCGCGCGCTTCTCCACCTCCGTTATCCCCGAGGGCACACAGACCAGGACCCGCGGATGGACGAAGAAACGCCGACCGTGGCTCTTGATGATGAAATACTTCAGCATCCGCTCGGTGACCTCGAAGTCGGCGATGACCCCGTCGCTCATCGGGCGCAGGGCGAGAATCGCCTCGGGGGTCCGGCCGAGCATTATCTTGGCCTCGATGCCCACCGCCATCACCGCGCCGGTATCTCGGCGCATGGCGACCACCGTGGGCTCGTCTATCACGACGCCCCGGTCCTTGAGATAGACCAGGGTGTTCGCCGTCCCCAGGTCTATGGCCAGGTCGCGGCTGAAGAAGCTCAAGTACGGTCTGACCAAGTCGCCGACCCTCTCTCTGGAAGAAGATTAAGACCCGTGGCACCCCGATGATACTAAAGACCCCCGCGCCGGGAAAGCCCCGCACGGCCGAAAAGGGCTTTCATTCTACAACATTCCGCGCAAGATATGAAAAAACGGGCCCCTCGGGGTCCGTCTTCGTTTGGCGCGCCCGGCAGGATTCGAACCTGCGGCCTACGGATTCGTAGTCCGGCGCTCTATCCATCTGAGCTACGGGCGCTCAACCCCCCCATCCCCCCCAGTCTTTGGGGGGCAGAGTCGCGGGGAGATTTTATTTCGATTCGGTAATCACCGCCGCGTACGGAGCGTTTTTTCAATTTCACGAGAAGAGGGAAAACCGTCGTCGCGGAACCGGGGTGCAGCGCGCTGCGCTGTATAAAATACTTTGCGATTATTTAACCGCGCCGCTCGCGGCGGAAACCCCTCGACAGCCAGCAACTCCCCCCGCGGAACCGGGATGCAACGTCCCACGTTGCTGGCGGAGAGGGCGGGATTCGAACCCGCGGAGCACCCATTAAGCGCTCAATCGCTTAGCAGGCGATCACCTTCGGCCTCTCGGTCACCTCTCCATATCCGCACCCCGAGGCCGGGAAAGCGGTGATGTCTGGCGCGTCGGAATTATAGCAGAGTGAGCTTGAGTGTGTCAGCGGGTCGCGTACAATCGCGCCGCCCGCTGTGCCGAATCATCGAACATTCAATCCTGTCGTCGCGGAACTGCGGTCCAGCGCGCTGCGCTTTTGAAAATACTCCGAGATTATTTTATGGTGCCGCTCGCGGCGGTAACTTCTTGCCAACCAACGACTCTCGCCGCGGAACCGGGATGCAACGTCCCACGTTGCAAAAAACATGTTCATACTTTTTACAAGCTCCGCTCGCGGCGGTAACTTCTCGCCAACCAACGACTCTCGCCGCGGAACTGCGGTCCAGCGCGCTGCGCTGGTGGCGGAGGGCACAGGATTCGAACCTGTATGGGCCGAGGCCCGGCGGATTTCAAGTCCGCTGCCTTACCAATTAGGACTAGCCCTCCTTCAACTCCCCCATCCCCCTCAATCTTGAGGGGGCACAGTCGCGGGGGGTATTTATTTTAATTCAACGGTTATCGCCGCCGCGTGCGTGGCTGTTCTTTAATTCCCAGGCCCGTACCCCCCATCCACCCAACTTGGGGGAGCACAGTCGCGGGGGAATCATTCTTCATTCAAGAGTAACCGCCGCGTGCGGTGCGTTATTATCATTCCCAGGATTTTTTAACCCCCATCCCTCCATCTTGGAGGGCACAGTCGCGGGGGGTATTTATTTTAATTCAACGGTTACCGCCGCGTGCGGGCGTTTAAAGACCCCCTCGCCGAGGGGGCCTTATTTTATCCGTGCGGCCGCCGGCCCGGCTACTGGGTTATCTTCTTCTTGAGCTTGATGACGCGCGGCTTGGCGAAGTCCTCGCCCATCTCGCAGAGCTCGACGTAACAGACCGGCGCCCCGTCGCCTCTGCGGTGGCCCCTGTGGATGATGCGGACGAAGCCGCCCGTGCGCTCGTCGTAGCGCGGAAGCACTACCTCGAAGAATTTCTTGACGACCTTCTTGTCCCCCAACTCGGCGAAAACGGCCCTCTGCGCCACCGTGTCCGATGCGCGCGCCTTGGCGAACAGGCTGTCGGCGAAGGCCTTGAGCGCCTTGGCCTTGGTTTGGGTCGTCTCGATGCGCTCGTGGCGGACGAGGGACCGGCAGAGGTTGCGCAGCAGCGCCCGCCGGTGGGCGGCGGTTCGGTTGAACTGGAAGCCTTCTTTCTTGTGCCGCATGACGGGACCCCTATTCGCCCACAAGCTCGCTCAAGTCCATCCCGAGGTGCAGGCCGTACTCGGAGAGGAAGGCCTCGATCTCGGCCAGGGACTTCTTTCCGAAATTGCGGTACTTGAGCATCTCCGACTCGGGCTTGACCACGAGGTCGCCGAGGGTGTGAATGTCGGCGGCGCGGAGGCAGTTCGCCGAGCGCACGGAAAGGTCGAGCTCGGATACCGGGCGGGCCAGCAGTTCCCGAATCCGGCGTCTCTCCTCGTCCTCCCGCTCCTCCGCGGGCGTCCGCCGCGCGTCGGCCGAACCGATGACGGAGAAAAAGTTGATGAGAATCGCCGCCGCGGTCTCCACGGCGTTTCGCGGGCTGACGGAGCCGTCGGTCACCACCTCGAGGTTCAACTTGTCGAAGTTGGTCATCTGCCCGACGCGGGTCTCCTCGACGTTGAAGTTGACCTTGATGACGGGCGTGAAGACGGCGTCTATGGGTATCATGCCGACGTAGTCGTGCTCGGGGGGCAGTTCCACCTCGTTGGACGTGAGGTAGCCACGCCCGCGCATCAGCACGATGTCCATCTCCAGCTTCCCGTCGGTGTCCAGGCCGGCGACGTAGGCGTCGGAGTTGAGGACCTTTATCTCGGGGGGCACCACGAGGTCGGCGCCGGTCACCTCGCCGGGCCCCTTGGCGGCCAGGCTCACCGCGTGGACGCCCTCGTCGTCGGAGTCCGCACTGAAAACCAACTGACGCAGGTTGAGGATTATGTCGGAGACGTCCTCGATCACGCCGGGCAGGGTGTCGTACTCGTGGTCGGCGTTCTCGACGCGCACCGCGACGGGGGCATAGCCGGTGAGGCTGGACAGAAGGGCCCGCCGCAGGGCGTTGCCCACCGTCGTGCCGAATCCGGAGGCCAAAGGCTGTATGGTGAACATGGCCCGGTTGCGATGGGCCTTGTCCTCCTCGATCAGCACCTTGATGTCTGTATCCAGGACCTTACCGATTATCATGCGCGCAGCCCCGTGGTGCGGTTTTTTATAATGAGGCGGGCGGACGACGAACCGGTCGACCCCGCCGGTAACCATGTCCCAGACCGGGCGTTAACGCGAGTAGAGCTCGACCACGAACTGCTCGTTGAACGGCAGGGCGACGTCCTCGCGGTTGGGCATCCGGGTCACCTTCACCTCGAGCTTGGCCTGGTCCACCGCGAGCCATTCCACGGGTTGAGGCTGGAGCCGCTCGAGACGGAATTTGACCTGCGGGACGATGCTGGAACTCTCGCGGATGGAGACGGTGTCCTCGGCCTTGACCCGGTAGCTGGGTATGTCCACCTTCCGGCCGTTCACGGCCACGTGCCCGTGTCGGATGTGCTGCCGGCCCTGAGCGCGTGTGGCGACGAACCCGGCCCGCAGGAGCACGCTGTCGAGCCGGGTGTCGAGCATGATCACGAGGTTGTGGCCCGTGATGCCCTTGGCCCGCTCGGCCTTGGTGTAGAAGTTGAAGAACTGCCTCTCGAGCATGCCGTAGGAGCGGCGGATGCGCTGCTTCTCCCGGAGCTGCGTGCCGTAGGGGGTCTGGCGGCGCCGTCTGCCGCGGCCGTGCATGCCCGGAGGCGTCGGTCGGCGTTCCACGGCGCACTTGTTGGAATAGCAGCGCTGACCCTTGAGGAAGAGCTTGACGCCCTCGCGGCGGCACAGTTTGCAACGCGGTCCGGTGTACCTTGCCAAGACGCCCCCCTACACCCGGCGCCGTTTCTTCGGACGGCAGCCGTTGTGCGGAATGCTGGTCATGTCAATGACGGCGGTTACCCCGAGCCCCGCGGCCGAAAGCGCGCGGATGGCCGACTCGCGACCGGAGCCCGGGCCCTTGATGTGAATCTCGACCCGGCGCATCCCGGCGTCGAGCGCCTTCTTGGCGCAATTCTCGGCGGTGAGTTGGGCGGCGAAGGGGGTGGACTTCTTCGAGCCCTTGAAGCCCGAGCTGCCCGCGCTCCCCCAGCCGATGACCCGGCCGTCGAGGGTGGTGACGCTGACGATGGTGTTGTTGAAGGAGGAGCGGATACAGACGTACCCGTCCGGGGAACCCTCGTCGAACTTGATGGACCTGCGGCGACGCTGACGCTGCATGAACGGCCTTTCGGGTGAATCCGCCGACGCGTTTTATTTCTTGCTCTTGGCGCCGACCGTGCGGCGCGGGCCCTTGCGCGTCCGGGCATTTGTCTTGGTGCGCTGGCCGCGGACGGGCAGGCCCCTCTTGTGGCGCATGCCGCGGTAGGAGTTGATCGCCATGAGCCGCTTGATGTTCATGGCGACCTCGGCCCGCAGCGTCCCCTCGACCCGGTACCCGTCTTCGATGACCTTGCGGATGTTGGTTATCTCATCGTCGGTGAGGTCCTTGGTCCGGGTGTCCACGTCCAGGCCGGCCTTATCGCAGATGGCCCGGGCGACGGTGTCCCCGATGCCGTAGATGTAGGTCAGGCTGATGACGATGCGCTTGTTGCGGGGCAGGTCTATGCCGGCGATGCGTGCCATCGTTCTCCTTTTACCGAGGCATAACTCGCTGCGATCGTATTACCGGGGACATTACTCGCTGCGCTCGTTTAACCCTGACGCTGCTTGTGGCGGGGATTCTTGCATATAACCCGGACGACGCCCCGGCGCTTGATGACCCGGCACTTGTCGCACATGGGCTTAACCGAACTGCGGACCTTCATGACGATTCACGCTTTCAAACGGTGGCGAATGACAGTATTTTATCGCTCCCCGACCGGCCCCGGTCTAATTAACTTCGTAGACCGGCCCCCGGCTGGCCCCCTTGACGGGCCCCCTTACTCCAAACAGACGGGCCCCCCC
>Ga0180429_10005530_pt1 | contig 10022 bp, 8 predicted proteins | sample SS_ome_FD_132428 | JGI IMG/M metagenome (GOLD analysis project Ga0180429, IMG submission 132428) | Hypersaline lake sediment archaeal communities from the Salton Sea, California, USA - SS_1_S_1 metaG | ecosystem: Environmental > Aquatic > Non-marine Saline and Alkaline > Hypersaline > Sediment ...
CACATCGGCAAGTGGCACCTCGGCCGGACGAACGGCATGGCGCCCCACGAGCAGGGCTTCGACGAGAGCCTGCTCATGACGAGCGGGCTCTACCTGCCCGAGGACGCCCCCGACGTCGTGAACGCCCAGCAGGACTTCGACCCGATCGACCAGTTCCTCTGGGCTTCGATGCGCTTCGCCGCCCAGTACAACGGGGGCCCCGCCTTCGAGCCCGGGGGCTACCTGACCGACTGGTATACGGAGCAGGCCGTCCGCGTGATCGAGGCCAACCGCGACCGGCCCTTCTTCCTCTATCTGGCCCACTGGGCCCCGCACACGCCGCTCCAGGCGCTCCGCGAGGACTACGAGGCCCTCTCCCACATCGAGCTGCATCGCGAGCGCGTCTACGCGGCAATGATCCGGAGCCTGGACCGGAGCGTCGGGGGCGTGCTCCGCGCCCTCGAGGAGAACGGACTCGCGGAGAACACCCTCGTCCTCTTCACGTCGGACAACGGCGGCGCCGGCTACATCGGACTCCCCGACGTCAACGCGCCCTACCGCGGCTGGAAGATGACCCTCTTCGAAGGAGGGATCCACGTGCCCACCTTCGCGAGGTGGCCCGAGCGGATCCCGCCCGGAACCCGGGTCGAGGCGCCAGTTCACCACTTCGATCTCTTCGCGACGGCGGCCGCCGCCGCGGGCGCACCGCTTCCGACCGACCGCGAGATCGACGGCGTCGACCTCCTGCCCTGGGCGGCGGGCCGGGCCGAGGGCGTGCCGCATCGATCGCTCTTCTGGCGGAGCGGTACGTCGCGTTCCGCGCTCGTCGACGGGTGGAAGCTCAACGTGAGCGACCCGCCGGGCCGGAGCTGGCTCTACGATCTCTCGACCGACCCGACGGAGCAGCGGGACCTGGCGCAGACGAGACCCGACAAGCGGGCCGAGCTGACGGCCGCGCTCGCCGCTCACGAAGCCACGCAGGCCGCGCCCCGGTGGCCCAGTCGTCTCTCGGTGCCGGTCAATCTCGACAAGGACTGGAATCTCGACGACGCCCCGGACGACGAGTACATCTACTGGTCGAACTAGGCGCCTCGCGGCGCCCGCACCCTAGAGCGACAGCGCCTGCTGGGGGCCGTCCACCTCCGGCAGCACGATCTTCTTCCGCCAGGCGCTGAACGATCCGATCGGTCCGACGTGGGGCGTGACCAGCCACGGCCACGGGTGCTCGCGGGCGATCACGAGTCGCCCGGCGATCGAACGCCAACCGGGCACCGGCGCGTGGGTGGCTGCCCAGCGTCGGCTCGCGAGGACGCGCACCGGCTCCCCGACGTGGAGCTCGAGCGAACGCTTCGCGGCGAGCTCGGCGAGCCCCTCCACGAGGAAGACCAGCCGCTTCCGCGAGAGCTTCCATCGCGCGAGGCGCGCGCGGTCGAAGACGAAGACGACGGGCAGTCCGGGATGTGCGGCGAGCGCGGGGTCCGCGTCGCCCAGCGATTCGGCCGTCAGCCAGACCGCCTCCGGCTCCCCGCGATCGATCGCGCTCGCTGGCCCGGCGCCGGTCTCCGTCTCGGCCACCCGACCGAGCCGCGGCGCGGGCTCGGCCGCGTGCGCGGGCACCGGCGTTCCCGGCGGACCTTCGATCGGACAATCGTGGCTCCGCACGCAGCCTCCACACCAACCCGCGGCCTGGCGCTCGACCTGGCCTCGTTCGAACGTGTAGAGCCGCCCCGTCTGGGCGCCGGCGGTCCACTGCCAGCCCAAGCGGTTCGCGGCCCGGGAGCCGTCGAGCAGATGCTGGAAGAAGCGGTCCTCGCCGTCTCGCCATCCGCCCCGGCCCCGAACGCTCCAGTGCGAGGCCAGCCACATGCGGGACGCGTTCGGGATCCAGCCGTCCCGGTGGAGCTCCTCGCGCAGGCGCTCGACACAGGCCATCCCGGCCGAGGCGCGCGCGCCCATTCGGCTCGGGCCGTGCTCGGGCGCGGCGAAGCGCATCGATCGCCCGCTCGCCGTTCCGATCCGCGCGTAGAGGTGGCGTGCGTACTCCTGCCAGAGCAGCTCGCTCCGGAACTTCGCGACGTCCCGCGACGGCCGGCCTTCGACGGCGGCCCAGACCCGGGGCAGCGGGAGGAATCCGTGTCGGATCCAGGGCGACAGGCCGGACGCGCCGCGGGCGCTCGCCGGCTCGACGACGTTGCGCTTCGAGGCGTACCCCTCGACGTCGAAACGCGCGAGCGCCGCGTCGGCCGCGCTCTGGCCGCCGACGAAACGCGGGGACGGCGGTGCGTCGTCCCCGACGAGTCCAGCGAGGTAGTCGTCGACCCAGCGCGTCACCGAAGCGCGGTCGTGCGCCGGCGCCTCGATCGGCCCGACGTCGACGCGTTCGCTCGCGGCAGATCGGTGCATGCGCGAACCCTAGCCGCTCTCGCGCGTGCTCGAAGCCCGGCGGGCGCCGCCGTCAGAACGCGACCTGAATGCCCAGCACCCCTCCGTGCGCATCGAAATCAGTCAAGGCACCTCGGAGCTTCGTGCTGTTCGCGAAGAACGAGCGCCAGCCCACGTCGAGCCGCGTGGAACAACCCTCGAGCGGAAGATCGAACAGAACCCCCAGCCCGGCTTGTCCGCTCCACACCCGCTTGTCCGAGCCGAGGCCCCGCAGCCAGGTGCCGCCGCCGCCGCCGCCCGCGTAGATCCGGACGCCGGAAGCCACCTTCACCGCGGGCCAGAGATTGACGTGGGCAGTGGTGGCCTGGAGCGTCTTTCCGTCCCCGGTCAGCTGGAGAGGGCCGTCGTTGATTCCGTGAATGTCTGCGAAGCGTTGGCCGACTTCCAGCTCCACACGTCCGCTGAACCGTCGAAGCAGCCTCGTCCAGAGACGGACCGAGGCGTCATCGCGCGGTGCGGCTCGCAGGTCCAGACCACCCACGACCGCCCAGCTGAAGCCGGGACCCGTGTCCGCTTCGACTTCGTCTCGATTGCTGTAGGCCGGCCAGAGGAATACTCCGCCCTGAAGTCCGGCGTACGGTTCGACGGAGATCTCCGAGGAGATTTCCGCGGACACCTGCATCGCGGACAGCATCGACACCAGGAAAGCCAGTGCGATCGAAGAGCCTCCCGGCGGTCTCACGAGCCCCCTGAGTCCTGAGGAGGTCGAACCTGCGACGCCGTCTCCGCGGCCTGCTCCGGTTTCGTCGGTTCCGGGCGGCGCTTGCCCGGGTCGGGCCTTCGCTTGTAGGACTCGGGGATGACCCGCGGCTTGCTCCCGCGAAGCGTCGTTGCCATCTGATTCTCCAGGATGTCGCGCGCCCAGCTGTACATGCCGTCGCCAGGAAGTGCTCCCTCCGGCTTCGTGCACATTCGGTCTCGACGTCCCCAGACGAGGATGTAAGGCTTCTGCTCTTCTCGAGCGATGTCGAGCTCGACGGTCATCCGCAGGGACTCGTTCGTGTGCTCTCCGCAGAGGAAGACCACCTCATCCGCGGACCGGATGTTCATGCGAGGATGATCCGACCAGCCCTTCGTCCGCATCGCAGACGAACCATCGCGCACGACTTCGAATGACGATCCAGGACGAGCCGACTGTTCGATGAACTGCTCATAGAGATCCCGGTCGTACCGTTCGTCGAAGCTGACGAAGACTTTCATGTCCATCCCCCGCCAACCAGGTCCCGCCCGACCAGGCGCCCCCGAAGGCACGCTCTGCAGCCGAGCAGGAACCCGAGTCGACTAGCGGCCGCCGAATCCGCCGCCTCGGCGCTTATCCTCGGCCTCGTTCACGCGGAGATTTCGCCCGCCCATCTCCGATCCGTCGAGGGCACGAATGGCGTTGCCGGCGGCACTGGCGTCGGCCATCTCGACGAAGGCGAAGCCTCGCGGCCGACCGGTGTCGCGATCCGTAATCACGTTCACCGACTGTACGTCGCCGTGCGCGGAGAAGACGCCTCGCAGCTCCTCTTCGGTCGAGGAGAAGGGGAGATTTCCGACATAGATCTTGTTGCTCAATTTACTTCCAAACTGCGACGCATCTGCGTCGCGACTCTCGCTCGGTGTTTTCTCCGGATCGTCCGGAGGGATTCGACCGAGTCGATGTGCGACCTCCGACGACCGGGCCGCTTCACTTCGGCATCGAAGTGCCTGGTGCGGCGCGCAGAGGGAGGTCGATGAGATTCTTCGTATCCAGTACGAAAGAGACGCGAGGGGCGCGTGCCGATGGGGCAGCGACGTCGGGCGTGAATCCGCCCGAGCGTCCGCGCAGGCCGCTCGTTGGCTCCGGCTGCGTCTGCGACGCGACCAGGCCTCTCCTCCGCGGTTTTCCTTTCGATGAACGGACAGGAGGAGTATCTGCGGCGCGCCTCAGCTCGAGAGAATGAGGGGCTGCTACAACCGCATCGTGGTCGCTGCCTCTGTGTTCCGGCAAGCGACCGGGCGAAATGCCTAAAAAACACGTTGTAGCGCACACTGACGGCAGGCGCTATCGGCCGCCGAAGCGGGTCGCCCCGCGAGCGTCGCGCAACGCGTCGTTGGCGCACGGGAAGAGCAGTCCATCTGCCCGGAGTCGAGGCCTACGACTCGAGCAACAGACTCGCGCGAGCCCGCGCATGGAGTGCCGCACCCGGGCTGAGCCGATCGGGTGTACTCTGCGAAACATCGCTGACACCGATGGCGCCCCCGGCAGGACTCGAACCTGCGACGCACGGTTTAGGAAACTTTTCCAAGAGCGCTCTAAGCCTCTGGTTTTACGGGCACTTTTCTGACCTTACTCTTAAGCGCCTCTGCCAACGCCTGCCAACAACATTCTGTGACGCTGGGCAACAACCTCATGCCGCGTTGAATCCTTTCCGCGGTCGTATTCCAGGTTGTTCGAATCGGCGCGCGCTTCCACGACGAGTGTTTCGGGCCCCTAGTGCAAAGGATCTCGCTTCCGTTAGCCTCCACGCAGGAAAAGGCCCGCCTAGCCGCGCAGCGCATAGCACCTGTCTCAGGGCAAGAAAAACGGCGAATGCCCGCTACCTGATTGGAGCCCCATCGATGATCCCGATAAATTCACACTTCAGATTAACGTTTCTGGTGCCGCTCTCCTTACTTCTTCTCGCATGCCAAAACACAAGCCCGGTAGCCTACCAGCCAGAGGGCAATTCGTTCCGCGATCTCCGCCAGCACACGTTCGGAGAAGATTAAAAAGAAGAAATGTTCGGCGTATCGGTATCGCCCGATGGCGAGCAAATCGCATTTGTGAAGATGCGGAATGGCGGAGCCTCAGGTAGCGACATCTTTTTGAAACCCGTCGGCGCAAAATCTCAGACTCAGAAAACAACCCATACAGGCTGGGACGCTTTCCCCGAGATCTCACCCGACGGCACCAAGCTTGCCTTTGCATCAAACCGAAATGGCTCTTGGGATATCTTTGTAACTAACACCGGATCGGGACGCGCAAAGAGACAGGTCACCACCTCGTTCGAAGATGAGATCGCTCCGACTTGGTCTAAAGACTCAAAGAAAATCGCATTCAGCAAGTTCTCGACCTCTGCGAATCAATGGGAAATTTGGATTTACGAGCTCGACACCGGCGCACTGACCAGCCTAGTCCCTGGACTTTTCCCCGACTATTCCCCAAAAGAAGACCTGCTCGCCTTCCAGCGAGCCAGCGCAGGATCCCGACATGACGCGATTTGGACGATTGATGAGCGAGGAACGGTCGAAACGGAAATCATTTCATCGGCTGACGAAAGCTTCATCAACCCCACATGGTCACCGGATGGCGAACGATTGGTATTCGCGGCGGGAGGAAGCCGGCAAAGCTCAGTAAAAGTCGGCCGCACCGCATCGCGCAGAGCATCTAGGTCATCATCCAAGCGGCCAAGCTCCCAAACAACAGAAGCCTTGGTGAGTTTTAAAGGATTTGACATCTGGACCGTCGACGTGGATGGGACAAACCTGAATCAGCTCACATCGAACGAGGGTCAGGACTGGAATCCAGATTGGTCCAGCGACGGCCGAATTTACTTTTCATCAAGCAGGGTCGATGGTGGAGCGAATATTTGGAGTGTTATTCCGGAGTTCGTCGATTTCTAGCCGGCACAGGAACTGCTGTAAGCTTTTGTGCTGATGAGAGAGCTGCAGCCATGCATGAGCGGTTCTCTAGCTGATCACACCAGTCCTGCTCGGACCGAGACAAATTCCAACGAAGGAAATGTTGCAATGAAAAGCCTACTAGCCACTTTGCTTAGCATCACAGTCATCTGGTTCTCGACCGCTTGTTCCCTCGCGAGTCCCAGCACACAATCGATTACGATTGTTCCCAGTCATCCAAATGCAGAAGTGGTTGTCGATGGTCAGTCCCGAGGGACCGGCACTATGGCGCTCGAGCTTAAGAAGAATCGCGGGCACAGCGTCCTTGCTCGTTGCGGAAACTCATCTGGCGTCGCGACCCTTGAACGGAACATGTCGTCAAGCGGCGTCCTGGATATGATTGGCGGCCTTTTTCTCCTTGTTCCATTCATCGGCCTGACTTCTCCCGGAGCTTGGGAACTTTCACCCTCGACGGTGTCAGTACCGGTGCCAGACGCATCTGGCTGCGAATAGCCTCGGAGTTCGCCGGCCTCGAAGTCATGGCCGCGCTTTACACCGGTCCGTATCTGCTGAACAGCCTGCGGTTACCGTCAGACAATTCCCTGCCTAAGTAGCCCAACGCGCGCATCGCGTTTGCCTCAGGCGTGCCGTGAATGTGCGGGACGGGTCTAGTCGATCAGGCAGACGAGGACTATCCGGTGCGGCCTCTGGCGTTCCATTGCACCCGGCACACGTTCGCTTCCTGGGCGCTGAACGCGAACAAGCCGATCATTTGGGTGCAGCATCAGATGGGACATGCGAAGGCATCCACGACGCTGGACATCTACGCGCACTTCATCCCGTCTGAGACGGAAAACTTGGATTTCCTGGCGCTGGATATGCCGGAAAAGCGTCCAAACCGTGCGTCGGCAGATTTAAGAGTAATTTAAGAGTAAACTAACGACTGTTAGTCTCTCGGATCTCATAAGTATCCGTAATCACTCATGCTTTTGGCGCCCCCGGCAGGACTCGAACCTGCGACGCACGGTTTAGGAAACCGACGCTCTATCCATCTGAGCTACGGGGGCGCACGGAGTCGGTCGAACGCCGAGACGGAAGGCTAGCAGAGCACGCGCACCGCCTTGCCCCGACCCGCCTGCGCTAGCGTCGAACCGTGTCGCCCAAAGCGCCGATCACTCACGCCGCCCTCGTCGCCGTCGCGTTCCTCGCCTTCGGCTGCACCGGCCCACGGCCCCATGAGACGCGGAGCGAAGAAGCCGACCCGGCCATGCCGACCCGCTTCGACCTCGGCCGCCCCGCGACCCACGCCGACATCGCCGCCGTCGACATCGACGTCCGGCCCGACGGAACGGGCCTCCCGCCCGGAAGCGGCACGCCCGCCGAAGGCCTCGCTCTCTACGAAGCCAAGTGCCGCCACTGCCACGGCGAGAACGGACAGGGCGAACCCTTCGATCGTCTGGTCGGTCGGATCGAAGGCGACGCCTTTCCGTTCGGCGAAGCGCCGCGAACGCCCCGGTCGATCGGGAGCTACTGGCCCTATGCGACGACGGTCTTCGACTACACGCGGCGCGCGATGCCCCTCGAGCGGCCCGGGTCGCTCACGGACGACGAGGTCTACGCGCTGACGGCGTACCTGCTCCACATGAACGATCTGTGGCCCGCGGAGGCCCGGCTCGACCGCGCTTCGCTGCCCGGCGTGGTGATGCCGGCGCGGGACCGATTCGTTCGGGACGACCGGCGCGGCGGAAGGGAGGTCCGATGAGCGACGAAGCCGGGGCGCCGACCGATCCGACCCGACGCCGCGTCCTCGCGGCCCTCGCCGGAGCGGGCGGACTCGCGCTCACGGGGCGCGCCGGCGCCGAAGACGCGCCGGCGCCGGATCCGACGAAGGTGCCCGGACGGCCGCCCTCTTCCCTCGGCGAGCGGTCGCCCCACGCGCGGCTCGAGCGGCAGTCCGCGTTCGGCGCGATCTCGGGCACGCCGCTCCAGGATCTCCACGGCACAATCACGCCGGCCGACCTCCACTTCGAACGCCACCACGCCGGGATCCCGTCGATCGACCCGACCCACCACGAGCTGCTGATCCACGGGATGGTCGAGCGCCCGCTCCGGTTCTCGCTGCCCGAGCTCCTTCGTTTCCCGGCCGTGACCCGGCTCGCCTTCCTCGAGTGCTCCGGCAACCTGCGGATCGACGCGGGCGAAGAGACGACGCCGCAGTTCCTCTGCGGCCTCACGAGCCAGAGCGAGTGGACGGGGGTCGCGCTCGCGACGCTGCTCCGGGAGGTCGGCGTGAAGCCCGGCGCGAAGTGGCTGCTCGCCGAGGGCTCCGACGCGTCGGTGATGACGCGCTCGATCCCGATCGAGAAGGCGCTCGACGATTCGATCGTCGCCTACGCTCAGAACGGGGAGCCGCTCCGCCCCGCGCAGGGTTATCCGATCCGCCTCTTCAACCCGGGCTGGGAAGGCAACACGAGCGTCAAGTGGCTTCGACGCATCGAAGTGTCGGATCAGCCCTTCATGACCCGCGAGGAGACGGCGAAGTACACGGAGCCGATCGGGGGCGGACGAGCGCGTCAGTTCAGCTTCACGATGGACGCGCGCTCGATCATCACGACGCCGACCTTTCCCGCGACCCTCGAACGCGGCTGGCACGAGCTGCGCGGGATCGCCTGGAGCGGACGCGGGCGGATCACCCGGGTCGAGGTCTCTCTCGACGGCGGAAGACGCTGGCAGGACGCCCGGCTGGCCGGGCCCGTCCTGCCGAAGGCCCACACCCGCTTCACGCTCCCCTTCCGCTTCGAGGGCGCGCCGATGGAGCTCGCGAGCCGCGCCATCGACGAGACCGGCTACGTCCAGCCGACCGTCGAGGCGCTGATCGAGGCCCGCGGGATCGGATCCGTGCCCTACCACCTCAATCCGATCTGCCATTGGGGGATCGAGCGGGACGGACGGGTCCTCTACAAGCCGCTCGCGTGGGGCTAGGCTGGGGAGTCGAGTCGCCACGAGGAGGTGCCCCGATGCGCACGCTGGTCTCCCGCTCCCTGCTCGTGCTGCTGCTCGCTTCGATCCTCCTTCTGGCCGGTACCGCTCCGGCCGCCGAGTTCCTCCTCGCCGGCGACCTGCCCGGCGGCGACTCGGGTAGCCGGCTCGACGCCCTCTCCGCCGAAGGCCAGGTCGCCGGCGGCTCGAGCATCATCATCACGGGCAACGCCGGCTTCGCCGGGTCCGCCCCCGCGCTCTTCACGCCCGGCGGCGGCCTCGTGGCGCTCCAGGACCTGCCGACCGTCGAGCAGGGCGGAATCAACACCCTCGACGCGACCGGCGCGCGCGCCGCCGGATCGACCGTGATCGGGCTGCTGCCCGACGGCTCGAACGGCCCGCTTCCGCAGGCCGTGCTCTTCGACCCGCTTGGCAACGCGACGATCCTCGGGGATCTCTGGGCCGGCGGCGACGGCGCGAGCGTCGCGACCGAGCTCTCCGCCGACGGCAGCGTCGTCGTCGGTTTCGGCTCGACCGTCGAGCCGACCCTCACCTGGCGACTCGGCGCGATCGAAAGCTTCGTCTGGTCGAGCACGACCGGCATGGTCGGGATCGGCACCCTGCCCGGCTACTTCCAGAGCTCCGCCGTCGACGTCTCCGCCGACGGAAGCCTCGTCGTCGGCAACAGTGCGCTCGGCATCACGGGCGCGGCCTTCCTCTACGACGTCGCCCTCGCGACGCGCACGGACCTCGGCCACCTGTTCCCGACCGCCGCGTTCCCCTCGACGGGCGCGATCGGGATCGCCGCCGACGGCACCACGATCCTCGGCACCAGCAGCGGCGACGGGGAGACGACGGACGACCTGCGCAAGCGGGCCGATGCCGCCCTCTACGCGGCCAAGGGCAACGGCGGCGGCTTCCGGTTCTTCACGCAGTCGATGGAGGACGGCGCGATCCGCCGGCTCTCCCTCGAGAACGAGCTCCGGGCCGCCCTCGAC